>Ga0193717_1000765_pt1 | contig 20425 bp, 14 predicted proteins | sample U2c2metaG_FD_145900 | JGI IMG/M metagenome (GOLD analysis project Ga0193717, IMG submission 145900) | Soil microbial communities from a riparian zone of the East river system, Colorado, United States - U2c2 | ecosystem: Environmental > Terrestrial > Soil > Riparian zone | place: USA: East River...
GGAATCGGAAGGGGATCGAATGACCATGCTGAAACGACGAGATCTTTCCCGCGCCGCGTTGGTGCTTGGCGCCGTGGGCTTGCTGCCGGTGGCCGGCGGCACGGCGCGCGCCGAACCGAAGAAGGGCGGCACGCTCACCTATGCCAGCGTGTCGGGTCCAGGCACGCTCGATCCCCACGTGTCGTCCAGCGCGGTCGAGCTGGAGGTCATTCACAATGTCTTCGAGGGCCTGGTCGCGCTGGACAACCAGAACGCCACCAAGCCGATGCTGGCGGCGAAGACCAGCGTGTCGGCCGATTTGAAGACCTACACTTTCGAGCTGCGGCGCGGCGTGAAGTTCCACAATGGCGATGAACTCACCTCGGCCGACGTCAAGGCGTCGATGGAGCGCTATCAGCAGGTCAGCCCGAATTCCAAGAACCTGTCCGACGTCGAGCGCTACGAGACTCCCGATCCCTATACCTTCGTCATGCAGCTCAAGAACGCGAACGTCGTGCTGCTCGACGTGCTGAAGTCGCCGATCTTCCCGTTCATGATCCTGCCGGCATCGCAAAAGGACAAGCCCGCGCGCGGCATCGATATCATTGGCACGGGCCCGTTTTCCCTTGGCGAATGGGTCAAGGACAGCCACGTCGTCATCAAGCGTTTCGATGGCTACGTTCCGGATACCGCCTCGAGCGGACGCGACGGCTATGCCGGCCGCAAGACGGTCTACATCGACGCCGCGCGCTACCGCTTCATGCCCGAAGCGACGACGCGGATCGCGGCGCTGCAGACCGGCGAGGTGCAGCTCGCCTCGACCATTCCGATCGAGTTGCGCCAGCGCATCGAGGAGCGCAAGGATCTGGCGATCCGCGAGGTGTTTCCGGTCGGCGGGACCTACATCATCGTCAATTCGCAGTATGGACTGACCGCGAACGTGCTGATCCGCCAGGCCATCGACGCCGCTATCGACGTCACCGAAATCACCGATGCCACCGGCGGGATCAACAAGCCCAATCCGTGGATGTCGTTCCCCGACACGCCGTACTATCTCGGCGGCGTGGCGCCGACGCCGTGGTACGACATCAAGGATCCGGCCAAGGCGAAGGAGCTGCTGAAGCAGGCCGGATACCGCAATGAGAAGATCATCATCGAGACCAACAGCAACTATCAGTGGATGCGCACGACGATGCTGGTGGTGGCCGAGCAGCTGAAGCGTGCCGGCATGAACGTCGATGTGAAGGTGGTCGACTGGACCACCAATGCCTCGCACATGCAGCAGGGCACCGGCGAATGGAACCTGTCGACGACACTGTTCGGGCCCGACCACATCCTCGGGCCCCAGCAGTGGCGTCCGATGATCTATTCCTTTCCGAGCATCAAGGGCAACGACGCGCTCGACGCGGCGTATGCCGAGTTCCTCGCCGAGCCCAGCCTGGAGAAGCGGCGCGCCTCGTGGCTGAAGATCCAGCAGCAGGTGCTGGGCAATGCCTACATGATCAAGATAGCCGATTCGGGGCGACTCAACGGCTACGCCCGCAGGTTGCAGGGACAATCCGACTATGTCGGCATCCTGCAGCTCTGGGACCTCTATCTCGAATAGGCGGACGATCTGGCATGAAGGCGATCGCAAGATGACGACCGGACCGGCGGGAACGGTGCGCTGATGGGCCGGCTGATCGCGGTCAAGGTGCTGCAGGCCATCCCGGTGATCTTCATGGTCTCGGTGCTGGCATTCCTTTTGATGAGCTTGTTGCCCGGCGATCCCGCGGTGGTCATCGCCGGCGACCAGGCATCGCCGGAAGCGATCGAGAAAGTGCGGCGCAGCCTCGGCCTCGACCGGCCTTTTATCGAGCAGATCGGTCTGTGGTTCGCTCAACTCGCCGTGGGCAATTTTGGCGCTTCCCTGATGCTGAACCAGAGCGTCCTGTCGGCGATGGGCGAACGGCTGCCGGTCACCCTGTCACTGGCCGGGCTGTCGCTCGCCATCACCCTGCCGGTCGGCATCTTCGCCGGCTCCATCGCCGCCTACAACCGGCAGACCTGGGTCGATTCGGTGGTGATGACGGTCGCGCTCCTGGGAGTCTCGATTCCCGGTTTCTGGATCGCCATCATGTCGGTGATCCTGTTCAGCGTGATCCTGGGGTGGCTGCCGTCGAGCGGCTTCGTGCCGTTGGCGCAGGACCCGGCGATGTGGCTGCGCTCGCTGATCCTGCCGGCCATCATGCTTTCGCTGTTCCAGATCGGCTTCCTGGCGCGCATGACCCGCTCGGCAATGCTCGATGTGCTCAGCCAGGATTTCATCCGCACCGCCCGTTCGAAGGGACTGAGCGAGTGGATGACGGTCGGCAAGCATGCCTTCCGCAACGCGCTGATCATGGTGATCACGACGATGGGCATCCTGATTTCCACCGCGATCGGCGGCTCGGTGGTGATCGAACAGGTCTTCGCCCTGCCGGGCATCGGCCGTCTCGTGGTGCAGGGGATCCTGGCGCGGGACTATCCGCTGGTGCAGGGCGTGATGCTGATCTACGGCTTTGCCTTCGTGGCGATCAATCTCTCGGTCGATATGCTCTACACCTTCGCCGATCCGCGGGTGCGCTATGACTGAGCTGAGCGTGGGCGCGGGACCCGTCGGCCCGATCGTTTCGCCGGTGCTGGCGCCGCGGCGGCGCTTCATGCTGCTGCGCCGGCTGCTGGCGCACCGCTCGTTCCAGATCGGCGCGATCCTCGTGCTTGCGCTGACGATCGCGGCGGTCTTCGCGCCCTTGATCACCGGCATCGATCCGTCGGCCATGAAGGTGCGTTTCCGCTTTCGCCCGCCATCCGAGGCGTTTCCGTTCGGCACCGACAATTTCGGCCGGGACATCCTCACCCGCGTGCTCTATGGCGGCCGCGTTTCGCTGTGGATCGGCCTCGTGGTCGCGGCGCTGTCCGGGGTGTGCGGGGCGGCGATCGGCGTGATCGCGGCCCAGTTCCGCGCCCTCGACGCGCCGCTGATGCGCCTGATGGATGCGCTGATGTCGTTTCCCGCCATCCTGCTGGCGCTCGGCATCACCGCCGCACTCGGGCCGCGCATGGAAAGCGTGATCATTGCGCTCACCGTGGCTTACGTGCCGGCCGGCGCGCGCATCGTGCGGGCATCGGCGCTGGTGGTGCGTGAGCTGGACTATGTCCAGGCCGCGCGCATCGCCGGCGCCAGCGACGTGCGCATCATGTTCCGCCATATCCTGCCGAACAGCGTCGGGCCGCTGCTGGTGCATATGACTTTCGTCTTCGCCTATTCGATCCTGGCGGAGGCGGCGCTGAGCTTCCTCGGCGTGGGCGTTCAGCCGCCGACGCCGAGCTGGGGCAACATCATCGCCGAGGGGCGCGACTATGCCACCGAGGCCTGGTGGGTGATGCTGTTCCCGGGCCTCGGCATCAGCATCGCCGCGCTCGGCCTCAACCTGCTGGGCGACGGCCTGCGTGACGTGCTGGATCCGCGCCTGAAGGGGGCGGGCTGATGACGCCGGCGCCGCTCGTCTCGATCGACGATCTCACCGTCCAGTTCCGCACCGATCGCGGCTGGACGACGGCGGTCGAGGGCGTGTCCTTCGACATCGGCGAAGGCGATTGCCTGGGCGTGGTGGGCGAATCGGGTAGTGGCAAGAGCGTCACCGCGCTGTCGATGCTGCGCTTGCACGCGCGCGGCACCTCGCGCTTTGCCAGCGGCGTCGTGCGCTACGCCGGCAAGGACCTGTTGCGCGCGCCGGAGGGCGATCTGCGTGCCATCCGCGGCCGTGACATCGCCATGGTGTTCCAGGATCCGATGTCATCGCTCAATCCCGTGCTGACGATCTGCGACCAGATCTCCGAGACCCTGCGCCTGCACCAGGGCATGTCGCGCGCGGCAGCACGCGGCCGCGCGATCGAACTGCTCGATCTGGTGCGCATCGCCGACGCCGCCCGGCGGGTCGACGAGTATCCGCACCGGCTGTCCGGCGGCATGCGCCAGCGCGTGATGATCGCCATTGCCATCGCCTGCCGGCCGCGTCTGCTGATTGCCGACGAGCCGACGACGGCGCTCGACGTTACCATCCAGGCGCAGATTCTCGAATTGCTGCGCGACCTGCGCGCCGAACTCGGCATGGCGGTGATGCTGATCTCGCACGATCTGGGGGTGATCGCCGAATTCGCCAAGCGTGTGATCGTGATGTATGCCGGCCGCGTCGTCGAGGACGCGCCGGTCGATGTGCTGTTTCGCCGGCCCGTGCATCCCTACACCGAAGGGCTGATGGCCTCGATGCCGTCGCTCGAGGGCGATGCCGCGAAGCTCTATTCGATCCCCGGTCGAATTCCGGACCCGGACGAGGCAATCGCCGGCTGCCGGTTCGGGCCGCGCTGCGCGCATGCCGAGCCGATTTGCCGCGCCGCGATGCCCGAGCTGGTCGCGATCGAAGAGAACCATCGCGTGCGCTGCGCACCACGCAGCCGGCCAGGGGGAGCGGGCTGATGGCCGCCAACGCTCTGGTCGAGGTCCGCGATCTCGACATGGCCTTCGCGACCGGCCGCGCCGGTGGCAAGCCGATGATGCAGCAGGTGCTGCACAAGGTCTCTTTCGAAATCGGCAAAGGAGAAACCCTGGGGCTCGTCGGGGAATCGGGATCGGGCAAGTCGACCGCGGGCCGTATCCTGGTCGGGCTGTACCAGCCCACCGGCGGTTCGGTGCGGTTGTTCGGCCGTGACATCACCGGGCCGGATCGTCGCAGCAACCTCGCCGCCGTGCGCGCCCGCCTCCAGTTCGTCTTCCAGGATCCGCACGCCGCCCTCAACCCGCGCATGCGGGTGGGCGAATCGATCGCCGAGCCGATCGACATTGCCGGCGGCCGCTCGCGGCGCGACCGCAGCGACCGGGTGCGCGAGCTGCTGGAGATGGTAGGCCTCCCGCGCGACAGCGCCGAGCGTTTTCCGCACGAATTCTCCGGCGGGCAGCGCCAACGCATCGTGATCGCCCGCGCGCTGGCGCTGCAGCCGGGCTTCATCGTCTGCGACGAACCGGTCTCGGCGCTCGACGTCTCGATGCAGGCGCAGATCGTCAACCTGCTCATGGACCTGCAGGCGAAGTTCGGCCTCAGCTACCTGTTCATCGCCCACGATCTTGCTGTCGTGCGCGCCATCGCCCATCGGGTGGCTGTGCTCTATGCCGGCTCGATCGTCGAGGTCGCGCCGAAAGCCGAGATCTATGCCCAGCCGCAGCATCCCTATACCCGGGCTCTGCTCGATGCGGTGCCGCGCGCCGACCCGTTCCGGGTGCGCGGGCCGGTTATTACCGGCGAGGTTCCGAGCTTGATGGCGCCGCCTCCCGGCTGTCGCTTCCACACGCGTTGCCCGAGCGCGATGGGGCGGTGCAGCGTCGATGTCCCGCGCCTGCGCGAGACGCTGCCGGGGCGGCGGACGTCATGTCACCTGTATGAGCCTGCGTCGTCGATGGAGCTGTCGGATCATGTCGAGCACTGAGCTGTTGTTTACCCCCGCCACGGCGGTCGCCTCCCTGATCCGGCGCAAGAAGCTCTCGCCCGTGGAATATATCGACACGGTGCTGGCCGCGATCGAACGACTGCAGCCCAAGCTCAACTGCTTCGTCACCGTGACCGCGGAACGGGCGCGCGACGCCGCGAAGGCGGCGGAGCAGGCCGTGATGGTGGGTGGAAAGCTCGGTCCGCTGCACGGTGTCGCGATCAGCATCAAGGACCTGATCCCGACCAAGGGGGTTCGCACCACTTACGGCTCGGTGGCTTTCGAGGACAATATCGCCGAGCGCGACGATATCCTGGTGACGCGGTTGCGCGACGCGGGCGCGATCATGGTCGGCAAGTCGACGACGCCGGAGTTCGGCATCAAGGGCACGACGGAGGGACCGATCTTTGGCGTGACGCGCAATCCCTGGGATCTCGCGCGCACGCCCGGCGGCTCGAGCGGCGGTGCCGCTTCGGCCGTGGCAGCGGGGCTGGCACCGCTCGGCCTGGGCAGCGATGGGGCAGGTTCGACACGCATACCGGCCGCCTGCTGTGGCCTGGTCGGCCTCAAGGGCACGACGGGCGCCGTGCCTTATCAGGAGGCGCGCGACGCCTTCGGCAATGTCATCGCCGCGGGGCCGCTCACGCGCACCGTCGGCGATGCGGCGTTGATGCAGTCGGTGATGGCCGGCCCCGACCCCATGGACCCCTGGACAGATACCGCGCCGCCCTTCGGCCGCATCTCGCCGGCATTGCTGTCGCAGGATCTCTCCGGCCTGCGCATCGGCTATCTCAGCCATGCCGCGACCAAGGCCGTGGCGGCCGACGTCGCGGCGAACGCGAAATCCTGTCTCGACGTGCTGGCCGGCCTCGGCGCGGATGTCGAGGAGGTGACGACCGAGATCGACTGGATGAGCGACGATCAGCGCGTGCTCTATCTCTGCTCGATCGCCAACAATCTCGGTCCGGTGGTCGAGCGCTTCGGCAATCGCACTGACCCGGTGTTGCGAGCCTATGTCACCGCCGGGAAGAAATACGACATCGCGGCCTACATCCGCGCGATCGCGGCACGCACGCGGCTGTTCCGCGCGGTGCAGGGGCTGTTCGAGACCTACGATTTCCTGGTCTCGCCGACCCTCAGCCGGACCGCGCTGGCGGCCGATTTCAACGGCGCCGGCGGCGTGGTCGAGATCGACGGCGAGCCAGTAGGGCCGGCGCAGCCGCACTGGACCGGTTTTGTCTACCCGTTCAACCTCACGGGTCATCCCGCCCTCACGATCCCCTCCGGCTGGGCCAAAGACGGCCTGCCGACGGGCTTTCAGATCATTGGTCCCCGCCACGGCGACAGCGATATCCTGCGGCTCGGTGCGCTGCTGGAGCAGGCGCGTCCGTGGGCCGATCGACGTCCTTCCATCATCTAGTTTCCGCCAGCCAATCCAGCATCAGGAAAGTGATCGACATGAAGAAGATCTCCACGCCGCTTCGTCTCTTTCTCCTGGCGCTGCCGGTGATCGCGGGGCTGGCCCTGCCGGCCGCCGCCCAAACGCCGCCGCAGCGCGGTGGCTCGCTCACCTATGCCTATGTCTCCGGGCCGGGCACGCTCGATCCGCATGTTGCTTCCAGCCTTGTCGAGCTGGAAGTGATCCATCACATGTTCGAGACGCTGGTGGCGATCGATGACAACTACAACACACGCACGTCGCTGGCCTCCAAGGTCGTGACCAGCGACGATGCCAAGACGTTCACCTTCACGCTGCGCAAAAGCGTGAAGTTCCACAACGGCAAGGAGATGACCTCGGCCGACGTCCTGGCCTCGTTCGAGCGCTACAAGCGCATCAGCCCGAACGCCAGCGTGCTGGCCGACGTCGAGGCCTTCGAGGCCCCCGATCCGTCGACCTTCATCGTTCGCCTGAGCAAGCCCAACGCGGTGTTCGTCGACGTGCTGAAGTCGCCGGTCTATCCCTTCGCCATCGTGCCGGCGGAGCAGCGCGAGAAGGCCGCGCGCGAGATCGAGATCATCGGCACCGGGCCGTTCAGCCTGGGCGAATGGGTCAAGGACAGCCATCTCGTCCTGAAGCGCTTCGACGGCTATGTCGCCGACGAGAGCGCGCCCGGGCCGGATGGCCTGGCGGGCCGGCGCACGGCCTATCTCGACTCGGTGCGCTACAATTTCGTGCCGGAGGCCAATACCCGTGTCGCCGCCCTGCAGTCGGGCGGCGCCGACGTGATCAGCGACGTGCCTCCCGACCTCGCCAAGCGCTTCGACGGCCGGTCCGAGATCAGCGTGCTGAAGATCTTCCCCTTCTGCATGCAGGTCTATGTCGTCAACACGCAGCAGGGCCCGACCAAGGATCCGCTGGTGCGCCAGGCGATTTCGGCGGTGGTCAATGCCGGCGACGCGCTGGAGGCCATGGGCTCGCTGTCGCAGGCCACGCCCTCGCTGGTTTATGCCGGCAGCCCCTATTTCCAGGGCGATGCGACGAAGCCATTCTATGACCAGAACAATCCGGCGAAGGCCAAGGAGCTGCTCGGCAAGGCCGGCTACAAGGGCGAGAAGATCGTCCTGCAGACCAACTCGAACTACGCCAACATGCGCAACGCGATCCTGGTGCTGGCGGAGCAGATGAAGGCCGCGGGCATGAACGCTTCCGTCGATGTCGTCGACTGGACCACGAATGCCAGCAACATGCAGCGCGGCACCGGGACGTGGAACGTGTCGACGACCGGCTTCTGCTCCAATCCGCTGCTCGGGCCGCAGCAGTGGAAGGTGATGTTCTACACCTTCCCGCATGTCGAGGGCGATACCGCGCTCGACGGCGCCTATGACCGCTTCTACACCTCGCTCGATCCGAAGCTGCGCATCGCGGCCTGGGCGGACATCGAAAAGCGCGTCCTCGATCAGGCCTACATGATCAAGATCGGCGATGTCGGCACGATCCGCGCCTTCAACAACAAGAAGGTCGAGAACTTCACGCCATATTACCTGCCGCGCTTCTGGAACGTGTCGGTGAAGTAGCGGGAGCGTCCCCAGATGTCGAACCGATCGGGCCCGGACCATCCGGGCGCCAGCTGGATGCCGGAATACCGGCCGATGAATGTCGTGAAGCGGCATTCGCTCGCGATGCATCCCGGCGACTCGTGGCATCTCGCGCACTGGTACGAGGCGCCGCGCGAGGATCCCGCGGTGCCGGAGGTCTATGCCTACACCGATGCGATCTCGTATGCGCCGGGCAGCGAGGTGGCCTTCCATGTCAGCACGACGGCGCCGCGCTGGACCCTGCAGGTCTATCGCGACGGCATGGCGCCCGAGCTGGTGTATGAGGCGGCGGACCTGCCCGGCGCCTTTCACGCCATGCCGGCAGGTGCCTATCGCGATGGTTGCGGCTGGCCGGTGAGCCATCGCTGGCGCCTGCCGGGGAATCTGCGCTCGGGCTTCTACCGGGTAGTCTCAAGTTGCACCTTCGACAGCGGCGCGTCCTTCGTGCAGCACCATTTCTTCGTCGTCACGCCTGTCGATCCCGCACCGTCGGGGCGTTTTCTACTGATCCTGCCGACATCGACCTGGCTTGCCTACAACGACTGGGGCGGCGCCAATTCCTACGACGGCATCGACGGGGCAGGCGCCAATCAGTTCTCGCCCGGACTCAGCATCGAGCGGCCTTGGACACGTGGCCTGGTCTGGTTGCCGCCGGGCGCGCCGCGGCTGTGCGATCCGATCAAGCGTCCGGCCTGGGACGCACCGCGCTATCCCACCAAGGAATGGGCCTTCACCAACGGCTTCGCGCAGTTCTTCGCCTCGGCGGGCTGGGCACAGTTCGACCGGCACTTCGTGGTCTGGGCCGAGCGCGAGGGCTATGCCTTCGACATGATCACGCAGACCGATCTGCACTACCGGCCGGAGATCCTCGCCCGCTATGGCACGGCCGTGATCGTCGGCCACGACGAATACTGGACCGCGGAAATGCGCGACACCGTCGACGCCTTCGTCGACGCCGGCGGCAAGATGGCGCGTTTCGCCGGCAATTTCCTGTGGCAGGTGCGGCTGGAGGACGAGGGCCGGCGTCAGATCTGCTACAAGGCACGCGCCCATGCCGAGGATCCGGTGCGCGGCACCGATCGCGCCAAGCTGCTGACGGGCGCCTGGGAAGATCCGGCGATCGGCAGGCCTGGCGCCGAGACCTTCGGCGTCAACGGCCTTCAGGGCGTTTATTCGTCGTGGGGCGCCTTCATCCCGCGCGCCAGCCGCGGCTTCACGGTCTATCGCCCCGGCCATTGGGCCTTCGACGGCACCGAGACGCATTACGGCGACGTGATCGGCGACGAGGCCGGCATCTTCGCCTACGAGGTCGACGGCCTCGACTACACTTTCCGCCGCGGTCTGCCGTATCCGACCGGCGATGACGGCGCGCCGCCGTCAGTCGAGATCCTGGCCATGGCGCCGGCGGTCCGGGTCGAGGAAGAGCACCGTGGCGAAGGCTTCCGCTATTACATCGGCAACGGCAAGGCGGGTTCGACGACGTCGGCCAAGCCTGCCGGGGCCAGCGCCGATAACAGCGACCGGGATCCGCAGCGCTACGGCTCGGGGATGGTGGTCTCGATGACCCGCGGCAAAGGCGAGGTCTTCACCGCCGGAAGCTGCGAGTGGATAATGGGCCTGGCCCGCGGCGATTTCTGCACGCAGAAGATCACGCGCAACGTGCTCGATCGTTTCCTCGGCCGCCCGCTACGCTAAGCCGGCGACGGGCACCGAGGGCCGGCGATCGGTGTGCGCCGCGACCAGTTTGCGGGCGTCGGTCGCGCGGCCGTCTTTGAGATAGGCCGCCAGCAGGGTGTTCTCGATGAGGTCGCGCTGGGCGCGGCTGCCGCCGATACGCACCGTCTCGGCCAACGCGGGCTCGAGCGTTGCGATCGCGTCCGTCATGTCGCCCCGCCCATAGGCGGCGAGACCGCTTGCCAGGCGTGGCACCACGTCGCCGGCCGGTGAACGGCCCGTGGCGGCGCGCTGCTCGAGTTCCGTTACGATTCCGGCGATGCCGTCGCGGTCGTCGGTCGCGACACAGGCCAGGGCGCGATGCACGTCGACGAAGGCGATACCGGCCTTGGGAAAGGACTTCAGCGTGTAGTCGCGCACCTCGTTCCACAGCCGGGGCGGCCGCGTCTGCCCGGCGAGTTCGGCGCGCCACAGGAAGGCCGGGGCGTCGGTAGCGACGTTCAGCGCCGGTCCCCAGGCGCCGCCGGGATGCACCTGCGCCTCATAGGTCCGCCACGCGCGTGCCGTGTCGCCGAGCATCAGCGCGAAGAGCGCCACGTGCCAGGAGATGTGGCAGTGCATCAGCCCCTCGCGCGGATAGGCCGGCAGCCATGAATCGAGATAGTCCAGCGCGGCGCGATCCTCGCCGAGTTCATACAGTACGTGCGCCTTGATGTGCGCGCCGTGCGCGCCGTGCGGGTTGGTGGCCATGCTGCGCTCGATCTCCGCCCGTGCCTCGTCCAGCCGGCCGAGTTCCTCCAGCGCGAAGGCGTAGACCGACTGGAACCACCAATCCTCGGCGAGGTGCGGGCGCAACGCCTCGATGAACGCCAATTGCTCCGGTTCGCGGCTCGGCCGGCCGCTGAACCCGATCAGGCCGAAGACGCCGGTCGCCGGCGCCGCGGCCATGGCGTCGCGCGGATGCTCGGCGAGGTGTGTGCGCGTCGCCGCCAGAGCTTCGACCGGCTTGCCCTCGATGGAGAGGCAGAGCGCGTCGACATGGCCGCGCTCGCGCGCCGTCGCTGCAGCCGCGAGTTCGCGGGCGCGTGCCGCCGCCTCACGCGCGCCGGTGACGTCGGCGGCGAGGAAACGCGCCCGGGCGAGGGCAGCATGCGCCAGCGCGAAGCCGGGATCGGCGTCGATAGCGCGAGCCAGATGCGCCGCGTCGCCATACGCGGCCGACAGCAGGCAGTCGCACCCCGCGACATAGGCGTCGCGCGCGGTTTCGGAGGACGTGCTGATTGGCAGCCCGTATCGGTCGGTAAGCATTTCAGGCGGTCTCCCCCTTGGACCCGGACGGGGTGTGACGCCGATGTCCTTGATCCGGCATCACACCCTGCGAGCTGATCTCCAAACCGAACCTGCATCCCATGGAAGGCCCTTTCAAGGGTGAAACCTTCACGCTGGGATCGGTGAATTCCGGCGGCTGTTCGCTCCATTGATCTCGATCAAGGAAGCAATCCATGGAAGATCAAGGCTTGCCGGCGAAAGGCGAATGGGGAAACTGCGTGGGTCGCATTGCACCACCGTCGATACCCAAGCCTCGAGACCCATAATTTGGGAAGGTAGATCGGAATTCATGGCCGAAGCAGCAACCCTTACCAGGACGGCACCGCAGAAGACCGAGCACTTCGACGTCGTCATCGTCGGTGCCGGCATCTCCGGCGTCGGCGGTGCGTATCACCTCACCAAACAATGTCCGGGGACGCGCTTCGTCGTCCTCGAGGCGCTGGAGAGCTTCGGCGGGACGTGGATCACCCACCACTATCCGGGCATCCGCTCCGACAGCGACCTCTACACCTTCGGCTATCGCTTCAAGCCATGGACAAGCGCGCCGATCGCGACGGCCGCCGAAATCCTCGCCTATATGGGCGAAGTCATCGACGAGAACGACCTCGGTCCCCACATCCGTTATCGCCACAAGATCACCTCGGCGCGCTGGTCGAGCCAAGACAATCTCTGGACACTCGAAGGCACGCGGACCGACACCGGCGAGACGATCCGGTTCTCCGCGAACTTCCTCTGGATGTGCCAGGGATACTACCGGCACGGCCAGGGCTACACGCCCGAGTGGGACGGGATGGCGGACTTCAAGGGCCAGATCATCCACCCCCAGACCTGGCCGGACGACCTCGACTATGCGGGCAAGAACGTCGTCGTCATCGGCTCGGGGGCCACTGCGGCGACGCTTGTACCGGCGATTGCGGCCGACTGCAGCCATGTCACGATGCTGCAGCGCTCGCCGACCTATTTCATTCCGGCCCGCAACGCCAACCAGCTCGCCGATACATTGCGGGAGCTCGAAATCGACGAGGCCTGGATCCACGAGATCGTGCGCCGGAAGATCCTGCACGACCAGGCCGTCTTCACCCGCCGTTCGTTCGACGAGCCGGAGGCCGTGAAGCAGGAGCTGCTCGGCGGCGTTCGCGCCTATCTAGGGCCTGACTACGATGTGGAAACGCATTTCACGCCGAACTACCGGCCATGGCGGCAACGTATCGCCTACGTCCCGGACGGCGACCTCTTCAAGGGAATCCGTGGCGGAAAGGCATCGGTCGTCACCGACGAGATCGACCGGTTCGTTGAGACCGGCATTCTGCTGAAATCCGGCAAGGCCCTTGCGGCCGACATCATCGTCGCGGCCACGGGGTTCGATATCAATGTGCTGGGCGACATCGACTTCGCCGTCGACGGCAAGCCTCTCGATTTCTCCGAAACAGTGACCTATCGCGGCATGATGTTCACCGGCATGCCCAACATGGTGTGGGTGTTCGGGTATTTCCGGGCAAGCTGGACATTGCGCGCGGATCTGGTCGGCGACTTCGTGTGCCGGCTTCTCAACCACATGAAGCGGAAAGGCGCGAGGAAGGTCACGGTGGCGCTGCGACCCGAGGACAAGGGCATGCCTCTGCTGGACTGGATCGATCCGAAGAACTTCAACCCCGGCTATCTGATGCGCGGCATGCACCTGCTGCCCAAACGCGGGGACAAGCCGGAATGGCAGCACACCCAGGATTACTGGACCGAGAAGGACCAGTTCGCCGCCATCGATCTCGACGACAGCGCGTTCGTCTACGCGTGAGCCAGCCTGAACCCGCCGCGACATCCCCAGCCTCAACCCAATGGAGCGCCCGCATGGCGGATACGTCGCACGAACTGACCCGCACGACGGTGGCACTTCTGTTCATCGGCGGGCTGATTGCCGCCTCGTTCCTCGTCGTCCAGCCTTTCCTGGCCGCAAGCGTGTGGGCGACCACCCTGGTGATCGCCACCTGGCCGCTGATGCTGCGGATACAGGCCGTCTTCGGCGGGCGGCGCTGGCCGGCGGTGGTGCTGATGACGTTCGGCTTGCTCGTGATCGTCCTGCTGCCGTTGTCGGTCGCGATCGGCGCCATCGTGATGCATTCGGACCAGATCGTGGCGTTCCTCGCCTCGGTGCCGAATTTCCGCATGCCGGCGCCGCCGACCTGGCTCGCCGACATTCCGCTGGTGGGCGAGCCGGCCGCCGAAGGGTGGCAGCGCCTCACCGACAGTGCCGTGAGCGACATGGTGCAACAGTTGAGGCCCTATGTCGGCACGATCACCCAGTGGTTCGTCGGCGCCGCCGGCAGCCTGGGCGGCCTGTTCGTTCATCTGCTGCTCACCGTCGCCATTGCCGCCGTGCTCTACGCGTCCGGCGAGACGGCGGCCGGCTGGTGCAACCGGTTCGGTCGCCGGCTGGCCGGGGCGCGCGGCGAAGCGGTCGCGGTGCTGGCCGGACAGGCGATCCGCAGCGTGGCATTGGGCGTCGTGGTCACCGCCGTCGCGCAGACATTTGTCGCCGGCATCGGCCTGGCGCTCGCCGGCGTGCCGCGGGCCGGGCTGTTGAGCGCCGTGATCCTGATGCTGACCATCGCCCAACTCGGCCCAGCTCTCGTGCTGGTGCCGGCCACGATCTGGTTGTTCGCGACCGGCGCGACCGGATCCGGCATCGTGCTGACCGCCTTCACCGTGATGGCGCTGACCATGGACAACTTCCTGCGCCCGTTCCTGATCAAGCGCGGCGCCGACCTGCCGCTTCTGCTCATCCTCGTTGGCGTGATCGGCGGCATGCTGGCCTTCGGGCTGATCGGCCTGTTTCTCGGCCCCGTGGTTCTCGCCGTTACCTACACCTTGCTCCAGAACTGGATCGCTGAAAAAGGCGACGTCTAGGTCCGACGTGATCGGGCCCTTCTGGCTTGTCATCCTGCTCGCGCCGCCGCTGCTGGCGCTCATCTTCCTGTCGTCCTACGGCCTGCATCTGGTAACGCTTACCGGCGTCTATGCGCTGATGGGCACGGGCTATCAGCTCGTCTTCGGCCAGTTGCGCGCGCTCAACTTGGCGCAGAGTGCCTTATTCGGCGTCGGCGCCTATGCGGTGGCACTCGCGGCTCCCGCGCTCGGCGCGGCAGGCCTGCTGCTGGCCGCCGTGGCCGCGGCCCTGCTTGCAGGCCTCGTCGCCTGGCCCGCCGTGCGGCTTCAGTCGCATTATTTTGCCCTCGCGACCTTGGCGCTCGCCTCGTTGGTCAATCTGTTCGCGGTCAATGCCGAGGCGATCACCGGCGGTGCCAACGGACTGATCGGTTTCGGCGCCGGGCTGCCGCGCGGTCGCGTCCTGCTGGTCGTGGTGTGGTCCTGTCTGATCGCCGCCGTGGCCGCCTATGCGTACGTCTTCGCCGGACGCCTGGGCGAGAAGGCGCGGATGATTCGCGAATCGCCGCTCGCTGCCGCGACGCTCGGCATCGACACCGCGCGATGGCAGATCGTGGCCTTCGTCATTGGCGGCGCGCTGGCAGGATTGGCCGGAGGCTTCTCGGCATCGCTCACCGGCGTGGTCTCGCCCGAAGCGACCGGCTTTCCGCTCATGGTGCTTTGCCTCACCTCCGTGGTCGTGGGCGGCACGCGCCATCCGATGGGGGCGGTGCTGGGGGCCGGGCTCGCCGTCTGCCTACCGGAGCTGTTGCGCGAATTCCAGGGCGGCTGGCTGCTCGCCTATGCCGTGATCACACTCGCCATCGTGCTATGGGCGTCGGAAGGGCTTGCGGGCCTGATCGATCGGATGCGGGGCGCCAAGCCGGCCGTGCCAACGCTCCTTGCCGCCGATGGCGATCTGCTGCCGGCCGCCGGCCCACGACTCCTGGCGCTCGATGGCGTGACCAAGCGCTTCGGCGGCGTCGTGGCGCTGCACGATGTGTCGCTGGTACTGGGACGCGGTGAGATCGTGGGCCTGATCGGACCCAACGGCTCGGGCAAAACCACTTTGCTGAATGTCGTCTGCGGCCTCGAATGCAGCGATCATGGCGCGATCACGCTCGACGACATCCACATCGATCGCCTGACTGCGCTCGCCATCGCACGCCACGGTATTGCGCGCAGTTTCCAGACGCCGATCCTGCCGCCCCAGTCGACAGCATGGGCGGCGGTCGACGCAGCGGCGCGGCTTGACGCCCTGGCGGCACTTGGTCTCGTGGGGCTTGCCGACCGCGCCGCCGTGCCCTGCGGCCGGCTGGCGCCGGGCGAGCGGCGCCTGGTCGATCTCGCGCGGGCGCTGGCGACGGGTGCTGCCTTCCTCCTGCTCGACGAGCCCGCTGCTGGATTGAACGACATCGAGCGCCGTCGCCTTGGCGGCGTGCTGGTGCGGTTGCGCGACAGCGGCCGCAGTGTGCTGATCGTCGACCACGACATCGAGTTGCTGTCGGGCGTGTGCGATCGGCTGGTCTGCCTCGACCAGGGCGCCGTCATTGCCGATGCGACGCCTGCGCAAGTGCGTGCCGATCGGGCGGTGCAGGCAAGCTTCCTCGGCCTGCCGCGCGAGGCTGCATGAGCGCCGTGGTGCTGGAGATAGCCGATCCCGCCGGCGTGTCGCTTTCGCTGCGCGCGGGCGAGATCGTGGCGCTGCTGGGCGGCAACGGCGCCGGCAAGACCACGCTGCTGGAAACGGTTTTGGGCCTGCGCTCGGACGTGAGCGTAAAGCTGTTCGGCGAAGAGGTGGCGTCACTGCCCGCCGAAACGCGCGTGCGCCGCGGCGTGGGCTATGTGCCCGAGGGTCGGCGGGTTTTTGCCGGTCTCACCGTCCGCGAAAACCTCGAAGTCGCATCGTTCCTGGCTGGCGCTGCACGACGCGAGCGCGTCGACACCTTGCTGGCGTCGTTTCCGGCGCTGGGCGAGCGGCCGCAGGCGCGTGCCTGGCTGCTCTCGGGCGGTCAGCAGCAGATGCTGGCACTGGCCCGCGCGCTGGTCGACCGGCCACGCCTGCTGTTGCTCGACGAACCGACGCTGGGCCTCGCGCCCCTGATCGTGGCCGATCTGTTCGCCCGGCTGCGCGTCCTCGCAAAGGCGGGAACGGCCATCCTGCTGGCCGAGCAGCGCGCCGGACCCGCTTTGTCGATCGCCGACCGCGCTGTCGTGCTGAGCAAAGGTTTTATCGTGCGCGAGGCACCGGCCGCCGATCTCGCCGTTGACGCCGCGCTCGCCGATCTCATCGCCGCCGGGTGAGAGTCCCAACGCTCTTATCTCTTGTGGACCGCGCGACTCCAGTCGCGCTCATGAGCGGGCCTGGAGGCCCGCGGTCCTGATGAGCATGAATGATCGCGGCCTACGGAGTCCGGCTCTGCGCGTTCCAGAAACGTTCGAGGTTGGAGATCAGGGCCGGGCTGAAGTGGCAGTAGGCCTGTTCGCGCGCGTAGAGGGCGGCGTAGCGGCGGAACTTGTCGATCGGCTCGACGGCCAGCCGCAAGGCGCGGCGGTTGCCGATCATGCCGACGACGCCGGAACCGGTCAGCCGGTCGACCGCCGTGGTCACCGCCGCGTCGACTTCGTCCGGCGCCACCACCTCGTCGCAGATCATGCGGCCTTCCGGGCTGTCGCACTCCAGCCGGCGTTCGTACATGATCGCCTGGCGCGCGAGCCGGTCGCCGACGAAGCGGCTGAGGCGAAGATTGGCCATCGCCGGGATGATGCCTTCCTTGCGCGCCGGCAGGGTCATGTAGGCGTCGCGCGCCGCCACGTTGAAATCGGTTGCGAGCAAAATCTGGCAGCCGCCGCCGATCGCCAGCGTGTCGACGGCCGAGATCCATAGCTTCTCGATCGAATCGCCCGATATCTCGTCGGGCGGCACGTCCGGCCGAGCAACACCGCGGGTGAGCTTGTTTACGAAACCGAGGTCGCGGATCAGGAACCACAGGAAGGGGATCCTGCCATGGTAGAGATGCGTGAGATTGATGCCGGCGTTGAAGACGCGCCGTCCGCCATACTTGCCGCCGGCGATCAGGCCGCCCCGCAGTACGGCCACCTCGCTGTGCGGGTCGAGGATGCAGACATCGGCGCCGATCTCGCTGGCGGCCTGGGTCTCGTTGTCTTCGGAGTTGAGGAAGCGTGCATTGGCATGCACCAGCATCGCAGCCTTGCCCTGGCGCTCGACGCGGGCGGTGCCAAGGTCGAGTGACCCGTCGCGCAGGAACTTGGCCAGCGCGTCGCTGGATTCCTCGCGCGGCAGCAGCATGGCGTGGCAAAGATGCAGGCCGCGCTCAGGGTCGGCGAGGAACTGATTGCAGAGGATGCCCTGGTCGATCTCGAAGCCTTCCTTCTCGGCCTGGCGCAGGGAAGCCTCGGCCGCCACGGTCTGGTGGGTGGGCACAAGGCCGGGCACCGCCTCGGCGGCGTCATAGACCAGCCGCTCGACGCGGACGAACTTCCGCCGGCCGTCGGTCAGCCGGTCGTAGAGGGTGCGGGCATGGCTGCGCAGGAAGGCAAACCGCGCGGCGCGGGCATCGGTCTTGATCGTCTCGGCGGCGTCGAAGACCGGGGCATCGCGTTTGGGCTTGGCCGGCAGGCGCGCCAGCTCGGCCGCGTTTTGGCGCCAGTAGGCAGAGAAGGAAGCGGCGTCGGCCGCGAAGTCGCCGCTGGGTGCGGGCACGTCATTGGCCATGGCGCTGGTTTCCTGCCCGAACGTTTATTGGAGCGGGCGACGGGGGTCGAACCCGCGACCTACGGCTTGGGAAGCCGACGCTCTACCACTGAGCTACACCCGCTTGACCGATACTTTAGCCCAAGGTTGCGTGCCCGGTCCAATCGTGTAACTGGGGGCATATGGGCCATAGCCGCAGAATTTCGGTGATCGGATTGGGCTATGTCGGCCTGCCGGTGGCGGCGGCGTTCGCACGCGCCGGCGCCTTTGTGCTGGGTTTCGACATCGACGAACGCCGCGTGGCCGAATTGCGCGGCGGTCGCGACCGCACGGGCGAGGTCGATCCGATCGATCTCGGCGCACCTACCTTGCACTTTTCCAGCGACGCCGCCGATCTTGCCGCGGCCGACTTCCACATCGTCACCGTGCCGACGCCGGTCGATGCCGCCAAGGAACCCGATCTCGGGCCGCTGCGCCGCGCCTCGGCGACGATCGGCGCGACGCTGAAGCCGGGAGATATCGTGGTCTATGAATCGACGGTCTATCCCGGCGTCACCGAGGAGGCCTGCATTCCCGCCCTGGAAGCGGCCTCCGGCCTCACATGGAAGAAGGATTTCCATGTCGGCTATTCGCCGGAGCGCATCAATCCGGGCGATCGCGAGCGCCGCTTCGAGACGATCAAGAAGCTGGTATCGGCCGACACGCCGGAGACGCTGGAGATCGTCGACGCCGTCTATGGCAGCGTGGTGCGGGCCGGCACCTGGCGCGCCGCCTCGATCCGCGTCGCCGAGTTCGCCAAGGTGCTGGAGAACACCCAGCGCGACATCAACATCGCGTTGATCAACGAGGTGGCGCTGATCGCCGATCGCCTTGGCATCGACACGCGCGATGTGCTCGATGCCGCCGGCACCAAATGGAATTTCCTGCCCTTTCGACCCGGCCTGGTCGGCGGCCATTGCGTCGGCGTCGATCCTTTCTATTTGGCGCACAAGGCCGAGGCGGTGGGCTACCGGCCGCACGTCATGCAGTCGGGCCGCCGCGTCAATGACGGCATGGGCGCCTATGTCGCCCAGCGCGTCGCCCGCAGCCTGGATGGCAAAGGCGGCTCGGTGAATATCCTCGGTGTCACCTTCAAGGAGAATGTGCCCGATACCCGCAACACCCAGGTCGTCGATATCGTCCGCAAGCTCGGCAAGGCGGGGATTGCGACGCAACTGCACGATCCGCAGGCCGACGGCGAATTGCTGCGCGAGGAATATGGCCTCACGCTCACGCCGCTCGAGGAGCTGCGGCCGGCCGATGCCGTGATTGTGGCGGTGGCGCACAGCGAATACCGCGCGGGCGGCTGGACGCTGGTGCGCGGGCTGCTGAAGCCGTTGGGCGGCTTCGTGGCCGATGTGCCGGCGCTGCTCGACCGGGCGGCGACGCCCGACGGCGTCACTCTCTGGCGATTGTAGGCTGAAAATGCTCGACGCGATCCTGACCGACGAAGAGCGCGCCATCGTGGCGCGCGCCCGCGCCTTTGCCGAGCAGCACGTGGCGCCCAACGCTGCGCGCTGGGAGTGGGAACGGCGGTTCCCCCTTGAGACGCTGCAGGCCGCCTGCGCCGCCGGCCTCAACCGGATCGAGCTCGCCACGGCGCATGGCGGCCTGGGGCTTTCCTTCTCCTGCAAGCTGCGCGCCTTCGAGGAGATCGCTGCGCATGATTTCGCCTTCGCCTTCTCGGCCATCAATCATCATAATTCGGTGGCGCGGCTTGCCCGCGACGGCCAGCCGTCCCTGGTCGCTCGAATGCTGCCGAAGATGCTCACCGGTGACGTGATCGGCTGTGCGGGCTTAAGCGAGCCGGGCGCCGGCAGCGATTTCGGCGCCATCGCCATGCGCGCGGAAAAGATCGAAGGCGGCTGGCGGCTCAACGGCGCCAAGGCCTGGATCACCAATGCCGCCGTCGCCGGCCTGTCGATCGCCTATGCCCAGACCGATCCGGCGCTCGGCTATCGCGGTATCGCCTGTTTCGCCATCGAGGCCGACCGGCCAGGCTTCCAGCGCGACAAGCCGTTCGAACTGCACGGCGGCCACGCCATCGGTGTCGGCGGCTTCCAGCTGGTCGACTACCTGGCGCCCGACGATGCGCTGCTCCATCCGCCCGGCAAGGCCTTCAAGTCGGCGCTCGCGGGCATCAACGGAGCACGGACCTATGTCGCGGGCATGTGCTGCGCCATGCTGCAGGCCTCGCTTGAGCAGGCGGTGCGCTACACCCGGCAGCGCCAT
>Ga0193717_1000767_pt1 | contig 20418 bp, 19 predicted proteins | sample U2c2metaG_FD_145900 | JGI IMG/M metagenome (GOLD analysis project Ga0193717, IMG submission 145900) | Soil microbial communities from a riparian zone of the East river system, Colorado, United States - U2c2 | ecosystem: Environmental > Terrestrial > Soil > Riparian zone | place: USA: East River...
TTCTCGGCGGAGAAGAGATCCGTCACGTAGAGCTCGTAGACCACGAAGAGCAGCAGCACCAGCCCAGCGGTGATCAGGAGTTCACCGATCGTGCGGACGGTCACGGCCGCCGCGCCCGAACCTTGCCGCGGTTCGGCGATGGTCGCGGTGTCGCCAGGGCCTTCGAACTCTCTGTCACCGGACTCGTGCGTGGCCACACAAGCTCCTTTCAGGTATCAAACGTGTGCCCTGAGTCACATCGATGTCATAACTAGGACGAAAGGACCGCTCATCCCTGGTGCTCAGCCGGCCTCGATTACGTTAACGTGTGCACGAGGCGCTGGTTGCGCACCCGAAAGCGGGAACATCGTTGCCAGCCGAGCCACCAGCACGCGAGGATTCAGATGCCGAAGTCCAAGGTCCGCAAGAAAACGGCGTATACCCCGCCGACCGACCGCCGCACGCCGGTGAAGGTCAGGGCAGCAGGCCCGTCACCCTTGTTCTACAAGATCGTGATGTTCGGCCTCATGCTGCTCGGCCTGGTGTGGCTGGTGGTCAACTACATCGCGGGCGACAAGATCGGGTTCCTGATCGACCTGGGCAACTTCAACTTCGCCATCGGGTTCGCGCTGATCATCACCGGTCTTCTCATGACGATGCGGTGGCGCTAGCAGGTTGCTTGAACAGCATCCGCCGAACAGCGGCTTGACAGCGAATTACACCGATGTGACTCATCCCCACTGTGGATAGGTCCTGTGGATAACTCCTCGACAAGTTGGGCGCCTCGACCTGCGCTTCTTGTCTCCGGATGGGCCGTCGCGGCCTTGATGGCGGCAGGCGCTCTCTTCAGCGCGCTCTCCGACGCCGAACCCATGGGCGCCATCCTGTTCGGCCTGGCCGCGATCGCCAGTGGCGCGTTCGCGGCCCACGGAACCCTGGTGCGGCCGCGTCTCACGGCTGACTTCCACGGCATCAGCACGCGCACGATGTCGGGCACGGTCACGCTCGACTGGGCGCAAGCCCGCGTGCGCCTGCGCACCACCCGGCGACTCGGCCGCGACGGCGTCACCCTCGAAATCGACGGTGACGACCACCTCGTCGTGCTCGGGTGGCTGGAGCTCGGCGAAGACCCGCGAGACGTCCTGGACGTCCTCAGCGCTCTACGCGCGCGCAGCTAGGTCGACTGGCCGGGGCTGTCGACACAGACCACCTGGTTGCGTACCAGTGTGCAGGTCTGGTTGCTGAGCTGGTTGTCCCGGTAGAAGAACATCCCGATCATCGCGATCGTCACCAGCACCAGCGCGCCCGCCTGCCACGCGGCCCGCTTCTTCAACGGCGCGAACACCAGCGCCGCCATCGCGATCGCCCCGATGACAAAGCCGCCCACGTGCCCGAACAGCGAGATGCCCGGGATCGAGATGGTGATGATCAGGTTCAGCGCGATCACGCCGATGACCTGCGTCGGGTTCATCTTCAGCCGCAGGATCGCGATCAGGATCGCGCCGAGCAGGCCGTAGATCGCCCCGGACGCGCCTGCCGTCCCGACGCCCGGGTCGGCGAAGAGGTAAACCGCGACCGAGCCGCCGATGAGCGACATGAAGTAGACGATGGTGAACCTCAGCTTGCCGAGCAACAGCTCCAGGTCCTTGCCGAGCATCCACAGCGAAAGCATGTTCACCGCGATGTGGATCAAGCCGTAGTGCAGGAAGCCGGACGTGATCAGCCGCCACCACTCGCCGTTGAAGGCGACCGACGGGGAGAACATCACGCCGTCGTTGAACAGCTGGGAGGCGTCGTTGTTCATCGGGCTCTGCGCCTGCACCGCGGTGATCAGGTAGACGAGCACGTTGAGGGCGATGAGCACCGGCGTCACGATGGCGCGCTCGGAGAACCGGGCGCCGACGATCGTGCGCGACGTCAGGCCCGCGGCGTCGTACTGCTTGCGCTGGGTGCGTTGCTGCCGCTGGCCGCTCTGGACGCAGTCGATGCACTGGAAGCCGACGGCCGCTTCACGCAGGCAATCCGGGCAGGCCGGGCGGCCGCAGCGGGAGCAGCTCAAACCGGTCTGCCGGTTCGGATGCCACCAGCAGCCGGGCAGCGCGGACTGCTGAGGGGGCTGGGGTTGGGGAGGCTGGTTCACGATAAAACCAACCTACCCAAAAACGCCCGAATCAGCCGTCACAGGTGACGCCGTGTGCGTCACCTGTGATGTGAAAAAGATCAGCGCGAGACGCTGACCTTCTCGATCACGACGTCGGCCAGCGGCCGGTCGGCCTGACCGGTGGCGGTGCGGCCGATCGCGTCGACGACGTTGCGCGACTCCTGGTCGGCCACCTCGCCGAAGATCGTGTGCTTGAAGTTGAGGTGGGTCGTCGGCGCGACGGTGATGAAGAACTGCGAGCCATTCGTGCCGGGCCCGGCGTTCGCCATCGCCAGCAGGTACGGCTTGTTGAACTGCAGCTCCGGGTGGAACTCGTCGCCGAACTTGTAGCCGGGGCCGCCGCGGCCGGTGCCGGTCGGGTCCCCACCCTGGAGCATGAAGCCTTCGATGACCCGGTGGAAGATCGAGCCGTCGTAGAACGGTCCGGCCTTCGAACCCGAGGCATTGGCCTGGGTGTATTCCTTGGTGCCCTCGGCGAGACCGACGAAGTTCGCCACGGTCTTGGGGGCATGGTCGGGGAAGAGATTCAGGTGGATGTCACCTTGGTTGGTGTGCAGCGTGGCCTTCAACGCCCCACCAACGAGGGATTCATTGCTATCAGTCACAGACTCATCGTGCCATCTGCGGCAGGATCCCCCGGAAAGGGGCACGATAGGTTACAAGCAACAGACCAAATTCAAAACGAATGATGAGGTGAAGACCATGACTCGGGCAGCGGATACGGCTAGTGAGTCGGTCAAGACCGGCTTGCTTGACCTGCGTAAACGAGCCGTTGAGGCTGGTAAGACGGGTGCCGAAGCGGCCGTTGAAGCGGTCGAGGCGGCTGAACACAAGTTCTCCGAAAGCAGGGGCGAGGTCGTCAAGACCGGGCGTCGCGCGCGCAAGAAGCTTGCTCGCAAGACGAAGCAGTCCCGTGGTGAGCTCAAGCGCAGCTCCGCGGCAGCGCGCAAAGAAGCGCTCGCTCGCATGGCTGACCTGCGCAAGCCGGGTCGCAAGGCCAAGAAGGCCGCGATCAAGGCCGCCAAGGCGGCAGGCAAGTCGAAGCGTCGTGGCAAGAAGGACTTCAAGAGCGCCAAGAAGGACTTCCGCGCGGCTCTGATCGAGGCGAAGTCGACGGCCAAGGGCACGCGCAAGCGTCGTCGCTGGCCGTGGCTGCTCGGCCTGGGTGTGGTCGCCGCGGGCACCGCATACGTATTGCGGGCGAAGCAGGAGCCGCCCGTCGCACCGGCACCGCCGCGGGCCACCCCGCCGAAGCCGGCACCCCCGGCCAAGCCCGCCCCGCCGGCCGCGAAGCCCGCCCCGGCCAAGACGGAGGCGAAGACCGAAACGAAGCCGAAGCCGCCCGTGCAGCGCAACGGCCAGCAGGCGTCGTCGACGACCAGCTCAGAGAAGAAGAACTGAGTCTGTGAACTAACAAAAGCAGGGCCCGGGAGGCGAATCCCGGGCCCTGCTTTTGTTGTGTAGCAATAAAGATCAAACAGCTCAGACGGCTGCGGCGTGCTTGTCGATCAGCTGGCCGAGACGAGGAAGGGCCTCTTCGACGTTCTTCTTGCCGTTCGGGCGAAGCTTGCCGTAGACCTTCTTGATGCTGTCGCGGCTGGACTTCTCCGCGCGAGCGTCGGTAACCCCGAGCAGCGCGTCGGATGCCTCGTCCGAACGGCCGGTCAGGTAGGCACCGAAGTCGTTGCCACCGGAAGTCTTGTAGTCACCGTAGAACGGCTCGAGCGCACCAGCGAACTCGTCGAGCAGGGTGTCCACAGCCGCGGGGATGATGCCCGGCTTGATCTTCTTGACCGCTGCGAAGCCGGTCTTCACGACGGCACCGGAAACGCCGCCCTTGTCCGAGACCTCATCGTCGACCAGAACCTGGAGGTCGGTCACGACGGCCGGACGCCTGCTGGAGTCAAGCAGGATTTCCTTGAGGGTGTCAGCCACGAATATCTGTCCTTAACCGATCGAAAGTGCACGATTTGTTTCGCCGCTCCCGCACACCGTAAGTGATTCACTGGGCGTAACGGATACTGGCGGTGCGCTAGTCCTCGACGTCTGCGCGTGCGCACAGGGTAGTACAAGATCAACTTCACTCTTACGTGTGGAGTCAACTACTTACAGCTTCAGTCCGGCGATAGCCTGCTTGGCCACAGTCCGCGCTTTCACGCTCTGATCCTGATTGGTCGTGACGACCACGGCCGCGCCGTCTTTCGAGACCGCGTAGAGCGCGCCGGTGTCGGTTTTCTGATATCCGCCGCGCCATCCGGCCGGCTCCGTGGCCGGGTTCGAAGTGTCGACCGGGGCTACTTGATCAACCAAAGCCTTCGCCACCGCGGCGTCGCCGACGTACACGCGGACGGTCAGCTGAAGGCGCGCATTCAAGGAGTAGAAGAAGCACGCCGGATGCGGCTGATCAGCAGAGGTCTGGACCTTTGAAACCCGCTGCCCGTTCGCCTGCGCGACAAAATCGCTGGTCAGGTACGGACAAGGGCCACCGCCCGTCGGCTCGGGCGCGGGCGGAACGACCGGAACCGACACGGAAGGGCTGTCTCCGCTGGCACTTAACGACGTCGCAACAGGCGGTGGGGAAGGTGCGGCCGTTTGGGTACAGGCGGCCAGCAGCAGGCCCAGAACCGGAACGAAAATGACGCTGCGTCGCATAACACGGCCAATCTGCCAGAGGCGAGGTCTCTAACGGACCAGGTCGATGGTTCAAAATTCACCAAGTATCGGATCAATCACACAAAGGGTCGCGGTGTGATGTTCGCCACTCATAATCTGAGCGCTCCCCCACCCCGACCATTGGGAGCGTCCCATGAAGATCGTCGACCAAGGCCGCGAACACGCACTAGCCGTGTACCGCATCGTCCTGGGGTTCCTGTTCTGCTGTCACGGCGCGAAACTCCTTTTCGGCATCTTCGGCGCGAAGGGACCGGTCACGTTCGGTGTCTGGCCGAGCTGGTGGGCGTCGATGATCCAGCTCGTCGGCGGCGCCGCCGTCATGCTCGGCATCGGGACCCGGATCGCCGCGCTGCTGTGCTCCGGCTCGATGGCCTACGCGTACTTCTCCGTGCATCAGCCGGACGGGCTGCTGCCGATCGAGAACGGCGGCGAGGCCTCGGCCATCTTCGCCTTCGGCTTCCTGTTGATCGCGATCCTCGGCGCCGGCAACTGGGCGCTGTCGTCGGTGTTCCAGCGTTCCACGGCCGACGACGCCGCCGCGCGTTCGACCGCACAGATGGAAACGGCGAGCTGACCCCACCGTGACGGGGGCGCGTGGGACGATGGCCGACAGCGATGTCGTCGTCGAGGAGGCCCACGCGTGCTCACCCCGGAGCAGTACCTCGGTGCGGTCGCCGAGCGCATCCAGCGCAGTGGCGGCCGGCTGAATTCGGTGCAGATCGGTCCGGCGACCGCCGTCGTCGGGCTGTTCACCGAGTCCGTGATGTTGTCGACGATGAACTACTGCGTGATCGCCGCCGCGGTCCCCGAAGTCAGCGCGGCCGCCCTGCACGACTTCACCGGCCGCGCCACGCAGCACGCCCGCGCGAACGTCATGGGCACCGTCGGCTGGACGGCGGCGTCGGTGGTGATCGCCGGGCTGGTCAGCCCCCGCGTGTACCCGGACGCGGCGCAGGTGGCGTCGGCGAAGACCGGCAACCAGTTCGGCGGCGAGACCAGGATGGTCGCCGTCGACACCACGGCCGGGCAGATGTACGCCTTTGTCGGCAAGAAGCTCTGGGGCGCGGCGATGCACGGCATGATCAACGCGAAACTGCAGTTCTGCTTCCCGCAGCCCGCCGAGGTCTACGCCCAGCTGCAATGGCAGGCACAACAGCAGCAGGTTCCACCGATGCAGCAGGCACCGCTGCCGCCGCAGCCACCACCGGGATGGCAAGCGCAGCAACAACATCCGCCGGGCCACCAGCAGCCGCCGGGCTATCCGCCGCACCAGCCCTAAGGACAATGACATGGCCATACTGCGCGGCTGGCCGTCGTTCCCAGAAGAACTGCCGACCTTCGATCCACTCGAAGCGCCTCGGACGCCCCAGCAGCTCTTTCTGAGCTGGCTCGACGAAGCGGGCGAGCACGTCCTCGCTCCGCACGCCGTCACGCTGTCCACTGTGGATAGTGAAGGCGCGCCGGACGCCAGAGTCGTGATCCTGAAGGACGTCGACCACGTCGGTTGGTACGTCGCGAGTAGCGCCGAGAGCCCCAAAGGCGTCCAGTTGGCCAAAGATCCCCGCGCGGCGCTCACGTTTTTCTGGCCCGGCCGCGGCCGCCAGGTCCGGCTGCGCGGCCCGGTGTCGACGACGTCAGCAGCGGTGTCGGCCGCCGATTTCCGTGACCGCCCACCGGCTTCACGCACCGAAGCACTGATCGGGCACCAGTCGGAGATCCTCCGGCACCCCGACGATCTGCTGCGCGCCGCCGAGGAAGCCGCGCGTCGGATAGCGGAGGACCCGGACATGGTCGCGGAAGCCTGGACGCGCTACCTCCTCGCGCCGGAGTCGGTCGAGTTCTGGCAAGCCAGTCACGACCGTCGGCACGTGCGTCTGCGCTATCGCCGCGGGGACGGCGAAGACTGGGTGCGCGAACAGCTTTGGCCGTAGGGCGGGTCTTGTGGATCTTGTTCGATGGGATTCGTGATCCAGGCGCGGATACCGCGAACGAAGGTCCACAAGACCCGCCCTGGGTAACGTTGTGGCCTTTTCACCGGTCAGGGGTACCCGGCGAAGTATTCGGTATGCGCACAATCGTGCATGCGCCCCCAGGTGCTCACGCTCGCCGTAGTCCTCGCCGCGGTCGCCGCGACCGGCGGTTCCACCGTCACCACCCCAACCCCGCCCGCCGACACGGGCTACTTCGCCGAGCCCCGCCTCGCCGACCCGCACCCATGCACCGGCCAACCGGGCTTCACCTGCTCGACGTTGACCGTCCCGCTCGACTACAGCGGCGAGATCCCGGGAGCGCTGAACCTCCAAGTCGCCACCGCCGACAACGCCGGCGCTCCCCGAGGTGTACTGCTGTTCCTGACCGGAGGCCCAGGCCAGGCCGGTGTTCCGGTCGTCACGCGACTCGCCAAGCAACGCCTGCCCGAAGTCGCCGTCAACTACCGCTTCGTGATGCTCGACCAACGCGGCACCGGCGAATTCGGCGCGATCAACTGCCCCGACCTGCAAACCCAAGTCGGCAGTTCTGACATCACCGCCCCGGCCGCCGACGCCGTCACCCAATGCGCGGCCCAGTTCGGTAACCGCGCGCCGTTCTACAGCACTGACGAAACCGTTGCCGACCTCGACCGGCTCCGGCAGGCCCTCGGCGTCGAGAAAATGACCGTCGACGGCGTCTCCTACGGCTCCTTCACCGCCGCGCGCTACGCCGTCGCCCACCCACGCAACGTCAGCAAACTGGTACTCGACTCGGTACTCCCGCATTACGCCACCGCGTCGGATTCGTTGTATCTCAACGCTTTACGCGCCACCGCCCGCGTCCTGCGCGATGCCTGCGGCCCCGGCTGCGAGTCCGACCCGGCAGATGATCTGGCGTGGCTGGTCCGGCACCGCGACACCACCGGCGGTGTCCGCCTGTTCGACCTGGCCGTCAGCTACGAATACGTCGACCCGCACTACCGCAACCTCATCACCGCCCTCCGCGCCGCCCGCGCCGGCGACCCGACCAAACTGGACGGCCTCCTCACGAACTTCATGCCAGGCGGCGACAACTTCAGGCAATTCAGCTCCGGCCTGCACGCCGCGACCCTCTGCGCCGACCAACGCTTCCCTTGGGGCGATGCCTCGACCCCGATCCCAGCCCGTTCGCCCATGCTCAAACTCGCCGAAACTCGCCTGGCCGACACCTGGCCGTTCACGCCCGCGATCGCCGTCAGCCAGGGCATGCTCAAAACCTGCCAACCGTGGCCCGCTCAACGCCCCACTTCGAATCCCTCCGGGTTGCTTCCGGACGTGCCGGTGTTGCTGCTGAACGGCGACCGCGACTTAGCGACCCCGTTGGAGTGGGCGCAGCAGGAAGCTTCGGTGGCTCCGCAAGGGGAACTCGTTGTCGTGAAAGGCGAAGCGCACTCGATCCAAAACCGCGAACTCGGCCACGCGGGCCGCGACGCCGTCATCGAATTTCTCTCGCGGTAATCCAGCGACGAGCGTTTGCGGCCAGGATTAGCGGGGTGGAGCGTCGGGGCCCCGTACCAAACGCAGAAGGCGATCTCGGACGGAAATCAGACTCGGCGAGGATCACCTTATGCTTGGTGGCCGGCTTGCCCCGACCCGGCCCTGCACGGACTGCACCAGTGGGGAGCCCGCTCACCAACGATACTGACGGCGTAAAGGTCAACACTGCGGTACCCGGGTACATCGGGCGTTCGGGATTCGAAGCTCCGCGCAGCGATTCCCGTAGTGCTCCTCAGTTCCACCGTGCTTAACGACTAGCCCGACGGTCGGGAGCGCGGGCCGGCCGCCATAGAAGGTCGAAGAGTTGACCGTTGGACTCAGTGACCGTTCGAACCGCGAACGTCGCGAAGGGCCCCGCCATCGGCGGGGCCCTTGGCAAGTCAAGACGAGTTAATGGACGGGTACCGAGAGCCCGACCTAGTGCGGCCGTTGATCATCCGGGAACACCAGCAGGCTCCTGGCAACGGCCCGAGCTACCGGTTCTTAAGAAGAAACCTCGCTGCGAGCATGACGATGGTCCCCAGGATGCTGGCGACCGCGATCAGCCACGCTGCGGCGCCCACGATAGCCATGACCACCGCTATCGAGATCCCGAAGCCGCCTGGGACCGCCATCAGCGCGCCGAGGCCAAGCGCCTTTTCAAGCTGGCCAGCGGCTGGTCCTTGCGCGTGAACGTTTCCCGTCGCACTGATGCCCTGACCTCGCACGGTGAGCTTGCCACCAGCTTTAAAGATGAAGTAACGATCACCTTCGTGCGGACATGCGTTGCTCCCACGGCCTGACGGAATTTCGTTCAACTCCGTATTTTTGGCCACCTCGTCCTGCATGTTGTCGTGCCTTCCTATGAGTACCCCGTGCGAACGGCCCGGCCCCAAGACATCCGGTCCGCTCTCGAAACGTGCTACTGCAAGACGGAGACCAGCGGTCACCCGCTCCTGAACCTTATCAGTCGTACGCGCGTCACGCTGCTAACACTCACATGCGTGGCGTATGTTGACTGACTTTTGCGCGTACCCACTTCACAGTCTACTCATGCGGAAGCGCGGAACCGCATCAGGCGCAGTGCGGGCTCGCAGCGCTGCTTGACCCTCAGTCAACAAGTGACGCATCTCAGTGGAACCACGATCGTGCCATGCCAGGCCGACGTATCTATCAGCGGCCTCCGCGACAACGTTGACATGCCAGAACGCGAATATTTCTCTCGTATGTGCACTTGACCTGCAGATTTGATGTCATGTCACGTACTGACGGGTAGGTGACAGCCCGAGCGGATAGTAGACAAAAAGTAGACATCGACCCGACGAGAGCAATTGAGCCAGTGGAGTGAACACACCCCTTGCCCGCTACTGAATGTGCACAATGATCACTTTGCGTTGCCACGATCGGTGCATCAAGGTGGACCAACAGTGAGCAAGGGCGTTTGGGCGAGCACAGAGGGGCTACGCTGAGAGGTACATCAGGGCAACGTCACACGTCATATGCATATTTTGACCGTATCTTGCCTTGACAGGAGGGGGGTAATCGTCAGAAGATGGTTCATACCTCTAGTGAACAAGGAAGCTGTTCGCTAGGGATCGACTGACAAGGCGTCAGCCATGAGGAGAATAACCGAATAGTAACACCGTTCAAGAAAGCTGAGTAATTTGTGACCACAGGGATGGAAGGTTCTTGTGAGTTCAGTCGTGGCTTCTTGTTACGATTGCTGGGAAAGACGAGCTGTTGTGCGGCATTTGCAGATGCCGTGCCGGAGGCTGACGCCCTTAGTAATGGTAGTGAAATATTCTAAGGGTTTCGGAGTCGTCCGAGGGGTTGTCGACGTCCGTTAAGGAGAGGGTAGCTAATCATGAACCGTGGAGCGGTTAATGGAGATGTTGAAGAGAAAAACCTAGGCGCAGAGTCGGGTACCGTGAAGGAACCACCAGAGGGCAAGGGCGGTGGCGGGGGCGGTCTGGAACGCGTCACTGTCAATCTCGCCCCTCGGGCGGCCCGAGCGCTGGAAAAAGCGGTCAGGGTGACTGGGGACACTAAGACCGACACGATCAACCGGGCTCTTCAGGTTTACGCCTACCTTGAAGAAGTCTGGAATAACGGTGGAGAAGTCTTGGTCAGGAAAAGCCCCGATGATAAAGAAGTCACGGTGCTTCAATTCTTCTAGGTACCTTCGTATTTTCACGCAATGCGAACGGTTTCGAGTACACAATAGCTTGAATTACCGTCGTCGGGGTCTTTCAGGTGGTTTAGGCTACTTTTGGAGATTTGGATAACGTGCAGGCGTCTAGGGCCGCACTGAGCAAGTACCGATCGTGGTCACTCCCACGTCGGCCGCATCTCAGCCGCCATCCGCTCGTCCAGCGGGGAAGCTCTCAGCCATCCACCTCGGGCCCAAGGCACAAGATACGGCATCAGGTTCCGTGATACTTGTCGTTCGCAATCTTTACTGCTTCAGCTTTTGTCCCAAAACAGGAGACCAGCGGTCTTGTGATTGCGGGTCACAGACCGGACATCCTGCGAAAGACACGGCCAACAGCAGAACGATGGCCCTCGTCGCTTTGGCGAGGGCCATCGTCATTTCGAACCTTTCTATCTACGGCAGTTGACGCTCGCCGTACTGTCGTTGTCCGTACAAGGCAGTCATCGCGTGGTAACCCGTACCGTCGCCCGCGCAAGCCATCAACACCATCGAACATGCAGCTGAGGTCACTTTTTGAGCTTGTGCTCAGCTGCCAAAGGGTTTGAGTTGCCGTACCACCAGCAGACGCGCGGCGCGGGCCCTTGCAAAGGCCCGGTTTTGCCGGAATGAACGGTCATGGTGCCCTCGTTCTAGTTCCTGAGCCAGTCGCAGCGTGGGGCGTTGATCAGCGTGGCGGGGGTAAGTAGTTCCGCGGCGAACAAGTTTGCTTCGTGCTCCTGCTGAGGATCCCGGGGTGCAGTGTTGCGATGCAGCAGCAAGTGTCCAAGTTCGTGGGCTGCGGTGAAGCGGTGTCTGCAGACGTCGTCGGCGCGGTCAGGTGTCAGTACCACCAATGGCCGGGGTAGGTGCGACGTAGAGAAGGCATCGACGCGGGCGGTGCCGCCGCCGGCGAAGGGAGTCGTCGTCACGATGATGCCTCTGGTCTCCATCGTCCTGACCAGGTGAGGAATCCGCTGCCCCAGACCCCAGTGGGCGCGGGGTGCCCAGGCCGCGGCCGCCGGATCACCCTGCAACTCGCCGCCGGAGGTGTTGGTGGTGGTGGTCAAGTCGGGGACGTTAACCGGAGGAAGCTGGACACGCTGTTCTGGAGCGTGGGCCAGCTCCCACACCTGTTCCACGAAGGCCACGGCCTTGGCCCGCTGTGATGCGCGTATCGAGCGCAAAGCGGCGAAGGCGTCCAGGTGGGCGTGCGGGCGGCCTGTAGCGAAAAGCCCACGGGTACATCGAGAGTCTCGGCTAGATGCTGGACGTGATCAGGTCGCGGTGGGGTGGTGCGGGCCTCCCATTGGCTGACTGCAGCCGGGGTTACGCCGACCTGGGCTGCCAGTGCGGTTTGGTCAGCCCTGCCAGGCAATGTGCCTAGGTCAGCCGGGCCGCGCCGTGAGCATGCGCGTAGGTTCGAACTTTCCGGCGGCAACGCGTCTACGTGTCGGGGCCTGCATAACCAGCAGCACGGTGGCTCGCCCACCTTGATAACTCATCGCCGAGCACCTCCGGTTCCCACGTGGCAGCCGCCAGCCGGACTGGTGAACGCCGGACGACTGCTGAAACCTTCCACGTTGGGGAACAGGTGTTCGATTATGCGTTATCCTTGGCGAGAGGGTGGCCGGACAGGGGAAGGGGCTCGGCCCACCACCCTGACCGCACAGACACCTCGCCCAGGTGCGTGCTACGCCAAGTCCGACACCGCAGCGGCGTTCCGCGAGCTTGCGCGGAATTTGTTGTCGCTCCGTCGAAATTCGAAACTTGTGACGTGCAGTGACACCGCGTTATGAAACGAAATTCGGTCGACCGCGCGCGAGGAAAGGGGCTGCGACACGCCAACGATGTGACCCAAGCGTCAAATTCGGCAATAATCTGAGTCACAATATACAACTGTAGCGAGCGCCTGACCTGGGAAAATGATCGAGTCGTTATAGGCTGCGTCTTGCTACTGTGATGCAGGTCACATAGCTATCGATTTCCTATTGAGGCGTCGATTACGTAACGTCCTGATCTGTCGGTCTCCTCCGGGAAGATCGACCGTTTCTGGTTTACCCGACATTAGTCGATCTTCAACTCCCGAAACCTGAACGCTCGCGTCTCCGCCACGCCAAAGCGGGGATGGAGCGTTATCGCGGAGCCGTGTTGATCAAAGAGTGTCGGAGTGGCTGAAGTCGTGTCGCGACCTAAAGCTGCCGGAGACAGAAGAAAGCCGGACCCGTAACAGCCGGGCCCGGCGAGCGCCCACCTTGGTGGCCGCCGAACTCATTCTCGTGACGCTCCACGTCTCGGAACGGGTGCTCAGCTCGCTGAGCAAGGTCGGTCCAGATCTGCAAATCTGGGCCGACCCCCGTCCGGGAAGCCGCCTACGGTTGTCGGCGAACACACGTGAAACGTTACCGCTTTAGTGTTTTAGTGTTTTAACTCCGACAACGCGCAACTATAAACATATGTTCCTTAAAAAAAGCAAGGGCAGCGAGCCACGAAGTGCCCCGATATACGTGGAACCGTGCCCCAAGAGACAATGAATTGCCTGCTCAAGGCCGGTTTTCATGAGCGGTCGGCGGCCTCAGTCACGTCAATGATTCGCCGGTTCGTGTGACGACGATGATCAGGCCTGTATGCAAATAGCCACTTGGCATAGTGCAAATTCGCAGTAATTAACGAATGCAAACGAGATGGAACGCTGGGTAGTGGAGACTCAGTTCGCTTTGATGGGATGATGGTCCGCCTCTGAACAGTGGTCGCCGAGCTTGACCGGGGAGAACAGCCCGTAGGCCAAAGATCGCACTAGCCACCCGACTTCGCCCGCGATCGCGATCGGCGTCGATCTCGGTCTCGGTTCCCTCGACGCGAATTCTCGTTGGACGGTCTCTCGTGTTCGTCAATAGCTGGTAGAGGCTCGTAAGGTGGGTGTCCGAGGCACCTTTTGGATCACACGCGCCATTAGTGTCCGCAGTCCAAGCAGGTCGCCACGCCCGCAAGGACGAAGAAGCTCCAATGTGTGCAGGCCATGCGTGGCCACCTCCTTCCCGCAGGTCAGTCGGTGTGTTCGGCTGGGTCAGGAGTTGATGCGGCTGGCCAGCAACGCGGCCGGGTCCATCGCGTCGGCGGCGAACGCGCGGTCCCTGGCGCTGATGGAGTCGAGCACGTGCGCCGGCGTCTCGCTTGTTTCCCGCAGCGGCGAATCACGTTGAACCGCAAGGCGCCGTAGGCGTCGGAGGCGGAGATCTCGAACTGCAGCGGGCCGGGGAACACCGCGCTGAGCGCGTCGGGGAATTGGTCCTCCAACAGCAGCGGCTGGTGCGTGCCTTCGCCGACGGGAGCAGGCTGTCGCGTGCCCGCCATTGGCAGAGGGCCGGTGCCAGCAGTCGAAGCCTGTGCCACCGAGATGGTCGCGCAGGGCGCTTTCGCGGGTCCCGTCCAGCTCGATTTCGATCTCGCACAACACGTGGAGAGTTCGGCTGCTTCGGCCGAGCGAAGCTGACCGCAGCAGCGGTGGTCGAAGGTTTCCGCAGAGGCCCGTAGCACCGCGGCGGCGAGCTTCACAGCATCGACGCGGGTCAAGCGTACCGAGTGCTGCCCTGACCGACCGAGCTTCTAGTTGGTGTCGATCTCCATGAGCTGGCGGACGTCGTCGCAGTCGGCGAACTGCTCATCCACGTGGCTTGCCGCTCGACCGTTTGGCCATGCAGTGATCATATCGGCTCCCACTATAGCTCCCAGTGATCAACTTATGGGGCTATTGGGATGGCGTTTTTGCTGGTCAGACTATGTGGAGCTGAGGGGAATCGAACCCCTGACCCCCGCCTTGCAAAGGCGGTGCTCTACCAATTGAGCTACAGCCCCGCGCGCGAACGGCGTCAGTGGCCGTTCGCGCGGGAAAAGATCAGTTGTTGGCCGCGTCCGAGGAGCTGGCCTTGGCCGGCGCGCTGCCGTTGGTGGAGACGGCGCCGAGCGGGCCGGTGGGCGCGGTGGCTTCGCGCCACAGGTCGGCTTCTGCCTTCGCGGCCTTGTTGCGCTTGACCACGAAAAGCACGCCACCCGCGATCGCGGCGAGTGCCAGCAGCTTCTTCACGTGAAGGCCCCATCTCTTTACTAACGCGTACCCGACTTGCATACCAATGCTACGTCACCGCCACCGCCGGCTTTCCGCCCGGTCCAGGGCGGTCTGCGGCCTGCGATCAAGGTTCCACGTGGAACCTTGATCAGACGACGACACGGAATGTCTGTTGCGACTCGTGCAGCTCCCACAGGCGCTCCGCGAGAGCATCGGGGTCGCCCAGCGGCTCGCCGGGTGCGATTCGCACCGGGACGACCAGGTGCCCGACGTAGACGCCTTCGCTCGCAAGGGATTCGTGCAACATCGTCAGGTACGCGGCTTCGGCCGCCATCGCCATGCTGGTGCCCGCGACGCGCGAGTTCGGGACCAACGCCGAGCCGCCGGTGGTGAACAGGAGCGAACCTTCGCCGGCGGCGCGCATTCCCGGCAGTACCGCGGCGACAGCGGCCATCGGGCCGAGCACGCTGAATTCGAACGCGGCCTGCACGTGTTCCCGAGTTGTCTCCAGAACCGGGTGCAGGAAGTCCTCGGCGGGCAGCGGACTGAATTCCAGGACGTCGATGCTGCCGAGCCACTGGTCCGCGTCAGCCAACGCCTCGGCGACCATGTCGGTGTCGCGGACGTCCGCGGTGAATCCTTCGGCGTCGATGCCTTCGTCCCGGAGTTGGGCCGCCAGGCCGTAAACCTGGTCCAGGTCCCGGGAAACCATCGCGACGCGAAACTGCCGTCGTCCGAACGCCCGGGCGATCGCCATTCCGAGTTGGGGACCTGCGCCGACGATGGCGATGTTGGGCATCGAGACATGCTCCTTGCCGAGAAAAGACCGCATACGCTGTTAAAAACCCCTAAACAGCACCTCAGCCCCGTGACCTTTTGGGTCACGGGGCTGAGGTTTGGGTGGGCCCACCAGGACTTGAACCTGGGACCTCTTCGTTATCAGCGAAGCGCTCTAACCACCTGAGCTATGGGCCCGTGGAACGAAGAGAAGAATACCCAACGCCCCAGGGACACTCGCAACCGGGTTACTCACGCTCGGACAGGGTCACCTCGAGGCCGCCGGCGAGGTCCGCCGAGACGTTGTAGATGAAGGCACTGACCGTCGCGAGAGCCGACACCAGGACGATGTTGATCGCCCCGAGAATCGCCGCGATACCGAACACGCGACCAGCGCTGATCAGCGGATCTGTTGACTGCGCGGCACCTTCGCCACCGACGAGCGAGTCGTACGTGCCGTTCAGTTTGCCCCACACGCCCATACCGTCGAGGACGGTGTAGAGCACGCCGACCGCGACGAGCCAGACGAAGAACATCGCGACACCGAGCACGAGTGAGAGCTTCAGCACAGACCACGGGTCGAAGCGCTTGATCTGCAGGCTCGCCCGCCTCGGGCCGCGGCCTGGACGGCGTAGCGCGGTGGGCGCGGGCCGGGCCCGACCGGCGGCCGCCGGCATCGGGACTTCCCGCGTCTTCGCTTCGCTGTCCTCGCCGCTGTCACCGAACAGCTTGCGCGCGGCCGTACCGCTCACGACGGGATAGTCCTGCTCGCTCACTGGCGGTCCGTCCTGCTGAGGCCTCGAATACAGCGCGTCGTCACCGGTCAGGCCCGCTGTCGAGACCCGGACGGTTTCCGGCTCGGCTCCTGCGGCCGAGCCGGACGTGGTGTCGCCGTCCTTGCCCACACGTTGCCATGGCGGTGCCGACGAACCGGCTGCTGTGCCGTTCGAACCGGACGCGTCGGACTTGTCGGGTGGTGTCACGAAGTGTCAATCCTTACCCTGCGTGGAGCCGCTAGTTCTCCGGCTCCGCTGTGTTGTCCAGAACCGTTTCATCCACAACCGTGTTGTCCAGTGCTGTGTCGTCTGGTTCGGCACCGTTTTCTTCGGTACCTGCACTGGCGACGTCTGAGGGCTCGTCCGCGTTGCGTGCGATGGCAAGAAGAGTTGTTCCTTCGCCAAGATTCATCAGCCGCACCCCCTTCGTCTGCCGTCCGGCCTTGCGCACCTGCTCGGCCATCGTGCGGATCACCCCACCGCTCGAGGTGATGGCGTAGAGCTCGTCGTCGACGTCGACGATGAGCGCCCCCACCAGCCTGCCACGCTTTCGGTCGTACTGAATGGTGAGCACGCCCTTGCCACCGCGACCCTGCACCGGATAGTCGTCGATCGGGGTGCGCTTGGAGTAGCCACCATCGGTCGCGACCAGCAGGAACTTGTCCTCGGCGACGACGTTGATGCCGAGCAGCTCGTCACCGTCGTTGAACCGCATGCCGAGCACACCCGAGGTGGCACGGCCCATCGGGCGCAGTGCTTCGTCGGAGGCGTGGAAGCGGATCGACTGGCCTTCGGACGACACGAGCAGCAGGTCGTCTTCGGCCGAAACCAGGACCGCGCCGACGAGTTCGTCACCTTCGCGGAGGTTGACGCCGATCAGGCCGCCGGAGCGGTTGGAGTCGAAGTCGGTGAGCTTGGTCTTCTTGACCAGGCCCTTCTTGGTCGCGAGCACCAGGTACGGCGAGATCTCGTAGTTCGGGATCTCGATGACCTGGGCGATCTTCTCGTCCGGCTGGAACGCGAGCAGGTTGGCGACGTGCTGGCCGCGGGCGTTGCGATTCGCCTCGGGAAGCTCGTACGCCTTCGCGCGGTAGACGCGGCCCTTGTTCGTGAAGAACAGGATCCAGTCGTGCGTGGAGCAGACGAAGAAGTGCTGGACGATGTCGTCCTGCTTCAGCGTCGCGCCCTGCACACCCTTGCCGCCGCGCTTCTGCGAGCGGTAAAGATCGGTCTTCGTGCGCTTCGCGTAGCCCGTGCGGGTGATCGTGACGACGACGTCCTCGACCGCGATGAGGTCTTCGACCGACACCTCGCCGTCGAACGGGATGATCCGGGTACGCCGATCGTCGCCGTACTTGTCGACGATGGCCATGAGCTCGTCGCGGATGATCTGCCGCTGACGTTCCGGCCGCTCGAGGATGTCCTTCAAGTCGGCGATCTCGAGCTCGATCTCGGCCAACGTGTCGATGATCCGCTGCCGCTCCAGGGCCGCGAGGCGGCGGAGCTGCATGTCGAGGATCGCGACGGCCTGGATCTCGTCGACTTCCAGCAGTTCCATCAGGGCCGGGCGAGCGTCCTCGGCCGACGGCGACCGCCGGATGAGGGCGATGACCTCGTCGAGCATGTCCAGTGCCTTGACCAGACCACGCAGGATGTGGGCGCGTTCCTCGGCCTTGCGCAGCCGGAAGCGGGTCCGTCGGACGATGACGTCCATCTGGTGCTTCACGTAGTGCCGGATGATCTGGTCGATCCGCAGGGTGCGCGGCACGCCGTCGACCAGCGCCAGCATGTTGACGCCGAAGTTCTGCTGCAGCTGGGTGTGCTTGTAGAGGTTGTTCAGCACCACCTTCGCCACCGCGTCACGCTTGACCGTGATGACGATCCGCTGGCCACTGCGGCTGTTCGACTCGTCGGCGATGTCCGAGATGCCGGTGAGCTTGCCGTCGCGGACCAGGTTCGCGATGTTCTCGACCAGGTTGTCCGGGTTGACCTGGTACGGGAGCTCGGTGACGACCAGGATCGTGCGGCCCTTCGCGTCCTCTTCGACCTCGACCACCGAGCGCATCCGGACCGAGCCGCGGCCCGTGCGGTACGCGTCCTCGATGCCCTGCGTGCCCAGGATCAGGCCGCGCGTCGGGAAGTCCGGACCCTTGATGCGCGTCAGCAACGCGGCGAGCAGCTCGTCGTCGTTGGCCTCGGGGTTTTCCAGCGCCCAGACGACACCCGACGCGACCTCGCGCAGGTTGTGCGGCGGGATGTTGGTCGCCATCCCGACCGCGATCCCGGAACCACCGTTGACCAGGAGGTTCGGAAAACGGCTCGGCAGGACGTCCGGCTCCTGCGTACGGCCGTCGTAGTTGTCCGAGAAGTCGACGGTCTCCTCTTCGATGTCGGCCAGCATGTGCATGGCCAACTGCCCGAGGCGCGCTTCGGTGTACCGCATGGCGGCGGCGGGGTCGTTACCCGAAGAGCCGTAGTTGCCCTGGCCGTCGATCAGCGGGTAGCGCATCGACCACGGCTGCGCGAGCCGGACGAGCGCGTCGTAGATCGACGAGTCACCGTGCGGGTGGTAGTTACCCATCACCTCGCCGACGACCCGCGAGCACTTGTTGTACCCGCGGTCCGGCCGGAAACCGGAGTCGTACATCGCGTAGAGCACCCGGCGGTGCACCGGCTTGAGCCCGTCACGCACGTCGGGCAGCGCGCGCGACACGATCACGCTCATCGCGTAGTCGATGTAGGAACGCTGCATCTCGTGCTGGATGTCGACCGGTTCGATACGGTCGTGTTCCGGCGGCAAGGTTTCCGTCATATCGTCCTTCTTGGGGGCACAGTCCTATATGGACAAAAGAAGCAGGGGGCGGACTACACGTCCAGGAAGCGAACATCCTTGGCATTGCGGGTGATGAAGGAACGCCGGGCTTCGACGTCCTCACCCATCAGCACGGAGAACAGCTCGTCGGCCTGCGCCGCGTCGTCCAGGGTGACCTGGCCGAGCAGGCGGTGCGCCGGGTCCATCGTGGTGTCCCACAGCTCTTCCGCGTTCATCTCGCCGAGACCCTTGTAGCGCTGGATCGCGTCGTCCTTCGGGAGCCGCTTGCCGGACTCGACGCCGGCCTTGATGACGGCGTCGCGCTCGCGGTCGGAGTAGACGTACTCCGGATCGGCCCGCGGCCACTTGATCTTGTATAGCGGCGGCCGCGACAGGAACACGTGACCGTGCTCGACCAGCGGCGTCATGAACCGGAACAGCAGAGTGAGCAGCAGCGTGGTGATGTGCTGGCCGTCGACGTCGGCGTCGGCCATAAGCACGATCTTGTGGTACCGCAGCTTCGACAGGTCGAACTCGTCGTGGATACCGGTGCCGAGCGCGGTGATCAGCGACTGGACCTCGGTGTTCTTGAGGACCTTGTCGATACGGGCCTTCTCGACGTTGATGATCTTGCCGCGGATCGGCAGGATCGCCTGGTACATCGAGTCGCGGCCTTCCTTGGCCGAACCGCCGGCCGAGTCACCCTCGACGATGTAGAGCTCGCACTCTTCGGGCTTGGTCGAGCGGCAGTCCTTCAGCTTGCCGGGCAGGCCGCCGATGTCGAGTGCGCCCTTGCGGCGGACCAGGTCCCGGGCCTTGCGCGCGGCCATCCGCGCCTGCGCGCTGGACACCGACTTGTTGATGATGATCTTGGCCTCGGCCGGGTTGGCCTCGAACCAGTGCCCGAGCCATTCGTTCGCCGTGGTCTGGACGAAGGACTTCGCCTCGCTGTTGCCCAGCTTGGTCTTCGTCTGGCCCTCGAACTGCGGCTCGGCCAGCTTGATCGACACGATCGCGGCGAGACCCTCGCGCACGTCGTCACCGGTCAGGTTGGTGTCCTTCTCCTTGAGCAGCTTCTTGTCGCGCGCGTAGGCGTTGACCACGCGGGTGAGCGCCGCGCGGAAACCTTCCTCGTGCGTGCCGCCCTCTTGCGTGTTGATCGTGTTGGCGAAGGTGTACACCGACGGCGTGAAGCCGTTGTTCCACTGCATCGCGACCTCGAGCTCGATGCCGGGCGCCTTGGCGTCGAACGAGATGACGTTCTTGTGGATCGGGTCCTTGCTGCCGTTGATGTGCTTGACGAAGTCTTCGAGCCCGCCCGGGTAGCAGAAGGTGCGCTCTTTGACCCGCGCCGGACGGCCGGCGGCGTCCTCGGGGGTCTCTTCGTCGGCGATGCGCTCGTCGCGCAGGACGATGGTGAGTCCCTTGTTGAGGAACGCCATCTCCTGGAGGCGACGGGAGATCGTCTCCATGTTGTACGTCGTGGTCTCGAAGATGTTGG
>Ga0193717_1000768_pt1 | contig 20413 bp, 19 predicted proteins | sample U2c2metaG_FD_145900 | JGI IMG/M metagenome (GOLD analysis project Ga0193717, IMG submission 145900) | Soil microbial communities from a riparian zone of the East river system, Colorado, United States - U2c2 | ecosystem: Environmental > Terrestrial > Soil > Riparian zone | place: USA: East River...
CGCCACCGAGGAACCGCCGAAGGAAATGCCGCCGAATCCGGCGTTGCCCTTGTTCACGCCTGGCGCCAACAACGCCACGGCCTGCACGTTCTGGTCCACCGGCAACCGTGCCAGTTGTTCCCGGCTGATGTTGGTGGCCGATTCGGTGGAGGTCACGTCGATCGCCGACACCACGTTCGGCGCAGTCACCTGCACACCGGCCAGGTCCACCGCCTCGTTCTTCTCACCCACATTGACCGTTGTCGCGTTGCCCAGGCTTACCGTCACGCCGACCGGCGAGCCCACGGGTTGACCATCTTTGCTGCTTTCCAACTGGTAGTGGCCCACCGGCAGGTAGGAGAAGCGGTAATTGCCGTTACTGTCGGCCGTGACCGAGCGCGTCAGGCCAGTGCTTGGATCTCGAATGGTGACCACCGCACCGGGACGGGTGTGGCCGACCACCGAGCCGTCGGTGTTGGCCGCATGTACAGGTTGCCAGGCGGCCAGGCACAGGCCCACGGCGACGCACAATACGCCACGGCGCAGGACTCGCCTGCCTTGCTTCATTTGCCACATCGTCCCCACTCCCCAGGCAAAGTTATCTAAGTAGCTATTTCCTCGCGGTGCTGCTGCCCGCCCTTTCCGATGCGGGCGTCACTTCCTGCCACTTGAAGTCGTAGTCCCATTGGTCGAAGTACACATTGCCGCCCGACCACTCCACTTCGCCGCGCTGCAGATCAACGGTCTCGGAACGGAAATACTGTTTGGGCGGAACAAATGGCTGGCTGTAGTCGTCGTTGAAGGCGATGCGATAGGCGTCCAGGCCGCCGAGGTAGAACCACTCGAGCGCATCGTCGCCAGGCTTTGCGTTGGCGCCGGGGAGCAGGCGGCCGAAGGTGACATCCATCGGTACCCAGCCATAGGGTGCGAAGTACACCTGGGCCCAGTCGTGGATGTTGTTGTAGGTACCGTCGGAGAACATCCAGCCCGACTGCCAACGCGTCGGGATGCCGTTCAAGCGCAGCAAGGTCATCAGCAGCAGCGTCTGCTCCCCGCAGTCGCCGTGACCGGCATGCAGGGTGTAATCGCTGATGTTGCTGATGGTGGAATACTCGCGTGCGCCAGCCCAGGGGATCTTGTCCACGGCGGCAAACAGCTTCTGCGCGATGCGGTAGGGGTTCTTCTCATCGCCCACCACACGGCGGGAAAACGCGCGCATGTCCGGGGTGAAAACGATATGAGGCGCGCGTTCGGCAACGAAAGGCGCAAGTTCCGGAGTGATGTGTTCGCGCGTCACTTTGGCCGCATCGATACTGTTGTAGCGCGCGTAGAGCGTGACCTCGTAGGTCACGGCAAAGATCGTGGGCTTGCCCGCTTGCGCCGGTTTCTCAAGATACGCGGTGCGCTGCAAGGCAGACTCGGCGGCGAGCTTCGCGCCGGCGGGGGTGCTGTCCACCAGCTGGACGTTTTCCTGCTGGCCGGCAATGGCGCGCGGGAAAGGTACCCACGCCCGCACCGTCTGCCCGGCCGGCACGGCATCGGCGTCCACCGTGATCGTATGCGTCACCCTTACGCGGTGCGGAAGGACGCTGGTCGCGTGGCTTGCGAGCGCTACGGCACGCACCTTGCGGTGGTAATCGTTGAGTACTTCGTTGGGGCCGTCGCCGATGGGTGTTTGCACCTTGCGCCTGGCGACGGCTTCCGGGCTCAAGCGAAACAGGTTGCCGGGCGAGCGTTTGAAGTACAGCGTCTTGCCATCGATCACCCGCTTCTCGAACAGGCCGGCAGCGTCGAACCGGGTGAACTCGGCATCGGTAAGGTCCGGGATCTGCTTGCGGACGCGCTGTTTCACCGCGTCGGCGTCAAGGGTGAAATCGATCAGGATGCGCCGCATGCGCTCGCGCTGGAATGCCAGGGCGTCGCGCGTGGGTGCGTCCAGTTGACCCTTGGCCAGATCACCGTCGATCAGCGTCTGCGCCTGGTGGAAGTCCCCGGCGTCAATCAGCGCGATGGCGCGGGTGACGTCGGGATTTTCCTGCGCACCGGCTGCGGTGCCGGCGATGCCCAGCAGCAGGAACAAGCCGCCGATCCGCAGGAAGCTGCGAACCCGCGCCGCGTGGAACCACCCTGGCCTGGCCATGTTCACCGATGGAATCCCTCTTCAAGCCGACGCCGCGCGCCGCCTCCCGAAAAGGCTGTGTAACATGCTTGCAAACCGCGGTCAATAATTTATGCTTCGGCCATACTGTCTAGGAATAGCTATTCCTAACCACCAGGGTCCGCCGCGTCGCGCCGGGCCGAAAGGGAACTCATGATCCAGTCGGTGTGGCCGTACCTTGCCGTGATGCTGCTGGCCGCAGGACTCTGGCCCGCCGTGGAACGGCGCAGCGGCTGGAAAGTCTTCGAGGTGCTGCCGCCGATCGTGCTGACCTACCTCATGGTCACGGCACTCTCCGTGGCCGGACTCTGGTCGGCCAGTGCCGAAATACACGCGGCACAAGGCATGCTGGTATCGCGACTGGTGCCGGCGCTGCTGTTCCTGCTGATGATCAACTGCGACCTGCGCGCCATCATCGCGCTGGGTCCCCGCGTGCTGGCGGTGTTTTTCTCGACCTCCGTCTGCCTGTTCACAACATGATCGCGGTGAAGCAGGCGGTGGGCATGTCCGATACCTCGCTTGCCACCACTTTGCTCACCGATGCGCTTTGTTACTCGATGTGGGTTGTGGTGTTGTTCTCCGTCGCGCGGATGGCACCGGCCTTCAATCGCTGGACACGCGCCACGTCCAGCGCCGACATGGCCGTGGCCGAAACAGTCGTACGTGGCCCAGCGCACTGGTCGGACGTTCTCATGTGGCTGGGTGGCGCCTTGCTGGTAGCCGCAGGCTCCGCCTGGCTAGGCGATCACCTGCCTTTGACCAGCATGGTTTCGGCCACCACCTGGACCATCCTGATCGCCACGGTGGCGGGCCTTGTTGCGGCACACACACGATTGGCCCGGCTCCCCGGCGCCGGCACGCTATCCAGCGCGCTGCTGATCAGCGTGGTGGCCGTGCTGGCCTCGCAAAGCAGCTTCGACGGGATCGCCGCGGCACCGGTGTACCTGCTGTGCGGGGTGACGATCATTGCCATCCATGCCGTGTTGCTGTCGTTGGTCGCACGGATGTTCCACTTCGACCTGTACCTTTGCGGCATCGCTTCACTGGCCCACATCGGCGGCGTGGCCGCCACGCCGGTATTGGCCGCCACGTATTCGCGGTCGCTTGTGCCGGTGGGCGTCCTGCTGGCGCTGCTGGGCTATATCCTCGGTACCGGCTTCGGCCTTCTGGTGGCGTCGGTGTTGTCCAGGCTGGCTTTTTGAGGAGTCTTCAACCCATGCGAACGCTCAAATCCTGCCTCATAGCCTGCGCCCTGGCGTTAACCCTCGGCACGATGCCGCTTCATGCCCAGGCGCCTTTCAGCGTGCCGCCCTCAGGCGTGCTGGGCATCGACGACGCCAAGCTCTCGCCTGATTTCTGGCTCGCGCACCTGGCTGATGCCGATCACGTGGTGATGAATGCCAGGGCCATCGATGCCCTGAACCAGAAAGTGCTGGCGCAGGATCCGTCGATGCATGACATCCGCGCGCTTGGTGCGAACCTGGCCGCCGAACAGGTGAAGGGCTGGATCAACAAGCTGGCCAAACAGCCGGACCGCACGCTCTACGACGTCCACGGCCAGGAAGTGCCCAAGGCAACCATCGACGCGGCGTTTGCCAACCGCGCGCTTGATGCAGTCCCTGCCCAGTCACCCACGCGTTTCGGCATGGCCGTCCGTCGCACGGCATTGCGGAGCGTGCCGACGGACATGCGCGTGTTCAGCCATGCCGACGACACCGATATCGACCGCTTCCAGGAGAGCGCCCTGTTCCCGGGCGATCCGGTAGTGATCGCCCATGCCAGCGGCGATGGCCGTTGGCTGTTCGTAGTGAGCCCGCGGTATGCGGCCTGGGTGTGGGCGCAGGACATCGCCGAAGGGCGCCGCGACGACATCCTGGCCCATGTCGATGCCACGCCCTATCGCATCATCACTGGCGCCAAGCCCCGTACGGTGTTCACGCCTGAAGCGCCCGCCGTGTCGGAACTGCAACTGGACATGGGCACACGCGTTCCGCTGGACACCACCCTGCCTGCCGACCAGGCAGTAAACGGCCAGGGCCCCTATACCTCGTGGGTGCTCAGCCTGCCCGTGCGCAAACATGACGGCTCACTTGCCTTCGCCCCTGCCCTGCTGCAGCGGAACCAGGACAGCAGCGCCGATTACCTGCCGCTCACACGGGCCAACATCATTCGCCAGGCCTTCAAGTTCCTGGGCGAGCGCTACGGTTGGGGGCATGCCTTCAACGGCCGGGACTGCAGCGGGTTTGTTTCAGACGTATACCGCAGCATGGGCGTGCAGATGCCGCGCAATACGCGCGACCAGAGCATCAGCCCCGCCCTGCAGCACACCGTATTCGGCCCTGCCGACAAGCACGATGCGCGGGTAAAGGCCGTGCTTGCCATGGACGTGGGCGACATGATCTACATCCCCGGCCACGTGATGATGGTGATCGGCAAGGTCGATGGCCAGCCGTATGTGATCCACGACGTATCGGGCATGAGCTACGTGCAGGCCGACGGCAGCATGCGCCGGGTGAAGCTCAATGCGGTATCGCTCACGCCGCTGCTGCCGATGATGGCCAACGCGAAGGAATCCTTCGTCGACCACATGACCAGCATCGTGCGCATCCGGCCGTGATCGATCATCCCTCTTCCAAGAATAACGAGACAAAGACGTCCCCATGAAAATCACCGACATCCAGTTCGGCATGCTGCGGGTACCGTTGAAGACACCCTTCAAGACGGCGCTGCGTACGGTCAAGAGCATCGAAGACATCGTGATCATGGTGAACACCGATACCGGCAACGTCGGTTACGGCGAGGCTCCGGCAACGGCGGTCATCACCGGTGACACGCATGGTTCGATCATCGATGCCATCCGCCACTACATCGCGCCGCGCCTGATGGGCCAGGACGTGGCCGACCTCAACCACCTTACCCAGTTGATCCAGGGCGCGATGGAAAAGAATTCCAGCGCCAAGGCGGCGGTGGAGATCGCCATCTACGACCTCTGGGGCCAGCTCTACGGCGCGCCACTGTACAAGCTGCTGGGCGGCGGCGACCCGGCGATCACCACTGACATCACCATCAGTGTGGACTACATCGACAAGATGGTAGCCGACTCCATCGCCGCGGTGGACCGGGGCTTCGAGTCGCTGAAAATCAAGGTGGGCAAGGATATCGGCGTGGACATCGAGCGCGTGCGCGCCATCTATGCGGCGGTCGAGAACCGCGCACTGCTGCGCCTTGATGCCAACCAGGGCTGGACGGCCAAGGAAGCGGTATTTGCCCTGAACACGCTCGAAGACGCCGGCGTCCGCCTGGAACTGGTGGAGCAACCGGTGAAGGCGCGGGATCTTGCCGGCATGCGCTATGTCACCGAGCGCGTGCACACGCCGATCATGGCCGATGAAAGCGTGTTCGGCCCGATGGAGGTGATCGAGCTGATCCGCATGCGCGCGGCCGACATCATCAACATCAAGCTGATGAAGACCGGTGGCATCTCCAACGCCATCCGCATCGCCGACATCGCCGGCATGTTCGGCGTGGAATGCATGATCGGCTGCATGCTCGAGACAAGCATCAGCGTGGCGGCAGCCGTGCACGTGGCGGTAGCCCATGCCAACGTGATCACCAAGGTGGATCTCGACGGGCCGTCGCTTTGCCAGTACAACCCCGTGGACGGCGGGGTGATCTTCAACGAGTCGGAAATTTCCGTGACCGACGCGCCCGGCCTTGGCATCCGCGAAATCCGCGGATTGGAACCGTGTCCCTGAAGGCCGCCCCATGTCGCCCCTGGTCAAAATCCGTTCCGAACGCGACCGCATGTCGGCGGTGGAGCGGCGCATCGCCGACTTCATCCTGGAAAACGCGCAGTTGCTGCGCGACTATTCCTCGCAGCAACTGGCCAACGCCCTGGGGATCAGCCAGTCGAGCGTGGTGAAGTTCACCCAGAAGCTCGGCTTCCGCGGTTATCCCGACCTCAAATTCTCGGTAGGGGAAACCATTGCCCGCAGCGAGAACGGCGATGGCGGGCCACTCTCCGAGCCGGCACCTGTCAGCGAGGGATCGAGCGCGGTGGCGACCCTGTGGCGGCGGAAAACCGAAGCGGAAGAAGCCACCCGCCTGATCAATGCGCCCGAGTCGCTCGACGCCACGGTGGCCGCGCTGGCCCGTGCCGGCGCCAACGGACGTGTATTCATCATCGGGCTGGGCGAAGACGACCTTTACGCCCGGGGTTTCGCCCTGAAACTTTCGCTGCTGGGCATCCTGGCCGTGCACAGTTTCGACGCCTCACGCATGGCATCGAACGTATCGGCCGCCAAGCCCGGCGACGTGCTACTGGTGTTCTCCGAGCACGGGCGGCACCCGGCGCTGTACAAGATCGCCCGTTTCTTTCACGAACGGCGCGGCCAGGTGGTGACCGTCACCCGGCATACCTTGAACCCCCTGCGCACGATCGCCGACATCGCACTGGTGGTGTCGGCTCACGACGAGCAGCCGCATGTGCAATCGCTGGTGTACCAGTCGTCGCTGCAACACCTTCTGGACGGCCTGTTCATGCGTCTTTGCGAGGAGGACGACGACCGCCATGCGCAACTGGTGGCCAACCTCGAGCGCATTGGCCAGATGCTCGAACCATGACCCGGAACAGGCCTTCGCGCATGCCACGATCGATGATCCAGCGAACGGCGCTTCTTCTTGCCGGCCTGCTTGCCACGCTGGCGCCCGCGATCGCCGCCACCCACCTGCCCTGGACCAATGCACGGCAGATGGTGGTGGTAACGGTGCCGGGCTGGGACAGCACGCAGGGCAAGCTACGCACGTACGAACAACACGACGGCCGCTGGCGCGAGATAGGCACGGCCGCAGCGGTGGTGATCGGCAAGGGCGCGGCCTGGGGCGTGGGCCTGAACGAGCAGCCGTCCGGCGGACCGACCAAGCACGAAGGCGATGGCCGCAGCCCGGCGGGAGTATTCCGAATCGGCCAGGCATTCGGCTATGCCGGCACGGCGGCCACCGCGATGCCGTACCGGGCGCTAAGCGCTACCGACTATTGCGTGGATGTCAGTGGCTCGCCGCTGTACAACCGCATCGTGGATGCACGGCAGGTCGGCGAGAAAGCCGTAGCCGGAGCCACCGAGGACATGCGTCGTGATATCCACGACAACGGTGATCACGCCTACCGGCTGGGCTTCGTCATCGAACACAATCCCGATGGCCGCGTCGGCGCCGGCAGCTGCATCTTCGCCCACCTGTGGAAGACCCCCAGTTCACCGACCGTGGGCTGCACGGCCATGGCCGACGGCACCATGGACCGTTTGCTCTCGTGGCTCAAACCCGAAGGCAAGCCGGTGATCGTGTTGCTTCCGGAAGCGGAATATGCGCGCCTGCGCATGGCATGGAACCTTCCCGCACTGTGAGCACCATGATCGACGCCGATGTGATCGTCCTGGGCGCCGGCATGGCCGGAGCCTCGGTGGCCTGGTTCCTGGCGCCGCATGCGCGCGTGCTGGTACTCGAACGCGAAGCCTATGCCGGCATGCACTCGACCGGCCGTTCGGCGGCGCTGTTCTGCGAAACCTATGGGTCGACCCAGGTACGTGCACTCACCCGCGCCACGCGGCCCTTCCTGGACCACCCACCGGCGGGCTTCGCCTCACATCCGATCCTCACCCCGCGCGGCGCGCTGGTGATCGGCACCAGCGAACAGTACGACCATGTACTTGCCCAGTATGAAGAGAACCGGCCGCTTACCCGCGTGGAGCTCATCGATGGCGATGCCGCTCGCGCCAGGGTACCGGTGTTGCGACCCGAGGCGGCCGTGGTCGGCATGTTCGAGGCGGGCGCCGCCGACATCGACGTGAACGAACTGCACCAGGGTTTCCTGCATGGGCTGAAGTCGCGCGGCGGTGGCCTTCGCATGGGCGTGGACACGGCCCATCTCGAGCGCAGCCAGGGCCATTGGCTGGTGACGGACGACAACGACACCATCTATCGCGCGCCTGTCCTGGTGAACGCCGCGGGTGCCTGGGCCGACGAGGTGGCGCGCCTGGCCGGTGTGTCTCCCATCGGGCTTCAACCCAAACGCCGCACGGCCTTCCTGTTTGATCCGCCGTCGGGCGTCGACACGGCGGCGTGGCCGTTCGTCACGGGCGCTGACGAAGATTTCTATTTCAAACCCGATGCCGGCCTGCTGCTGGGCTCGCCGGCCAACACCGACCCCGTGCGGCCTCACGACGTGCAGCCGGAAGATTTCGACATCGCCTTAGGGATCGACCGCATCGAACGGGCCACCACGATGACCATCCATCGCCCCCGCCGCAGTTGGGCAGGCCTGCGATCGTTCGTCGCCGATGGCGACCTGGTGGGCGGGTTCGACCCGCATGCGGAAGGGTTCTTCTGGCTGGCGGCGCAAGGCGGCTACGGCATCCAGACATCGGCCGCGATGGGCGAGGCTTGCGCGCACCTGGTGCTCCGGCGCGCACTGCCCTCCCACCTGTCCGACGCCGGCATTGGCGAATCGATGCTGGCGCCCCGTCGCGCCTCGACCGTCTGACGAACGGAGCCGGGGTCAGAGTCATGACTCTGACCCCCAACCCGCTAACCCGCTAACCCGCTAACCCGATCACCCTACAGCCAGCGCCCGAAGCGGCGCATGTAGAGCACCTTCATCAGCTGGGTGAGCACGCAGTAGCACAGCAGCGTCACCGCCAGGTAGCCGAAGTACACGCCAGGCAGCGGCACCAGGCCGATCTTCGCGCCCAGCAGCGAGAACGGCAGGTACATGCCCACCACCATGATCGCCGCGGTGAGCGCCAGCACGGGCGCCGCGGCAATGCTCTGCACGAACGGGATGCGCCGCGTGCGGATCATGTGCACCACCAGGGTCTGCGACAGCAGGCCTTCGATGAACCAGCCGGACTGGAACAGCGACTGGTGCTCCGGGCCATTGGCGCCGAACACGTGCCACATCAGCCAGAACGTGGTGATGTCGAAGATGGAGCTCACCGGGCCGATCCACAGCATGAAGCGGCCGATGTCACCGGCATCCCATTTGCGCGGCTTGCGCAGGTATTCCTCGTCCATGCGGTCGAAAGGGATGGCCAGCTGTGACAGGTCGTACAGCAGGTTCTGCACCAGGATCTGCAAGGGCAGCATCGGCAGGAATGGCAGGAATGCACTGGCCACCAGCACGCTGAACACGTTGCCGAAGTTCGAGCTGGCGGTCATCTTGATGTACTTCATGATGTTGCCGAAGGTGATCCTTCCTTCGATCACACCTTCTTCGAGCACCATCAGGTTCTTCTCAAGAAGAATGATGTCGGCCGACTCCTTGGCGATATCGGTGGCGGTATCCACCGAGATGCCGACGTCCGCCTCGCGCAGCGCGGGCGCGTCGTTGATGCCGTCGCCCAGGAACCCGACCGTGTGGCCCTGGCGCTGCAACGACTTCACCACGCGCGCTTTCTGCAGCGGGGACATCTTGGCGAACACCGTGGTGCGGGCCACCATGGCATCGAGCGCCGCATCGTCCAGCGCCTCGATGTCGCGGCCCAGGGCTGAATGCTCCACGTCCAGGCCCACCTCCGCGCAGATCTTCCGCGTCACCGCCTCGTTGTCGCCAGTGATCACCTTGACCGCCACGCCGTGGTGGTTGAGCGCCTTGATCGCGGTGGCGGCCGAATCCTTCGGTGGATCCAGGAAGGCCAGGCAACCCACGGCGGTAAGGCCGGATTCGTCGGCCACGCTATAGGGGCGGTTGTGCGCGGTGTGGTGGGCGATGGCCACCACCAGCACGCGCAAGCCGTCTTCATTGAGGTCACGGGTCATCGCGCGAATTTCGCGGCGACGCTCATCGGTAAGCTCGATCACCTCGCCGCCGATGCGCGCGCGACTACAGATGGAAAGCATTTCCTCCACCGCGCCCTTGCAAACCAGCAGGTGCTGCCCATCGTTGCCCGACACCACCACCGACATGCGGCGGCGCTGGAAGTCGAACGGAATCTCATCGACGATGTGGTAGCGCTCGGCGATGGGCTCGAGGTCACGGTGCGAGAGCACCGCCTTGTCCATCAGGTTCTTAAGGCCCGTCTGGAAGCGGCTGTTGAGGTAGCCGAATTCCAGCGCCTCGTCCGATTCCTCACCATCCAGGTCCAGGTGGCGTTCCAGCACGATCTTGTCCAGGGTGAGCGTGCCCGTCTTGTCGGTGCACAGCACATCCATCGCGCCGAAGTTCTGGATCGCATTCAGGCGCTTGACCACGACCTTGCGGCGGCTCATGGCCAGCGCGCCCTTGCCCAGGTTCGCGGTGACGATCAGCGGCAGCATCTCGGGGGTAAGGCCCACCGCCACCGACAGGGCGAACATCGCGGCGTTGAGCCAGTCGTGCTTGTCCAGTCCGTTGATCACGAAGACAACGGGCACCATCACCGCCATGAAGCGCAGCAGTAGCCAGCTGACGCTCTTCACGCCGCGATCGAAGCTGGTCTGTACGCGCTGGCCGGACAGGCTGCGCGCCAGTGAACCCAGGTACGTGCGCTCGCCGGTCGCCACCACCACCGCCGTGGCCGTGCCGCTGACCACGTTGGTGCCCATGAAGCAGACGGTGGGCAGGTCCAACGGATTGCTGGTGTCACCTTCGCCGGCGGCGGCGATCTTCTCCACCGGCAGCGACTCACCGGTGAGGATCGCCTGGCTGATGAACAGATCCTTGGCGGTAAGCAGCCGAAGGTCCGCCGGCACCATGTCGCCGGCACCCAGATGCACGATGTCGCCGGCCACCAGTTCTTCCACTGGCACTTCGATGCGCTCGGAATGGCCGTCTTCCGCCCGGCGGGTGGCCGTGGCGGTATTGCGCACCATCGCTTTCAACTTTTCCGACGCCTGCGACGAGCGGAACTCCTGGGTAAAGCTCAGGAGCACGCTGATGCTCACCATCACGCCGATGATGATCGGCCCGGTGAGATCGTCCTCGGTGAACAGCTGGACGAAGGCCAGCACCAGCAACACGATGATGAACGGGTTGTTGAAGGCGCGCAGCAGCTGCAGCGCCCAGTGCGGGGGCTTTTCGTGGGAAACACGGTTGGCGCCGTCGCGGTCCAGGCGCTCGGAGATGTCGTCCTCGCCCAGACCCTTCAGGCTGGTATCGAGGGCCTGCAACAGCTCGGCGTTGGGGCGGAATGCTTCCTGCGTGGCGGCGCTGCGGCCGGCGGGCGCGGCAGCCGTCGTGGTCTTCAAATTCATGGATTACGCATCCTGGTGCACCGCTCGACTTTCGCACCGGGACGGTGAGTCGTCATAGGGACGACATTTTCCGGTCGAAAAGCGACGTTTCGATGAATCGGCGCGCACCGTGCCCTGCATGGCCGGCGCGCTCGCTAGAAACGGGGTTCATCAGGCGTGGGTAGATCGCGGCGAGGCGAGCGCATCTCCACGGGGACGCGGCACCGTGATCGTGCGCGGCGGCTGGGCACGGCGGGCCGCGGCGCGACGGCGCGCCAGGGCGAAAGCGAGGCGGCGGCCGAACATACGGGCGCCGGACAGATCGATGGTGAGCTTCATGGCCCATCTCCTTTCTATGCAGGTGCCCAGGGCACCCGCCAGGAGTGGGCCGGACCTTCCTAGACGCGGAAAGCGCCGGCCGACCGGGAGCGGTCGCCGAGGGCGTTCAAATTGTTCGACGCCGGCATCCGAGGCACGCGGTTGCCGACGTAGCGACTAGGGGTGTCGTCCATAGCTCTTGGTGTGTTGAACACAGGCCCGGTGGGCGCTTGCGGCGCCGTGGGCGCGCGCATTGTTGCGCTGCGCCAGGGGGGTGTCAAGCGCGTATTCATCCGGAGATCGCCAGCCTTTCGGAACGGTACAGCCAGGCCGTCACGCCGACGGCCACGGCCGCCGCCGCGAACCCGCTGGCCAGCACCAGGCCCAGCTCCTGCCCGCTCACCATCTGCCCGCGCAACACCTTGATGATGCCGAGGTTCTGCCCCAACAGCGGCACCGCGTACATCCAGGTCACGGCCTTGATCGGCAGCACCGACAGCATGGCGCTGGGCAGCACCGGGATGATCATCAGGATGGAAAGATAGGTCTGCGCTTCGCGATAGCTTTTGGCGAACGCGGCCACCATCGACTGCAGGGCCGCCAGCAGTACCACCAGCGGCAACATCAGCAATAGGACCGTACCTGCGAAGTGGAACCCCAGGTCCAGCACCATGCCGATGCGATCGAAGGGGATGAAGAGGCCCGCCGTGGAGAACGCCGCCAGGGTGAGCAAAAGGCTGACCATGGAAAATGCACAGATCGCCAGCAGCTTGCCCGCAAGAATCTGCGACCGGGGCACGGGATTGGCAAAGAGGGGCTCCAGCGACTGGCGTTCGCGCTCGCCCGCCGTGAGGTCGATGGCCAGGTACATGCCGCCGAGGAACACCGTAAGCACGAAGAAGTACGGCAGGAACGAGAACATCAGCGCCGCGCGGGATTGCGACGTCGCCTGATCGCGCTCGGCCACCTGCACCGGCCATGCGGTGGTCGGCGACAGGCCGCGGGCGATCAGCCGCATGGCACCCTCGCGCTTGGCATAGAGCTCGATGGCCTGCCTCACCCGCTGCACTGCCGTATTGGCATCGCGCTGGGAAGAGTCGTAGATCACCTCCACCTGCACGCCCTCGCCCTTGCTCCATGATTTGGCGTAGTCGGGCGAGATGCGCAACACCAGGTCGGCGTCCTGGGCCACCACGGCACCTTCCGGATCGCTCACCGGCGCCTTGGCGTCGATGCCGATGCCCTTCATCGCCGCCACGAAGTTCGGCGCGTACTGCGCGCCCACCACCGGCACGGCGATCGGCTTGTCGGCCTTCTCCAGTTCCCGGTTCACCACGATGTTCATCAGCATGATGAACATCACCGGGCCCAGCAGGGGGCCGGTGATCAATGCGCTGGTGATGGTGCGGCGGTCGCGCAGGTTCTCGCGCACCTCTTTGAGGAATACCGTGATCCAGGGGCTCATGCGGCAAGGCCCTCGTCGGTACCGATGATGCTGACGAAGGCGTCCTCGAGGTTGGCCTGGCCGGTTTGCTCGCGCAGGGCGTCGGGCGTTTCATCGGCCACCACGCGGCCCTTGGCGATCACCACGATACGGTCACACAACGCACCCACCTCCTGCATGATGTGGCTTGAGAACAGCACGCAACGCCCCTCGTCGCGCAGCTGGTTCATGAAGCGGCGCATGGCGCGCGTGGCCATCACGTCCAGGCCGTTGGTGGGTTCGTCCAGGATCACGTTGCGCGGATCGTGGATCAGCGCCCGTGCGATCGCCGTCTTCACCCGCTGCCCTTGCGAGAACCCCTCGGTACGCCGGTCGGCGATGTCTTCCATCTCCAGCGCTTTCACCAGGGCATCGCGGCGGCGGCCAAGGTCGGCCTCGGGCACGCCATGCAGCCGGGCGAAGTAGTCGATGTTCTCCCGCGCGGTCAGGCGCTTGTAAAGGCCACGGGCATCGGGCAGAACGCCCAGTGCGCGTCGCACGGCGAGCGGATCGCGGGCGGCATCCACACCGTCCACCAGCACCTGGCCCTGGTCGGGGTTCATCAGTGTGTACAGCATGCGCAGGGTGGTGGTTTTACCCGCGCCATTGGGACCCAACAGGCCCGTGATCTGCCCGTCGCGGGCGGTGAAGCTGACGCCGTCCACGGCCTTCACCGTGCCGAACGCCTTGTATAGGGACTTGACCTCGATCATGGCGTGGCTCCGTTGAATCCGACGAAGACGGGAATCGGCCCCACCCGTTCAAGGCAGGTGGTGTCCAGCAATTTGGGCGAGAGCTTGTCGATGAAGTCATCGACCACCCGCGGCATGCAGCCGCGGCCGATCACGTTGTGGCCCTGGCCCTTGAGTACCAGGTGGCGCGCGTTGGACAAGCCTTTGAGCACTTCGTCGCCGTAGCGCGGCGGGGTGACGGGGTCGTACTCGCCCGACATCAGCAGCGCGGGCTTGTCGGTCTTGAGCGGGTCGTGGAAGCCCGCCGGGCGCGCGCCGTGCGGCCAGATCGAGCAGGCCGTCTTGAAGGCCTCGATCATCTTGTCGCCCAGGATGGTGTCGGCGTCCTGCGGGCGCGAGGTAAGCAGGTCCGCGTCTTCGGAGCAGATCACCGAATACTGCATGCCGCCGTCCATGGTGTCACCAAGGTCACCGGTGAGGAGCTTGGCTTGCCCCAACAGCGGGCCCACATCGCCATGCGCGGCGGCGTCGATCGACAGCGGCAGGAGCGCTGCGGTTTCCGGGCCATAGGCAAACATGCGCACCACCGTGGCCAGCGCGAACTCGTTGAGGTTGCGCTTCACCGATTCATAGGTCTGCGGATCGCGGAAGCTCACCTGGTGCGGATTGGCGCGCAGGGCGTCGCGCAATTGGAAGAGCGTCTGGTAGGTATCGCCGAAGCGGTCGTGGCAGGCCTTGTCGGCCGTGCAGCGGGCGAACTGGGCCTTCAGCGCGGCGTCCAGGTTCACCGCGAACTCTTCGCCCAGCACCAGCGAATTGGGCGCCACGCCATCAAGCACGAGGCTGCGCACGCCCTCCGGATGCGAGGCTGCGTATCGCTGGGCCACACGCGTGCCGTAGGAAATTCCCACCAGGTTGAACTGCGGGGAACCCAGCGCCTTGCGGGCGTCCTCGAGGTCTGCCACGGCATCGGTCGTGGTGTAGAAGCGGGGATCGGCATCCTTGCTCACTTTGTCCAGGCAGGCCTGGGTTTCCTTGCGCAAGGCCTTTTCGTCGTAACTGGAGCTTGTGTCGTCGATGCCGCCGGCGCCCTTTTCTTCCCCGCCGCATTGCAGCGGGTGCGAACGGCCCGTGCCGCGCTGGTCGATCAACAACACGTTCCGATGCGCCAGCAGCGGCGCGAAGGCCATGGCCACGGCGGGATAGCTTTCGGTGGCCGCCTGGCCCGGGCCACCGGCAAGCATCACCACAAGATCGCTCCTGGGTGCCTGCGCGCTGGAGCGCAGCAGGGCGAGGTTGAGCTTGATATGCCGCCCCTTGGGGTTGGCGCGGTCTTCCGGCACGTCCAGCGGCGCGCACCAGGCAGCGGTGGATACACCGCTGTTCGGCTGGCCGAGCGAGCAAGGCTTAAGCGTGAGCGAGCCCACCTGCCAGGTGCGTTCCGGCGCTGGTTTCACCGGTGCCACCAACGCCGCCGTGCTGGCGCTGGCAGGTACGTCGTGAAGCGGCGAGGTTTCCTTATGGCGGAAGTGCTGGCCTGCCAGGATCACGATCATCACCACGGCGATGAGCGACATACGTGCGCGACTTTTCATGCGGGCTTTAGTCCCCCGGTTCGAAGATGGTTTCGATCGACAGCGCGAAGAGGCGGGCGATCTTGAAGGCCAGCGGCAGGCTGGGGTCGTACTTGCCGGTCTCGATCGCATTCACCGTCTGTCGCGACACGTCCAGCCGCTCGGCGAGGTCCGCCTGCGACCAGCCGCGCTCGGTACGAAGTTCGCGAACATGGTTGATCACGGAAATCCTGGGTTGCCATAGCGGCGCGAGGTGAGCCACATCGCCACGCCATACACGCCTATCAGCGCCGGCAACACCCAGGTGAAGAGGCCGCCCGGAAGGGACAGGATCTTCGCGCTGGCCAGGAAACCGATTGCCATGCAGGCCATGCCCACCACGCACACCGAGATCGACAGCGCCATCAGGTGCATCTGCCTTTCCAGTTCGTCCGATGCCACCACGCGCCGGATGAAAGCCCAGGCAGCGAACGCCAGGGGCAACATCGGCGCCAGTGCCGCCGCCACTTTCAGCACCGGGATGTCCACGCTGTCGACCTTCGGCCAGATCATCAGCATCACGATCACGTAGGCGGCCATCGCTGGCAGGAATTCGCGTAGGTAGCGTTTGTCGATCTGGCGCATGGGTACATCCCCGGTGGTTGCCGCCCGGTATTTACAGACTGTGGAGAAAATCTGCCAGCGTTTTCTTGAACTGGATGGGCTGGTCAAGCATGACGTAATGGCGCGACGGAGCGATAGCGACCACGTTGGCTTTTGGCGCCGCTCCAAGCAGGCCCTTGTAGTAGGCGACCTTCTGCTCCTGCGTGGTCTTCATCGGGCCGATCTGTGCGTCGGGTGCATTGTAGGGAACGATTTCAAGCACCGGCACGGTGGCCTTGGCCAGTTGGGGGCGCCAGTCACCCGAGGCATCTTCGGCCATATAGCGCGCCACGGCCTGTTTGTAGCTGCGTGCGTTGAAGGTTGCGTAATGCGTCGCCAGCGCCGGATCGATCACACCGACCTTTTGCATGTAGCCCAGCAGCTGGGCCTTGAATTCTTCATCGGAGGCCGAGCCCATCTTCAGCATGTTGGCGGCGGTGGCCTGCCGCTGCTCGGCAGGCATGGCATCTAACCCCGGGAACACAGGTAGGCCGTCCACCGCCACGGCGCCGGCAATCAGGTCGCTGTGTTCACCGGCGAAGCGCAGGGCCAGCGTGCCACCCAGGCTATGGCCGACGATCACCGGCTTCTGAAGCTTCTTCGATTCGATCAATTGCGCCAAAGAGGCGTCGGCGCGATCGAAGTAGCTTTCATCGCCCGCGGGCGCCGGGGTGCCGTCGAAACCGGCCAGGGTGACGGCATAGACCTGGTGATCCTTGCGCAGCTCATCGATGGTGTCCTTCCACACCCAGGCACCGCCGGCCAGGCCGGGGATCAGGATCACCGGGCGGCCGTGGTCGCCGTAAACCTGCACGTGGAGCGTGCCCACTTCATAACTGGCTTTGGGCCTGGCGGCATACTCAGGGCCAAGCTGACCTGGGGCCGGGGTCGGGGTCGGGGTCGCAGCCCCAGCGGCAAGCGGATCGGCGTAGGCCGGAATGGCCGCGCCGAACATCGCGGCGGCGGCCGTCGGCACGGCCAGGGTAGCCAGGGACAGGCAGAACAGGTGGCGAAGCGGGGTACGCATGGCAGCTCTCCTCGTGTAAAGTGTGCTTGACACGGATCATCCGCCTGGAATTCCGGCGTGTCAAGCTTCCTTTACATTTTCCTCGATTCAGGAAATTGCCAAACACAGCAGGTAACCTCCCAAGCCTGAAATATCGGGCAAGGGTTGGGGACACATGGCTGAAGAACTGAGCTTTTCGAATAACTACACGGACGTAAGCCAGCAGTACGGCACCGGTGCCGGCTTCCAGTTCGAGTTCTATTGCGAATGCTGCCGCGATACATGGCGCTCCCCTTTCGAGCCTTACCGCAGCGCCCAGGCCGCCGGATGGTTGCAGCGCATGGGCGGCGTGGCCAGTTCCTTCCTTGGCAGCGCCGGTAATGTTCTGGACGAAGCCGCCGAGGGCTACGCCCGCGCAGGCTGGGGCAATGCTCGCGACGAAGCCTTCCGCCAGGCCATCGAACACGCCAAGAGCCACTTTCACCGCTGCGCGAAATGCCACGATTACGCATGCGACAAGTGCTTCAGCACCGAATCGGGCCTTTGCAATCGCTGCGCCCCGGATCTTGCCGCGGAGGTCAGCGCCGCGCGGCACGACGGACTTCTAACCCAGGCGCGCGACAACGCACGCGAAGTGGGCGTCGGCCGCGCCGCCAAGGTAGACGTTGCCACGGACAAGCAGTTGGTATGCCCCGAATGCGAGACGGAAACGCACGGTGCGAAGTTCTGTCCCAACTGCGGGCATGCGCTGAACTCGGTGAAGAACTGCGCGGGGTGTTCGACGCCGCTACCGGCGGGAAGCAAGTTTTGTCCGGAGTGCGGGAAGGCAGCGTGATTCAACGAGCCAGTTTCGAGTGTCGAGCTTGCTGGTCATGTAGCCGGCTGAGTGCGATAGCGACCTGAAGCTCTACAAGCTCGTGCAACGCACGATATTGCGCGGCAGGTTATTTCGTGCGATTGCGCATTGCATGGACGATCCATGTCGACCACTCGTCAGTACTTCGCGCCCGCTCATCCCAAAGATGTTGCATTGTGTCGGCATTCGTTTCAGCCTCAGCCGCTATCCATTGGGGGTGGCCAAAATGATGCGGAACTCGCGATCTATCACGCTTTACCTAGTTGTCGCCTTTGGGTTCGCGTGGGCATTCTGGCTAGTTGCCTGGCTGATGAGTAAGAAACTAATTCCGCTTCCCGTTCTGCTTGTGCCAATGCTGTTCATCGGCTCGTTCGGACCGTTTATAAGCGCGGGCGTGACGACCTTTAACGAGGGTGGCTTCCGGGGAATGACCGGCTTCTTCCGTCGCGGCTTCGACCCGCGAATGGGGTGGAGTGTCTTTCTGGTCTCCTTCTTCCTGATGCCGATAATGGCGATCATCGTCGAACTGACGCATGCGCGACTTTTAGGCCAGGCGCCGCACTTCACCATGACCCTGGCGGAATTCCCGCTCAGCTACTTATTCCTGTTCGTGCTAGGTGGGACCCTGGCGGAGGAATATGGATGGACACTGCTGTCAGATAAGCTTGACGCCTTTCTACCACTGAAGACTTCAACCGCGATCCTCGGTTCCATCTGGGCACTGTGGCATCTTCCATTGTTCTTCATCATGACCAAGGGCGCCATACAAGGGTATACGCCGTTCTACATTTTCTTCATTGTCACCGTCGCCATGCGCTTTCTGTTCTCCTGGGCCTATCATCGCGGCGGCCGAAATATCTTGTCCAACATGCTCTTCCATACCGCGTCGAACATCGCCTACAGTGTGGCGGCGATTGCCCCTGCACCCGGGGACCTCTCAACGGGCCGATTGTGGATGTTCACCCTTCTTACTTTGGTTTCGGCCGTCGTCGTCTGGGTCGTAGCGCCGCCTCGCACGGAAAGTACGTCTCCCGTCGCCGCCTAATCGGAAGGAGTAGTCGCTGTGATAGAGAAGAAGTCGTTAGTCGACATTCTTAAGCGGGTTACTTATCTACCCGATCGAACCCCTGAGATGGCGTTCAATGGAGGGACCGAGCTGGCGTTCTCGGAGGTTGCTCCGTACCGGGATGGAGCAATCTCTGTTGGTTACTATTCCGGCGACAGCGAGTGGGAGCGCCACCCGGGAGGGGATGAGATCGTGATGTGCATAGAAGGGAGCACGACGCTTGTTCTCCTTGTAAACAGCGAACAGCATCGGATCAGCCTCAATTCTGGAGAGCTTGTGGTGGTGCCGCAGAACTGCTGGCATCGCTTCGAAGGTTCCTCACACCTCAAGGTGCTTGGTGTCACACCCGAACCGACCGATCATAGCCTTGTCCTGCCTGTCGCCTAACGGCTCATGTCCGCGGACGCGCCACGTCGCTGCTTAATTCCGGCTTTAGGAATCAAAAACAACAGGGGATTCTGATGGCACCAAGAGAATGCTTTGGCATCGCTATACGCACGATCGGAATCGTGATGCTCGTCGTCAGCGTGATGTACTTTTATTCGGCTGTCGCCGTCCTGTTTTTTCCTGGCATGCCGCACACGTCTCCACTAGTGAGCTATCTGGGCGCATTCGCCATCTGGCTTCTCGTTGGTCTGTATCTTCTTCGAGGCGCACCGCACATCATTCGTTTTTCCTATCCGCCGGCACCGCCCCCTTTCAAAGATGTCGGCGACAATGGCTAGCAGTTCGTTCAACGCGGAGCCGGCCCGACTACACGGAGCGGGCCGGCTCTCTCCAGGATGAATCTACATCCCTGGATCATCTTCCCCGTAGTTGGTGACCAGCGTGCGGGAACCTGGCTGGATCCTCTGATTGCCACGGCTTAGATAACCCTGGTACGGGAACCAGCCTTCATGGAAGGTCCAACCGCCGAGAACCTTGCCTTCCAATGCCGTTGCGCGATTGCCATATTGCAACGACATATGTACGTGGGCGCCCGAACTCGAGCCACCGCAAGGCAAGGCATTGCCGACATAACCAAGAAAGGTCCCCGCATCGATTCGCGTGCCATCGGCGATGCTGGGCATGTTTTCCATGTGGTAATACGTTGTGGTGTAACCGTTGTCGTGGACAACATGTGCCAGCGCACTGCCCCTGCTGTTGCATGTGGTGTAGTAAATACCCGCCTTCGGGGCGAGTACCCTGCCATTGAATGACCACATGTCAACGGAATTGAATGGCCGCTGATTGGGGACATGGCCGTGCATACCGGCTGTCATCTGCCAGCCTTGATTCACAGGCCACGGCAAGCCGATGCCGGTGGCGACGGCAAGCGGCGCATCGGTGGACACCCGATGTTGATTGGCCCAGATCCGACGCTCGTCGACACTCACCAACGTGTCAGGCATGGCGTCCAACGCTTCGAGGAATGCTTCTTGGCCGGATATGCCCA
>Ga0193717_1000769_pt1 | contig 20402 bp, 18 predicted proteins | sample U2c2metaG_FD_145900 | JGI IMG/M metagenome (GOLD analysis project Ga0193717, IMG submission 145900) | Soil microbial communities from a riparian zone of the East river system, Colorado, United States - U2c2 | ecosystem: Environmental > Terrestrial > Soil > Riparian zone | place: USA: East River...
TTTTATTCTCGCCTCCGTTCGGATGGCGTAGTTTGGGGAATGACTGCACCTCGCCCCCAATAAAATTGGGGCCTCGGCGGTGCAGGCTGGATGCTGAGCAGGAGATGCCACAGTTCACAGGGGTTCCTCATGATTCGATCTTCCCGGATGATTCACTTGGTGGTCTTCACCGTGCTCGCGGCTGCAGGTCACGAAGCACAGGCGCAGCAGCCGAAGAGCTATGAATGCTATCGGGCGAAGACGCCCCTGCGCATAGATGGAAGGCTGGACGATCGCGCATGGAAGGCTGCAGCATGGACCACAGACTTTGTAGATATTGAAGGTTCTGTAAAGCCTGTGCCGCGCTTTCGCACGCGTGCAAAGATGCTTTGGGATGACGAGTATCTCTACATCGCAGCGGAGTTAGAAGAGCCGGAGATAAAGGCCACGCTGACGAAGCACGATTCAGTGATCTTTCACGACAATGACTTCGAGGTGTTTCTTAAGCCTGGAGAAGCACCGGGCTACTTCGAATTTGAGATCAATGCTCTGAATACAGGGTGGGATCTATATCTGAACAAGCCGTACCGCGAAGGCGGAAAGGCGGATAACAGTTGGGACATCCCAGGGCTGAAGACAGCGGTTGCGATTCACGGAACGCTGAATGATCCGAACGATAAGGACCACCGGTGGACTGTGGAAATAGCATTTCCTTGGAGCGCCTTTGCGTCACGCCTGCCGGTGACAAAACCGGAGATGGGTGACCAGTGGCGCGTTAACTTCAGCCGTGTTGAGTGGAAAGCGGGCCAGCCGAAGGAAGATAACTGGGTATGGTCGCCACAAGGGTTGATCAATATGCATGTTCCGGAGCATTGGGGCTATCTCCACTTTCGCGATAGACGTGCTGTTGCACGTGGACCCGCCAGTAAGCAGCAGGCGATCAACGCGCTTCACTAGAGGCTGTTATGAACTTTGCGAACTGGCTTGCGCCTCAACCATTGTGCCTTTGCTGTTGACGCAGTTGTTGTCTATGCCCCTGAGCCCCGCTCCTGTTTTTCCTGTCAAGCCCCTGCAGCCGAAACTAAGACGCATCTCCGTACGCAAATCAAACAAAAACAAGATCTTAGCCTCCGAAAATAATCTTCCGCAAAGTGGTCTATTAGTTTTACTCAATCGGCTATAGTTAATACAGAGTCAGAAAAACCCCGGCCAACCACCGGGGCTTTTCTCTTTAAACCAATAAACCTTTTAGAAAGACGACTTTAGCCGTAACCAGTTTAGAATGACGACTTTGCAGCGAGAGATTCGTTTAAGTCGCTGAATTAAGATGACTTGCCGTCAAAGTACCCCCGGGGGGGAGGGGGGCCTAAGGGAAGCAGTGATCGTAGTTCATAACAGGCTCTAGTACAAATCTGAAATCGCTCGCATACGAGTGGTCCTCGGTGTGCGGCTCCTGTCTTGGCGCTAGTTGGCAGGCGTTCAATGACAGGTGCAGTTGAGACAGGCGTGCTCGGCGCAGATGTTGCATGTGGCGATGAGCTGCTTCCTGAGTGCCTGACGCGCTCGATGAAGGCGAACGGTAGCGTTGCCGCTCGTAATTCCCTCTGCCTTTGCGAAGGTATCGATCGATTGTTCGGCGAGGTCGATGTCGCGAATGATCTGGCGATAGGAGGGCTTGAGGTGTTCAATGATCTTGCCGATGCATTGACAGACGACCTCATGGGTTGCCATGTCGGGCTCGGGCTGGGTCAGGAGCTCGTTCGCCCATCGCTCGAGCGCGCGATCTTCGGCTGCTCGATGGCGGTAGTGATCGATGACGGCGTTGCGTAGGATGCGATAAAACCAGGCAACGGCCGACTCATTGCTGCGAAGTTCGGAGGCCTGTTCGATGGCACGCATGTAGGCGATCTGAATAATGTCATCGGCGGTGGCGGGGGTGTCGACGCGACGTTGCAGGAAGTGGAGAAACTGCTTCCGTTGGCTGAGGAGGTCGTCGATGGTGTTGGTTGGCATGGATATTCCCAAAGCTTTGGAGCTGGGGGGAGTGTGGGCACCCGCACTCCCTCCAGGTTATTTAGATGCCGGGCAGGTGCACGCCGGACCACAGGGGCACGGGACGGAGCATGGGCAGGTTGGACCGCAGGGGCATTCACGATTGGTTTTCATTTGGTTCTCCCTTTGTCGTCGGCACTTGATTTGCCGAACACTGTAGCTGACGGATGAGCAGGGGAGAACATTACAGTTGGGTGGCAACGGCGGGTGTGAACTAGAAGTGGCGGGTGAGGTCGGCGAAGGCAGCTAGCTCGAGGAGCCGCTGGCCGTTGGAGGGTTGGTTGACAACCTCGTGTTCGAGGACCCAGGTGAAGTCATGGGGGATAAAGACGGCGTGAAGTCCAGCGCTGAGAGCTGGATTAATGTCGGACTTGGGGCTGTTGCCGATCATCCAGGTGGTGGTAGCTTCGCAGGCGTGATGGGCTGCAAGGGCGAGATATGCCTCGTTGTGTTTTTCCGGCAGGACCTCGACGGCGGAAAAATGTGGAGCGAGACCGGAGCGGTGGAGTTTGTCGGTCTGTTCCATGGGGTCGCCCTTGGTGACGAGGATGAGGCGGTGGCGGGCGGCAAGATCGGCGAGGGTTTCGGCTACGCCAGGCAGGAGCTCGATCTCCTGATCGGCGATAGATTGGGCAAAGCTGACGATGCGCTGGTGTTTCTCCGGGGTGACGGGGCCGTCTGTGAGCTGCTCGAAGCAGGCAATGAGAGAGCGGCGGAAGCTGCGTAGGCCGTAGCCGTGGGCGGCGATGGTCGCGTGCTCGCAATGGTTGAGATGTTCGCGGACCTGCTCCGGGGTATGAACGCGATGGTTAAGGTAGGAGATGAAAGAGGAGATGGCGCGCTCGAAGTAGATGTTGTTCTCCCAGAGGGTATCGTCCGCATCGATAAGCAGGGTCTGGTTGATGGAGCGGCGAGTAGAGGATATCTGGGAGGTCACAGGCTGATTATAAGGTGGGTGTGGGATCATCCTGAAGCTTGATCGGACCGCGAGCGGTGAGTGGCTTCGTGCCTGTCGGAAAGAATCTGGCGGACGAGTCTCCCAGTTGAGAATACTCTCGCAGAACGATACTATTGCGTTGAGTGACAACTCCTACTCAGACCCGGAACACGCGCCAGAAGGAGGCCATTCGTGGAGCATTTCGCGATGCGGATCGCCCTCTGTCCCCTGACGAAGCCCTTGCCTTTGCCCAGAAGCAGGTAGACGCCCTCAGTATTGCTACCGTCTACAGGAACATCAGCAGCCTGGTGGAAGATAAATGGCTTGCAACGGTCGAGGTCCCTGGGAATTCGACCCGTTATGAGGTTGCAGGGAAGGCCCACCATCATCACTTCCAGTGCAACTCCTGCGGAACGGTGCATGAGCTCGAAGGATGCGATATAGAGGCAAAGCCGAAGTTGCCGCGCGGTTTTAAGTACACCGGACACGACATGTTCGTCTACGGCATCTGTTCAGCCTGTGCGAAGTAGCTGCTCCGTTTGACCGAGGTCACTCCACATCGCACAAGCTGACCAGAGCTTCTTACAACTGGCAAAGTATCAGAAGATGATCTTCGCTCCGAATTGCAACTGCCTCGGAGTATTTCCCTGTGTCGTCGCCAGGCCCGCCGATGTATTGCCGATCGTCGTTCCAGGATTTCCCGCAATCACGGCGTTATAGGTGTTGAACGACTCCGCACGAAGTTCGAGGTTCATGCCCTCGTAGACCGGTGTCTCCTTTACCAGCGAGAAGTCCAGATTGTTGTACGAGGGCACACGGAACGGCATCTTGCCCATGTTGCCGTATGCTCCCGATGGCACCGCGAACGCCGCAGGGTTGATCATGCAGAACCCGTTCGGGCCGCGCTTTCCAATCGGAGTTGAGCCGCAGCCTCCTTGCAGCGGATTCCCAATCACATCTGGTCGGGAGTATCCCGTAACGGAGCCATTATTTCCGGAGATATTCGCAGGATCGCCGCCTACGTTCAGGTTGTACGGCTGGCCTGATCGAATCTGGAACAGGTAGTTCGCCTTCCATCCTCCCAGGACGTAGGACGCAACTCCCGTCTGTAGCCACTTTTGCCCCCTCCCGAACGGAAGCGAATAGACCGTGCTCCACGAGAAGAAGTGCCGCAGGTCATACGACGAGATTCCGTAGGCTTCGCGTGGGTTGAAGTAGTTCTGCACCACAGAACCGCCTCCCGTCCCGTTCTCCGCCTCGAACCATCCACTGCTGTTGTCCAGTGACTTCGACCACGTATAAGACACGATCGAATTCAGTGAGTTGGAGAACCGCTTCTGTAGGTTCACCAACAAGGCATTGTAGTTTGCGTAGCCCGTATCGATGGAATAGTGCCAGTTCGGCGCCATCCACGGCATGTACTTCAGCGTGTCCACTTGCGCCGTTGACGTGCCTGCGGGTGACGCATGCTGCGCGGCGTTGGCAAACCCCGTGTAGTTCAGCCGTGTGCTCTTCGATCCTGCATATCCCAGCGAGAACAGGGTCGTCGGTGCAAGCTGCTGCTGTACCTGTAGATTCCACTCGACCGACCTCTGGTCCTTGTAGTTAGGCTCTGCCGTATAGCCGCCGCCGATCGTCTGCCACGGATTCGACGCCACCACCGGGTTCGGGAAGTTGCCCTCGAGGTTCGTAATCAGGCTCAGCGGATTCTGTGGGCTGCCCGGCCAGTAGTTGTTCTGCAGAATATTGGTCTGCTGGTTTGAGATGCCGATCGTCCAGGGCCACGTCGGTCCTTCGATGTTGTTCTGTACCCATTGGCTTCGTGCCGTAATCGTGTCGTAGAACATGCCCACGCCACCATTGATTACCGTCTTGTCGCCCCACGAGTACGCAAAGCCAAGCCGAGGTGCGATGTTGTCGTTGATCGACGCGCCGGCCTGCTGCCCGTTGGAGAACTTGATGTGATCGTTGTACGGCACTGCGCCAATCCCTCCGGGAATGCACGGATTCGTAAACGTCGTCGTGCATGCCGGTACTGACGCAGCCCCAATCGTATACGTCTGATTTGGTATGTCCAGGCTGTTGCCCAAGCGCTTGTCCAGCATGTTGATCCCCGGGAGGTACTCATAGCGCAGGCCAAAGTTCAGCGTGAGGTTTGGCGTCGCCTTCCACGTGTCCTGCACATAGCCGGACCATAGCTGCACATTAAAGTAGACCTCCGCATTATCTGGAGTCTGAGCCGTGAATGTGGCTGGAGCTGCCAGCAGAGCCGAGGCCAGAGAGTTGCCTGTCGGCAGCTTCGTCACCGGGTCCGCTCTGTTGATGTTGCTCGTCACCCCATCGCTGAATGTGAATTGCTGAAACAGGTTCCGCTGCAGTCGGTTCTGATAGATGTAGTCCACCCCACTCTTCAAGGTGTGCCTGCCGTGAACCCACGAGACACTGCCGCCGCCGTTCACCACCGGGTTTCCACGCTGTGAGTCTCCCGAGCTGCCCACATTACTCGTACTGTACGGTGCGGCCAAGTTGATGTACATGCCGCCGTACTGGTCCACATTCTGGAATCCAGCCGTCGTCGCCCCACCCGCCCCCAGTGTCGATACCGTTGGGTTGAATGAATACGGTTTCAGCATAGCGCCGCCACGAACGTCGACGAGCAGGTTCGGTGTAAACACGTGCGTAAATCCGCCACCGAAGTTATAGGCGTGATAGTTCGACACATTCGACGCAATTGTTCCAGCCACCGGCTGCGAGTCGTACACCCACATCTGGCTGATGCGCCCAAAGCCGAAGTTCTTGTCGCTAAGGTGGAAGTCCAGTCTCACCTGGTACGAGTTGTTATTGTCGATCTGTGGCCTGTTCTCGACAAAGTTGTAACCGGAAGCCTCCGTCGCCAATGAGTTCGGCGCGGCGTAGTAAGACTTCATATACGCGACCATCGTTGGGTTCAGCATTGATGTAGGAATCTTGAGGCAGGGCGTGCCTGCCGGCTGCTGGTTATTCCCTGCCGCTAGGGGATTCCCGTTCGCATCGCATTGGAACTGTTGCACCGCGCACGAGACCGAAGTTCCCGTGCATACCGTCGAATAAGGGTTATAGAACTTATGCTGATAGGAGGAGAATGCGACGTTTGAGAAGTCTCCCGCCAACTCTTGCGACGTCGGTACCAGCGTCGTGGTCAGTGTCGGCTTCGTGTAGCGCCAGCCCTCGTACGCCCCCTGGAAGAAGATCCGATCCTTCAGTATCGGTCCTCCAAGCGCTGCTCCAAACTGGTTCTGCGTATAGTGTCCCGGCCTCGCTGGTGTCGTCGTAGGCGTACCCGTCGCGCATCGGCCAGTCGAGCAGAAGTCTGTATAGCTATTGCGCGCATCGAAAGCGTTGTTCCGGATAAACTCCCACACTGACCCATGGAATCTGTTCGTCCCAGACTTCGACAGCATGTTCACGATGCCGCCCGTTACGATGCCATACTCCGCGCTATCAATGTGCGACTGCACCTTGAACTCGCTCATCGCGTCGATGATCGGCAGGAACCCATAGATAGCTCCGCGGATATCGGTGTTCACAATCCCGTCCATCAGGTAAAGCGTCTCGCGGTTCTGCTGGCCGAAGAACGAAACCTTGTAGAACGCCGTCCCAGGAATTGCGCTGATTCCGGCGTCCGTTGTGCTGATCCCGGATCCCTGCGCTGTCGACACCGGTGTAACCCCCGGCGACAGAATCAACAGGGAGGTGAAGTTTCTCCCGTTCAGCGGCAGCTGTTGGATCTCCTTGGCCTGGATCACCGTCCCCAGCTCCGACGAGCTCTTCTGCAGCATTACACCCATGTCTTCGGCCGAAACCTGTACTGTCTCCGTCGTCGCACCGATCGAAAGCGTTTCGTTCAGCGTCAGCGATTGATTCACCGTGAGATTGAACGTGGGTACCTCAGTTTTCTTGAAGCCGGGCCTAGTGACGCTCACCTTATACGGTCCCGGATTGATATTGAGGAACACGAATGAGCCACTATCGTTCGTGGTCGCGCGATTCACGATGTTCGTATCTTGATTGGTCAGTGTTACCTCTGCGCCAACAATGACCCGGCTCTCGGTATCGCTTACCGTCCCATTAATAGAACCCGACGTACGTTGACCCAACGCAATATTGGTAGCTGTCGCCACCATTAACCCCATAAATGTCGAGATGATGATCCTGCGAGATAGCATTAAAAGCCCCTTCAAAGGTCGAAACTTATCTGATATGTGCCGTTACGGGACACACTATCTTCGATTCTTGTCTTGGTGGCGTACGGTATGAGACCGCAGATACGATTGTCAAGTATGAAAAGCAGCTTTCACCTGCATTGACAGTTCAGGCATATCCCCACCGGCTTGGTGTGATTCAGGCGATCCACCGATAACCCGGCAACACGTCAGGGATTGCTAAGCCTGAGTCGTCGTTTAAACAAAACGAAGGCCCCCGCAAAAGGGGGCCTTCGAGCAGCCTGACTGATAACGCAAGCTGTTTAGTACATTCCATCCATGCCGCCGCCGTGGTTATGGCCGCCACCACCAGGAGCTTCCTTCTTCTCAGGAATCTCCGAGATCATGGCCTCGGTCGTCAGCATCAATCCAGCGATGGAGGCCGCGTTCTGCAGAGCAGTGCGTGTAACCTTCGTCGGGTCGATGACACCGGCCTTCACCAGGTCCTCGTAGGCTCCCGTTGCCGCGTTGTAGCCGTAGTTGTTGTCCTTCGACTCGTGGATCCTGCCGATCACAACCGCGCCCTCATCGCCCGCATTCGAGACGATCATGCGCAGAGGCTCCTCGAGCGCGCGGCGGATGATCGCTGCACCGATCTTCTCGTCGCCCTCAAGGGTCTTGATCAGGGAATCAACGTCGGTCGTGCAGCGAACCAGGGCTACGCCGCCGCCCGGGACAATGCCTTCCTCAACAGCAGCGCGGGTTGCATGCATCGCATCCTCGACACGAGCCTTCTTCTCCTTCATCTCGGTCTCGGTAGCAGCACCCACCTTGATTACTGCAACGCCGCCAACCAGCTTGGCCAGACGCTCCTGCAGCTTCTCACGGTCGTAGTCCGACGTCGTCTTCTCAACCTGGGCACGAATCTCCTTCACCCGGCCCTCGACATCGCCATCCTTACCGCCGCCATCGACGATGGTCGTGTTGTCCTTGTCGATCGTCACACGCTTGGCGGTGCCGAGATCCTCGATCTTGACGCCCTCCAGCTTGATACCTAGGTCTTCCGTGATCGCCTTGCCGCCCGTCAGGATAGCGATATCCTGCAGCATTGCCTTGCGGCGGTCGCCGAAGCCAGGAGCCTTTACGGCGGCCACATTCAGCGTGCCGCGCAGCTTGTTCACAACTAGGGTCGCGAGCGCCTCACCGTCCACGTCCTCAGCAATGATGACGAGCGGCTTCGCGGTGCGGGCAATCTGCTCCAACAAGGGCAGCAGGTCCTTCATCGACGAGATCTTCTTCTCGTAGATCAGGATGTACGGATTCTCGAGCGCAACTTCCATACGCTCGGCATCGGTCACGAAGTAAGGCGACAGATAGCCGCGGTCGAACTGCATGCCCTCGACCACATCCAGCTGTGTCTCCATCGTGCGTGACTCTTCAACGGTGATGACACCGTCCTTGCCAACCTTCTTCATAGCCTCGGCGATGATCACGCCGATCTGCGAATCCGAGTTCGCAGAGATCGTTCCGACCTGGGCAATCATGTCGCCCGAAACCGGCTTCGACAGCTTGCTCAGAGCGCCGCCAATGACTGCGCCGTTCTCATCGCGCTTGCCGATGATGGCCTCGACAGCCTTGTCGATACCGCGCTTCAGCGCCATCGGGTTCGCACCGGCGGCAACCGTCTTCACACCCTCGCGGTAGATCGCCTGGGCAAGAACTGTCGCGGTTGTGGTACCGTCGCCGGCCACATCAGAGGTCTTCGAAGCAACTTCGCGGACCATCTGGGCGCCCATGTTCTCGAGCGCGTTGCCGAGCTCGATCTCCTTGGCCACGGTAACGCCGTCCTTGGTGATCGTCGGCGAACCGAACTTCTTCTCGATGACGACGTTACGGCCCTTCGGACCCAGCGTGACCTTTACCGCGTCAGCCAGAATATTGACTCCACGCAGGATAGCCTGACGTGAATCTTCTCCATGCAGAATCTGTTTTGCCATTGTGTTGCTCCTATTTATCGGCTTGAGCCGATCAAAATTTCGATAAATGCGACACCAAAGTGCTTACTTTGCCGCGAAGCGACGTCTGCCGCACGCAAGGACTACTTGAGGATGCCGAGGACTTCTTCTTCGCGCATGATCAGCAACTCTTCGCCATCCAGCTTGATCTCCGTGCCCGAGTACTTTCCGAACAGGATGCTGTCACCGGCCTTCACATCGAGCGGGAATACCTTGCCCTCATCGTTCGACTTGCCCTTGCCGACCGAGAGCACTTCACCTTGCTGTGGCTTCTCTTTTGCGGAATCAGGAATGATGATGCCGCCACGAATGCTTTCGCCCTCTTCAATGCGGCGGACCAGAATGCGGTCATGCAACGGTGTAAATGTTTTCGACATTGCTTACATCTCCTTGGTGCGATTTGGGCGAACGGGATACCCGTCCGGGTTGCAGTACGCGGCAAGCTCCGGCGATATCGCCGCAACCTGTCGCAAATTGTTGGAAACGCTATTGCCGCAGCTTCGGGAACAAAGCTCAAAGCTCACGGCTGGTTAGCACTCAAGCCTTCCGATTGCTAACGATAGGGCAGCCCCCGGGTCGCTGTCAACTCGCCACCGTGAAATCTGAGTGAAAGTCACGCAACCCCCTCATTCGCTTCATGGCCCCCTTACCTCATCGGCTGCATCGTCGTAGAATGGATCCATGTCGTCGCAGCGTGGTGTCTGGTCTAAATTCGCTCTCGTTCTATGCCTTGCCTTTATCTCCCTGCAAGCCCTCGGCCAGGACGCACCCGTCCGTCGTGGCCGCAAATACAAGCCGCCACCGGATACCTCGCACATTGAGGTGCAGGTGTTGAAGCATGCCACCGGCAAGCCCATCATGAACGCCGCAGTCGTCTTTAATCCGACGAAGGACGGTAAAGATCTTGGCAGCCTCGAGGTCAAGACCAACCCCGAGGGAAAAGCGATCATCGATGTGATCCCGACCGGCAGCATAGTTCGCGTACAGGTCATCGCCAACGGCTACGCGACTTACGCACAGGACTATCAGGTCGATGAGCCTACCAGAGAGATTCAGGTATCCATGCTTCGCCCTCAGGAGCAGGTCTCAGCCTACGAGGACAACACAGGCAAAGCCTCGAACAGGAAGCCGGGTGTTCAGGAGCCGATAAGGCCCAAGCCAGCAGTTAAGCCGGCGCCCACCACACCGCCTGCCCCGGCAACACCCGCGCCCACTGCGCCGCAGCAATAACCTCAGCATGAATAAGCCGCTGAGGGGCAAGGTAGCGCTCGTCACCGGAGCCGCTAAACGCATTGGCCGCTCCATCGCACTGGCGCTGGCTGAAGGTGGCGCCAACATAGCCATTACCTACCTCAACTCGCAGGCAGAAGCAGAAGAAACGGTTCGTTCGTTGGCAGCCCATGACGTCGAAGTGCTGGCTGTCCGTTGCGACCTCCGCGACCCCGAGGGCATCCATCAGACGGTATCCGCGGTCGTCGAGGAGTTCGGACAGCTCGACCTGCTGATAAACAATGCCGGCATCTTCGAGTCGGCTGCGCTCGAGGACATCTCAGTCGAGCAGTGGGACACGATGTTCGCCACCAATGCCCGCGCCCCTTTTCTGATGGCCAAAGCTGCCTATCCGCATCTCCGCGCCACCAAAGGCCGCATCATCAACATAGGCTCACTGGGCGGCTCGCATCCCTGGGCTACCCATGCCCACTACTGCACCTCGAAGGCGGCCCTCCACATGCTCTCGCAGACCATGGCGAAGGCCTGGGCTCCCGATATCAGCGTGAACTGCGTCGCTCCCGGTATGATTGTCCAGGGTGAGATTGACGCTGCCTACGAGCATCTCGCTCGCAAGACCCCCATGCAACGCAACGGAACCGCGGAGGACATCGCCGCGGCCGCTCTCTTCTTCGCCACCGCTCCCACCTTCATTACTGGCCAACTGCTCACAGTAGACGGTGGCCTGGGCCTCTAAGCAAGAGCATCACCGGCTCATCAGCCTCTGCCACCAACTCTTCTCCTTGAACTCCTCGTAGAGATTCAGTGGTTCGATCTGTGGCGGCATGGGGTTCCCCATGAATACAGCAAGAGGATTCGAGACGCATAGAAGATGCGCATAGTCTGATCCATACCGCTGAGCGACAATATCGAAGGCCTCATGCATCCTGGGTGGGCGAGAGGTCGTATTGTGCGCATCGGTAGCCAGAAAATGAACCCATCGGTTCGCTAGAAGCTGATGCGACATCCGTTCCGCCTTTTTCCCCATATGGCCCAGCACCGATCCAGCCGTTATCTGGATAAGAAGTCCGCCGCGCAGCCAATCCAGCATACGTGCCTCGTCTGCCTGCAGGGTGGGGTTCCGCTCAGGGTGCGTCAGAATCGGCGTCAATCCCGCCAGCTGCAACTCGTATAAGATCTCCGTCATTCCACGCGGCAGGCTATAGTCAGGAAGCTCCACCAGCAGATAGCCGTGCCCGTTGATGCTGTACCGGGTCGGGTCTGCCTTAGCCTCTTGAATGTTTTCGTAAGACATATGGAAGTCGCAGCCGCGGCCCAGCTTCAGAACAATCTGTTCTTTATCGAGCAGGCGCTGCAACTCATCGATCTTCGCAGCAACGACATCAGAGTCATAGGCGTAATGCCCATTGGCATGGGGAGAGCACACCACGTGCGTAATCCCATCCTCGGCAGCGATGCGCGCCATGGCAAGCGACGTCTCAAGGCTCGAAGCACCATCGTCGAGGTCCCACAGCAGGTGATGGTGAATGTCAATCATCGCGTAGCTAGGTTACCACCGGACGCAGACGCGTGTGGCAGGCTAGCGGGCAGCAGTCAGAGACTCCGCCATCGCCTGGAAGAGCAGCAGCCCGTCCGAAGATCCCAGCAGCGTCTCACTGGATCGATCCGGATGCGGCATCATCCCCAGCACATTGCGTCCCTCGCTCAGGATGCCGGCAATATTCTCAAGCGATCCGTTCGGGTTTGCCCCACCCGTCACTGCTCCGTCGGGCGTTGCATAGCGAAATGCGATGCGGTCTTCCTTCTTCAGCGTCGCCAGCGTATCGGCATCGCAGAAGTAGTTGCCCTCCATATGCCCGATCGGCATCTGCAAAACCTGCCCCTTGAAAAGGCCGTGCGTGAACGGGGAATCCATAGTCTCGGTCCGCAGAAACGTCTGCTTGCAGATGTAATGCTGGCTGGCGTTGCGCATCAGCGCTCCCGGCAGCAGTCCAGCCTCGCATAGGATCTGGAAGCCATTGCAGATCCCGAGTACCAACCCGCCACTCTTCGCAAATCGTGCCACGGATTGCATCACAGGCGCGAATTTGGCAATTGCCCCCGTCCGCAGGTAATCCCCATACGCAAACCCGCCTGGAACCAGGATGGCATCGCACCCCTGCAGATCCTCAGAGGCATGCCAGAGATATGTCACCGGCTGCTGCGCGATCGCGTCGACCACATGGTACGTGTCATGGTCGCAATTGGACCCAGGGAAGACCAGAACGCCAAATTTCATGACTTAAGGATAGCATTTTGGCGATAACGGCAAATCGATCTTGCACAGTAGCGATTCAGCTAAATCTAGACAGGGGCATAGATAGCAAACCCCCGGGGTGGGGCAGGGAACTCGGCGTTACCCTCGCCATCGGTCGTCCTCTCCTCAGGATGAGCCGTATCGTGCCCGTCCCACGCAATCGGCGCAAACTTCTGGTTTGCCCACTGTGTCTTTACCGATGTGCCCGACCATTTGTCCCCCAGGTTATTCAGCACGTAGATCAGCCCTGGCTGCTCTGTCGTGTCGTCCTTCCACCCAACGCGCTGCATGATGTAAAGGTCCGGGTCCGCATGAAGAATCTGCGAGTCGCCTCCCGCGTACTTACCGTGTGCCGCGATCAGAGCATCGATCCCGTTCGATGTCCCTGGCCGTGCCAGCTCATTGTTGTAGTAGTCGTACCAGAAGATACACGGATACCCTTCATGCACCATGATGAAGGAATAAGCCATCATCTTGTCGTTCACGATCACGTTGTCGCCCATGTCGTGGTTGTCGACGAAGGTGGCCGCATGCAGTGGCCTCTTCATGACGACGGCCCCATTGTCGGTCAAATTCCGCAGGTCGTAGTTCGGCGTGTCGCATACATCCTTCAGCTTGTACCGCAGCGGGAAATCGAAGGCGGCGATCTGCGTATCGGTCAACGCGTTCACCTTCTCCAGCCACTGATCGATATCCTCCGTGCCCGACCAGTACTCCCCCACGACGTAGGGAGTAAATTCGTTCCCATCTTTGACATAACGGTACTTCGCAATGATTCCGATCATCCATGCGCCGAAACCTTTGACGAAGTCGAAGCGGAAGCCATCGAAACCCAACTCTTCAATCAGAAGCCGGGCATAGTCAAACATCGCAGTGTAAACGAGGGGATTGCGATGACAGAGATGAGGAAAGCCCGCATAGTTCTCCTCGTCCGGCATCATCACCTGCTCATACCGGCTTGGATGAAAGCTGTTCCAGTCTCGCGGGAAACGTCCGCTCTTCGGATTGAACTTCGTCCACCGCTTCTCTCCGTCCAGAGGATTTACCTCTTCCTCGTCGGCGCCGGAGTTATGGTTGATCACCATATCCGCATACAGGCCAATCCCATTGGCGCGAGCCTTGGCGATCAGTGCCTCAAGCTCGGCACGGTTTCCATAGAGGGTCTTTGTGCCGCCCTTCTGGTCGAAGTCTCCCAGGTCGAAGTAGTCGTAAGGATCATAGCCATTCGACGTATGGTCCGAAGCTTTAGAGATTGGGGGCAGCCACAACGCATTCACGCCCGCCTTGCCGAGGTCTTCTACCTTCTCGGCGATAAAGCTCCACCACTCGCCCTCTTTTTTCTCATGTTTAGGCGCATCCCAGTAAAAAGCCTGCATCATTACAGCCATGTCGCGTATTCTCCATCTCTGGTCGTATCGGCAGCGCAGCTACCCGCAGCTACCCATAGAACGCCAAGCTGGCATCCAAAGAAGCTTGCATCGTGCTTCACGCTGTAGCTGGTCAGATGCGCCACGGCATAGGAGGGTGGTATGGACATGGGAAACGGTGGCTCCGCGTCTCCGCTGCGAACAGCTGGAGGTGCGCTCATCGGCTGGTGGCGAGCCGCTACACTGGACGCCCTCATCGTTGGCGTCTTCTGGCTCATCGGCCTGGAGCTGATCCATGTGCCCTTCGCCCCACTCTGGGCGGTCCTGAGCGGTCTGCTGCAAATCATCCCCACCTTCGGCGGCATGATCGCCCTCATTGGCCCCGTACTCGCAGTGGCCTTCAGCGGACACGACGAATGGCGTCTCGGCCTTGTCCTTGGCCTCTACGGCCTCATCGCAGTCCTTGAAGGTCTCGTCATCGGCCCCTACGTTCTTCACCGCACCACCAACGTTCCTTGGTGGGCCGCCTTCTTCGGCCCCATCGCCCTGGGCATCCTCATCCCCTTTTGGGGAGTCCTGTTAGCGCCACCACTACTCGCAATTTTCTATGCCTTCAAGAGACCTGCTGGACCGAGTCTGAAATGAGTCAACCTTCCAGCTTGTATCGCGTCTCAGCCAGCCGATAGAGCGGTCGCCACACCAGCCGATTGATGGTCACCACCATCATCGCCATCACAATGGTAGCCAGCAGCAGAATCTGAAACTGCCCGCTGTCGGTCGCTGCGCTGATCTGTGCCCCCAGCCCTACCGTCTGCAGTGTCTGGTTCTTCAGCCGGAAGTACTCCGCGATGATGCTCGCGTTCCAGGCCCCTCCCGAAGCGGTCACCAGTCCGGTAATCAGGAACGGAAAGATGCCTGGCAGGATAATGGTCTTCCAGCGTTGCGCAGTAGTGAAACGAAAGAGCGTGCCAACCTCGCGCAGGTCGGAGGGAATCGCCATCGCGCCGGCGATCACATTGAACAGGATGTACCACTGGGTCCCCAGCAACATCAGCGCAATGGACCCTATGCCCATGCCGCCGCCCATCTGCACCAGCGCCAGCAGTAGAACAGGGAACAGCGCCGTAGCTGGAACCGAAGCGGCGATCTGGGCGATGGGCTGGGCGATCCTAGCCAGCCGGGGGTGAAATCCAATCGCCACTCCTGCGGGAATTGTCCATGCAGACGCCAGCAGCAACGCGAGGTTGACGCGCAAAAAGGTTGCCAGCGCGCCCTTCATGATCTGAGCAAACTGCCCGCCTTGCACCTGCCGCAGCAAGGCCAGCGCATGAAAAGCAGCATCGATTACCGCAACCGCGATGATTACCAATGCCGCACCGCGCAACCACGCTGCAGACTTGCTCCCCACGGCGCCCGCAGCCGTGTCTGGTCCACCCATCTGGGCAACGCGTCGTCTGCGCCCTTCAGCAAGCCGCTGGTATACCCCTTCGCTTAGCGGCCGTACCGTATGCCGCTCCAGCGCGCGAAGAGCGCGAGAGTGCTGCAGCATATGCAACAGCGGCGACTGCACCCGGGCGGAGCTCTCCACCTGTTCGAATTTGAACTTATCACTCCATGCAATCACCGGCCGCCATATCAACTGATCTGTTGCGACGATAATCGCAATCATTGTCAGCAGCCCAAATGTGATCGCCTTGCCATTGCCCGTGCTCGCTGCTGTTTGGAGATACGATCCCAGTCCTGGAAGTCTGAAGTCACGGGTGCCCAGAACAAACATCTCGCACGCCATCAGGAAGAACCATCCGCCAGCCACCGACACCATCGAGTTCCACACCAGGCCAATTGCGGAGTAGGGTAGTTCCAGCTGTATCAGTCGCTGCCACCGCGAAAACTTGTAGATCCCCGCAGCCTCACTCAGCTCTCGCGGAATGCTCTTGATCGAGGAGTAGAAGCTGAACGCCATATTCCAGACCTGACCCGTAAAGATGAGCACGATTGCGCCCATCTCCACGCCAATCTGTCGTGTCGGAAACAGCGCGACCATAGCCAGCATCACACCCGGAAGAAAGCTCAGCACCGGAATCGACTGCAGAATATCCAGACCTGCGATCATCAACGCTTCCATCCGTTTGCTGTATGCGGCAACGTACCCATAGCCCACGGCGAAGAAGAGACTCAGCAGGTAGGCAAGCCCGATCCTTACAACCGAATAGAACGCATACAGCGGCAGGGCCCGCGGACTGAGCGATATGACGATCTCAGGCACAGGATGCCCGAACCAATACTTCGCAATCCGTACCACGGCATAGAAGCAAGCCAATCCGATCCCGGCGACACAGAGATCGAGCACGACTGGCCAACTGCGCTTCAGCACCTGCGCGCGCGCCAGCGTCTCCCGCCCGCGAATATAGCTAAAGCTGTCGGGCAGATTCATCATGCTTGCATCTCGGGCGCAGCATGGAAGTCCGTATCGTGATGCAGCTTCTCCGGCTGAATGAACCTCCTGCGCGACGCATCGAAGTCGAACAACTCCGCGTACCGGCCCCAGTTGATGGCAGTCTCCAGTTGCCGCAGCGTCTCGTCCTCGCTGAACTGCTCGTCCAACATGTCGTGAAAGAACTCCTCCGGTACAGTCCTGTCGCTCTTGGCCTCAATCGCCCGCACGATCTGGCGCAGCAACAGCACATTCTCCACGGCAGCCATCCGAAACAACTCCTTCTGTCTCAGAATCTCCGAGTTGGCATACTCCGCCCCTGTCGGTGTAATGGCAGCGTCACCCTCGTTTACTTTCAGGAAGCCAAGCAGTTGCGCCGCATCGACGATCGGCAACAGGTCGTCGATATCGAAGGCTAGATCATCGGCCAGCCGATAGATATCATCCTTGCCATTGTGGTCCAGCACAAGCTCCAGCAGGCCCGCAATACCCCCGGGACGCGCGTGTGGCAGCATCTGGTAGTGCATCTGTCGCTGATCGCGCACTAGCTTGCCCGTAGGCGTTTGGGGAAGCGCCGGCGGCTGCGAATCAGGCTGTGTCAGCACCTTGTAGATGTAGTCCACCAACTGGGTAAAAGCTGTCGCCTTCCGGTCTCGAGGATGCGCCAGAGCGACCTTGAAGTCTGTCCGCACATGTCCCGGATTTCTCCCCAGCACGATAATGCGGTCTGCCAGCAGAACGGCTTCTTCGATGTTGTGCGTGACGATAAAGATCGCCTGTGTCGGAATTGTCTTCTTCTGCCAAAGCTCAAGCAGTTCGCTGCGCAGGTTCTCCGCCGTCAACACATCCAGGGCGGAGAACGGCTCATCCATGAACAGTACCTCCGGCTCAACCACAAGCGCTCGGGCAAAGCCTACGCGCTGCCGCATCCCGCCGGACAGCTCCTTCGGATACGCCGCCTGGAAGCCGTCCAACCCCACGGTGTCGAGTATCTTCATGGCCCGCTTACGCCTCTCCGCTGGCTCCATGCCTCGAGCCTTCAGCGGCGCCTCGACATTCTGGAAGACCGTCAACCATGGAAAAAGGGCGAAACTTTGGAACACAATCGAAACATTTACGTCCGCCGTTGCAATCGGCTTCTCGTGCCAGTAGACTTCGCCTGCGGATGGTGTCGACAGACCAGTCAGCATACGTAGTAACGTGGATTTTCCAGATCCTGAAGGCCCCAGCAGCGCTACAATCTCGCCCGCTCCTATGGAGAGGTCTGTCGGCGAGATCACCTGGATTCGATTCTCGCTCGGCTGCGCATAATATTTTTCAACACGTTCGGCGCGTATGATAGTCGGCTGCATAAGGTAAGTTTAATAATAGTGGGCGTATCTGCTGAAATTGTGGCGACTTACTGTCTATCGGCTCTGCGGTCAGCGTATCATTATTAAGCAGGCAATATGTAAAGCTATGCTTGTGTACATCGTATTAAACTAAACTTTGAACCTTTGATTGAGGACATTGAGCATGGCAGAGACAATATCCACCACCGCGGCGAGACCAAGAGTACTCGTTGCCGATGACGAGCAGGTGATTGCTAATACGCTTGCGATTATTCTGAACCAGGCAGGCTTTGAGGCGCGAGCGGTATTTAGTGGAGAAAAGGCCGTCGAATTGTTGGAGAGCTTTCAACCAGACATGCTCATCAGCGACGTCATCATGACCGGTATGACGGGTATCGAAGCAGCAATCATCACGCGGGAAAAGCTTCCGAAGTGCAAGATCCTCCTGTTCTCCGGCCAGGCCGCAACTGCCGATTTGCTGGAGAAGGCTCGCGCGCAAGGACACGAGTTTGAGATCTTGGCCAAGCCGGTTCACCCCACCGATCTTTTGGCGAAACTACGCGGCTAAATCCGGCTAAGTCGCTCGGATCTCTCTAGAGCTTGTTGCCGGAGAGACCTCGCTGTCTCTCCTTGACCTTTACGGCGGGGGTGCCTGCATACACAGTCCACGGCTCAAGATTGCGTGTTGCAACCGAGCCAAGTCCCAGTACTGCACCCTCACCCATATTGACTCCAGGTGCTACGGACGCGCGCGCGCATACCCACGCGTACGCCCCGAAGCTCATAGCGTAGGCGATCAATGGAAAGCCTGGATCGTCGTAGTCGTGCGTTGCCCCACATATAAATGCCCCTTGAGACAGGATCGCATGCGATCCAAACGTAATTGGCGCGGGGTTATATATCTCGGTCCCATCCGCAGCCGTTACCTGGTCTGCGCATATGAGGTTCCACGGTGCCCATATCTTCGACCCGGGGTAAAAATGACAGTTTGGCCCCATCTTCGCCCCGAAAGCACGCAGCAGAAGAGATCGCCACGAATGTAACGGTCGAGGGGACATTCTATAAAGCAAAGCCCAACTAATGTTCCAGACCAGGCGCCGCAGTCGGTTCTGCAGAGAGAACGCCGGACGAAGATACGGGTCCGCAGCCGTCTCTTCTGCAATGTGCTCTGCCGCGTTGTAGTGAATTTGCTTTGGCATCGCCGTCTACAACTCTCTAGGCCCACTGGAACGAGGATTCGAAATCGCCGCCATTTCAAATAGCTTGATAATGGCCTTTGCATTCTCTTGCATGTCGTATCGTTCGTGGAAGCACTGATAGGCCCGCTCTGACATTTCCTTTCGTTCTTGTGCTGGCATCGCGATCCATCTCTTCAGTAACTGCAACGTACCCTCCGGAGTGTCCAGTTCCATCAGCCCCGCCCGATCTTTCGCGATCTCTTCCGCTATATTCACCTTATCCGCAAGCAGCACGGGCTTTCCGCAAGCCAGCGCTTCGGCTACCGCAATTCCGAAGTTTTCCTGGTGCGAAGGCAGAATGAACGCCTCTGCTCCATAGAAAGCACCCCACTTTGCATCTCCAGAGATCATCCCTGGCCAGTGGACACGGTTTGCAATGCCTGCCTCCTCTGCTGTCGCTTGAAGCGTGGCGCTCCAGTTCTGTTGATCGGGACCGGCCATCACCAGGTTCAGTTCAGGATCATCTGCAGCGACCTTCGCAAAAGCGTCGATTAGGAGATCGCAACCTTTCTTGCGGTGGATGCGGCCTAGAAAGAGCAGGTATCGCTTCTCCCTGACCTGCGGACACTTATCAAAGAACACCTGTCTCTTTACCTCGGGATCGCCTGTCGGACCGCTCGACCCGTAGGGCACAACATACGGATTCCAACGATGCAGCCAGAAACTCTTCTCAGCCAGTTCCTTCTCTGATTGCGATGTGAACAGAACCCGATACGCATCACGCAGAACCCAGTATTCAACGGGCAACCAGTAAAGCCACTTCTTCAAATGTTTGAGTAGAAAAGCATGTTTAAAGTACGGGTCCAGCATACCGTGAGTAAAAACGACATAGGGTGTCTTGCCCCGCAAAGCTCGCCATGCTGCATATCCGCAATACTGCCAAAGACCATTGACAACGACCCCATCGAATCGATGACGGTTTGCCCTGAGCCAGAGCAGCAGTTTCGGATTGTATCCATAGGCTGTCGGGGTCGGACCGACGGCATGCACCGGAAACTCGAGATGCTGCAGGTACGGCGCCGCAGGATCATCCAGCGTCACTACCTCGCCCTCATAGCCAATCCCGCCATAGCTCAATAGCGTCTTCACTGACTCAATTGGGCCACCCGCCTCCGGATTCAACGTTCCTATTATGTGTAGAATCTGCATCAGTTTTTTACTGTCGCCGTCGTCCATTGCAGCCGCCTGCCTGCAGGCCTGCCAAGTTGCGTCAGGCTATGCTGGCATCTTCTTTGTTATCGTGGCAAGCGCGCTCCGCAGACCGCGTAAATCTTCCTCGTAGCTCCACGTCCGAATCCTCTCCAAGCCTCTCTGTCCCATCAACTTGGCGGTATCCGGCGTA
>Ga0193717_1000770_pt1 | contig 20394 bp, 16 predicted proteins | sample U2c2metaG_FD_145900 | JGI IMG/M metagenome (GOLD analysis project Ga0193717, IMG submission 145900) | Soil microbial communities from a riparian zone of the East river system, Colorado, United States - U2c2 | ecosystem: Environmental > Terrestrial > Soil > Riparian zone | place: USA: East River...
CGGAGAGGGAGGGCTTCAGAACCTAACCCTGTATATTTTGATTTTCAGTCAATTATCGAAGTTTCAAAAATTGACTCACCAGTTTTTTCTTGCCTTTTTACGGGGCGCAAATCTCGTGTAAAAATACTTAATATTTATTTCAAATTCAAAAACTACTAAGGAACTATGCTTTGCTGCAACTCGTTGTTAGTCTTAAGGTTTCCTTTGGGCGGATGTTCCGATGAATTTGGCTTCCTTTGTTAATTATTAATAAAGTGATGATTCAATTTAAATACGCAGCGATTTTTTGCGCAGATAGGCTAAAAGTTCTTTTGGTCTGTCGGTCTGTATCATGGTAGCGCTATGTGCTATTAACCAGTCCCAGCTATCTTTGGTGTTTAACTCGTCTATAGCCACATCATCAGCATGACCTCCGTTTAGCGAAGGCCATAAAGAATTGATCCAGATTTTTGCACCCTTATTTTTGATAAAGATGGTATTGATTTCATTTTCTTGTATTTGCGGACAAGCTATATCTGGTCGATGCAGCGCTGTAAAACCTTATGTTAGCCTTATATTATTGGCACTCTACTTTAGGCTATTTTTTAAAAGAAAATCGGCAAATTTAGTTTTATATGATTCTCCAAGAGGAATAGGTTCAGCTATGTTGGTAAGAAAGATTCTGTTGCCTTCAACAATTCTGATTTTGTTAATCGGGATAATATATGATCTGTGTATTCTTATAAAAGCATGCCCCTCCAGTCGTTTTTCAAGCTCATGCATAGGTAACAAAACCATAATCCTGCCATCTTTTGTAAAAATGGAAACATAATTTTTTAAGCCTTCTACATATAATATTTCAGCAATATTAATTTTTATAGCTTTATTTTTTGTATCAATCTTCGCAAAGAAATAATCTTCAGGTTCCTTCTTTTGGCTTTTATGTTTATTTATTGTGATCTGAACTTTTTGAATAGCTTTAGTAAACCTTTCAAGGGCAATAGGCTTAATCAAATAATCGATAACCTGATATTCGTACCCCTGTAATGCATATTCAGGGTAAGCTGTGGTTAAAATAAAATTCGGGAACACCTCCATATCCTTTACTAAATTTAGAAACTCGATGCCAGATATATGAGGCATGTTAATGTCCAAAAAAACTATATCGGGTTGATCCTGCTGTAAAAAAGAAATAGCCTCAATTGGATTGGTAGTCGACCTAATAAGTTCTAAGTTCGGAAACTGAGCAATGAAATTTTCCAGCAAGTTGATAGCATGTTGTTCATCGTCGATAATGATACACTTCATTTTATAAATTTTTTAACTCCAACATACATTTATATTCATATGCAGCAGCATCGATTTCTAATTTATAATCATTGGCATACATGAGCTTTAACTGACTTTCTATATTTTTAATGCCAATACCATGACTTTCAAATTCATGTATATTCTGTTTCTTTTTATTTATGATTTGAAATTGAAGTTTGTTATTATTAATCACTCCTGTTATAGTTAATGGATAATGCTCATCCATTAAATCGCCATATTTAAAAGCGTTTTCTACCAGGGTCATTAGAAGAAAAGAAATGATTCTTTTCCCTTCGGGATTTCCATTTATATCGAAATTGATATGCAGTTTATTATCAAATCTGAGCTGATTTAGCTTAATATAATTTTCTATCTGCTTTAATTCAACAGATAGTTCAATAAGCCCATCCTTATCAGTAGGGTGAAAGGAGTATCTCATCATTTCTGATAATAAAAGAATCGATTCTGCTAACTGTTTTGATAAGGGATAAATATTAGAATAAAAAAAGCTTAACGTATTGTGTAAAAAATGGGGGTTGATTTGCGATTTAATAAATGCAAGATGACTTATAGCCATTTGTCTTTTCAATTCTTTCTCATTAAGATTTTGTACATATTGCTCCTTCTCAAGTAATCGGAATTTTCTTTCTGCATTTACCGTCTTTTTTGTTAACCAATAGCCAGTACTCAGCCCCAGAAAGTAAACGGCCCTCCAGATATGGCGGGCAAAAAACAGCTTGGTTAATATTGGCCCTTTTTGCGCTTGCAAATCATGATCAACCAATGGGAAAACATATAGTGAAAGTCCGTAGGAAATCAGTAAGTATAGTGAAATAAGAACAACAATTTCCAGAAAAACAAAGGCGTAATTCTTATGTGATGATAAACGGCTTAAAATAAAGTCGGCATTAATATAAAATATGGCTGCATTTAAAATAAATGCCAAAAGGGTTTCAGTCCAGTTAATGGCGCTCGGGCTAACAAAAAGCAATATTGAAATTTCATAAAATATATATAGTATCCATATCAGCAGGTGTGTTAATAACCTTCGTGCCGGGAGATTAATATTCATGCAAAATCATTTGATCCCTAAAATATAGCCTGTTCATACTTATAATAACTATAATTAGTGTATCATTTTTTTCTTGAAAACCATTAAACACTACCTTGATATCATCAATAAAAAAAGAAACCCATGAAAAACAATAAGATCGCTTTAAAAATGAATTTTAAAAAAAGCACCATCGTTAAATTGAATGGTAAACCATCAGGACAGTTCTTAAATATGATAATGGAAACCGGCACAAGTGACGATACATCCACTACCACTTCGTTATTGACAGTGACCCATCGCCGATAACTGCTTCTTTAACACTGTCATAAACAAATTTTACAAAGCTACAATTTTTATATGTGCATGTTATAATTTTTAAATGATATTATCAAATAAAATAAGAGGTTTAATAACAATAATGATCATTATGCTGCTTTCTATAAATGAGGTGAAATCTCAGGGAAAAATAACCGGAAAATTACTTGATAATAAGGGTAATGCAGTAGGATTTGCCAGCATATTACTGTACCGTTTGCATGATTCTGTTCTGGAAAGAACCGCCATAAGCGATACTCTGGGGGCCTTCACTCTGATCAATATTCCAGCTATTAAATACACTTTAAAAATTTCTCATACTTTATATCGTGATACTATTATACAAATTGACAGTTCGGCTATTGTAGCCACTCAGCCTCTGAAACTCATACTCAATGAACGCTCGGCTCATAAACTTAATACAGTTATTATAGTAGGTAAGCGGCCGCTTATAGAGCGAATGAGCGATAGAACGATTTTCAATGTATCGAATAGTGTTACAGTTACCGGAGGCGACGCGCTGGATGCACTTAAAAAAGCACCTGGTGTACAGGTCAACAGCAATAATTCGATAAACCTTATTGGTAAAAGCGGAGTAAAAGTAATGATTAATGACAGGTTGGTTAACCTATCTGGTGATGATCTGGTAACCATGCTTAAATCCATGTCGGCAGATGATCTTTCAAGAATTGAAGTTATTACAAATCCCCCTGCTAAATATGACGCGGGTGGCAATAGCGGTCTGATAAACATTATTACGAAAAAAAATAAACAAAACGGATTTAGCGGGAACATCAGGGCAGCGGTTACCCAAGCCACATACGCAGCCGGGAATATTGGAGGCGAACTCTCTTATCATACAAACAAGTTGTCAGTAACGGGAAGTTTAAATGGAACAAAGGGTGATTTTCTAAGAACCTCAAATGACAATTTCTATTATCCTACGGAAACCTGGCTTGAAGAACAATCGGTAATAAATCACTCTAAAAATATAAGTGGCTCTTTAGGGATTGATTATCAACTCACTAAAAATTCAGTATTAGGAGTAAAATATACTGGTTTTTATAGCCGGGATACAAGCAAAAACAACAGCTTCACCAGTGTAAATGGAATAAATGGCGTACCTCGATATTTTATTAAAACCAATAGTATATCTCCGGTAAAGTCAAAAAATAATGATATCAATCTGCACTATGAGACCAAGCTCGACTCGGTTGGAAAAAAATTAACAATAGATGCAGATTACTTTACTTTTAATAAAAACCTAAATCAATTTTATAACAGTGGTAATTTTAACCCGGATGGCGAAACCACAGGCGAACGATCTGATGTGCAAAGTTATTCGCCGCAAACAATAAAAGTTTATACTTTTCAAAACGACGAAGAATTTCCGTATAAATTTTTCACGCTTTCATTTGGAGGTAAACTTTCTTTTATCCAAAATCACAGTCAGGCAAGCTATTATAACCTGATCAATAATTTACCGATTTTTGATTCTACTAAAAGTAACCGGTTTAATTATACAGAAAACACCCAATCGTTATATATAAGCGGCAATAAAAATGTCGGAAAATGGAGCTTTCAGATGGGTTTAAGGGGAGAGTTTACCCAAACAACAGGGTTTTCTGCCGAGTACGACCAACAGAATGAAAGTAAATACTTTAGGCTTTTCCCAACAGTTTATGTCACTTACAAAAAAGACGAGGACAATGTGGTTTTTTTAAACTACGGGAAAAGAATTACACGCCCTGATTACTGGCGGCTAAATCCTTTCCGGTTATATTCAAGCCCTTATAATTATTCAGAAGGGAATCCTTTTCTTCAGCCCTCCTATACAAATAATATTGAGCTGGGGTACAATTATAAGAGTTGGTTAAGCGCTACTTTATTTACCAGCATTCAGAATAACGGATTTGACCAGATTGGTATACCTGATTCTTTAACTAAGGTAATCGGAATAGTTGAGCGCAATTTTTTAAAAATATATAGTTACGGACTAACGACGTCTGCTACGATAAATACGCCAAAATGGCTGGAAAGTTATAACCAAGCTCAGGTATATTATAGTAATTCCCATTCATCTGATAGCCATACGCAAAAACAGGTAAAAGGCTGGGGGGCTTATTTATCAACAGACAATACGATCTTTTTTAATGCTTCAAAAACACTGATGGGAAGCATTGCATACTGGTACCAGTTTCCGGAGATCAGTGGAGTTGATAAAAACAGTTCCTATTCAAACATGGATATTGGCATTAAAGCATTGGTAGCAAATAAAAAGTTGGTTATCAGTGTAATAGGCACCGATATTTTAAAAACGAACAAGGCTACCTACAATAGTTTAACCAATGGAATTGCGCAAACCTATACTAATTATACAGATAACCGCGGCATACGCCTTTCATTAAATTACAAATTCGGAGGCAGTACTAAAGTGGTAAGACAATCAACCAACAGCAGTAACGATACGGAAAAAAGCCGGACTCATTAAGAGTAACCGGTAAAAAAAATAATACAGTTTTATAAGTGGCCATAGTAAAAACCTGTATTGTGATGTGATCATGTAACATTCAATTCATGACGTTCAACAAAAGCCTAAAAACGTTAAACTTTGGCTATTTTTTAAAAAACTAAAAAGTAAAAAAATGGAAAACAAGAATCTGCAAGATTTACTTAAAAAAGTAATCGAAGAAAACCAAAACACCAATGACCAAAACATTACATCATTAGATGAAAGATCTTCATCTCTGTTAAAAGGTGGTACATCAGCCCCTATATCATCATGTTCAAAAATTAAATACTAAGCATTACGCTTTTATTTTAAGCTTTAAGTGGTGCAGACATATGTTCTGTACCACTTAATATTTCCCTCAACCAATTATCAATTGTTATGCAACAGTATAAGCTATCTTTTTATTTGATTAAAAGCCGGATATTGGATGAAGCCGCCACAGATCCGCAAAGGGTCATATTCGCTACCAGAACAGGTGCAGTTATGGTTATTGATGATGCTTTTATCAATTATTTGCACCAGGATCAATTTGAAAAGGTCCCGCCTGAAGTATTAGATCAGCTAATCTCCATAGAAGCAATTGTTCCGCAGGAACAGGACGAACTGGATTTTATACTAAATCAAAATAAAATATCAGTTAGTAAAGATAAAGTGCTGGATATAGTTATACAACCTGGTGCTTCCTGCCAACTTGGTTGTCATTATTGTGGTCAAGAGCATAGTAATCACTATATGAGTGAAAGCCTGCAGAAAAAAATGATTGATCGGATAGCCCAAAAGCTCAAAACGAAAAAGATGGATGAAATTTCAATCATCTGGTATGGGGCTGAACCGCTGATGGCTGTGAAACAGATCAGGCAATTAAGTGCCCCGCTTATGGAACTGGCAACATTGCATAACATACCCTACTCTGCAAGTATGGTAACCAACGGACTGAGCCTGAAACCAGACATTTTTAGAGAAATGGTAGAGCAATGGAAGGTCACTAATTTTCAGATCACCATTGATGGATTGGCCGAATTTCACGACAAAAATAGATACACTAAGCAAAATAAACCTACTTTTTCAATAATCTTTAATAATATTCTTAACATAGTTAATGCCCCTTTTTATAAAGAATCTGGTGCTAAAATCATGATCCGTTGTAATGTTGATACTAATAATGTAGCAGGACTAAATCTGTTTATTCAACACATGGCCGATTGTAATTTGCAGGATAAAGTTGGTTTTTACATTATCCCTATCCATAACTGGGGCGGCAATAATGCAGAGCAACTTACCGGTGTAAATAAAACCGGATTCGCGGTACAGGAAATTGACTGGATGATATCATTGATTGACCTTGGTTTTGAAGTGGATATTTTACCCACCAGAACAAAAGTTGTATGCAGCGCGGTTAAAGAAGATTCTGAAGTTTATGATGCATTTGGAACCGTTTCTTCCTGTTGGGAAGTCCCTTATACGCCTCTGTATAAAAACACAAATTTTGAGATCGGGAACCTGAACCTGCCTTTCGTAGAAGATGTGGCTAGAACACCTATGAGAAACTGGAATGATGACATAAAAAAGGGTGATACCTGGTGCGCCGGTTGTAATTTACTGCCCGTTTGCGGAGGTAGCTGCCCTATTCATTGGGAAAGCGGAACTCCGGCCTGCCCATCCTTTAAATTTAATATTGAAGACCGTTTGCTATTGCAATACATATATGCCAGAAAACCTATAAACACGCAAACATTTAAAATAATCAAATAACCAGGCCATATGTGGCTTATTGTTTCCCTGTAACTCAAAAATGGAACAGACTAATAATAATTTATGGAAATGGTCCTTTAAAAAGCCTCTGGTTTTTCAACATCAGCATGACGCGATGGATTGCGGGTCAGCATGTTTGAAAATGATAGCAGAGTTCTATGGAAAAAAATATTCATTAGATTATTTACGGAAGATTTCATTTTTGGGGAAGGAAGGTATTAGTTTATTAAACCTGAGTCATGCTGCAGAAGAGATAGGGCTTACCACCTTACGGGCAAAATTAACCTTAAAAGTGCTGATCAATGATTGTCCATTACCATGTATTCTGCATTGGAATCAGGATCATTTTGTTGTGCTCCAGGAAATTAAAACATCTTTGTTTAATTCCGATAAGTTACGAATAAAAATAGCTGATCCTGCTCACGGGATCATCAATATAGATAAAGAATCATTTGTAAAAAACTGGATAAGTACCTCCGAAGGCAAAGGAACAGCTTTATTGCTTGAACCAACTCCTGAGTTTTATAAAAAGGAAGGAATAGCCAATTCTGTAAAAGGCTTCAGCTTTTTATTTAAGTATCTGCAACCACACAAAAGATATATCGTTCAGTTAATAATAGGAATGCTTGCAACCAGCATGATCTCGCTGGCGTTTCCGTTTTTAACACAATTACTTATTGACTATGGTGTACATGAAAGTAATTTGCATATAGTGTACCTTCTTTTATTATCGCAGTTGTTCCTGTTCATAGGAAACGTACTAATTGATATTATTCAAAACTGGCTTTTGCTGCATATAAATGTTAGGGTTAGCTTGAATATTATTTCTGATTTTCTTTTAAAGTTATTAAAGCTTCCTATCAAATTTTTTGACACAAAGGCTGTTGGCGATATCACCCAGCGAATAAATGATCACCACCGGATAGAAACATTTTTGACAGGTGCTACACTAACTACATTATTCTCATTGATCAATATTGTTGTTTTTGCGGTGGTACTTGGTCTTTACAGCCCTATTATTCTTCTTGTTTTTACGGTGTTTAGCTTACTTGCTGTAGCCTGGATATTCTTATTCCAAAAAAAACGCAAACAGTTGGATTATAAACGGTTTTCGAGAAATAAAGAGAACCAGGATAAATTATTTGAAATGATAACCGGCATGCAGGAAATTAAACTTTATGGCAGCGAAAAAGCTAAAAGGTGGGAGTGGGAGAACCTGCAGGTTAAAGTTTTTAAACTAAATCTGAAAAGTCTGGCTCTTGAACAAAATCAAAAAACCGGATATCTTTTTTTGAGCCAGTTGAAAAATATTTTGATCTCTTTTCTGGCCGCAAGAGCGGTTATTAATGGAAATTTATCACTGGGAATGCTGCTAAGTATATCTTATATCATTGGGCAAACCAACGGACCATTGGAACAATTGGTTACTTTTTTTAAAGCAGCCCAGGATGCCAGGTTAAGTCTGGAAAGGATGAATGAAATACACAACAGGCAGGAGGAAGAAATGGAAGTAAAAGATGAAACTCCCAATACTGTGCTTAGTCCATCGTCAAATTTTCATCGTAAAAGGGACATCGTACTAAAAGATATTTCCTTTCAATATGAAGGACCTCATTCTCCATTTGTGCTGAAAAACATTGATTTTGTTATTCCTGAAGGAAAAGTAACCGCTATAGTTGGAACAAGCGGCAGCGGAAAAACGACCTTGATAAAATTATTACTTGGGTTTTATCATCCAACCTCCGGAAATATTTTTATAGGAGATACTCCACTTGAATTTATATCGCCCAGAAACTGGCGCAGTCTGTGCGGAACCGTGATGCAGGATGGCTATATTTTTTCAGATACCATTGCAAAAAACATAGCCCTTGATGGCGAAGAGATAGATAATGAAAGAATGCAACAGGCTGTAAGTGCAGCAAATATTAAACAATTTATAGAAAGTAGGCCTCTGGGTTACACTACCAAAATAGGTAACAATGGAACAGGTATAAGTGGCGGACAGAAACAACGAATTTTTATTGCCCGGGCAATTTATAAAGATCCGGGTTATCTTTTTTTAGACGAGGCTACGAGTAGTTTGGATGCTAACAATGAAAAGAAAATAATGGAAAATTTTGGCCGGTTTTTTAAGGGCAGAACGGTAGTAGTAATTGCCCATCGGCTTAGCACCGTGAAAAATGCCGATCAGATCATTGTGTTGAATAATGGCGAAATAGTAGAAAAAGGAAATCATTTTTCGCTCGTACGTAACAAAAATTATTACTATCAATTAGTCAGAAACCAATTAGAATTGGAGGGATAATCTAATGTCTGATAAAAAAAATATTTATGAACTACGTAGCGAGGAGGCGCAAGAAATATTAAACCGTCCTCCCATTTCCCTGGTGCTGTGGGGCAATACGATCATCATGATCACTTTAATTATAAGCTTAATACTTGCCAATATAATTAAGCTCCCCATAATTGAAGAATCAAATTACGTATGTAAGGAAGCTATATGGTCAATACAAAAAGACCAGTCTGCAGTAACATTAGAAACCAATTTTTCGGCAACCCATCTTACAGGCTTTAGGCTGCCTTCTGTAGCTAAGCTGTACCCACAGTTGCAATCAAACAATAATGTTAATTATTTATCCTTTAGCATTGATTCAGATAAAGTAATTCGTGGTAAAATTTATTTGAAAGGACATGTAAACGGCCACCTCATTAATGCCGGCTCATTAGGAAAAATGAGTTTTAAAAATGGCGAGGAAGCCATATTAAAGAGATTATTAAATAAGATCATCGCGTTTTAAACATTTACTTTAATTGACTGTACTATGGCGAATTTGAGAATTGCATATCTGATAACATTTTACAAGGATATTGAACACTTGGGCAGATTGATCACCAACATTCAGGGTGCAGCTGTTGATATTTATATTCATAATGATAAAAAAAATAATATCAACTTAAAACTTATTGAAGGACAGTATGAACATGGAAAAATTTTTGTACTGGATGATCCGCTTATTATAACCTGGGGCGGATTTAACCTTACCAGATGTTTTATTATGCTCATGAATACCTGCCTGAAAAATGGTGTTTACGATTATATATTTCTAATCAGCGGCCAGGATTTTCCATTGGCAAATCATCATCAAATAAATTCATTCCTGCTAAAAAACAAGGGAAAGGAATTTGTAGAATATTATGACATTCCCTATGCCGGGTGGCCCAATCTGAATGGCGGGATAGATCGTTACCAGTATTTATGGCCGGTTGACGATATGGGCCTCTATAAAGCCCAGGACTTTGTTAATTATCAAAAGAAAGAAAATATAAAAAGGCCTTTCCCTGAAATGTTAAAACCTTATGGAGGAAGCTGTTGGTTTACAATAACCTATAGATTTATGGAGTATATCTGTAATTACCTGGATGATCACCAGGAATACTTATATGAATATTTTAACTATGTATTGCTGGCAGATGAGATATTGTTACAATCCATTATGCTTAATTCCCCGTTTAAAAATAACATCGTTAATAATAATCTCAGGTACATTGACTGGCATAGTGGCCCGGAATATCCAAAGCTCCTTACTATCGCGGATAATAAAGAAATGCACAAATCTGATTGCCTTTTTGCAAGAAAATTTGATTCGGCAACCGATAATGAGATAATAAATTTATTAGAAAGAAAATTGCAAGGTAGTAGTCGGTCAATAAAAACAGAAATCGAACAAGCTATAAATCAATGATTTTTAAATATTAAAACTATGGATATGATATTTTTATCAGCCCAGCCCGACACTTTATATAGTAAATGGCAATTGGAAGTGCAGTTGTTTAATTTTAAAAAGAAAAAAATAGATCCGGCGCAAGTACATGTACTGATTGGATATGATCCGATTACTGGAGTTAATCCTAAATTTTGTGATCTGTTTGAAACCCACCGTGATTATGCCTCGTTTTTTTTGTATGAGGATAACAGAAAGCATAAATCATATCTGTCATCAATAAGGCCACATATTATAAAACAGCACTTTCTGGAGCATCCTTTTTTAAATGAATCGAGTGTTTTTTACCATGATTCAGATATCATATTTCGTGAACTGCCTGATTTTGAATCTATGTGCATGGGTGATACCTGGCAACTATCAGATACACGCTATTATATAGGATCAGAATGGATCAAAAAAACAGGCAGGGTCGTGTTAGAAGAGATGTGTCTGGTTACCGGCAAAAATCAAAGCTTGATTGAGCAAAATGATCTTAACTCTGGTGGAGCTCAGTATTTAATGAAAAATGTGAACTATCAGTATTGGGATAAAGTGGAAACCGATTGCCAGAAATTATTTGATCATCTTCAAAGGCACCAGGACCGTTATGCAAAAATATACGCGGAAGAGACCGGCAATGATGAAAAGGATTATAATGGAGTTCTGGCTTGGTGTGCAGACATGTGGGCCGTATTATGGAACGCCCTTGAATTGAATTACCCTATAAAGATAAATCCTGAACTTGATTTTTGCTGGCCAAAGGATGATCTATCAAGATGGGAAGAAGCTACTATACTCCATAATGCTGGCTTGGATGAAAACGACGCCCACCTTTACTTCCATAAAGGAGACTTTAAAAACTCTACCCCCTATAATGTTTCGTTGAATTATGTGCTGAAGGATAAGTGTACCCAGAAATATGTAGAAGCAATTCGCGAAAGCAAGTCAGCTTTAAAAAAGGATTTGTTGGATGTTACCTTTTTGATCCCAATTAGGATTGATACCAACGACAGACTCGAAAACTTATATACGATCATTAATTATATTGATCAAAATTTTAATACAACGATCATTTTGCTGGAAGCCGATAAACAGCAGGTAGTTGACAGAACATTATTACCAAGCATTGTAAAAACAATATTTATAAAAGACAAAGAATTTTGGTTTCACAGAACCAGGTATAATAACCATATGATAATGGAAGCTCAAACACCAATCGTCGCCCTATATGACGCTGATGTTATTGTTGAAGTGGACGAGATATGGAATGCTGTTAATTTAATAAGAACCAACCAGTGTAAAGTGGCGTTGCCTTATGACGGCACATTTATCTCCGTACATGACCGGGAGCAGATAAATATTTTTACTCGAAACCTGGATATAAAGGTGCTTAAAGCCGATGGAATATCAATTGTTAACAAACACACTTCATGCGGAGGGGCTGTATTTCTGGATAAGGAAACATATGTTCAATGCGGTATGGAAAATGAGGGCTTTCATAAGTGGGGTCCCGAAGACGTTGAACGGCTAAGAAGGCTTGATATACTGGGGTTTCCTTTTATAAAAACAGAAGGTAAACTGTATCATCTGGACCATGAAATTACTCCAAATTCGGGTTATACATCTGCTGAGGAATATCTGGAGCTGATGCGGTTACACTTGAATATTATACAAATGGATGAACAGGAATTAAAAATACATATAGAAACCTGGAGCTAATTATTTTTTATCATTCCAATACTAATGAAAACACAAGAGATCACCGAAACCGAGTTTCGTCCTTTAACGGATAATGTAGAACTGCTAAAAAAAATCGCCCGTTTATTGGCAGGCAATATTAACAAAATTGATGATTTGAGCTTAACAACCGGACAGGCTGGCTTTGCCCTGTTTTTAAATTTTTATGCCAAAGACGAAAGTGATGATGCATCAAAAGAAACCGGGCAACTGCTTTTGGTTAGTTTATATCAGCAGATAGTTAAATCAAATATTAAAGCAATTACAGATCTGCTACCTGGGATAGGTTGGATGTTCGCCTTTTTATCCAACCAAAATATTATTGAAATAAAGCAAGATGAAATTTTGAAAGGTATTGATTCGGTCATATTACAGCATATTCATTATCAATTTAGCAGAACGCTAAACTCTGGTGGTGTGCTTAGTAAGGGCTCATATTTATTGGAGCGTTACAAAGGTGCAAATGATGAATTAAAAAAAATTCAGATTATTGAAGGTATAGCCTCCATAGTAGATGAATTGCAATTCAATTACTCCAAAGTAATTCTAAATAAAGTTTTTATTGGAACAGGCAATAATAACCCTGATAGGGTAGCAACCATTACCAAGATAAGCAACTTATCAAAAGTGATTTACTTTCTTAATCAGGTTTATCAGTTAAAAATATATAACCATGCTGTAGGAAAACTTACCATAAACTGCAGTAATGAGTTGGTATGTCTTTTAAAAAGTGTTGAGCCGGTAAGTACCGGGGTCAATGATACAAAGGAATTTTCTGTACTAATAAATGCTATACATGCATTAAGAGGCAATAAAACAGGTCATGATATTGCCAGTTTAACCAATTGGTTGATTAAGCTGTTAAAGCAATGTGAGCGCTATATAACAACATTGGAAACATCTCCATACACTGGCGATCTGCTCATTTCTGTTAAATTATTACAGCGCATGAAAGACGATTATCCGGGGCTGGATCAAAACATTCAATTACTTGCTGACAAGCTTAGTGCCATCATTGTTTCATCGGCAAATCAACACAAACCAGGGTATATTAATTGCCCCGTTGGCATACCAAATTTGGGTATCAATGAAGGTGTATCCGGTGTTGGCTTATTATTATTTGAACAATTAAAACAGGAGCCTATTCCGTGGCTGGATATACTATTGCTTCATTGATGAGACTTAAAGGTTTGTTTTTTAATTCATTATAAAGCTTGTACAGATAATCATATATAATATACTCATACACTTTTTGATTACTCAAAAACAAGCGATTTACGCTCATATGTATATAACTCCTTAATAGGTCAGGTAGTTCAATATCCAGGGTGCTTGTCGTGTTCATCCTGATAATCTTATTAATTACCTTTTTGATGGCCAAAAAACGCTTGTCAAATAAAGAAATTAGTATGCCTCCTTTTAAAAGTGAGCCATACATGGCCCGGTTTTCCTTACAAGTGTTATTAATGCTGATTTCAGCTTGCGTATCAAATTTGCAATCATACTTAAGCGCTTTTCTCATTTGCTGACAAAAACTTATTTTTTGAGTTATATCAAGTTCAATACTGGACATTAAATCTGCTGTCATCCTAATTCCGGCGGCAATTCTTTGGGTTATATCTTCTGCAATACGATTAATTGAAATAAGCTTTAAAATAAATAAGCTGTCAACAGAAAAAATAGCTTCTGATTCTTCTATTGCGTTTCCATAACGTTCTAACTCCCGGGAGTAGGTGTCTGTTTGTACTTTCCATATTGTCCCAGTTATTTCTAAAGCCAGTATGCAATTCCGAAACTCAGCAATTACATCTGCAAGATGCTTAATCGAGCTTAGTTTAAACCTGATTCTTATGTGCGGATCCGGATCAGTATAGCGAATAAAAAAACAAGCAGTTATGAGTTTTTTCTTTTTAAGCAGTTTCACAAGCGGAAAAATTTTTTCAGCTAAAATTTTATCACCAATATAGGTGCCGCAATAAAGCTTATAATATAACCATTCTGAGCCCAATGAAAAATTCCTGGTTACAACGTGATGGCTTAATGACTTGACTGGTTTTGAGAGAATTGTATTTTTCTTCGTTTTATTGTTTAATAGTAAGGCAATTATTTGGTTATTAAACATTTGCCCGGCTTCGTCTGTAGCAATGGGCTCAGTTGCATCATACAGGAATTCCTTAATAAAAATCTTTTTCTTTTTTTGCAAAATTTCCTGAAAAATAGCTAAATGAGCAGGATTGTTCTTATTAATTAAAAGCTCATTATCATTTTCAAATACAATAAAATAAGTTTCTATTTTCTTACGACTTAAATAGCCGAATATGCTATTCAGATCATGACTGCCAAATTCTTCTTTAATATCTTTTAAACAGATAAGCCATGTTGCAGGCCAGATCACAATCTCCTTAAATTGCACTCTTGGATAAAAACGCTTACCCGGTAATAATTGCATAAAATCAAACTTAACACCAGCTGTACTACCCTTATACTGGTAATCGCCTAAAAAACGATATATGGGTGAACCCTTAAAGTAATTAAATGCATGGCTTAATACTGGTAAAACTTCTTTTTGATGTTTTTTTGATTTTAACACCAATTGGTTGTCAATTACAGAAAGAAATAAATCACTAAGATTGATTGTGCTTTCTGTATCTTTTGAACTTTGGGACAGATACGGGATCACAAATTTTCGCAAAGATGGATGTGCGATAACATTTGCATTCCGGGGTTGAGGTTCATGTATTACCTCAGCAATGATGCAATCTTTATTAAGTTCTTGTTCAAGGTCGGTTATTTCTAAAGCACTGTCTTTTAATTCGTTACTAAAGTCGGTAAAACGAGTAAATAAGTTAATGCCACTACTCCCTCCAATATTTTCAATCTGAATGCTGTTTTTGCCAAAGATCCGGAAGAACACAGACGTTGTGGGCGGGAATTCAACAGTAACAGATTCCATCTGCTGGAGATCATTGTCTGTTAAATCAATAATGCTATTATTCAGGCTTATTGATTTCTCATACTTCTGAACAATAAGTTTTAGGTTTGAATTAACTTCGCCAAATTTCATAGCGTTTTCTAGCAATGCGCTTGCTATTTCATTCTTGAGAAAATCATCTGAGGCCAAGGTGCCTTCCAGGTAATCGATCCCTGTTTCCGGATCAAGTGCCACCAAAAAAGGTACTTCCTGGTATTCATATTTCTTGACGAATCTTCTTTTAAAATTCTCCAGATAATAATGTTCCGTTGCACCCGTATTTAAAAACGACAGAATATCAATAGCCCGGGATAAAGAGCTTTTAATTCTGGTGTTGATTTGACCTGAGGTTCCCTTGTGAGCATAATCAACTTGTATTATGCGATTAAGGGGCTGTTTTAGCGTCGATTTAGCAACAAGACTGAACAAATTTTCATATTTACTTGTATCCCCGTCAATGCTTTCGTCAATGGAAGCTAATGATAATAACATTTCTTTAATATAAGAGTGCCAGGACGATACCACTGTAGCATTATTATTAGCTACTATCTCTCCCAGAACTTTTTCGCAGTTGATTAATACTTCATTTGCCGGACCAGAAATATCCAGGTTAGTCGTAATAATATTATTCAGGTAAAGATTTTTTAAATACAGGTACGCCTGGGTTTTGGCATATCCCATATTAACCGCCTTCGCTAATACATCTTTCAATGCAATTCCATCTTCGCCTATGATTTTTATAAAATCTATCAAATACTGCGATTGTTGAACTGCCGAAATGCTATATTCATATAAATTATTGGAATTAGCAGATTTTTCAATATATCGATACTCTTCACCAACAGCATATAAGGTGTTGTTCAGGTACAATTTTAAACCTGAAAATATAGGATCTAATAAAGTTAAGTGATTGATTAATTTGGCCAGGAAATCTTTATCTAACCTTGTTCTTCTAATAATGGAGTGTTTTTTTAGATCTAACTTAGTATGTTCACCCCATTGTGCTATTGAACAGCCGGCAAATAAACCAAAAGGTGTGCAACGATGGCACATTCTGTTGTAATACTTTTTAATAACGCTGTTATCACGCAGTCCATTTGTTGTTTTCTCTCTGTAAATATAGTCTGCATACTCTGGTGATGCTATAAATAAAGCCTCTTTAAATATTGGGTTCTCCTGCAAATTTTCGAAAGCACTTTCAAATAAATGATCAATAGCAAACATAGGGGTCCTAATAACTAAATGTTCATAAAACCCATATTTTAACTTCGGACGCATAGTACTTTAATCTATTAGTTAGGACGCTTTTGTTAGTTCAACAGTCGATTTGTAGTTTAAATATTCCTGGTAAAAAATTTGGTAAGCCGGTTATAGTATAGCTAATTGAATATTAGCAGATTGTGAAACGAATACCTGGTTAACCGGCTTATTTCCGAACACGTGAGTTTGCAACATACTTAAATAACTTAACAAATACCATGACGGCATCGTGGTATTTAGTAAAAGAAAACATATTCATGTGATTTGATCTCACTAAAGAAATGAATAAAATGAATCAGTCGCAATAGGTGTTTTAACCTATAGATGTGGGGGGTGTTTTTAATTCCGAATTACTCACCAGCATGATACGAATTCCCGTATAAAACAGTGCGTAACTACAAAAAAAGAAAAACCTTCAATCATTTGATTTGCAGGTTTTTAGTCATTTTTTGTATGAAAATCAGCGGAGAGGGAGGGATTTGTATTTTGCTTAAAAATCCACCCTGTTTCACCTTTATGATAATTTCACGATAAGAGGTCTCTTTTAAGCCTCTATCAAATTCGATTAAAATTGACAAAATCTGATTACCAAGTTTACAAATATTAAATATAAATAAAAAGGATCCGATCGATAGACTGCTCATAATCTTTTGGCCCCTGGTTCGAGCCCAGGTGGGCGCTCAAATCTTACCTTAAAAGGTGTAAAAAACCCGTAAATTGAATGATTTACGTTTTTTTTGCTTTAAATCCTATCAATTCAGACCTAAATAACGCATGGTTCTCAATAACTATTCCGTAACCTGTTTTCGATTTTTAGCTTTGAGGTATTGAAAAGTGATTTAATTAATTGTATATCAATTAATTAACATTATAAAATTTGGTATAAAATGACCTTTTTTTAGCCCTTTTCGATGCCAAAAAGCCACTGTTTTTTGGGTCAAATTATACCAAAATATACGATTTAATTGAAAGGATTATGAAAGCGATGAATACCTTCGGCGTCCAATTTATCCTCAGGAAGGATAAATTAAAAGCCGGAAAAGCGCCAATTTATGCCAGAATCACTGTAAACGGTGAAATTATTCACTTTGCTGTAAAGCAATGGGATATACCGCAGATATCGCTTAGAGCCAATCATAAGGCTCTTTGTTCGTCAGACCACCAAAGCCGTCTCGGTTCTAAAGTTCTTCCTGCGGTGCGGTGATAACACCGCCCATAAGCAAAATCGCAACAAATTGTTACACTAGCAGATAGCTTAAGAGTTTTATCTGTAATTATCTAGCGGGTTCGAGCCCAGTTTTGGGACATAGTTCTTGATGGCTTCCTTTTTTTAATTGTCCTGGCAGTGGATTATTTTCGAACCAATTCGTTGAAAAATTACGTAGGATTGGAAATTTGGGTGAGAGTAGTCTACGATCTCTTTGCTTTTGCGAATAAAATATTGGCAAAATTGTAAAAGTCGAATTTGGATTATAGATCTCTTTTGTCAGGTATGGAACTCCTCCAGTTCTTTAAGCTGTAGATTAATACCCACCCGTTCGGCTGAGCCAGGTATGGCATGCTGTAAATCACTTGGCCTTTTAATATTTTCAGATATAGCACATAATAGGTTCGGCTTCAACTTGCCCTTTAATACTATACTTCCGGGTGAAATGAAGACCGCATTCTAAAGGCTTTACGAAAATATGGTGATAGTAAAAAATTTAGGTATAGGGGAATAAATTATCCCCAGGTGAATCTTTTGACCCTTATTGCGTGCCAGAAAAGGTATACTGAAATTTGCAATACATATTAAAAAATAAATTTTTTAAAACTATGGAACAGAGTTCAGAAAGCAAAGTGCAAAGTAAAGCAAGTGAAGAACGTCAGGTACAAAATATCCTGGCCAGATATACCAGGGCAGCAGACCAACTTAATGGCAAGGTAATAAGTAACTTGTTTGTACCGGATGGTAAGGTGGAAGTGTATTATGGCAGGGGCGAAAGCCGCGAGTTGCTTTTTGTGTTGTCAGGACACGCAGAAATAGAAAATGCCATGTCCAACCTCATGAAACCGCACCCTGAAAGAGGATGGAGTCATCATACAACGCATGATCATATTATTGAAGTAAATGGAGATCATGCTACGATTGATGCACAATTTATCAGGTTTGATTCGGTAGGTGAAATCCCCCCGAACAATGGATGGCCTGAAGGAACAGTAGGATTAATGGGCAAGGTAACACCTACAGAATCGGGTTATTACCAGCCTGTCTTGCAGAAGATAAACGGGGAATGGAAAATAGTTACTCTTGTTATTCTTCACGATCTGACTTTTGCAATTCCGGGACAGTAAGATTCCGGATAAAAAGGATGCCCGGGAAAGTTTCCGGGCATCCTTTTTATAAGCTCATCCCACCATCCATAATGAATTCGGAGCCGGTGATAAATGACGATACCTGAGCGCCAACACTTTCATCTATAAAAATTAACTGACCTTTTTATGTGCATATGGCGGAAGCTTCAGTTCTTTTTTGATTTACTACATAATAGACGCGGTAATCAGCTCAATTGCTTTAAAAAAACCTTCTTTGGGAAACATTTGAATTGGACCTCTACGGTTTTTTTGTTTTCATCACATGGGGGTTGAGGTCTGCAATTACTTTTTCCAGACGAGTACGATTTTGATCTCCCCAATGATTCATTGCATCGATCAGCGGCATGAGCGATTCCCCTAACTGTGTTAAGGAATATTCAACTTTTGGCGGCAGCTGATGGTAAATTTTTTTGGCTATGATTCCATGATCCTCCAGTTGTTTTAACTGCAAGTTTAACACGCGTTTTGTTGCACCTGGCATAGCTTTTTGCAATTCGCTTGGCCTTTTAATCTGTTCACATATGGCATAAATAAGGCTGGCCTTCCATTTTCCGTTTAAAACTTCTCTGGTCAGATAAAGGCCACAATCAAATGGCAAAGGAATTTTTCTTTCGTACATCTTGGAAACGTTTTTTCAAAAATAGTTATAAGTACATAATAATGCTATAGGGGATTAATTAGTCCCTATATGAATAAATAACCCCTTATTGCAAAAATCCCGGTAGTGCCTCAATTTTGACTTAAATAAAAATACGAAAATGCAAAATCGAGAACCACTTTTAACTACATATCAAATGGGTGATATTCTACTCCCTAACAGGGTGGTAATGTCATCCTTAACCCGTTGCAGGGCTACTAATCCTGATCTTGCGCCTACCGATCTACACATTGAGTATTATGCCCAGCGGGCTTCTGCAGGCCTTATACTTACCGAAGGTACCTGGATAAGTGAAAGGGCCATCGGATATATTAATATTCCCGGCATCTACAGCAAAACGCAGACGGAGGCCTGGAAACGGGTAACCGATGCGGTACACACAAAAAATGGGAGGATATTCGTGCAGCTGGCCCATAGCGGATCGGTATCCCACCCTGATTTTTTTCAAGGCGAACTGCCGCTGGGGCCATCGGCCATTAATCCGCAGGAGAAAAGTTTCACCCTACTGGGTTTTAAAGACACCATGACACCCGCTGAATACACTACCGTGCAGATTAAGGAAACCATACAGGAATATAGACTGGCAGCAGAAAACGCGAAGACGGCAGGATTCGACGGTTTGGAAATTCACGCACAGAATACCTCGCTGATTCCACAATTCTTAAGTGAAGCCACTAATCAACGTACCGATGCATACGGCGGTAGTATAGAAAATCGCTCGAGGCT
>Ga0193717_1000771_pt1 | contig 20394 bp, 11 predicted proteins | sample U2c2metaG_FD_145900 | JGI IMG/M metagenome (GOLD analysis project Ga0193717, IMG submission 145900) | Soil microbial communities from a riparian zone of the East river system, Colorado, United States - U2c2 | ecosystem: Environmental > Terrestrial > Soil > Riparian zone | place: USA: East River...
CGTTCATGGTGGAGATGACGGAGACGGCGGCGATTTTGAATACGGCGACGAATCGGTCGCTGGTGCTGCTGGATGAGATGGGGCGTGGAACGGCTACCTATGATGGCTTGAGTCTGGCCTGGGCTACGGTGGAGCATCTGCATGACCGGATCGGGGCGCGGACGCTATTTGCGACGCACTACCATGAGCTGACACTGCTGGCGGAGAGGCTGGAGCGGCTGAAGAATCTGCGGGTGACCGTGAAGGAGACTTCGACGGGGATCGTGTTTCTGCATACGGTGGAGGTGGGGCCAGCCAGCAAGAGCTATGGGATTGAAGTGGCCAGGCTGGCCGGGCTTCCTGCGGGAGTGATTGCGCGGGCGCGTGAGGTGCTGAAGGTGCATGAGCGGGCAGAGACGCAGCAGGTGCGCGAGGCTTCGCCGGTGCATGTGCCGCAGATGCAGATGACGATGTTTACACCGCTGTCGCAGAGGATTGTGGATCGGCTGGCGGAGGTAGATGTGGATGGATTGACTCCGCGGGAGGCTTTGAATCTACTGGCAGAGCTGCAGCGGGAGTTGAAGGGATGATTGTCTAAGAACGGACAAAAGCAACAACGAAAGCGAATGCGGGGGTTCTTCCCCTTCGCTTCGCTCAGGGTCAGAATGACGAGCTTTTAGTGTGAGGAGGAGACCTTAAGTATGACTAAACCGATGGTCGTGGCTGGTGTGATGAGTGGCACCTCGGCAGATGGGGTGGATGTGACTCTCTGTCGGATTTCACCTTCGCGAGTGAAGGGCAGGACGCCCGCCGTGAAGCTGCTTGGGCATGCCGGGTTTGCCTATCCGAAGGCGGTGCGGGCGGCGGTGCTTGCGGCTATGGATGCAAAGGCTATCTCGGTGGCGGAGATGAGCCGGTTGAACTGGCGGCTGGGGGAGATCTATGCGGATTGCGTCGAGAAGGCGGCAGAGAAGATTGGGGTGAGGGTGCGGTTGGTGGGGTGCCATGGGCAGACGATCTATCACCAGGGAGTGGCTTCCAGATACCTTGGGAGCGATGTGCGGTGTACCTGGCAGACGGGCGAGGCCAGCGTGATTGCGGAACGGTTGCGGGCTCCGGTGGTGAGTGATTTCAGGCCCGCAGATCTGGCTGCTGATGGGCAGGGCGCTCCGCTGGTGCCGATGTTGGACTACTGCATGTTTCGTTCGGCGAAGGCGAGTCGAGTGCTGCAGAACCTTGGAGGGATTGGAAACCTCACGGCGATTCCTGCTGGCGGTTCTGTCGATCAGGTGATGGCGTTCGATACTGGGCCGGGGAATATGGTGATCGATGGTTGTATGTCCAGGTTGTATGGGAAGGGATTCGATCGCTGGGGTGCAGTGGCGCGACGGGGCAAGGTGATCCCGGCTGTGGTGGCGCGGGTCTTGGAGGATGGGTACTTCTCTGCCGCGCCGCCTAAATCGTGTGGGCGTGAGGAGTATGGCTCGGCTTTCGTCGACCGGTTTATTGGGATGTGCAGGAAGACTGGGGCGAGTGATGCGGATGTCGTAGCTACAGCTACGGCTTTGACTGCGGCTTCGATTCTGGATGCTTATCGGCGATTTGTGTGGGGGCACCTGGGTCAGGCGGCACCGCTGGCTACGAGGATTGAGTATGTGGTGGCTGGTGGCGGCACGAAGAATGCCGCGTTGATGGGGATGCTGCGGGAGGGGTTGGAGCCGCTTGGAGTGAAGGTGCGGTTGATGGAGGAGTTGGGGGTTCCGGCGCAGGCTAAGGAAGGGGTGGCCTTTGCATTGATGGCGTGGCTGACGTGGTTTGGTTTACCGGGGAATGTTCCGGCTGCTACGGGTGCAAAGAGGCCGGTGGTGTTGGGGAAGGTTACGTACGGATGACAGGTTTGGATGGGGGAGAGAAAGCGGTTCGCGCCTTCGCGCGAATGCCCACCTTAGCGACGATGCAACTGTCGCGAAGATCGGGCACCCGGATTTTTGGCTGCTTAATGATCCTAGTCAGTGTGGGAATGATCGGGTGCCGGGGGCGGGTGGAGGATCCTCGAACGGTGGTGATGATTATTGAGAGTAGCCCCAATAATCTTGACCTGCGGCAGGGGACGGATGCGCAGAGTGAGCGGGTGGGTGGGGTGATCTTCGATGCGTTGGTGAAGAAGGATGCGCACTACAATCTGCAGCCTTGGCTGGCGACGAGTTGGGAGCAGCCGGATGCTTTGACTTGGGTGTTTCATCTGCGGGACGGCGTGCAGTTTCAGGATGGGCGACCGCTGGAGGCTGAGGATGTTGCGTGGACGATTCGGAGCATGGTCGATGGGACGCTGGTTACGGCTAAGTCCGGGGCCTTCGCGCCGGTTGCTGGAGTGGAGGTACGGGACCGCTTGACCGTTGTGGTGCGACTGAAGCAGCCGTATGCGGGGCTTCTGTTCAACATGAGCGATGGTTTGTTTGGAGTAGTACCAAGAGGAGCAGGACGGGACTTTGGAATGCATCCGGTGGGAACAGGCCCGTTTCGGTTTGTGAGTGCGGTACAAGACAAGGAGGTGATTGTTGCAAGGAATGCGGAGTATTGGGCGGGTGCTCCAAAGGTTGAGCGGATACGGTTTACGGTGGTGCCGGATGCGATTACGAGTGCGCTGGAGTTGAAGAAGGGATCGGCTGACCTGGCGAGCAATGTGATTACGCTCGATATGGTTCATGCGCTCGAGAGTGTGCCAAATCTAAAGATCGAGAATCCGCCGGGGTCGCCTGTGGTGTATTTGAACTTCAACGTGAATGATCCAGCTCTGAAGGATAAGCGGGTGCGGCAGGCGGTGGCTTGTGCGATGGATCGGCAGGCGATTGTGAATGCAATCTGGCGGGGACAGGCGAGGCTGGCGAATACGCTGCTGCCAACCGGACACTGGGCTGCTGCGACAGATGCGGAGATGGCACGGTATCCGCATGACGTCGCGAGGGCTCAGCGACTGCTGGAGGAGGCTGGCTTCCCTGCCGGCAAGGATGGGGTGAGGCTGCGGATTACGTTGAAGACGAGTACGGATGAGACAACTCGGCTGATGGCTGCGGTATTGCAACAGCAGTTGAGAGCAGCCGGGATTCGACTGGATATTCGCTCGGCTGAGTTTGGGACATTCTATGCGGATGTAACGAAGGGCGCATTCCAGATGTATGCGCTGCGGTGGATCGGGAGCAACGAGGATCCGGATATCTTTCGCTATGCGTATGGTTCGGGGGCATTTCCTCCGAAGGGGGGAAATCGGGGGCGTTACTCGAATGCGCGAGTGGATGCTCTGTTGACGGCAGCGGCAGCAGAGACGGATCAGGGGCGGCGGCGCACGGCTTATGTCGAGGTGCAGAAGATGCTGGCGGAGGACCTACCGGGGATTCCGCTTTGGTACCCGAATAACGAGGTGGTGCATACGAGGCGCATCGAGGGTGTGAATCCGGGGGCTTCGGGGAACTTTGATTATCTGCGGGAGATTTCGGTGAGGTAGCGCGGTTGCTCCTGGGTTGGTTTACCATGTGGCGATTCAAGGTTGGTGCGTTCTGGGAAGTGGATACAGTGTCTCTGTGTGTGATCGGTCAATGCCAAAACAACGGATCATGAATTAAGTGGCTCTTTGTTGAATACGATATAAACTGGCTCCTCGCTCTGCGTAATCCCCTTGTTTCATTGAACGCGCATTTTTGCGCTTGAAGTATCTCTCTCTCCTAGGTGATCGGCTTGGTTGAAACATCTCGTTCTCCACTCGTATGCGGCATCGTGCTGCTGTTTAGCCTGATTGTGCTATCTGGATGTGGGGCAGGCACTTCCAATGCTGGATCAAGTGGCCCAGGGACTCCCATCTCTCCAAATACGCCACCCATTAGCGGGCAGACTAATACCCCACCTGTTCTCGATGTAGCCAGCCTGGACTTTGGAAGTGCAGTGGTGGGAACTACCGGCGTCGTCAAGTCAGTAACGGCTGTTTCGCAAGACCTACCCGTCTTCATTGCTTCGGTTCAACCAATAGAAAGTTTCAGCGTAAAGCTCGGTTCGTCTTGTACTCAGGGTTCTCAGTCGTGTCTCATCTCGGTGGCCTTCGATCCTTCCAAGGAAGGATCTATTACTGGCTCTCTCATCGTCACCGACTCCGTGACAGGTCTAGCAAGCACAGTGAAGCTGACAGGAGTTGGACTCGCCATGCCGCCTCCTGTTGTAACGCCTCCGTCTTTCACGCCATCTAGTTTGAACTTTGGTAATGTAGCGATTGGGCTTGCAAGTGCGGAGCAGGCGATCACCGCGGTTACTCAAAACGGGGACGCGCTTGTCATACAGGCTCAACCCTCGGATATCTTTAAGCTGACGCAGGGTTCTACCTGTACACTCGGCTCTCAGTCATGTCATATTGCGGTGACATTCAATCCTTCCAAGGCAGGAATCGCATCCGGTTCTCTGGTCGTCACGGACACTGTTACAAATCTGTCGAGTACGGCCACGTTAACCGGGACTGGGTTCGTTGCACCGCCAGCCCATACCCCACCGTCTCTTTCATCCTCAAGCCTGGATTTTGGTAGCGAAGAGATAGGGTTGACCACCACAGCGCAGATAGTCACAGCGGTCTCTCAAAACCAGAATGTCGTGACAGCGCAGGTGCAGCCTATGGATAGCTACAATCTGACTCAGGGGGCAACATGTGCTCAAGGTTTGCAGTCATGTCAGATTGCTGTAAGTTTCAGCCCTTCTAAAGCAGGAACGATCCCAGGTTCCCTGATCGTTAGCGATACGGTCACGGGACTATCAGCTACGACCACTTTGACAGGTATAGGCTTCAGCAGTCCGAACCCTATGGCTGGACTCGAGTTCTATCTTCCGCTCACCGACAACTACGGAACATCTGTTGCGGACATATCCGGCAATAGCCATACCGGAGTGATCTCAGGTAGTGGAACTCCAGCACAGTGGGTAGGGACAGTTGGCGTGCAGCTAAACGACCAGATCGTCACCATACCGAATGCCTCTGGGCGACCAGTACACGGTGTGTGCGCTTATTACCCTGCAGGAACAAACACCGGATTTTCGATCTATCTCTACCTGTATTCTCCAGCGGTCGGGCAGATCTCAGGCCAAGCGTTCGTATCGTCGTACGGCCCTTCTGATCAAGGCCATGGAACATTAGCCAACTTTCCAGGCATTGGATACTCCAGCTACAGCTCACGTACCGCATCTCTTGATGGCTTTACAGGAAACCACTGTATAGAAGAGATTGTGGGCAAAAGTACTGCCGATCCTGACCATATCGTTGTCGATGGACAGGAAGTCAGGTACTTAACCCAGTCGTATTCTCCGGATCAACTCAGTGCAGTACAGCTTCCAATGCCGATGACAGTGCAATCCAATGTGAACGGGATTCTGCCGAATCCCCCCATTATTTACAGCATATGGGGATCATCGACCTCCGATAGTGTACTTCAGGCTCAGACACGGACTAGGGCGGAGATCACTCGGCTAACGGCACTGGGAGTGCCATTTACAGTTCCTGTGAGTTCTGCAACGGATTCCACATGCTCCATCACTGGAACTTCGATTGACAAGGGCTATGCAACACATCATGACCCAACCACCCTTTTGGCACTGGACTTCCCATGCACCATTCACAACTTTGCGGTTACGGGACAGGCATCAAAGGATATGGCTGCCGCGGTTCAAGATCGCGAAGCAGGCGTCTATCATCCGCAAGCTGCGCGAAACATTGCCTATAACGGCGGCCCCACGAATGGTGTCACCAACTACCGCGAGAGCCCTCAGAATGCGTTTCAGGACGTGCTCGATTGGAGCAACAAAGTTCATGCCTTGGGATACAAGACGATTGTGTCCACGATGATAAGCAGGTGTTCGACAGCCGGCTACCAGGGCTCTTCGGGTGACGCCTTGAAGCAGGACTTCAACGCCTTGCTTCTGGCGAACGCAGATCAGTTCGACTGGGTAGCCAATCAGGCGGCTGCGCCTCAGATCGGTGCCGATGCAGCCTGTCTGAATAGGACGTACTTCGTAGACACTGCTCATCCTAGCGATGCTGGACAGGCATTCTATGTTGCTGCCATGCGTACCGGGTTTGAAGGTGTCTACCAGACGACCAACACATCCATAACCGGGGCATATACACAGCTTCCCTCAGACACGAATCTCATTGCTGGTGGACTACTACCCTATTCCGTCATCCTCATGGATGCGAACACGGCAAACTTCAATAAGAAGGGAACTTTGTGCGTGAACAATGCAGGTTCGAGTATCGTGACGCTGGCCCCGGTCAATGGACAGCTGGTGAATGGCGGTTTGGCTTTCCAGATCGCACCAGGCGATACATCATGCATTCGGGCCACAGTTGTTGATCCGGTTGCTGGGGGAGCGTCCTGGATAGTTGTTCCCGCAAATTAGTTATGAGTTTTCGTTGTGAGCTAATGTCCGGCAAGTAGCACTGTCAGAAGACGATACGGCGTTGTTTGAAAACCTATAAAACATTGAACTCAATCAATTGGCCATTTGAAAGCGCCCAAGCGTACGCTGTGCGGTGACACAGTGGGTGTGTCCTGGCCGTGTACTCGTCCTAGTAACGTCCGCTATCAACCCAAGTCCCTGAGACGTCGGTTCACGAGGGCCGCTTCGTCCCGCGATGAGGAGAGGAAAAGTCTCGAAGGCCTTCGTCGTGTGCCGAGGAACCTGTCGACGAATAGCTGAGATTCAAGAAGTTAGCTGATTTCTTGTTTCTAGCGATATTTTCCGAAAAAACTCGCAAAGGCAGATGCTAATGATATATCTTGCTCGACGTGAGCAAGAATCCGCAGACAAGGTACAGAGCGTGACCAAGGCGCAACGAGATGGTGCACGGTTCTTAAGTTTGCTCTGACTCCCAAATCGCATGTGGAGGGGCTACTCCACTCACCGGTCGGGTTACCCCAAGTCTCAAAGGATTCTGAAGGGGTATCAAGTGACAAAGTCCCCTCTTCGACCGTTCGCTAGCCTAATAGCAGGTCTTCTGTGGCTGTGTGTCTCCTCCTTTGCAAGCAATCGCGATGCAGTCAAGGAGATTACCGCATCCGTTGTCACGGATAGCAATTCTGGCAGGAGTAAGACATCCGCCTCTACGCCTGTCAACAGTGCCGTCATCCCCGGCCCTCTACGATCCTTTCTGCGAATGGCTGGTATAAGCCAGAAGATTGGTCCGGACGACGTACTCCCGCTGCTGGCTCGGAACGTCTACATGCAGGGCTATCAAACCGGCAAACCGACAGAGTTCCTGATCTTGCTGGACCGTTACGTCGATCAAGCAAGAGAACTTCAGATTCTGGCCGGACCGAGCAGTACGATTCGGGTTGAGGGCTGTAACGATGCTGGCACTCTGGTTCATATCCTCGGCTATAGAGTCCAAGGAGGCTGCGGTCAGAAAAATGTGACCCTTGAGACCGCGGATCCTGAAAGAGCTTTTCTTACGATTGATTCGGGCTTTCCTTTGGTTGATCTCGAAGAGTCTCTTCAAAAAGGGACTCCCTTCCTCTATCCGTTTCCCGCCACTCGGGTTCCAGTGCTCCTTAAGGAGAGCGATTGGATTGCGCTAAACGCAAACAAGAGAAGAAATTCCGGAAGCCTAGTGGATGTCCTTGTGGATAATCCGGCTATCGCTCGGCTGTATTGGGCACTGGCCAAAAACGACACCGAAACCAGGCTTACCCTGGATCGGTCGCCGGGCCTGAAAAGACTACTTCCTTTTGCAGCCGCGCTTGATTTTTATGGAAGCCACATCAGTATTCGTTCTGGGGCCGTCGTTGTGCCGGGTGGACCTAGTGCCGAGCCGGTATGGAAGGAGTTAGTAGGAGCGAGCCCAGATTCGCCAGGAGACTTCGTTGTCCGTTTGCTTATGAAGGACAAGGGTTGGATGGCCACTTATTTTGATGTCCTGTCCCGCGTCAGCCAGAGGCAACAGGCCGAACTCACTCGCGCTCCACGTCTAAAGCGGCTCTACGAAGCTTTTCGGCCAGCCAACTCTGAGCCGGCAGCAACGAATAGCGTCTTTCGAAAGGCACCCGGGCTTTTGGTCCTGTTCACTCGCGCCAAATGGGAGCCGAGCGGCGATTTCCACGTTCCCGGAGATCTCGACACCTGGAAAGAGATTCTTCAGCAAAAGAGCGATTCGAAGGTCGTTCGCAATTGGAGTAAACGCACTCCTAGCTGGGACCGTCCCGAGCAGTTGCTCGAGGCGATGGTTGCCTTTTCCCGAATGGAGAGCGGGACGGGACCGCTGCAGATCTATCTCGCGGCGAACGAAATGGACCTTGCGCGATCACCCGAAAAACGCCTCTCCGCTGGAACGGTGCGACTGCTGGCCGACAAATTTTCACGCTTTCGCGACTGGTATTTAGTCTTTTCGGAGTTTCCAGAGTTGAACGATACCTCCATCTCGCGTTTTCTGAATATCGCAGATGGAATTGATGAGGTTTCGAATTCGACTCTGCGGGGCAACGTGTTGGGGGTGTTTCAAGCCAATCTTGGACTTTGGCAGATCTTCGCCCGTCAAGGAGAGATTCCGAACACTGAGCTGAATGCATCCTGGCAGAGCATGATAGGGTCTTTCGCAAAGATTTCGTCCTCGACTGAACTTTTTGATGCGGCTCGAAGCTCGTTGGGGTCGCTACTGCTCGTAGTAAGTGGTAAGGAAGCCTCAACGCAAGACGAGATTATCGACCTGTTGGCAGGCCCTCCTCAACAGAGCCAGGATGGCTTGCGGGTGCGCACAGAGTTAGCTGGAAAAATCCGCCTGGTGTTGGATGATCAGCGCCTGGTCTCTCTTGACACCCTGTTCGCACTCGCAGATGGCTTGAACGAGATGGCACAGGGAGCTCCTGTGAGCGACAAGTTGTTACCACTCGCCGGCGCTCTCCGGGATTTCGAAATGCCCCGTCCGATCTTCACCAACTCCGAAAAGGTCGTGTGGGCGCCAAGGGTTTACACTACGCGTCACGCCGAACTGCAAGTGCGAACGGACTTGGCGAAGATGATCAAGTCGTCAGGCTCGCGTGCGCAACTGGAGACAGCCCGTGGGCAACTCGCTCCCTTCCTTAGGGATACGCTGGTGGGTTTGAACTACGCCTACTATGAACCGCCCGGTGCGCAAATGCTCCATAACAATCCCCTCTTCGTCCGTGCCCACGATTTTTCGGGAGTAACATTCGACAGCACAGAAAGAATCTGGCATGTTCCGGAGTTGTTTGGAGCAGGCATGCCAGCCGGCGGGGGGGCATATCTGGTGGGCTCGCTAGCTGATCTACCCTATGTGCTTGCGGCGACAGAGCAGGATTTTATCTCGCCGGAAAACATCCAGGCTCTGGTATGGAAAGAACAGATACCAGGTCTTTTAATCGCTGCAACACAGCCTCGGTGGTGGAGTGTCACTCCGACTCAACTCCATGCTGTTGCCCTCTACCAACGATCCGGAGAAGAGCTGCTGGCTGCCTCGGTAGGAAGTGTGCCGCTGCAGGGAAAGGTGATGAGCATTCTTTCCAATCTTATGTCGCCGCAGCAGTTGGAGGAGGTGGAACAGTCACTGCTCAGTACAGAAGATCTGAATGCGGTACTCACTCGAATCGTACCGGCAAACACCTTCTACCTGGCTGCCGAGTTCCGTCGAAAGTTTCCCGACGAAGTCGCCTCCCTGGGGCCTGTATCGCAAGAATTAGACAGCCTCTGTCGACAAAACCCAGTCGATGCCAGCTGGGAGCGCTTGTCGAAAGACTTCGGTGTACCGCATCCAACATTAGCTGACACTTACTCTCCAGCACTGCTGGATTTAAAACCCTTTCCTTTTTTTGGAGGGTATGCAGCCCGCCTCTTCAGCGAGTCCTGGCAGTCCAACAATTTATATTGGGGTCGCTTAGCCGACGAAATGGGTTATTCCCCAGTCAAGCTAAATCGCCTGGTTCCTGAATTGACCCGTCGTATGACAGCAAAGATCTTCGCTACGAATCTTGAGGACTGGCCGGCTTTGCAACGAGCCATGAGAGAGACGGGAGACGAGTTTCGACAGGGCAAGTTTGCCTCAACCTCTACAAAATTATCTTCCAACGTCAGCAGCGAACAGTGAGAGTCATGAAGAAGGACAGGACAACCATGGCAAAGAGATATCTTCCATTCCTCTGGTTATTTTCGGTTCTTTTCTCCGTCGGCGATTCTCGGACAGCAGCTCAGGATGAAGGTTCAATCCACGTAAATGTCGTCCTGGTGGAGCTAAATGTTGCGGTTACGGACAGTAAGGGAAACTATATCCGTGGGCTTCGTCCTGAGGATTTCGTTATCACTGAGGACCAGATTCCGGAAAAAATCTCTACCTTCGAAGAAGGCAACGAACCCATCCGCCGATTGAAACACGGTCCGTCAGAGGACAAAGACCCGGCGCGAGTCTCCAGCAAAACACCGGATCCGGCCGACAACGAGGCCATGACTCCGCAGGTCAGCAGCTCCAATGTTTTCATCCTTTTTGACACGAGCAACTACATGTATCGAGGATTCGTGTTCGCGCAAGATGCGATCGCCGACTTTATTCGCTCCCTGGAAGGTGTGAACGGGGTCGCCTTGTACTCTTACAGCCGTAATTTGTCCCGAGTCGCTACCCTGACACCCGACCGATCTCAGGTCTTACGCGGCGTGCGTATGACTGTGGCCGGAGATGACGCTGCACTTTATAACTGCCTGTTACTCACAGTAAAAGATGCCGCACAGCTGGCTGGACGAAAGGCAATTGTGGTCTTCTCGAACGGTCCGGACAACGCCAGCCTGGTGCCTCCGGAAGACGTAGCAGAGTTGGCTCAATCGACTGGGACAATCATCTATATGATCAGCACCAGGGAAGCTCAGGCAGAACCGATCTCGACTGCTGTGTTTGAGCGAATGAGCAAGGCCACCGGCGGCAAAGCCTATTTCTCGAAGAGCTGGAAAGATGAACGGCAAGCCTTTGCCTCCATCAGAGATGACCTGGCGCACCTTTATTCGTTCAGCTATTACCCTCAGCCAAATCCGAATCGAGGCTGGCGCAGTATCTCGGTGAAACTTGTTGGTAAGAATTTGCAAAAGTACCGCGTCAGAACCCGGGATGGGTATCGCCTCCTCCAGCAGGCTCAGGTGGCTACGGATGCTTTTCCATCATCGGGAACCGGGGCCCGGCCTAAATAGTGATCTATCGTATCGTCACGAATCTTCCAGTGCGCACCGGGGATAGGTCCACCAGCCACCAACGGTAAGAATCAAAGTCATTCCGACCAGAAGGATCCAGACCAGGACAATCTCCTAGCGTGTCGACTGATTTTGATAATAAAAAGGCTATTGGTTGCCCCGGGGATTTGCAGAGATTGAAATCAAAGACGATACAACTTTTTCCACCTCGATACCCTATGGATACCCCAGCCTAAAAATGGCATTCACACGACGATTTGCCACGCACTTTCTGGGCCACTTCGGACAAGGATCAGCCACTCAGGTCAGTTCCCTTTTCCCTCGGCATGGTGCGCTCTCTCGACTGTTCCAAGTCCGTTCTCTTAAATCTACGATCCGGTATGGCGCGCGGCACTGTTGATAACAAAAGCCGACTTTTAAGAGGCTTTGCCACGTCTTGATCGTGAATTCCGGTTGAAGGGTTTTCGCAAGTCGCGGATCCCAATCTCCCGCGTCCTGCTACTTACGGAATAGCTCATTACCTCATGGACCTGTTATGGGAAATGGCCCGGATTACCAGCCCAGGTAAAGATCGGATGAACGCCCGATAGCGTGCCTCATGTATAGTCGGGCGCCCGTAAACGCTCTACTTGTTTCCGCCTCCATTTGAGCCACTATCTATTCTCATGGACACCTCCCCTGAACCAGTTCCTCCCTCCAAACCTAGTCTCAACTCGCCACTAGGAGGTTTTTCGGTTTCGGCCCGAGAGAGGGATTTAGTCCCCAAATTAGTATTCTCGTCTCGCAGCTCGACTGGATCCGCCGGGTACCCGAGCGAAAGGGCAATGATCTTAGTCGGTGGAAGATCGAGCTTTCGTTGACTTTGATCTCACAGCCCAGTGAAAACAAAAACAAGGACGCAATGAGGCGTTTTGCAACTGCTGCTCGGGTTTCTTACGTGTCACGGGCTATTCGGAAGTGAACCTCTATGACCGGATTACTTCTTGTTTGCCGACCATCCGTGAGTTTCGTGACGCGTTTAAACGAAGCCGCTGGCGCGGCGGATACTGCATTGTTGCGGCCTTCTGGCGCTAGCTCAGGCTAGGTGTGAGTGCAATCAGTTTCCCAGGCTTTTCGCCAGTGTGCTTTAGTGCACGCTCGGTTTGCCCCAGGTACTGTCGAGAAAGAGATAGCGGGGGCGATTGGTGTCGGGTTTGGCGGCCGAGGTCTTGCCGAGGTGCATAGTCTGCCACTCGGCGGGGCCATAGATCGGCCATTTAGGAAGGCCGGAGCTGTTGGGGTCGCCGGTCCGCGCGAAGTTTGTCCAGTAGGACTGAATCTCGTTGGAGAGCTTGCGGTCTTCAGGACGCCAGAGAGCTTCGGGTCGCGAGTCGAGGGTGCCGAATACGTACTCGATGTCGTCGGAGTGAAAGGCCCCGGCTGCCGGCGTGTGATAGCGGTCGCCGGGATTACCCATCGCGAAGAGGTAGCGGTAGACAGGCGACTTGCCGGTGGCGACCTGCGCCTCAAGCCAGCGCCAGGTGGAGTAGGCGATGAACTTGTCGCCGGCATAGTCAGCGGCGGAGCTTAGGGCCTCTTCTTCCGTGGTGTTGGGATAGAGCTTGAGAAATTCATCCGCACGTGAGGGAAAGTCCTTACCGGCCTGTGCAGCGAAGCCGGACGCACTGAACTTGTTGAGACTTCCAGCAATGCCTCCGCGGCCTTCGTCGGCATTCCAGCCGGCGAGGAGAGGAACGTGTGCCTGCTCACTTGCGGCATATATCTCGGAGACTTGCTTTGGAAGAAACCAACCATCAATGTCGGTACCGAAGCGCGGTGCGGGACGCGCGGCCATGATGGGGCGGATGATGTCTTCTGTGGAGATGCGGCGCAGCTCGGCGAGTTTGCTGGTGCCATAGGTGGAGAGCGCGAAGGCGGAGTCGGTCTTCTCGCGCTGCTCACGAGATGGATCGGGCGGATACGACGATGCGATGGCGCCGCCGCTTTCTCCGATGGCCCTCTTAAAGAGATCGCGCGAGAGCGGTGAGGCCATATGTGCGCTGACGGAGAAGGAACCGGCAGACTCGCCGAAGATGGTGATGTTTGCGGGGTCACCACCGAAGGCGCTGATATTCGCCTCCACCCACTGGATGGCCGCGTTCTGATCCAGAAGCCCGTAGTTGCCGGAGGCGTGGTGGGGAGACTCGGCGGTGAGTTCAGGGTGAACGAAGAACCCGAAGATGCCGAGGCGGTAGTTCATGCTGACCACGACGACGTTGCGGTGCGCCAGGAACTGGCCGTCCTGACGGCGCTCGGAGGTACTGCCTCCGCTCAGACCGCCGCCGTAGATCCAGATCATGACGGGAAGCTTGCTGGGGGAGGCGTCGGAGGGTGTCCACACGTTGAGGGTGAGGCAGTCCTCGGAGGGGCCAGGGTCGTGGAAGGCCATGTCGGAGTAGGTTGCGGACTGCACGCAGTGGTAGCCAAAGTCGTGCGCGGAACGGACGCCGCTCCAGGGCTCGGCGGGAGCAGGAGGAGCCCAGCGCAGATTGCCGACGGGAGGCGCCGCGTAGGGGATGCCTTTGAAGGCCATCACCTTGCCGTCGGTGGTGGCTTCGCCCTCGACGGTGCCTTTGTCGGTCCTGACTTGCGCGGGGATCGCGCCAAAGGCAGCGGTGGAGATGAAGAGCATGGCGTCAGAGAGAGGGGAGAGGAGAAGAGATCGCATCGTCATGGCTTAGAAAAACGGTAGCACACGGCGTTCAAAATCCGATGCTCTGCGGAAGCGATCTACCGGTCGGTTCTCCAATTATCTATTTGCGGCTGGATCACGGGCTATTCGGAACGAGCGACTTGCCTCTGTAAAGCGTTCCGCGGGGTTGAGGGAGAGAGAGACATGTTCCAGCATGAGAGCGTCAGCAACTTGCTCGGGATGGGCCTTGTGTCGCTCGATTGCCTCTGATGTGAGCTTCATGAAGGGGCAAAACACACACGAGCTGCGCTGTCACGTTATTCCGAATTGTAGAAACAAATATGTTGTTTGAACCATAAACTGCGGTACACCCTCTAACCCAGCGGTGCGTAGTCAATCTCTAGAAGGTATTCACCGCCTACCAAATCCGTCTTGTTGCAAATCCGCTCTTGGTAGAATCCTGCTCTTCGATGCTGTGGGATCGTAAGAAACTGGAAGGCGCACAAGCGTTTTATATTCAGGACGCTTGTTTAGGAAGTGGTAGACCACCAGACATATCACTTCCACTTTCAAGCTGTTGATCTTTGCATACGCGAGCGCTACCGCGCCAGTTCATTGACAATGCCGCGACCCGAAGTGCTATCGGAACCTCGGTGTGGAGAAAGGAGATGCCTTGCTGGCAATCAAGTTCGTATGCTAGAAAAGAGATCAGTCCCTCTAGTTCTATTTCGAATTGTTCCTTGGTCTTTTGCGAATCATCATTGCTCATCCTTTCCCTTCTCTAAACCAACGGGGTTGGACTCATGCTGCAGGAGCCATCGTTTCCGTTCAATGCCCCCGCCGTAACCGATCAGAGAACCCGTTCGCACCGATCACTCGATGACAAGGCACAATGACTCCGATGGGGTTTGAACCGTTTGCAAGTCCTACGGCTCGCACAGCCTTAGGACTGCCGATTTGCTGGGCCAGCTTTGCATAGCTGATCGGATCTCCGCAAGGAATCTCTCTGAGCGCGCGCCAGACCTCGTTGAAACGGTGTGCCCGCGGTTTCCACGGGTAAGAAATCGAGCGCAGAAAGGTCCCCCGCAAAATACTGCTTAATGATGTCCGCAAATCCGTGCGGGTTCTCGCCCGGTTCGAGTTTAAACCCGTTTGCTCCGTAGTTAGCGGTTTTCGGACATGGTCATTGGAGCCCGCTGAGACAGCCCTTGTCATAAACAAGCGTTTTGTCATTTCATGTCGTCTCGAATAGGCGAGCGGGCCACTCTATAAAAGTCCTAAAAGTAAATTTTTCCTGCAAGTTCGATGGAGCGCGCTGCATTCAGAGTTGAAGTAATTTGGCCAGCCGAGGAACTGTCAATATTAGTGACCGGTGTAGCGAACGTGGTGTGATTGAAAATATTGAAGAATGCCCCGCGGAATTCGAGCGATCGCGTATCGCTGAAATGGAAGCTCTTCAGGATGGAGACATCGAATTGCACAAGGCCGTCGTTGCGCATGGTGTTCGTGCCGCCGTTGCCATAGGTATATAGGGTGGGAACACTAAACAAATCCATCCCGCCAACAGGGCACGAAGCATTGCGGGAGTCGTAGTACCAGCAGTTTGGCCGTCGCACAACCTGCGGTGTTCCGGTTACGTTTGGCCGCTGCGAACCAAGACCCGTATTCGCTTGGTCGCTGCTGATCGTCAGCGTGTAGGGCAACCCCGACTGTAATGTACCTACGCCTGACAGTCCCCAGTTCCCCACTAAACCTTGGACGAAACCGGTGGCACCGGCAAGAATTTTCTTTCCTCGGCCGAACGGCAGGTCATAGACGCCGCTCGTGACGAAATTGTGGTGTAGGTCGTAGTTGCACAGTCCGTAATAGCGATACCCGCCGCTTTGCTCCCGTGTCAAACCGTTGAAGGTACCGTCTGTGAGACAGCGACCGTAAGTATAGGAGACGAGAATGGTGGCACCTGCGAGAGTTCGCGTCTCAAGCTTCGTTTGCAATGCGTTGTAGTTACCGTTACCCGCATACCGGGAAAGGCCAATAGTGCCCCACTGTTGCAGCGGCCGTCGCGTCTGGATGGCGCCTGCGCCTGGAAAAGGATCGTTGACCTGGAACGGCTGCACAATGTGCAGCGAACGATTGCCAACATAGGCCACATCAAGCGACAGCTTGGAGCCAAACTGATGCTGAATAGCTAGGTTATATTCCTGCACATAGGTGTTCTTGGTGCGCAGTTCCATGCTGCTCACGCTGGGTTGCGAGCACGAGTTCGCGACATAACCGAAGGAGCAGACTGAATTCGCCGTGTTCGGAGCGACAATCGGCTGGCTGGAGTAGAAATTGCCGAAGGTAAGCGCCGGCGTCGGCTTGCTATTGTTTACCGTTTGGGATGCAACAAATGGAACTACGTTCTGCGTGTTGTTAATTGCGTTGTTATCCGGGAACAGATAGAAAATGCCGTAAGCCGCGCGAAAGACGGTATTCTTCACGCCGCTATACGCTATCCCAAGGCGCGGCCCGAGGTTGATACCTGCCGTTGGACGGACGGTGGCCGGCAGTCCGAGTGAACTCGTCGTCTGAATGCGATCCGAGAAGAGCGGATACAGCGTCGCAGTACCGGGCTGCGCCTGCATGGAGAAATCGTCCGGGATGACAATCTTTCCGTTGGCCGGGTTGAAGCCCGTGACCTGCCCTTTGATGCCGTGGTAGAAGGGGTTGATCTCCCAACGAAACCCTGCGTTCACGGTTAGATTCGAAGCCGCTTTATAATCATCCTGCACATACATCGCCTGATAGTTGCCGTAGTCGCCCCACAACGAGCGAAAGTAGCTGCGTGAGCCACTGGCAGGATATCCAAGCAGGAAGTCTGCGAAGTTATCCCCAGAGTAGCTGTTACTGAATCCGAACGTACCCAGCGAGTTGGAGCCGGAGATATACGTGTTGACGTTGTGGAAGTTTTCGTAACCAAAGCGAACTTCGTGTTTACCACTGCTGAAGGTGACACGCTCCACATACTGCCACGAACGAATTTTGTTCTGCTTCGGGTACGAGTTACTTCCGCTCTGCCCGTTGAAGCCGGTGTAATTCGAAATGGTCAACGTGGGCAGTCCGAAGTATTGCGGGGGAGACAAGCCCTCTACTCCCTGAATACCGGCTTCCGTGTTGATGTCCTGCCCTTGGAGCGAGCTGGTAAAGAAGAAAACACTTCGGTAGTACGAGAACTGCGACTCCGCAAGCCACTTCGACGAGAAGATGTGAGTCTCGCGCAGTACCAAGTTCTGGCCACGACTACGCAGCGGAAAGCCTCCGAGGTTAGGAAATGCGTTGGGATCTGTCTCCCGATTGTTCGAGATAGAATAACGCCCCATCAGATGGTCCTTTGCAAAGAGCGTCTGATCGATACGGATATCGCCGAGGTCAAGCTGTTGCTTTAACTTGTTGGTCAGTACGGCGTGCGACACATTGCCGCGCACTTGGTTCGCGGCCGGCACAAACTTAAGAAAATAAGCGGCCTGTGGTGAGATGCGGTTGGCCGGTATGGTGTTGTTCGCAAACGGCAGACCAGTCAGCGGATCCTTCAATGTGATGCCACTACCTTGATAGTTCCCCGTTCGCATCGTCGCACTGGGGACGATATTGTCGAAGTTCTGGCCCAGGGTATACAGCGTCGACTGAATGTCGAGGAAGAAGAACGTATGGTTCGGAACGATGGGGCCACCGACTGCAAAACCAAACTGGTTCCGATGGAGTGGCTGGTTACGGCGCGTACTGCCAGCCGGAGCCACATAAAAGTAGTTCTTCGCGTCGAACGCATTGTTGCGGAGGAACTCATACGCTGTGCCGTGGAACGAATTGGTGCCACTCTTCAGAGTCGCGTTCACAATGGTTGGGCTGTGGCCGTAATCGGCTGGCATGTTACTGGACTCAACTTTAAACTCCTGCAACGCATCGACGTTAGGCGAAATAAGGGTACCGCCAAGCTGAGTTTCCGTGATGTTAGAGCCGTCGAGATACCAGCCGGTCCACGACGGAGACAAACCATTCACATTCACATTCACAGCGCTAGCACGGATGGAAGTGCCACCTGCCGCGATGTTCTGTCCCCCCTGGATAAAGCTGACTCCCGGAGTCAGTTGGGTCAACTGCCAGAAGGAACGACCGTTCAACGGCACATTCTGAACCGTCCGCGTATCGATAACCTGTCCGACGGAGGAAGATGCCTCGTTCAAAAGCGGCGTCTGCGAGGCAATGACTTCTACCGTCGCACTGGTGGCTCCAACATGAAGCACGGGATTGATGGTCGCGCGCTGTGCCACCTGCAACTCAGTATCGGCAATCTGTAATTGCGCGAAGCCCTCGTGCGCAACCATGATAGAGTAATGCCCGACCTGGAGGTTCGATACGTTGTACGCACCGTTGCCGTCAGACTTAACAACACGCTCTTGCCCTGTACCGAGATTTCTCACCCTGATGCTCGCGCCGGGAATAGCTGCGCCAGAGTCGTCCTCAACAGTACCTAGAATGGTGCCACTAGTGGACTGCGCATACATGCTCCGCGAGGCAGCTGCCAGCGTTAGCGCGGTGACGAGAAGGACCTGACCGAAAAGCCGTCGGTTAGACATGGATGCTCCGTGAAGAAATTTGATACTGCTGAACCTATGAAGCCTGATCTCCATCCCATCGATAGCGGGTGCCGCGCCGACTTCTGCACTGCATGATCTGTGCAACCTGTGCATGAGATTGCGCACTAGCGATAGAGCTTGAACTGAGCTTCATGTTGACGGCAGAAGCGGGCGAACGAACAACCAACCTGCAACTTACTCGTAAACGCTTCCGAAATTACGCACCGCATGAATCATTGTCAAGTCATAATTTGCAACATATGCCTTTTCTCGACAGTGAATCATCAAATGGAATGCGGATATTGACAGCACACCAGCTTGGCAGCGATTATTCTCGGAAGCGTTTCCCATGTTACGCTTTGCGCTCGGAAAGATTGGTTCAAATAGATATGACAAGCAAATCCAACGGCTGGCATGTCCCTCTCCGGAAAAACGGCACTTGTCACAGGAGCCAGCGGCGGCATCCGTGCGGCTGCGGCTTTAGCTCTGACCAAGGCGGGAGCATACGTCATCGTGCACTACAACTCGCAAGAGGCAGAGGGCAGGGAGATACTGAAGAAGCTGCGCGCCATGGGGTCGGATGGCGACATCGTCCAGGCCGAACTGAGCACCCCAAACGGCGTCGACAGTCTGTGCAGCTTCGCTTCGTCCCGTGCAATCGACATCCTGGCAAACAATGCCGGCTCCTGATTGAACGCACACGAGTGCTGCAGTTCACGCATGACTTATGGGAGAGAGTGATGATGCTCAACCTGGCCAGCACCTTTTTCCTGTCGCAGGCCGTGCTGGGCGGCATGGTCGAGCGCGAGAGCGGCGTCATCATCAACATGTCATCGGTAGCTGCCCGCTTTGGCGGAGGCCTCGGTGCGATTGCCTATCCGTCGGCAAAGGCGGCTGTGTCCACCATGACAACGGGACTCACGTAAGAAGTCTGCACCCCACGGCGTCCGAGTCAACTGCATCTCGCCAGGCATGATCGACACCGGCTATCACCGCTCATTCTCAACATCCGAAGGACTGGATGGCGTGCGCGCCGCCACGCCGATTGGCAGGTTGGGAACTGCCGAGGAGATTGCCGACCTGGTCGTCTTCCTCGCAAGCGACAAATCGAGCTTCATTCACGGACAGGTGATCGAGATCAACGGCGGCTTCTTCCTGGCCAACTCCGATGAAGGTGAATGCGACGTTTTCAGGGAAATCCGGAAACGTCGCGCTTTTGCGTAGACAGCAATACGGGATTGCAGATCGCTAAACGTAATTGACCAACATCGGATCACTAGCAGTGCGCGCGCGGACGCGTGGCAACGTCCACACGAGGATCGCAGCAATGATAGGCAATGTGCCAAACAGCATAAACACTGGCCGAAATGAGTAGTGATCGACGAGCCATCCGGTTGCGAGGCTGAAGACCATGCCCCCGAAGCCCGAGCCCATGCTGGCGAGTCCCCAGATCGATGCAACTGCGTTCTTCGGGAAGACGTCGCGTGGCAGGGCTAGCACGTTAGCAAGCGCTCCGCTGTACCCGAAGGTCGCGACCGAAATGAGCGCGATGCTGAGTGTCGCACTGCTAACCATCGCTGCCGGGAACGCAACTACCATGCATGCTGAGAAGACGAGCACACCGATACGCCGTGCAGTCTGGACGGAGACGCCACGTCGCAGGATCAGCATGGAGAGAAAGCCTCCTGCAAGATTGCCAAGTCCCGCGGTGGCAAACGGGATCCAGCCGATCTTGCCGATCTGTGCGAGCGTAAAGCCGTGGCCGACTTTGAGGTATTGCGGAAACCAAAAGGTATAAAAGTACCAGACCGGATCGGCGAATACCTTGGACAAAGTGAACTGCCACACAAAGCGATCGCGTACCAGGCTCATGACCGGCGGCGGCGGCAGTTCAGGCTCCGCAGGATTGACGGGAGGACT
>Ga0193717_1000773_pt1 | contig 20353 bp, 13 predicted proteins | sample U2c2metaG_FD_145900 | JGI IMG/M metagenome (GOLD analysis project Ga0193717, IMG submission 145900) | Soil microbial communities from a riparian zone of the East river system, Colorado, United States - U2c2 | ecosystem: Environmental > Terrestrial > Soil > Riparian zone | place: USA: East River...
CCCGAGGTGGCAAACAGGCCAGGAACAAGGCGGTCGTTGCGGTAGCTCGTAAGCTGGCTGTCCTGCTCCATCGCATCTGGACCACGCAAGAACCCTACATGCCCTTCTACGCACAGACCAAAACTCGGCATTCTCTATCGCCAGAACGAGATGCAGGAAACGCTATGCTATTTGTTTCCAATTGACCGCCGTCTTCCCAAGCTAAATGTCGCCGGTTCGATCCCGGTCTCCCGCTCCAGTCTTTGCCCTTCCAGCGCAACAAATTCTACCGATCCCTGAGACTCACTACTTCACCTAATTGCCTAGATCCTGGGAAATCGGGAGTGAAACGAACAACGCCCGCGCTGGATCACGCGGGCGGTCTGGTTGAATCTATTGGATTCAGCGGCTTGCAGTAGTCGTCTTCTGCGCCAGTCTGGCTTCTAGGGCCTGCGCCTCAGGCAGGAAGGTAATAGCCTTAGCTATCTGCGGATCCCACTCAGCACGAACCCTCAGGCCTTCCAGCTGCCCGAACTGTGAGGTGAACAGCTCGCTCTTGATGCTCGTCTTGAGCCAGTCGAGTACACCTGCTATGTCAGCATCGGTGTACTCGACCTGGTTCGTCTTGAGGAAGTCCTTGAACTGCTGCAGCACAGAATTGTCCACCACAAAGTCTTTGGAGACCGTATGCGTTGCGAGGTAGTGCTTGCTGAAGTTGAAGAACGCGTAGTGCTGGAATAACGTGTCCTGGAAGTGGTTTGACTTCGGGTTGTCGATCTTCTGGTCCGGCGTGATTCCTCCGCCGCCGTAGACGGTACGGCCGGAGTCTGTCAGCTTGACCTCGAGATTCGCCTTATCCTTGGGTTCGGGAGCAGCGTCGCGCACGTAGTAGTAGTCGTACAGCGAGACGTTGCTGTAGTTGCGCTGAATCAGCCGGCCCGACGGCGTGTAGTAGTGATAAGTCGTCAGCGCAAGCCCGGTGTTCTCCGTAATCTGGAAGACCGTCTGTACCAGACCCTTACCGAAGGTCGTTTCGCCAACGATCAGCGCTCTGTCATGATCCTGCAGGGCGCCAGAGACGATCTCGGCTGCGGAGGCAGTGTTCCGGTTCACCAGTACCACGATGGGGTATTTCGTGGTGGAACCATGTGCCGCGCGGTACACCTGATCCGGGAAGGCCCGGCCTCGTTGCGAGACTACGATCTGACCCTTCTGAAGAAACTTGTCCGACATATTGACGGCTTCATTCAGCAGTCCGCCAGGATTCCCGCGCAGGTCGAGGACCAACCCATTGATATCGCCAAACTTGTCGAGAGCGTCGCCAACCTCGCGGCTGGTCGTCTCCATGAAGTTTGTGACGTGGATGTAGCCGACGCCGGGGCGGACGAGGAAGGCGAGGTCGACGGAGGGGCGGGAGACCTCATCGCGAACGAGATCGAAGACAAGGGGCTTGGCGGATCCTTCCCGGCTCATCGTGACGGAGACGTGAGTGTTACGGGGGCCTTTAAGCATGGAGGCGACGGCGGCTGAGTCCAGACCCTCGGTCGTCTTACCGTCAATCGACAGAATGACGTCGCCGGGACGGATACCAGCTTTATACGAGGGCGTTCCCTCAAAGGGGGCAAGCACGACTATCTTGGTGCCGCCCTTTGCTGTGGGGTCAGGCTGCGGCTGGATCGTCATGCCGACGCCGTAATACTTGCCGTGCTGATCCTCGCGCATCTGTGCAAATGCCTTTGGATCGTAGAAGTTGGAGTGAGGATCCAGCACATGCAGCATGCCCGGGATGGCCCCGTCGTAGATGGCTTTATCGGTCTTGTCTGGGGTCAGCTTCTCGGCGTAGTTCTGCTCGACGATCGAGTAGACGCCCGTAAACGCATGCAGGCTGTCACGTAGGGTGGACTCGTCCGTCGCTGACTGGGCGGCTACTCTCTGGTTGATGAAGGAGCCTGCGACGGCGCAGGTGGCAAGGAAGATCGTGACGGAGAAGAGGGCGCGACGGGTGCGGGGGGCCATTGGCTTGGATAACCTCGAAAAAGCAAAGCGACGCGCGAATTGACGCGGGACGGTTCATCCTTGGATGCGTCCTACTTTGGACGGAGTATAGCACCGCCAGGTGAGCACGGTCGCGGATGTTCGGGGGATTCGCCTCTTGGGTCTGTGGTGTTTAGAATAGGTAGCGGATACCGCCGTTGCGTCGCCAGAGTCCAAAAAAGCAGTGAGGCGTATCGGGCGATAGTTCCTGATTGCGATGTTGACGAAGATACGAGTGACGATGACCCTAAGAATTTCGCAGTTTGCGGTGGTGTGCGGGCTGGGCCTGCTGGTACTGCCGGGAGTGGTGCAAGCGCAGGCGCCGCGGTATCAGAGCCCGATCAGCGTTCCCGCCACGCCACAGCCTCAACCGCTGTCGCTGCCTACGCCGCAGCCCATTACCCCGAATGGCACGGTCGTCGAGGATGTAATTGTCCGCGTCAATGACCAGATCATCAACCGGAGCGATCTTGAGCGCAGCCACCAACAGCTTGCGCAGGAGGTTCAGCAGGGCGCCAGCCCCGCGGAGGCCGCTGAACGCCAGAAGAATCTGCTGCGCGACATGATCGACCAGCAGCTTCTCTTATCGCGTGGCAAGGAACTCGGCTTGAATGCTGACGCCGAAGTCATCCGCCGGCTCGATGAGATTCGTAAGCAGAACCATCTCGATACCATGGAAGACCTCGAGAAGGCGGCCCGGCAGCAAGGCGTCTCGAGGTCTTCCATCAAGGCCAATATCCGCAACGGCGTCATCACCCAGCAGGTCGTACGCGACGAAGTCGGTCGCCGCCTTCAGATGACCCAGGGACAGGAGCAGGCCTACTACGACGCACACAAGCAGGACTTCGCCCAGCCGGAACAGGTGCGCCTAAGCGAGATTCTCGTTCCTACAGTTGCGGATGCCAACGAGGCGGCTGTGGCACAGGCGCAGGCCAAGGCCGATGATATCGCTGCCAAGGTGAAGGCGGGTGAAAAGTTCGATGCATTAGCCAAGACCTACTCCGGCGGCCCCACGGCGTCGCAGGGCGGCGATCTAGGCCTGTTCAAGCGAGGCGCACTCGCAAAGGTGCTGGAAGACCAGACCTTCAGCCTGAAGGCCGGAGAGGCAACAGCTCCCATTCGCACCCGACAGGGATTCGTCATTCTGAAAGTGACCGAGCACCAAGACGCGGGTATTCCTCCTCTAAAGGAGGTTGAACAGCAGGTTCAGGAGCAGATGTACTTCCAGGCGATGCAGCCTGCACTCCGCGCCTATCTGACGAAGCTGCGCGAAGAGGCCTACATCGACATCGCTCAAGGATTTGTGGACTCCGGCGCCAGCCCGAAGCAGACCAAGCCGGTCTACACGGCGTACTCCGCACCTGTGGTCAAGAAGAAAAAGGTCCAGCAGAAGCAGCGCTTCGACCGTGGCGGGCGGTACTCTGCGGCTAAATCAGCCCCGGTGCCGGTAGCGACCCCTGTATCTGAGACAACTGCAGCGACTGCTGCGGCTGACGCTACCCCGGCTAATGCAGCGACCACGACCAATGCAGTGACCACCGCCAAGGCCACAACCCCGACCAAACCCAAGAAGATTAAGCGCGAGAAAGTTCGCTACGGACAGGCTCCCCGCAACCCTTTGCCTGCCGGCCCGCAGGAGACCGGTGTTGGCGAAGACGTCGGCGCCGGAGCGTCCTCCGCAGGGGTCACCCCGGGAGGCGTGATGGCTGCTCCGGGAGCGGTCATGGCGCCTACGCAGAGCACCACCCAGCTCTCAGCTACCTCGGATGTTGATCCTCTGGCACCCAAGGCTCCCGAGCTGAAGAAGACGCGCTACAGCGCCCGTGCCAAGACGGAGGCAGCCGACAAGGCAGCGGCGAAGGCTGCAAAGGCGAAAGAAACGGCTGCAATCACGCCTGCTCCGATGGCCAGCGACGAAAAGGCCACCCAGCAGACGCAAGCTGCGCCACTGGGCCTGAACGGCGACACCGTGAAGAAGCAGAAGCCAAAGAAGGTGAAGGGTGCTCCCAAGGAGCGTTTGCAGAACAAGGAGAAAGAGGCCGCAACCGAGGGTCCGACTCCGGATCCGACGGTCAATCCTGCCTTGGGCGGAAGTCCTGCAGGAGTGACCCCGGCTCCCGTCCCCTCCGCCCCTACTCCAGCGCCTCCAGCCACCGACCCGCCGGCACCTGCAGCACCGCCACAGAACTAATCCAGTAAAAGCAATAGAGATGCGAGGACTTCGGCTCTCGCGTCTCTATTTGTGCTGTAGAAGAGCAGGGTATTCTGGTTGTGATGAAAGACTTTTTTATTGTGGATGCGGCGAAGTTCGATAACGCCACCGTGACCTCGTACTTTGTATTGTCGTCGTTTCAGGCACGCGAGAAGAAGCAGGGCGGCCAGTTTCTTGTCCTGACCTTGACCGACAAGACCGGCTCTATCGAAGGCCGCATGTGGGACGAGATCGACGACGCCCTGGCCACCTGCGCCGAGGGCTGCTACGTCAAGGTACAGGGCCAAATCTCAAAGTACCAGGGCAAGTTCCAGATCACCCTCCAGAAGCTGCGCCCCGCCGCCGAGAGCGAGATCGAGCCGGCGGACTATCTCCCCGTCACCCGCTTCGACGTCGATGAGATGTGGACAGAGCTGCGCGGCCACGTCTCCGGCTACACGAACGAAGATTTGAAGCGACTCGTCTTCGCCTTTCTCGACGACCCCCAGATAGGCGAAGCCTACAAGTCCGCCCCAGCGGCCAAACGCCTGCACCACGCGTGGATTGGGGGCCTCCTCGAGCATGTCCTGACGCTCGTCCGCGTCTGCCGAGCCACCGTGCCCTTCTATCCCGAGGTCGATCCCGACCTGCTCGTCACGGGTGCCATCTTGCACGACATCGGCAAGATCCGGGAGCTCTATTGGAAGTCGAGCTTTGGCTATACCCTCGAAGGCCAGATGATCGGCCACATCAGCATCGCGCAGGGAATGCTCCGCGAAAAAGCACACGCCCTCGCGCCTTTCCCGGAAAAGCTCCTCATCCTCGTCGAGCACATGATCCTCTCGCACCACGGCAAATACGAGTTCGGCTCCCCCAAGCTTCCCATGACCCCCGAGGCCATCCTGCTCAGCACCCTCGATGACCTCGAAGCCAAGATGCAGACCCTCCGGAGCGAGTTCGCCTCCGCTGCCGCAACCGGCAAGGGGCCGGGCGACATGACCGACTGGGTTCGCAGCATGGAGCGCCCGCTCCTCGACTCCCAATCCTTCCTCAAGGATGAGCGCGACTAAGCCCGCCGGTGGTCCTTATCTAAGTTGTTACAATTTATCTTTAGAACAACGCGTCATGTGCGCTGATTGAGTGAGGGGAATGCTACGTTTTTCGACAGCGGGAGAGAGCCACGGTGAGAGTCTCATCGCCCTGGTAAGCGGAATGCCGGCTGGTGTGCCGGTCGACCAGGAGTTCATCAATCGCGAACTCTGGCGCCGTCAGAAGGGCTACGGTCGCGGTGGCCGCATGCGCATCGAGAAGGACACCGCGCATATCCTCAGTGGCGTACGTCACGGCAAGACCATCGGCTCGCCCATTGCCATGTCGCTAGCCAACAACGACTGGAAGAACTGGACCGAGATCCTGCCCGTTGAAGAGGGCGACGCAGCGAAGCACAAGGCGGTAGCCTCTCCGCGTCCTGGACACGCAGATCTCGCCGGAAGCCTGAAATATGACTTCCCCGACGCCCGCTACGTTCTCGAACGCGCCAGCGCCCGTGAGAGCGCAGCCCGCGTAGCCTCCGGAGCCATTGCCAAGCTCCTTCTCCGCTCCCTCGGCGTCGAGGTTGCCAGCCACGTCATCCGTGTCGGTAAGGCAGAGCTCTCGCGCCCCGCTACCTGGGACGAGATCGCCGCTCTCCAGGACAAAGAGGAGGTCCTCCTCAACTGCATAGATCCCGAAAGTGAAGCCGCCATGAAGGCCCAGGTCGATGCCGTCCTCCGCACAGGGGACACGATCGGCGGGGTCTTTGAAGTCGTCGTCCACAACCTGCCACCCGGCGTCGGCACTCACGCCAACTGGGACGAGCGCATGGACGGTCTCCTAGCCCAGGCAGTCATGAGCCTCCAGGCCGTCAAGGCCGTCGAACTGGGCCGCGGAGTCACAGCCGCCGAATCCCTCGGCTCTACCGTTCACGACGCCATCGGCTACGAAGGCAGCGACGATGCCTTCACCAGGTTCTCCCGCGAGCAGAACAACGCCGGCGGTATCGAGGGCGGCATCTCCAACGGCGAAGACGTTGTGGTGCGCGGCTATCTCAAACCCATCTCTACACTGCGCCGTCCCCTCGCCAGTGTCAGCTTCGAGACCCGCGAACCGGTCAAAGCGGCTTACGAGCGCAGCGATGTCTGTGTCGTCCCCGCCGCCGGTGTAGCGGCGGAGGCGATGGTCGCCCTCACTGTGGCGCGTCTGGTTGTAGAGAAATTCGGCGGTGACTCGCTGCGTGAGCTGCAGCGAAACTTCAATGGCTATTGCGAGCAGATTCGAGCGTACTAAGTGGCAAAAACAGTAGGAAAGATACATGAAGTCGTAAAGTGGCCCGATCCCGTTCTGGCCAAACCCGGCGAGCCGGTCACCGTCTTTGACGCGAAGCTGAAGAAGCTCGTCGATGAAATGTTCGAGTCGATGTACGCCGCGCAGGGTATCGGTCTCGCCGCCCCGCAGATCAGCATTTCGCAGCGCCTCACTGTCATCGACGTTAGCTTCAAGAAGAATCCTGAAGAGAAGCTTGTGTTCATCAACCCCGAGATCATCGAGCGCGAAGGCAAGCAGGTCGAAGAGGAGGGCTGCCTCAGCTTGCCCGAGATTCGCGAGAAGGTGCAGCGTGCTGCCAAGGTTAAGGTCCGCGCGCAGGATGTAACAGGGAAGTGGTTCGAGACCGAAGGCGAAGAGCTTCTCGCCCGCGCGATGCAGCACGAGATCGATCACCTCGACGGTATCCTCTTCATCGATCGTCTCAGCCGCCTCAAGCGCGACCTTGTCATCCGCAAGATAAAAAAGATGCAGAAGAACGGCGAGTGGTAGCCTCTTCCAGAAGAAGCCTGTACGACAACAATCCCGACGCAATCCCACCGGTCTACTACACCCTGACGATCACTCCCGAGACCGCCTCCACCGTTCCCGAACTCAAAATGCCCCAACGCCTGGAGACTATTCGGAGCGAGAAGTCGTGAGCAGATATAGTGACAATTTCCTCCGTTCTGTCGACCATTGCTGTCTCAACGGCGGTACCACTTGCTTCCGCTGCGTTTCGTTTCTTTCTGCGGTTTTGGTAGAAAGAAGGATCAAGCTAACCTGGCGCTTTGGGCAGAGAACTCCTCAACTAAATCGTCGAGCACTAAGGGCATTGAGTTAAATCAGCGCCGCTCGCTATCACCAATGGTTGATTGATGGTATGCAGTCCGGTATTGCTAAGCTACGCAGTCAGGCCACATAAGCCGCATGTCCGTCCCGCTCTCGGCTGTCAGCCACATTTTATCCCGTGTCTTCAACCCCGCACCAGCAAACCGTGAATCCGTCACCAGCGCAATATCGATGAACGGGGCTGACATCATCAACTGAGACTAGAGGTATGAGATGCTGACGCAGTGAGTTCCTGAGAGAGGATATTGACAGCATCGGTTTCCAATTGAAGTGGTAGAACAATGCATAACTATATTTTTGGTCTAAGGCGGGGTTGATATGAGTGATTTTGGTGATGGGGTAAAATTTCGAGCCCCAATTTTGGCGCGATATGCGGAGATTCTGACGCCCGAGGCTGTAAACTTCGCTACGCTGCTACAGCGTCGATTCAACGGAAGGCGAAAGGAGCTGTTAGCAGAGCGAGTTGCGAGGCAGGTGCGATTGGACGAGGGTGAACGGCCGGACTTTTTGCCTGAGACGAAGCAGATACGGGAGGCGGAATGGACGGTGGCTCCGCTGCCGGAAGATCTACTCGATCGTCGGGTGGAGATCACCGGTCCGGTGGAGCGGAAGATGGTTATCAACGCGCTTAACTCGGGTGCGAAGGTGTTCATGGCGGACTTTGAGGATTCGACGACGCCAACGTGGACCAATGTCATCGACGGGCAGATCAATCTTCGGGACGCGGTGCGGCGGACGATCACGTTTGAAGATGAAAAGACCGGAAAGAGTTACAAGTTAGTTGAAAAGCCGGCGGTGCTCTTCGTGCGTGTACGCGGGTGGCATCTCGACGAAGCTCACGTGTATGTAGATGACGAGCCGATGAGCGGAGGCATCTTCGACTTCGCGCTCTATGCATTTCATAATGCGAAGGAGTTGCTGGCCCGTGGCTCGGGCCCTTACTTCTATCTGCCAAAGATGGAGAGTCATCTCGAGGCACGGTTGTGGAATGACATCTTTGTGAACGCGGAGCAGGAGCTTGGGATTCCTGCGGGATCTATCAAGGCTACGGTGTTGATAGAGACGATACTGGCGACGTTCGAGATGGATGAAATTTTGTATGAGTTGCGGGATCACTCTGCTGGCCTGAACTGCGGACGCTGGGATTATATATTTTCGTTTATTAAGAAGTTCGCAGGGGATAGGACGATCATTCTGCCGGATCGAGGGCAGGTGGGAATGAAGACGCACTTCATGCGGAGCTACTCGAAGCTTGCGATTAAGACATGCCATAAGCGCGGAGTGAGTGCTATGGGAGGGATGAGCGCACTGATTCCGATCAAGAACGATCCCGAGGCGAACGAACATGCGCTAGCAGGAGTGCGGGCGGACAAGGAGCGGGAGGCGACAGATGGGCATGACGGAACGTGGGTCGCGCATCCGGGTCTGGTGCCAGTGGCGCTCGAGGTGTTTGACCGGATTATGCCGCAGCCTAACCAGATCAACAAATATTTAGATGACTTCGAAGTGACGGCAGAGGATCTGCTGCGTGTACCGGAGGGGTCAGTGACGGAAGCTGGCCTGCGGCAAAACGTGGCTGTAGGGCTGGGATATGTGGAGGCCTGGCTGCGTGGGATCGGGTGCGTTCCGCTATTTCATCTCATGGAGGATGCGGCTACGGCGGAGATCAGTCGAGCGCAGCTGTGGCAATGGGTGCATCATGGAGCTTCTTTGGAGGACGGCAGAACTGTGACAGCAGATCTTTGCGACCGGTTTATCGACGAAGAACTGGAGCGTGCCAAGACTGCTGTTGATGAGGATCGTTACCGGGCCTACCAGAATGCAGCGTTTCTGATGCGGGAGTTGATAAAGGAGCCAAAGTTTACGGACTTCCTGACCGTGTCAGCGTATAACCGCGTGGTGGCAGCTGAGGGTGTGGCAAATTAGAACCGGTAATCGTTTGTTCTACCAATGCAACTAGAAAAAGCGGCCACACAAGTGAGACTTAGGTCTGAACGAAGTGGCCGCTTTTTGCGGATCGTCTTGCAAACCAGATGCTGCGACACCTATTCAGCATGGGTTGAGGCGTAACATCCCATCCTAACTAGAGCTAGCGGCTGTTATGAACTTTGCGAACTTGCCTGCGCCTCAACCATTGTGCCTTTTGCTGTTGACGCAGTTGTTGTCCTATGCCCCTGAGCCCCGCTCCCTTTTTTCCTGTCAAGCCCCTGGCAGCCGAAACTAAGACGCATCTTCGCACGCAAATCAAACAAAAACAAAACCTTAGCCTCCGAAAAAAATCCTTCGCAAAGTGGCCTATTAGTTTTACTCAATCGGCTATAGTTAATACAGAGTCAGAAGAGCCCCGGCCAACACCGGGGCTCTTCTCTTTAAACCAATAAACCTTTTAGAAAGACGAATTTAGCCGTAACCGGTTTAGAATGACGACTTTGCAGCGATAGATTTGTTTAAGTCGCTGAATTCAGATGACTTGCAGTAAAGTACCCCCCGGGGGGTACCCCCTAAGGGAAGCCGTGATCGTAGTGCATAACAGGCTCTAGAACTAGAAGTTGAATTTGCCTCCGAACTGAATGGTGCGAGGGGCGCCTCCGCTTGTGCTGCCTGCGGTACCTGCGCTTCGAATCTGCCCGAAGGTCGCGGTGCCGACAGCGCCGCTGGGATTTGCATAGTTGGCGATGTTGAATGCATTGGATGCCTCAGCTCGAAACTGAAACTTGATGCGCTCGGTGATTGGGAAGGTGCGTGCCAAGTTCAGGTCGATCGTGTGCAAGGCCGGCCCCGTAATGGAGTTGCGCGGCGCGTTTCCGTCCACCGGGTTGCCGGTAACTGCCGGATTCTGTGCGAAGGCTGCAGTGTTAAACCACTGCGCGAGTGTGTGATGACCGCTGTTAGGATCACCGATTACGCGGGCGCGATCGTTGGTTTGCCCATCGAGGTTAGCGTCGACACCGTTGTTAGTAATGGTGAAAGGCACACCAGAACGCAGACGGGCGAGAGGAGAGATCTCCCATCCATTCAACGTGCCGCGCAGGAGACGGTTCTGTCCAGAGTAGTAGTCCGGATTCCAGACGATGCCGATGGTGGCCATGTGGCGAAAGTCATTGTCTGCTCGGCCCCGTTCTGCGCGAAGGTTGTTATAGTTCTGTGCCGTCCCGCCAGGACCACTGCTTTCGAGACCGACGGTGGACAGGGTCTTCGACCATGAGTAGAAGCCGTTGAGAGAGATGTGATGCGACATTTGCTGTGTGAGCGATGTTTGTAATGAGTGATAGGACGCAGCCTGGCCAGATTGAGTCGTCAATATTTGCCCAAGCGGTTGGACAGCACGACGGCACTGGGCGTTTCCGGAGGTAGCTGCAATAGTCGCCGCAGTGCCGCAGGCGGAGCGTACCGAAGGATCAGTTGAGGCGGCTCCGAAGTTGGTATTGAGTGTCGGATAGTTAAGGTCTGGGGCGTAGATCTGATTGCGTGAGGCCGAACCCACGTACGCCACACTGAAAACGAGTGAAGGTGTGAGTTGCTGTTGGACCGAGAGGTTTGTCTGTACTGTATAGGGCCAGTCGTTGGTGGGGCTAGTGGGTTGAGCCGACGCGTTGCGCGGATACAGAGTACCGTCAAAGGGGAAGGGATTAGTGATGCTGCGATAGGGGTTGGAAAGTGTGGGCCCCGTGGGTGTGTTGGTGTTGGGGAAGGTATAGCGAAGAGCGAAGGGTACGGTATTGCCACTCGCCATCCAACTCTCCTCGGAGACCGAACCCCAGAAGAGGCCAACCCCGCCACGGATCGAGGTCTTGCCTGTGGCGGTTGGATCGAAGGCGAAACCGAGGCGAGGGGAGAGGTGGGCATAGCGCGTTGGAGCGATTCCACGGCCGATGCCTTTGTCGCCGGGGAAGAGTAGACCAATAGGAGCGTTAGGACGAACTGTGGATTGTTGGCCCGGGACGTAGGCACTGACGCGGTTGATGGAGTCAGTTGGTGGCGTCTGTACGTCATAACGCAACCCAAGATTAAGTGTGAGCTGACGGTTGAGGCGGTAGTCGTCCTGAATGAAAGCGGATGTTGTAAAGGTATTGGCGGACGTATTTGCCGGAGAGTCCTGGGTTGCGGCGCTGGGAGAGCCGATGAGGAAGTCCGACAGAGCATTTCTGGTGAGGGTATTACTCCCGCTGAAAGTGAAAGTGCCGTAGTTGTTCAGGTTGGAGATCTTCAGATTTTTGTCGAGGACAAACTCGCCACCAAACTGAAACGTGTGCTTGCCAAGTGTCCAGGTAACGAGATCGCGAACGGTGTAGTTATTGGTAGCAGTAGGACCTGAGATGCTGTTGCCAAGGGTGAAGAAGCCATTCACTGTGATGTTTGGCAGAGAGGGCGCTCCCTGAGGGCTGAATGCCGAACCAAAATCGGCGAGGGAAAGCTTCGGCGTATTGGTTCTTGCCGGGATCATGCGTGTGTACGAGAGCCAAATATTGTTCACGATCGCATTGGAGATGGTCCAGGTGTCATTGATTACAGCGTTCTGTTGACGCCAAGTCTGGAGTTGCGTGCTGTAGGGAACGTTGGAACTCCCTCCGCGAACTGATGTGTTACCGGCTGTGAGGAAGTACGTAGCTGCCAAAGAATGCGACTTCGAGAGCTGATGGTTGATCTTCAGCAGGAAGTCATCGCTGATGTAGGGAGAGTTGTAGTAACCCTGCCAACTGGGAGCCGAGCCACCGCTGGTGCTAGCAGTGCTGTTGGGTAAAGGAACGTAAGTGTTCAGGAGATTCATGGCGACTGGATCAAGTTGATTCGGACAGATGACATTGAGCCGACCATTACAGGAGTAGGGCGTGTTTGTGCCGGGCTGCGTGGGCTTTGTGCCAAGTGACTGTGAGAAGTCTCCAGTCCGTTCGAGAGCACTGGGCACAATTGCGGTGTTGAGGAAGGTGCTGCTGCTCTGGCGAAGACCTGCATAGGAGCCGAAGAAGAAGGTCTTGTCTTTGAAGATAGGACCACCGAGGGTAGCGCCGAATTGATTACGGTGTAGCGGTGCCTTAGCGAGAGTTGGGGAGGAGCCCCAGTCGCGTGCGTTCAGAGCAGTATTGCGAATAAACTCAAAGACTGTTCCATGGACTTGATTGGTGCCGGATTTGACGAGAGCGTTCACGACGCCTGAAGCGAATCGGCCATAGGGTGCGCCGTAGTTGCTGGTCTGAACGCGGAATTCCTGCAGAGCATCAGGATTGGGCAGGATGTTTCCGGTGTTGCGCAGACCGGTCATGTTTGGCGCGCCATCGAGAAAGTAGTTAGTGGATCCGGCGCCGTTGTCTGCGCCTCCATTGATGAGTGTCACTTGGGAAGGCGCACCGAAGGATTGGATGTTGCTGTTCGTCTGGACGCCGGGGGTGAGATCGAGAAGCTGATAGGGGTTGCGGTTTACAAGCGGCAACTCGACCATCTGACGCGTATCAATAGTGGTACCGACCTCGGCGTTCGTGGTGTTCACCAGGGGGGCGGAGCTGGTGACCTCCACGGATTCGGTAATATCGCCGGGAGCAAGCATGACGTCAACAGTGGCGGGAACGCCAGCATTCAGGACGATTCCGTGCTGCACGTACTTCTTGAACCCAGGCACCGAGACGGTAACCATGTAATTTCCGGTCAGCAGGAAGTCGATGCGATAGGCACCTTGGCTGTCGGTGCGAGCAGTCTTGGACTGGTTGCGATCGACATCGGTGATCACAACCTCAGCCTGAGGGATTGCAGCGGAACTTGTATCTGCAACGGTGCCGACGACAGAGGTCGTCGTGACTTGGGCATATGCAATCACTTGAAATATACAAACGCTGAGAACGAGAAGCAGAAATTTTTGAATTAAAGAATGACGCATGATGTGATCTCCGGGAGGGGGACTTGGATCCCCATATTTACGCAAAGGTAGAAATTTCTTTTACGGAATATCGCCGGGTGATCGATGCCTCTGGGATATTGCCTGTAAAAACACATATTCACTGTTGACAAAGAAATCGGCCAGCAACCACACTACGCTAGGCGCAGGTGTTCTGCCAAGGCACAGGACAAGCGAAGTCCCTTCATCGCCAGCGCCTTCGTTTGCTCAAGCTCCGGGAAGCGGACGGAGGTTATTGAGGAGATCGACGATCCAAAGTTGCGGAGTATGTTCCGGCGATTGTCGCTCCGTTGCCGCGTGGGCCGGATGAGAACGCAAGGTGGATGGATGAGAGTGCAGGCTGATTCGCTGATGATGCGTCGTTGAGCGCAGGGCAGTAAGGGACGGGAGCAGGTGCCCGTAGAAAGGCCCCGGCAATGCATGAACAAGGCCTACTGCGGCAGACCAGTACTCTTATAGAGCGTGTCTCAGGACGCGTTTGGCGGCAAGTGAGAGCATGAGGCGGGAGATGCCGCTGAAGAGCATGCTGATACCGATGAGGGTTCCTATGGCCCAGGCGGAGCTAGAGGGCCAAGTGCGCCAGATCATGAAGGCGAGGATGAGGGTGATGATGCCGTCAATGACCAGCCAGAAGGATCCGTGGCGGGGGCGGACCTGAAAAGCGTGGATGAACTCGAGGATGCCCTCAAAGAAGAGGTAGGCCGCTAGAAGCAGGGTGAGGGAGAGCAGGGCGGCCAAGGGATGCGAGATGAGGTAGCCGCCAGCAAAGATGTAGAGGGCACCGACGAGGATCTCCCAAAAGATGCTGCCTGTAGTGTGGGTCTTGAAGGCGAAGATAAGATGTGTGATGCCGCAGACGATCATCGCCCAGCCGATGAACAGAGTTACCCCGAGGCCGGAGATCGGCGGGATGAGGATCGCGAAGAGGCCAGCCAGAATGAGCAGGACGCTGAGGGCGATGGACCAGTTGATGGCTTTTCCGGTTGCAGCGGAGAGGGGATCGGATGCGCTGCTCCACGCACTGTTCATAGGTCAGTCCTCCAAAAGACGGTAGACGTCTGGGACCCGAGTATGCACGAGAGTAGCAGAAGTAGTCGATAATCCTGAATAATGGGTAGTCAGGCCAGATTCTTATGGGTTGGACTAAGGTTGCCTGGTGGAGAGCGGGCAGGCAGTAACGGTTGAGGGAGATAGGAGTCTTACGGGTTATGGGAAACGTACCGCTGGCTATACCGATCAACGAGTTAGGGATGGACGAGGTGGAACGGGCGCGAATGCTGGCGCAGCGATATCACGCTGAGTTTGTGGACCTTAAGAACTTTAAGATTCAGCATGAGCTGTTTAAGAGCGTGCCGGTGGACATGATGTTCCGGTACAACTTCGTTCCGCTGGAGCAACGAGAGGGGCGATTGGCGATTGCGGTGAGCGACCCTTCGAAGCTAATGGTGCTGGATGAGATCTCGGGGTTGCTGGGGACGCGCTTGGTGACTCGGGTGGCGACTTTGTCGCAGATCACGGAACTGCTGAAGAAGACGGAGCAGAGCCAACGGGTGTTGGACGAGGCGAGTGAGGGGTTGGCCTTCGATGTGTTGTCGAATGAGGACAACGCGGACGAGAACATCTCGATTGAACGACTGACGAGCGAGGATGACATCTCGCCGATTATCCGCCTGGTGGACACGACGATCTTTACGGCGCTGGAGCGGCGGGCTAGCGATATTCACCTGGAGACCTTTGATGATTCGCTGCTGGTGAAGTACCGCATCGATGGCGTGCTGCAACAGGCGATGGCTCCGATTGCGCGGGAGCACCATCAGACGATTTTGTCGCGTATCAAGGTCATGAGCGAGTTGGATATAGCAGAGCGGAGGGTGCCGCAGGACGGGCGGTTCCGGGTTCGCTACAAGGGGCGACTGATCGACTTTCGCGTGTCAATCATGCCGACCGTGCATGGCGAAAATGCCGTGCTCCGCGTGTTGGATAAAGAGTCAATGTCAGAGAAATTCACGAAGCTGTCTCTCGATGTGGTGGGGTTTGCGGAGAAGGATCTCACGCGATTTCGGCGGTACATCAAAGAGCCGTATGGGATGGTGCTCGTGACAGGGCCTACAGGGTCGGGTAAGACTACGACGCTGTATGCGGCGCTGAATGAGATCAAAAGTGAGGAAGACAAGATCATTACAATTGAGGATCCTGTTGAGTATCAGATTCGTGGGATTACACAGATTCCGGTGAATGAAAAGAAGGGGTTGACGTTTGCACGTGGGTTGCGGTCGATTCTGCGGCATGATCCGGACAAGATTCTGGTGGGAGAGATTCGCGATGCGGAGACGGCGCAGATTGCGATCAACTCGGCACTGACCGGGCACCTTGTATTTACTACGGTTCACGCGAATAACGTGGTGGATGTATTGGGACGCTTTTTGAATATGGGGGTGGAGCCTTATAACTTCGTCTCGGCGTTGAATTGCATTTTGGCGCAGCGGCTGGTACGGCAGGTATGCGAATTTTGCGTGCAGGAGAAGACTTATTCGGAGAAGGAATTGCTGGAGAGCGGCCTGGATCCTGTGGAGTGGCGGGAGTTTCGGTTCCGCGAGGGCGTAGGATGCATGGAGTGTGGCGGGACAGGCTATCGCGGTCGGTCGGCCATTCATGAGCTGCTGGAGCTGGATGATGAGATTCGCGAGATGCTGCTCGCGAAGAAACCGGGCAGCGAAATTCGGAAGAAGGCTAAAGAGAAGGGAATGGCTTTCTTGCGGGATTCGGCGCTGGATCGGGTACGGGATGGAATTACTACGCTGAAGGAGATTAATAAAGTTACGTTTATCGAGGCTGGGCGGTAGGTAGCAGCGGGAACAGGTAAGCTGGGACGGAATGGAAATTTTACCGACAAGTTTGGGAACGCGGCCTCGACTAGCTGTTGAGATCAGGGCCGAAGGCGTGGTGGCTGCGCGGGCTGAGGATGCAGCTGCTCTGTTGGTGGCGGTGGCGCGCGGAGATTTGGCTGAGGGTGTGGTGACGCCGGGCCTGAAGGCTGGCAATATCGTTGATCGGGCTGCGGTGGTAGCTGCGGTGCGTAAGGCTTTGGATGGTGTAGTGGGACGCGGGGCTGAGCGGGGACGAGATGTGACGGTAGTGGTTCCGGATGCTGCGGTGCGGGTGTTGTTGCTGGACTTCGATCAGCTGCCCTCGAAGATTGCCGAGGCGCTGCCCGTAGTTCGGTTCCGGTTGAAAAAGCTGTTGCCGTTTGACGCGGATGATGCGGCGGTGAGCTATCAGGTGATGTCAAACGTGAAGGGGATGGTACGTGTGGTTGCGGTGGCCATGGCGAAGGACGTACTGGAGGAATATGAAGGCGTAGTGACGGCGGCTGGATATCTGCCGGGCGCGGTGCTGCCGAGTACCCTTGCAGCGCTTGCAGGACTGGATGAGGCAGAGGCCCCAGTTTTAGTAGTGAATGCGGGGCCGGGCGCGGTGACGACGGCAATTGCGCGGGGCGGAGTTTTGCTGCTGCATCGGTCGGTCGATATGGCCGGAGAGTTGCCGGTTGAGGTGGGGACGACGGGAGTACCGCTGTCTTTGGTGGATCGGGAGAGCTCTGCACAGGAGTGGGCGCAGCAGGAAGCGCAGACGCCGGGTGGATATGACAGGTTGGACGCCGCGACTGCCATGCAGACGCAGGTGCTGGAGCAAGCGGAGATACGGGAGATAGCGGCTATAGCTGCGGCGCGTGAGGTCATGCAGGCGGTTAGTGTGGCCGCGGCGTATTTTGAAGACTCCTTACAGGTTGGGCCTGAGGAGGTGCTGGCGACTGGGACGATGGGGGCGGAAGCGCTGGCAGCGAGAATGCAGGAGCGTGGTTTGGACGGTCTGAGAGTGCGCGAGCTGGTAGAGGCGGGAATGCTCCAGACTGGGGCGGTGACGGCGAGTGTGCCACGAGGCTGGCTGGCTGGCGTCCGGGGAGCTCTGAAGAACTGATGCGAATCTCCGTTAATCTGGCGACACGTCCTTTTATTGAGTTGCGGCCATTGTTTGCGCGGCTGCGACTGGCGATGGTGGTCCTGGCTGCGGTGGCGGTCGGGTTGGGGTTTGGGCTGCGCTCGTTGAATGGGAAGGCAAAGGTGGCACAGTCACAGATGGATGCGCTTAAGGCTAAGACGTCCCAGTTCCAGCAGGAACGGATGACGAATGAGGCAAGGATGCGGCAGCCGCAGAATATGGCGGTGTTGGAGCGCAGCCAGTTTCTGAATGCGGTGTTCACGCAGAAGAGCTTCAGCTGGACGGCGGTGATGATGGATCTGGAGAAGGTGCTGCCGGCGGGAGTCCAAGTTACGAGCATCGAACCGGTGATTACGAAAGAAGGAAAGGTAAATATCCGGCTGCGGGTGAGCGGGGATAGGGATCGGGCGGTTCAGCTAGTAAGAAATCTGGAGACCTCGCAACGGTTTGTGGCTCCGCGACTGGCAGGTGAGGCGGCGAAGACGCAGGAGGGTAATCGTGGGGCGGGAGGTCCGCAGGGTTCGCCTGGAGAGGTGGAATTCGAGATCTTCAGTGGCTATAACCCACTGCCAGCGATTGTGGTGAAGAAGGTGAACGCTGCGGTTGGAGATAAGGGTTCGGAGGGGATATCGGGAACGGACTCGTCCGGAGCCGCAGTAGAGAAGTTGCCGAAGAAGACTCGAATGGAAAAGGGTTTTGGAGCGCCACCACCAGCCAAACCGTTGTTTGGCGTATCGAAGAGTAAGGCATCAAGAGGTGTCGTGCAAAAGGGTGGTGCGCGATGACGGTGATGACGCGGAGCGCAATGACGCAGGGAGTTCAGGGTGTTTCCGAGAGGACGCGAGCTTTGTTGACGCGGCTGAATCTCTACTATGCGGGCGTGGCGGCGCTGGCCCTGGTGAATGTCTATCTGCTGGCACATATGGCGTTCGCCTGGCGAGCGGCCAATAGCCAGAATGCGGAGGCGGTGGCACAGCAGACGGTGGCGATGAAAGCGGCGGAGATTGCGAAGAAGCCTCTGGAGGGGTTGGACGAGAAGCTGGTGCAGGCGACGGCGGATGCGGACAAATTCTCTGAACGAAGGCTGCCGTTTGCCTACTCGGAGGTGGCGGGCGAACTGGGAGCGTTGGAGAAGAAGCAGAATGTCAAGCATGCGCGGATGCAGTATGCGGAGGCGCCGGTGTTGGAGGGTGGGGCGGGGGCTCTGACTGAGGTTCGGATGGATGCGAGCCTGAGTGGGGACTACCGGCCGCTGGTGCTGTTTGTGAATGGGCTGGAGCGGGACAAGATGTTCTTCCTAATCAGGGGGGTGACGCTGACGGGGCAGCAGGGTGGGACGGTGGGGTTGCGGCTGCAGCTGACGACTTATCTGCGGGCTCCGACTGGGACGGAGAGGTCGCAGAAGAGCGTGACGGCTGGGGACGCGGCTGGAGCTGCGGGTGGGGGTGAGTCGCAATGAGGATTGGGACGGAGGACAAAAAGAAGCTGGCGGTGCTTGGTGTGGTGGGGGCGCTGGGAATTGGGGCCGCAGTATATATTTATACGTCGCTGGTGGTGCCGGATGCTCCTGCACCGGCTTCTCCTGTTGCGTTGGCGACTGGCCCGGTAAAGGCGACGACGATGGTGAGGTCGAGTAAGGTTGGCGACGTTGCTGGTGGGACGGCGAAGAGTGTAGGAACTACGTCGGCACAGCTTGATCCGACGTTGAAGATGGGGCCGATGCTGGTGACGGAGGCGTTGGTTTACTCGGGGAGCGGACGGAATATCTTTTCGTTTAATTCCGCTCCGATTGATATACCGAAACCAGTTGCGTCGGTTCGACCTAAGGGGCCCGTTCCGGTGTTTACACCTCTTCCAGGCCCACCGGCGTTACCACCGATCGATCTTAAGTTTTTTGGGACGGCTACCTCCGCGAATGGGCATCGGCAGGCATTCCTGTTGAAGGGCGAGGATGTGTTCCTGGCCTCGGATGGGGACATCGTGCAACGGCGGTATAAGGTCCTCACCATTTCGGCGAACTCAGTTCTGGTGGAGGATATGGCGAATAATAATAGGCAGAGTCTGCCGTTGATTGGGCATTGAAGGAGAGGTCATAGATGCGTAGACGCTCGGAACTCTTCGACTACGCAGTTCACAGCGCGGTTGTGAATGGAAGGCGAAGGCTGGATGAGCAAGGGTTCATGCTGGTGGGGCTGATTGTTGCGATCTTTTTGATTCTGCTGGTGTTGGGGGTGGCGGCTCCGAAGGTGGCGCGTGATCTGCGACGGGAGCGCGAGGTGGAGGCAGTGCACCGAGGAAATCAGTATGTACGGGCGATTCAGCTTTACCACAAGAAGTCTGGGACTTATCCGGTCTCGATGGAGCAGTTGGAGAAGACCAATAACATACGGTATCTGCGGCAGCGTTATGCGGACCCGATGACGGGGAAGGCTGATTGGCGGCTGATCAAGATGGGTGCGGCGAAGACTACCGTGAAGGGATTTTTTGGGCAGCCCCTGTCGGGACTGCAGTCTGGTGGTCTGGGAAGCGCTTCGACGATGGCTTCGCCGGGGATCGGTGGGAGTAGCTCGGGTGGGGCTACTCCGTTTGGGTCTTCGCCGGGGATTGGTGGGAGTAGCTCAGGTGGGGCTGCTCCGTTTGGGTCTCCGACATTTGGTGGTGGGTTGAGCGGTTCGACTGGTTCAACTGGGCCTGGGGGGAGTACGGGGGGAGCGCCGGGTTCGAGTGGGCCTGGATGGAGTAGCGGGGGGATTGGGAGTCAGTCGGCGTCGGCATTTTCGGGTAGTGGGGGGCCGTTTGTGGGAGTGGGGAGCTCTAAGTCGGGTGAATCGATCATCGACTTGAATGAGCAGACGACCTATCAAACGTGGGAGTTTATCTATGATCCGCTGATTGAGCAGATGAAGGCCAAGGCAAGCTTGTTTGGTGGTGGGCCGGCTTCTGTGAGTTCTACCAATCTGGGGTCGGCTCAACAGAGTCTCAGTCCGGGGATGGGTGGGAGTACTTCTCCTACTACGACTACTACTCCCACGACTACTCCGACTACTCCGACTACTCCTTCTTATCCTTCG
>Ga0193717_1000774_pt1 | contig 20341 bp, 18 predicted proteins | sample U2c2metaG_FD_145900 | JGI IMG/M metagenome (GOLD analysis project Ga0193717, IMG submission 145900) | Soil microbial communities from a riparian zone of the East river system, Colorado, United States - U2c2 | ecosystem: Environmental > Terrestrial > Soil > Riparian zone | place: USA: East River...
GGACAAGCGCTACACGGCCATCATGGCCAACCAATCGCTGCACCACGTGGTCAAGCTCGAGCACCTGTTCGACGAGATCAAGCGGGCCCTGCATCCGGACGGCTATTTCGTCGCGTACGACATCATCGGCCGCAACGGCCACCAGCGCTGGCCGGAGGCCTTGCACGAAGTCCAGCGTTTCTGGCAGGAACTGCCGGATGACTATCGCGTCAACCTGCAGCTCCATCGCAAGGAACCCAGCTATGACAACTGGGATTGTTCCGGCCAGAGTTTTGAAGGCATCCGTGCGCAGGACATCCTGCCGCTGTTGATCGAACGCTTCGATTTCCGTTTGTTCATCGGTTTCTCGAACGTGATCGATGTGTTCGTCGATCGCGCATTCGGCCACCATTTCGATCCGGATCGCGACTGGGACCGCGATTTCATCGATCGCGTGCAGGCCTTCGACGAGGAGGCGATCCGCGCCGGCCGGCTGACGCCGACGCACATGATGGTGACGCCGACGCACATGATGGCGGTGATGACGCGCGGACCGAGCGAAGTCCACCAGTACTCGCGCGGCATCTCGCCGCAGGCAGCCGTGCGCCGGCCGGATCGCGCGCCCGTGGCCGCCACGCAATGCAGTCGCACCGGTTAGGCCGCGCACACGCATGTCTTCGAGCGCCGCGACGATCCAACGGGAATTCCCGCGGAGTGGCGAGCGGCACGCGAGGGCCCTGGCGATCGTCGTTCTCGCTGCGCTGACGGTTTTCGTCATTGCATTCGCCGTCGACTGGCGTCTGCCCGGCCTCTACATGGATGCCGTCAACCCCGAATACTTCCTGCCGGGGATTATTGATCCGACGGCACCGGGAAACCGGCCGTGGATTCTGCCGGGCAACCTGCTGGCCTCGCGGTTTCCGGTATTCACCGGCTCGGTCTACCACGGCAGCACGCAGCTTTATTTCGCGCTTCCGTTCATGGCGTTGCTGGGCGTCGATCTGGCCACGTTGCGCATCGTCCAGGGCCTGGTCGGCTGCGCGATCCTGGCGCTGATGGCGCTGTATGCGGGGCGGTCCATTTCTGGAACGAAAGGCACGCTGGCCGCCTCGTCGATGGTGCTGCTCGCGCTCGATCCTTCGTTCGTGATGACGCTGCGCACGCAGGCGTACAGCTGCCTGTTTCCGTTGCTGCTGCTGCTGGCGTCAATGCTGCTGCTACGCGACGGGGGCCGCGATCCGCTATGGCGCGGATTGCGCCTTGTCCTCAGCGGAGCGTTGTTCGGCCTGTCCGTTTTCAGCTACTTCATCTTCGCGTTCTTCCTGCCAGCGCTGGTATGGATGCTGTTTCGCCGGAGCGACCCTGCCCACTCCCGCCGCCGTGTGTGGGATGCAGCACTGTGGACGTCGGCAAGCATCGTCGGCTATCTGCCTTTCGCCGCAGGAATGTTCCTGATCCAGCATCGTGTGGGCGGATTCAAGGCGCTGCTGCACTGGCTGCACGACCACGGCGATCGCCTGCAGATGATGGGCGCGAACCTCAGCGTATTCGATCGCATTCTCGCGGTCTTCGCCGATGCGCGCAGCGTCGTCACCGGCAAATGGCCGTGGTTGATGATCCTGCAGCATCACAGCGGCGATGTCATGGGTTCGCTCAAGGCCGGCGTGCTCGTCGCGTTGCCGCTGCTCGTGCTTTTCTTTGCGCGCAAAGCGCAAGACGGCGACAAGCATGCGCTGCGCGCGCCCTTGTTGTTCGTGTGCTCGTTCCTGGCCTGCGCCTCGATATTCGGCGAACGGCTGGACGGACATCACTACACGACGATTCTGCCGTTCCTCTACGCAGCGTTCGGTTGCGCTTGCGCTGTGCTCTGGCCGTTCGAGCGTGGAAAGGCGGTGACGCAGCCGTCGCGCCGGGACCTCGGCGCGGCTTCGATCGTGGTGCTCGCCCTGCTCGGCGTCGGCAGCATGAACCTGCTCAATTTTCTGCATTTCCATCGCGACCTGGAAGCGAGCGGCGGTGCCGGCCTCTACTCTGACGCGATCGATCGCTTCTCGCTGGACGTTCTCGCGAACGAGCCCCGCGCTACCGTGTACTTTCCCGATTGGGGCTACGTGATGCCTTTCACCTTCCTCACGCGAGCAAGCGTTGCGCAGCTCGACAGCATCGATCCGCGGCGGATCCAGCGCGAGGTGTGTGAGGGAAAGCCGCAATTTGTCGTGTTCACCGGAGTCGCCAACACCGAGAAGTTCGATCTCGTGGCGCAGCTCGCACGGCAGCCGAAGCCCGACCTCGCGCTATGGACGCAGCGCGATGGCGTCCCGGTCTTCCAGGCGGCACGCTTCGCGCCGCGAACGGATTGCGCGGCCGGCGAGACGACAGCGATGGCGACGCCGAACACCAGCAGCGACGCCCCGTCGATCGAGATCGACCCCGCTTCCTCGTCCACCTGCTGGTTCCTGTCGCCGATCACCGCAACGGTGCGCTGGAATGCGAAGATTCCGTCGCTGCGGCGCGCCGAAGTCTGGATCGCACCGGGCGGCGGGAAACTGCAGCCATGGACCGGCGGCGGGCAGCGCGACGAAGCTCGCACAGGACCGTGGGCTGCACCCGGTATGCAATTCGTTTTGGTCGATCCAGCGACCAAGGAGCATCTCGCGGCAACCGAAATCGCCGCGGTTCCCTGTCCTCTGCATTAGCAGCACCGTGCAGTGAAAAATCTCCAGAGCACAAGTCCATGACCCAAGGCCCCGTCGAAGATCCTGCCATCCGCACCGCCTTCCCGAACGGGCATTTCTACTCGCCCGTCGTCGATCCTCTGGAGCTCTCGCTGCGCGCGGACGACATCTGGCCGGCCAACGCGGAATGTCTCGGTATCGAGTTCAACCCTGCGCATCACCGTGAGGTGCTGGAAACGATCCTTCCGCGCCATCTGCCGCGCTACGACTATCCGGAAACACTCGAGGAAACCCCGGAGCTGGACCGGTTCTTCACGCGCAACAGCCAGTTCAATTGGCTCGATCCGCGCGTGCTGTTCGCGCTCGTCAACGAATGGCGGCCGCGGCGCATGATCGAAGTCGGATCGGGGTTTTCCAGCCTGCTCGTCGCCGATGTCAATCGGCGCTTCCTGCACAACGCGCTGGAATTCACCTGCATCGAGCCGTATCCGCGGCCTTTCCTGCAGCGGCGTATCGAAGGCATCACGCGGGTGATCGAGGCGAGAGTCCAGGATGTCCGTGCCTGCGAATTCGAACGGCTCGAGGCGGGCGACATACTTTTCGTCGACTCCTCGCACGTCGCCAAGACCGGCAGCGACGTGAACTACCTCGTGTTCGAAGTGTTTCCGCGCCTGCGCGCCGGCGTGCGTGTGCACATCCACGATATCTTTCTGCCCGCGGACTACCCAAGGGATTGGGTTCTGGTCGAGAACCGCAGCTGGAACGAGCAGTACGTCGTTCGCGCATTGCTGATGTACTCGCGCGGCTTCCGCATCCTGTTCGGCAGCAATTATGCGTTCCTCCGGTTTCCCGAGCTGATATGCAAGGCGCTGAACCTCGCCGCCGGACGGGCTTTCGGCGGCGGCAGCCTGTGGCTGGAAAAAGTCGCGTGATGATCGCGTTTACGCCGTCGGCGTGATCGAATCTCTCCGACCCTTCCATTCCTGACAGCGCCAGCCTCTGTGCTCCGCGATCTTTTTTCCCGACTGTCGCAGCGCGGCGATGTCGTTCTCTATCTGCTGATCTGCGTCGTGCTCCTGTGCGACGCGTGGCGTCTGCTCGACCAGGTCGCCGCACTTCACCCGCAGGCGCTCGCCGGGCTTCGCCTCGATCGACTGGTCGTGGCTTCGTCTGCATTGCTGCTCGTCGGTCTCGGCCTGGTTGCGTTCCGCCGGGGCACGGCCGGCGACGTCCTCGCGTTCGCCATCGGCGCCGTTTGCGGACTGATGTTCTTCGCGCGGACGCTCGGCTTCGCGCTGGCGGACCCCACGGCGATCGGCTGGCTGCTGGACGCGGATTGGGCGCAGCACTACAGCGGCTGGGCCATGTTCCGCCACGCGCCGTGGAGTTGGCCGCCGGGCCTGCTGCCCGAAGTCTGGTATCCCGTCGGCACATCGATCGTCTACACCGATTCGCTGCCGCTGCTGGCGTTCCTGCTCAAGCCGTTTTCCGCGTGGCTGCCCGAACCGTTTCAATACATCGGCATCTGGCTGTTGCTCAACTGCGTGCTGCAGGGCGGGTTCGGCGCGTTGTTGATCTCGCGGACCACGCGCGCACCCGCTGCGATCCTGGCCGGCGCCGCATTGTTCGTTTTCGCGCCGATCTTCATCAATCGCATCGGCCACGACACGCTCACCGCCCATTGGCTGCTGCTTGTGGCGTTGTGGTTCTATTTCCGTGCCGCGCGCCCGCGCAGCCTCATCGACGATGCATCGCCATGGTGGCTGATCACCGCGATCGCCACGCTCGTGCACCCGTATCTCGCCGCGATGATCCTGGCGATACAGGCGGGCCACTGGTGGAAGCTCGTCGGCGTCGAACACATGCGGCGTCGAACACATGCATTCGCGGCGGCAGGCGATGGCTGCATTCGCCGTTTCGCTGAGCATAGCCGCCTGCATGTGGTGGCTCAGCGGCGCGGCGATCATCCGGCACTCCGACGGCGCGGGCGGCATTCCGTACGGGCAATACTCGTTCAACCTGCTCGGCTTCTTCAATCCGATGTTCTTCTCGCGGCTGCTGCCGACGCTGCCGTCACTGCCGGGACAGTACGAGGGTTTCGCCTACCTCGGCGCAGGCATGCTCGCACTCGGCCTGCTGGTGGCTGCGGACGCCCTGCGGAAACGCCAACTGGCCGTTGCCTTCGCGGACTGGAAACCGCTCGCCGTCATTTCCCTGATGCTGCTCGTGTTCGCGGCAAGCAGCGTTCTCGTTATCGGTTCGTGGGTCGTCATCGACTTGCCGATCAAAGGTCCGCTGCTTGCGGCCTTCCGCTCGTCCGGACGCTTCATCTGGGTCGCCTATTATTCGCTGATGCTGCTCATCGTCTGGAGCGTGCTGCGGCGACTGCGGCCTGTGCCCGCTTCCGGCGTGCTCACGGCGATCCTGATCGCGCAGATGGTGGATTTCTCCGTCGCGCACACGCGCTTCGCCGTCTTGCGCGCGAATGCCAACGTTGCTGTGCCAGCGGCCCTGCTCGATGATCCGCACTGGGAAATCCTCGCCGCGGGCCGCAGTCATCTGACCCTGCTGCCGCCGATCGCGTGCGGCAAGCAGGCCGGGCCGTACCTGCCATTCCTGCTGTTTGCGGCGGACCATGGCATGACGCTCAACAGCGGCTATCTGGCGCGCTGGAATCGCAAGGCGACCAACCGGTACTGCGAGGAGCTGGGCAAACAGGTCGAGGCGGCCGCGTGGAGCGCCGATGATCTCTATGTCATCGGCGCCGATTGGAAAGATCGATTCGAGCAACAGGCACCGGCTGCCCGTTGCGAGACGCTAAACGGTTACGATGTCTGTGTCGTCGAGGGAGCGACACCGCACTAGCAATCGATTCCGGAACCCGCAATGGCCGAAGCGATCCGCCACGACAAGACCGCCCGCCAGCTGCGCCTGCTCTCCGAGGCGATCGGCTCGGGCCGGCTCGGCGCGGTCAAGCGGCTGGTCAACACGCTGTCGCCGGCCGAGATCGGCAACCTGCTCGAGTCGCTGCCGCCGGAACAGCGCGCGATCGTCTGGGGCCTGACCGATCCCGAGGACGACGGCGAGATCCTCGTCCACGTCGGCGACGACGTGCGCGAGGACCTGCTGGCGGCGATGGACCCCGACGAAATCGTCGCCGCAGCCGAGACACTCGACATCGACGATCTCGCCGAGCTGATGGGCGACTTGCCGGACACCGTCGCCGACGAAGTCCTCAAGTCGATGCAGCGCGAGGATCGCGAGCGCCTCGAGCACATGCTCAGTTACGACGAGGACACCGCGGGCCGCCTGCTGAATCCGGACCTCGTCACCGTACGCGCCGACGTCACCGTCGACGTCGTGCTGCGCTACCTGCGCCAGCGCGGCGAGCTGCCGGAACAATCGCACCACGTTTACGTGGTCAACCGCCGCCGCCAGTACCAGGGCCGCATTGCATTCTCGCAGCTGCTGATCGCCGACCCGGCGACGCCGGTGAACCAGCTGATGGACATCGAGCAGCCGGCGATCGACGCGCACACGCCGGTCGCGGAAGTCGCGCAGCAGTTCGCCGATCACGACTGGGTCAGCGCGCCGGTCGTCGACAACAACAACGTGCTGCTCGGCCGCATCACCGTCGACGACATCATCGACATCATCCGCGAGCAGGCCGAGCACCGCGCGATGAGCGCGGCCGGCCTCAACGAGGACGAGGACCTGTTCTCGCCGGTGCCGCGCGCGGCACGCCGGCGCGCGGTGTGGCTCGGCATCAACCTGCTGACCGCGTTCCTCGCCTCCTGGGTGATCGGCAATTTCGAAGGCGTCATCGCACAGGTCGTTGCCGTCGCGGTGCTGATGCCGATCGTCGCCAGCATGGGCGGCGTCGCCGGCACGCAGGTGCTGACCTTGATGGTGCGCGCGCTGGCGCTGGGCCAGGTCGGCTTCTCGAATTGCCTGCCGCTGCTGCGCAAGGAAATCCTGGTGGCGGTCAGCAACGGCGTGTTGTGGGCAGTCGTCGTCGGCGGCGTGGCATTCGCGATCTTCCGCAACACCTGGCTCGCGGTGGCGTTCGGCGCTGCGATGGTCATCAACCTGTTCGCCGCTGCGCTGGCCGGCGTGGCGATTCCGCTGGTGCTGAAACGGCTGTCGATCGATCCTGCGCTCGCCGGCGGCGTCATCGTGACGACCGTGACCGATTGCTGTGGGTTCGCCTCGTTCCTCGGCCTTGCGACACTGTTGCTGTTGCGCTGATCTATCGCTTATCGGCGCTGCTGCTCGGCGATGGTCAGCGCGACCTTGTCGCGCAGATAGACCGGCAACGCTTCGTCGGCCGCAACACCACCGCCCGCGGCGGCGATCGGCGCGGCAATCCGCGCGATGTCGGCAGCCAGCGGATAGCGATCGCCCTCCGCCCAGCGCGGTGGCGACGGCAGAATCGCAGCGATCGCTTCGCGGTGACTCGTCCAGCCTGTGCCAATCACGTTCCACGCCGTCGCAGGAGGCAGTCGAAGCGCTGCTGCGAGACCGACGGTCTCGTCACCTGTCGCTTCGACACCTCCGTTCGCATGGCGGAATGATCCTGCGTAAATCTCGCCCATGCGCGCATCGATGACAGCGAGCACGTCGGCGCCATTGTCCGGCGCCTGCAATGCGAGCGCGGCCAGCGACGACACCGGGATCACCGGAATATCCAGCGCCAGCGCAATGCCCTGCGCCGCCGAAATCGCCAGACGCACGCCGGTGAACGCGCCGGGGCCGCGGCCGACCGCCAGTGCATCGAGATCACGGCGACGCAATCCGGCTTCGGCCAGAAGCTCATCGCACATCGGCAGCAGCAATTCCGCATGCCGGCGCGGCGCAATTTCGCTGCGCGCGAGCAGGCGGCCGTCGGCGAGCAGTGCGGCAGAGCAGGATTCGGTGGAGGTTTCGATGGCGAGCAGGTTCATCGCGGTAATTCTATAGGTTCGTCCGCCTCATACCTCTCGCCTCCCACCTCTCACCTCCTCCATTCCGTCATCCCGGCGGAAGCCGGGACCCAGTGCCTTGCTGTCGACGAAGGCACTGGGTCCCGGCCTTCGCCGGGATGACGGAAGGTTTGTTTTACATGCTAAGGAAGCTCACCGCCCGAATGGCGATCGATCGAGTATGGGTAGGCCTCATCGAGAAACCCGTCCTGCGCCTTCACTCGTTCGATCCATGCGCCTACATGAGTGAAATCGCTGAGCGGAAGCAACGCCTCCTCCGCACGGCTCGTATACGCAAACATCGAAATATCCGCGATCGTATACGTCTCACCCGCCACGAACGGCCGCGTCGCCAGCTCGCGATCGAGAATACGCAGCGCCTTCAGCGATGCATCGCGCTTGGATTCGACCAGCTCGCGCGGACGCCGCACATCCTTGCCGGTCATGATCCAATGGCGCAGCGTGCCTATCGTGCTCTGCACATAGTCGGCCTCGAACGACATCCACTGCTGCACCTTCGCGCGTGAATAGGGGCCGAGCGGAAGATACGGCGTATCCTCGGCCAGGAAGCCGAGGATCGCATTGGATTCGGCCAGCACGCGACCGTCGTCGAGACGGATCGCCGGCACCGCGCCGGTCGGATTGATCGCCAGGTACTCGGAGCGCTGGCCCTCGCCTTCGAAAATGCTGATCAGCTCGGTCCGATACGGCCGCTTCAGGTGATTCAGCAGCAGGCGGATCTTGTAGCCGTTCTGTGAGGGCAGATAGTCGAACAACGTCAGCATGATGCGCTCCCTTGCGTGGATTGGATGGCGCCATCATCTTGGTGAGGACGATGCGCGGCTATCCGCTTCTTGCGCAGCATTCCCGCGGAATGCATGGCAAGAAGCGGATAGTTGCGCGGCAGGGAAGGCGCTTTACTGCGCCCACCCTGAAGGAGATCGCTCATGAATGCCGAATCCGAAACCCGCTGGAAAGCCGTGCAGCAACACGACGCGTCGAAGGACGGCGCGTTCGTCTATGGTGTGCTGACGACCGGCGTCTATTGCAGACCCTCGTGCTCATCGCGCAGGCCTCTGCGCAAGAACGTACGCTTCTACGCGACGCCTGCGGACGCGGAGCGCGACGGTCTGCGCGCGTGCCTGCGCTGCAAACCAAAGCAGGCGCACAGCGAAGACGCGCTCGATGCGCGCATCCGCAAGGCTTGCGAACTTATCGTGCGCAATGCCGATCAGCCGATGTCGCTGAAGCAGATCGCGGCCGAAGTCGGCCTCAGTCCGTTCCATTTCCAGCGCAGCTTCAAGGCGATCGTCGGCCTGACGCCGAAGGAGTTCCACGACGCCGAGCGCGTGCGCATGCTCAAGGCCGGCCTCAAATCCGGCCGCAGCGTGACCGCGGCGATCTACGACGCCGGCTTCGGCTCGTCCAGCCGCGTCTACGAACGCGTCGACACGCGCCTTGGCATGACGCCGCAGCAGTATCGGCACGGCGGCCGCGGCCTGGCGATTTCGCATGCGACCTCGCCGACGCCGCTCGGTCTGCTGATGATCGCTGCAACCGACCGCGGCATCTGCTTCATCCAGTTCGGCGACAGCCAGAAGGTGCTGGAACGGCAGCTCGTCGCGGAGTATCCGCAAGCGACCCATGCACCGATGCCCGTGGAGCAGGCCGCGACATTCGACGCGTGGATGCACGCGCTCGCTGCCTATCTCGAGAGCGGCAAACCGTCGCTGGATCTTCCGCTCGACGTTCGCGGCACCGCGTTCCAGATGCGCGTCTGGCGCTACCTGCAGACGATTCCGTACGGCGAAGTGCAGTCGTACGCGGAAGTCGCGCGCGGCATAGGCCAGCCAACCGCCGCACGTGCGGTCGCGCAGGCGTGCGGCAGCAACACGATCGCGCTGGCGATTCCCTGCCATCGCGTGATCCGCGGCAGCGGTGAACTGGGCGGCTATCGCTGGGGTCTGGCGCGCAAGCGCACGCTGATCGACCGCGAGCGCGCCGGTCGATCGCAGTCCGCGCGCAGCTGACGGCCGCCGACGAGAGGTCACGTGGCGGCACGGCGAATTCCACGTCAGCCGCCCTGCTGTGCCGACGGTCCAAGCGCGTACCAGTCGACGCGCCGTGTCAGATACATCAGCGCGGCGACCGCGGCCAGCAACGCGAGCGAGCCCATCAGCAACGCGTAGTCCTCGCTGGCGACAAGCCCATACAGCAAGCCATAGATCACCGCGAGCAATCCACCGAGCAGCGCGCCGGCGCGCCGCGCCTTCAGCACGACACCCGCATAACCGCCGACCATCGTCACCACGCTGGTGGCGGCGAGCGCGTAGGCGATACCGAATCCGACTTGCTCGGACAGCGCCAGCAGCACCACGTAGAACGTGCACAGCGCGAGGCCGATCAGCAGGTACTGCACCGGATGCACGCGCAGGCCGCGCAGCACCTCGAACAGGAAGAACGCAACGAAGGTCAACGAGATGAACAGCACACCGTATTTGCCGGCGCGCACGTTCTGCTGATAGCTGCCGGCGGGCTGCATCAGCGTGATGCCGAAGGCGGACTCGGTCAGCGCGCCGCCGATGCTTTCGCTTTCGCGCCAATGCTGCGCAAGGCGCCGGTTGAGATCGAGCACCTGCCACTCTGCTTCGAAGCCGCTTGCGTTGACGCGCCGCGCGGCGGGAAGGAATGCGCCGTCGAAGCCGGGGTCCGGCCACAGGCTCGACAGGTGCACATCGGTTTCCCGCGCCAGCGGCAGCACCGCGAAGCGCTCAGTGCCGGCCAGCGTCAGCGTGAACGAGAACGGCAGCGTCTCCGCCAGCGCGGAAGGATCGATCGGGAACGGTGCGCTCACGGCCGCGGTGCCGGCAACGCCGTCGGCTCCCGGACCGAAACTCAACTCGCGCTCGCCGACGCGCAAGGCGGAGATGCGGCGGATTCCGCGCACGTCCGCGACCGGAACACGCAACTCCGCACGCTGCCACTGCGGCTCGACGCCCTGTGCAGCCAGCGCCGCGATGTCGGCGCCTCTGAAGCGTCCCTCGATCTGCGCCTCGGCCGTATAGACGGCCGTGTCATAGATTCCATACCTACGCAGTTCCGGCGTCAGCTTGCCGCCGATCGCGAGGCGGTCGGCGAGCAGGTACTCGCGCTCTTCGACCCAGGTCCATTCCTTGTCGTTGCGCACCTGCCGCCGCACCGGCACGACCAGTACCGGTCCGCCGAGCAGCTGCTGCGCGCCCCAGCGTTCAGCAATGCGCTGCGTCGCTTCGCGGGCGCGTCCCTCGCGTTCGCTGATCAGACCGTTGACCTGCACCAGCGGTATCAGCATCAGCAGCGCCAGCGCCGCGATGCCGAATACCTTGAAAGTCACGCCCTGCAGCATCCGTCCAGCCATTTCCTTCTCCGCCGTTGTCGACCAGCGGTATTGCAAGCGCGGCCAGCGGCGGGTTTCAGTCAGGATTCGGGCGGGCAAAAGGCATATCATGTTCGCCGGGAGCGGGTTCTTGCTTCGGTACTGCGAACCCCGCGTCACGGAACCATCGAGTAGCGCGTCTCAGTGCGCGGGACAGAAAAGTCCGAAAATACACAGAACCTTCACCCACTTCGGGTGGTCTGCAGTCCATCACTCCGGTCCGGCTAGATAGAACAATGACGCAGTCGAAGACCAACGAAGAGCTGTACACCGAACAGCGCCGCCAGCGCGCCGCCGAGCTCATCGCCGCGCTGGTGCGCAAGCGCCGGCGCGTGAGCACGGACGAATCGCTGCTCGACCAGGAAGCGCTGCGCGCAGCCGCCGAGCGCACCGCGCTCCGCCAGAATCCGGACTAGTCACCCAGTCAGGGCTGCTCTGGATTTCCGCCGCGGATGACGGCTGACCCGCCGTCCGCTCAGAACAGCAACCGCGCGCTCAGCTGCACCTGATTGTCGGTCTGCTGCGCCTGCAATCCCTCGTCCAGCCGCTGATTGCGCCAGCTGTACACACGCAGCACTTCTCCGGTCAGCCGCAACCAGTCGCACGGCCGCCAATTGAGCGCGAATGTGATCGCGTTGCCATGCTCGCGCACGCGGTTGTCGATGCTGCGCGGCAATTGCTCGGTCGAAAACACGTCGAGGCGCAGCGCCGGCCGCCATGCGCCGCGATTCCAGCCGGCGAGCATGTAGGCCGCGCGAAAATCGGTCGTCGTGCTGAAGAACGGCGATGGCACGATCTCGGTCGAGCCGCTCATCGCCTGCGCGAGAAACACGATATCGCCGACATCCGCTTCCGCAGCGAGGCTCCAGAATTCGGTGCGCCAGCTGAATATCTCCGGCGTTCCGGTCGTGTGCGAGCTGGGATCGGCCTCGTTGTCGTAGCGTACGACCGCGATGCTGCCGCGACCCGGCGCGCGCCAGCTCGCGCCTGCGTACCAGCCAAGCCGATCATCGTTCTCAACGAACGGATCGAAGCGCAGCGGCACAGGTTGGTCGCCGTCGATCGCATAGGCATCCGGCTCGCGCACCAGGCTGCCGATCCCCGAGGTCAGGTCGCTGAGCGACCAGCCGCGCGCAGCGAGCAATTCTCCGGCCGGATCGTTGGTGCGCACGACCGCGGCGAGTGCCTCGATCGTCTGGCCGGTTCCGCGCCATTCGACGCGGGCTTCCGCGCCGATGCTGCGGAATTCCTCGCCGATCCAGCTGTTGATCGCCGACGGCGTCAGCGTCCACGGGCTGGTCCAGCCGATTGCATCGTTCTCCAGCGAAATCGGCGGAAAGAATTCGCCGAGCTTGACCGACCAGCGCAACGGCGTCGTCGACACCGGCCGGTAGCGCAGGTACGCCTCGAGGACCGATACCGCATTGTGGTCGGTCGTCTGGTACTGCACGTCGGCGAGCGCGAGCAACGCCGGCGTCACCTGTGCGGTGGCGACGATGCCGGCCTGCACGCAGGTCGGCGAAAACCCGCCGCTTCCGAAGCGCGTCTTGCCGAGCCCGCCGTCGGCCCAGCTGCGCTCGTCCGCGCGCGCGATCAGGCGGCAATCGAGATAACCGTGCGCGCCCACATCCTGCGCGGCAGCCGGTTGCGCCAGAGCGATTCCTGCAAGCGCGAGCGCTGCAGCCGCCCGTTTCACGCTTTCTTCCCTGCCGCCGCGCTGCCGCGGCCGCCGGATGCGAACACGTTTTCGACGGCTTCGGGCGCGAGCGGCCGCGCGATGTAGTAACCCTGCGCATGATCGCAGCCGATGTCGCGCAGGTATTCGAGTGCCGCGCGCGTTTCCACGCCCTCCGCGGTGACGCGATATCCCAACCGATGACCGAGTTCGACGATCGATCGCACCAGCGTGCGGTCGCCGACATCCTCGTCGAGCTTCTGCGCGAACAGGCGATCGATCTTGATCTCGCGCACCGGCAGCCGGCGCAGGTAGGCGAACGAGGACTGGCCGACACCGAAGTCGTCGATGGCGAGATCGATGCCCTGATCGGCCAGGCGCTTGAGCACCTGGATCGCCATCTCGGGCTTGTCCATGACCGCGCTCTCGGTGAGCTCGAGCACGATATTGCGCGGCGCAACGCCGTGCAGCGAAAGCAGATCGGCGATGCGCCGGTCCGCAAGGCGCAGTTTCGGCTGGTAGTGCAGGCGCAGCTCATTGCGGTCGAGCGCCTCGCGCAGGTCGCTCATCAGCGTCAGGCGCTCGGGGCGATGCGGATCGGTGGCCGGGTCATAGACGGCGACCGGATCTTCCGAATCGAGCGCGGCGATCAGTGCAACCTCGGCGCGACGCAGCAGCGTGCTCGCTTCGCCACCGTGCTGCGGATGCAGCGCGATGCCGATCGCGGGCGCGGTATCGATCGACAGGTCGGCCTCCTGATACGGCTCGCGCAGGACATCGAGAATACGGAACGCGACCGCAATCGCATCGGCCTTGGCGGCTCCCTCGAGCCACAGCGAGAACTGCGCGTCGGTCGCGCGCGCTACGGACCCGCGCGCGGCGAACTGGCGCAGGCGCCCGCCGGCGTCGCGCATCACGCGATCGCAGATCGTGTGTCCCAGCGTCTGGATGATTTCGGGCAGGCGCGCCAGACCGACCATCAGCAACGCGCCGGCGGCGCCCGGTGTGTTTTCCAGTGCCTGCTGGATCGCGGTTTCGGCAGCCAGGCGGTTCGGCAGTCCGGTCACCGCGTCGTGCGTCGCCTGATAGCGGATGCGCTCCTCGCGCTCTCCGATCGCGTGCGTCATGTTGGCGAACGCCGCCGTCAGCTGGCCGATCTCGCCGCGTCCGCGCGCCGGGGACGGCGAGGTGTAGTCGCCGGTTTCGACGCGGTGCACGGTTGCCGCGAGCGTCTCGATCGGCTGCGCGACGCTGCGCGCGATCAGCATCGCGCCGATCAGACCCGCGCCGAGGCCGAGTGCCAGCAGGCTCAACCATGCGAGCGCGACGGAACGGTACGGACGCAGCGCATCGTCCAGCGAATAGCCGAGAATCGCCGCGACCGGCGTGCTGCGCTGCGATTCCCTGAGACGTGTCGCCAGCGCGACGTATTCGCGCCCCTCCACGCTCACCACGGTCGGCTGCAGCGGCAGCGAGTGGCCGGCCGCGATCAGCGCGGAAGCCAGCGCGACCTTATCGCTGCCTCGCGCGATGTCGACCCAGCGACCGTCGCCGGCGTCGGTCACCAGCTCGATCGTGTTCGGCAGCGACGAGAGTTGCTGCAACCGCGCCAGCAAGGGATTGTCGACGGGGATGCCCGCGGCGATCAGCGCGATCGGCTCCGGCGCATAAACCGGCACGACGATCATCCAGTACGCCTTGCCGTCCATCGCGACCACGGCCGCGGCCGCGTGTTCCAGCGCCGCCTCGGCCAGGTCCGGGAAAGGAAACTTCTCGCCGTTGTCGACGGGTGTCGCCGTGTCGGAAGTGATCGCACCGTCCAGACCGACCAGCAGCATGCGTTCGGCGCCGATGCGGCGGCCATGATTGCGCAGCGCCGACAACACGGTGCTCTGGTCGCGCTGGGCGATCGCCGAGCGCAGCGCGTAGTCCAATGCCAGCACCTGCACGTTGTCGGCAACGCGCTCGGAGATGTCGTCGAGCTGACGGGCGACCGCCGCGGCACCGACGCCGAGCTGGCGTTCGCCTTCGGCGATCAGCGCGCGCCGGGCGACGCCGTATACCAGCAACGCGGTGAAAATCTGCACCGCCACCAGCGTTGCAACGAACAGGAGAGCGAGGCGCAGGCGGAAGCTCATGGCCATCAGTAACTGCTGCGCTCGCGGTCGCCGGGCCGGCGCGGATCGGGCAACAGCGACAGGGAAAATGTCACGGTGGCCGGCGCATCTGCCACGACCACGCTCTGGACGGGCTCGGGTCTGCCCGGCCGCAACTGGGGATGCCACACCTGCAGCCGGTAGGTTCCCGCCGGCAAGCCGTCGAACATGGCGCTGCCGTCCGCTGCCGACCGTGCGATCCACGGCGCGTCGGACACGTACAGATGCGTGATCATCCGGTCGTGGATGTTGCAGCCGACCGAGATCTCGCCGATGCGGTCCAGCACCACCGGAGCGGTGCTTTCTCCGGGTGCGATCACGAACTCGAAGGTCTTGGCGGGCGAAAACGAATAGACGTGGTGGCGCGTGCGATCGCTGTTGCGGAACACGACTTCATCGCCGGGCCGGAAGATCTCGACATACGGAACGAAGGTTTCCTCGCGCTGATCGATGATCCTCGTCATCGCCGCGTGTTGCTCCTGCCCCGTGTCGCCTTCCCTGCGCGCCGTTACGACCGCATCCGCGGCGGGACGGCCATGGCCGTCGTCGATGCGCACGATCAGCTCACCGGCCAATGCCGGCGCGACGGCGAACACGAGCACGGGCACGACGAAATGACGAACGCGCATCAGTCCCCCGCTGCGGCGGTTGCGCGGAGTCTAGCGCACTGCATCGGCCGCATCGCGGGGCTGATCGACACTGCCGCACCCACGTTCAGGAATGGATGCCGGTCGGAAGGTGAATACCCGCATTTGTGCCGGACAGGCCGATTTCAGCGCCTGGGAGGGGCGCAGGACGCGGTCGCCCGTACCTGACGAGGCCATTGAAGACACGGAGACGAAAGGCGACGAGTTGCCGTGAGCGCGCGGCCTGTTCGTTTTTCGCGCGCGCTGGCGTTCTGTTGATATGCGGCTTCCGCGGAGGGAACCATGAGCAAACTGCACGCACTGATTGCAGCGGCTGCATGCCTCGTCGCTGCCCCGGCCTGGCCTGCCAGTTTCTGCGTCAATACCGTCGCGGAGATACAGGCCGCAATCAGCGAGGCCCAGGCGAACAATGCGGACGACGAGATCCGGCTCGTCGGCGCAACCTATGAGCTGACCACCGGGCTGCATTTCCAGTCCGAGCAGAGCAATGCGATCATGTTTCGCGGTGGCTACAACGCCAATTGCACGGTCGTGTCCGGTGCTTCGACGACGATCGACGGCCAGCATCAGGTCAGGGGCCTGTTCGTTCTCAACAACAACGGCGACGTCGCTGTCGAAGGCCTGACCTTCGTCGCCGGACTGTCGACCAACAACCGCGGCGGCGGCCTGCGCGTGATCAGCCAGACGGGCGACATCCGCATCGACCGCAATCTCTTCTTCGCCAATCGTGCCGACGATTTTGCCGGCGCGCTCGCCGCGGGCACGACCAGCGGCAGCCTGCGCGTGCGCAACAACCTTGCCTTCGCGAACAGCAGCGCGAACGTCGGCGCAATGGAACTGGTACAGAACGACGGCGAGGCGTACGTCGTCGGCAACACGATCGTCGCCAACTCGAACGAGGGCGATTTCCTGCCCGGCGGCCTCTACATCGGCGGCGGCGCGAACTTCACTGTGAGCAACAACATCATCTGGAACAACATTCCCGAAGACGCGGGTCCGTTCGACGTGGATTTCATGAGCACGGCCGCCAGTCATACGCGCATCGCCAACGACATCGGTGTCGTCGCCAACGGCACCGTCGCCGACCTCATCGTCGACGAACACAGCGTCGATCCGGAGTTTGCGTCGTGCGACGGCTTCCTGTGCTTCAACTTCGAGCTCGAACGATCCTCGCCTCTGGTCGACGCGGGCAACGATGCGCCGGCCGGCGGCATGACAAGCCTCGATCTCGCCGGCAAGCAGCGCACGATCGGGCCGCAGGTCGATATCGGCGCCTACGAGAACGATGTGCTGTTCGCTGACGGCTTCGATTGAACGTGGGGCCGTTCTCACACCAACGCAGGGAAATTTTCCGCGTCGAGAAAGCCGGCTTGATGAGACCCACGCAAGGCTGGTCTCGCGAGAATTTTGGGCTTATCGGATGGCTTCGGATGAAATGATGGTGGGCCGTGATGGGATCGAACCATCGACCAATGGATTAAAAGTCCACTGCTCTACCGCTGAGCTAACGGCCCCCGCTCCAATCAAATACCGCAGTCGCGCGCAGCGCGACAATCACTCCCCCTCTCCCGCCCGCGGGAGAGGGCAAGGGGTGAGGGCAATCCGCACGATCTTGCCAACGCACAATGCGTGGCCCGCGCAAGGGCTGCGAATTCTATCCGCCCAAGCCCCTCAAAGGTAGCGCGTCGGATCGGCGACCGCCGCCGCGGCAAATCCTTCCGCGCGCAGGCGGCATGCGTCGCAGGCGCCGCAGGCGCATCCTTGTGCGTCGGCCTGGTAGCACGACACGGTCGCGGCGAAGTCGACGCCGAGGCGCGTGCCCTCGCGCACGATATCGGCCTTGCTGAGGCGGATCAGCGGGGCGTGCACGCGCTGCGCGGTGCCTTCGACACCGGCCTTGGTGGCGAGATTGGCCAGGCGCTCGAACGCTTCGACGAATTCCGGCCGGCAATCCGGATAGCCGGAATAGTCCACCGCGTTGACGCCGCAGAAGATGTCCTGCGCGCCGAGCGCCTCGGCCCAGCCGAGCGCTACCGCCAGCATGATCGTGTTGCGTGCCGGCACGTAGGTGACCGGAATGCCGGCGCCGCCGTGCGCCGGCACGTCGATGTCGGCGGTCAATGCCGAACCGCCGATGCTGCGCAGGTCGACATGTACGGTCTTGTGTTCGACGGCGCCGAGCATGGCCGCGACGCGTTGCGCCGCATCCAGCTCCGACGCGTGGCGCTGACCATAATCCACCGTCAACGCATGACATGCGAACCCCTGCTCGCGCGCGAGCGCCAGCGTCACCGCCGAATCCATGCCGCCGGAGACCAGCACGACTGCCTTGCGCGACGAGGACGTCATCATTTCCCCGGCGTCTCGCCCCACAGCGACTTGTGCAATTGCAGCTGGAATCGCACCGGCAGCCGGTCCGCGAGTATCCATTCGGCGAGCTCGCGCGGCGCGAGCTTCGCGTACACCGGCGAAAACAGCACCTGGCAGCGCGCGGCAAGATCGTGCTCGGCAACGCGCGCGCGCGCCCATTCGTAGTCGGTGCGATCGGCGATCACGATCTTGACCTGATCGCGCGCGCTGAGGTGCGCGAGATTCGTCCACAGATTGCGCGTCGTCTCGCCCGAACCCGGCGCCTTGAGATCGACGACCTTGCGCACGCGCGCATCGACCGCGGCGACGTCGAGCGCACCGGAGGTTTCCAGCGAAACCTCGTAGCCCGCATCACACAACTGCGCGAGCAGCGCCGTGCAGCGTTTCTGCGCGAGCGGTTCGCCACCGGTCACGCAGACGTGACGCACGCCGTAGCCGGCGACCGTAGCGAGGATTTCGCCGATCGTCTGCCAGGCACCGCCGTGGAACGCGTATTCGGTGTCGCACCAGACGCAGCGCAGCGGGCAGCCGGTAAGACGCACGAACACGGTCGGCCAGCCGACGGCGTCGGCTTCGCCTTGCAGGGAATGGAAGATTTCGCTGATGCGCAGCCGCTGTTCGGGCTGCGCGTCCGTTACGGACTCTGCGCTGGCAACATCGGTCATCACGTCGCCGGCCCGCTCGCGAATCAGCGGCGGGTTTCCGTCTTCAGCGCGCGCAGACGTCCCTGCGCGAGACGCGCCACGGTCGTGTCCGGATAGGTCTGCACGACCTGATTCAAGGTGGCTTCGGCTTGATCCCACTGCTTGAGCTCGTACTGGCTGTAGCCGACCTTGAGCATCGCGTCGGGCGCCTTCTGGCTGTCGGGATAGCGCTGCAGCAAGGTCTGGAACGACTGTAGCGCGATCTTGTAGTTCTGCGTAACGTAATACGATTCGCCGAGCCAGTAATACGCATTGCCGGCGAGACCGCTGTTCGGATACTGGTCGAGGAAATGCTGGAAACGCTGGGCGGACTCGGCGTAGCGGCCGTCCTTCAGCGCCGCGAACGCGGCATCGTAGGTCGGCTGCTCGCCGGCCGGGTCCGCTGCAGCGGCCGGTGGTGCGCCGCCGAGATCGCCGCGTTCGTCGTCGCGCAGCTCGCCGACATTCGGGCGCGCATGATCCGGAATGGCACCCGCAGCGTCGGCCGGTGCGGCCGCATTCGGACGACCGCCCAGATTCACATCGGGGGGCTGTGCATTGTCGCGAGCGCCGGGGTTTGCGGCCGGCGGTACCGGACCGCCCGGAGCATGCCCTTCGAGCCGGCCGATGCGCGAATCGAGATCGATGTACTGATCCTTGTTGCTGCGCTTGGCTTCGTCGAGCTGATGCTTGAGCTCTTCGACCTGTCCCTGCAATGCCTGCACCTGAGATTGCCTGCATCTGGTTGACCATCTCCACGGCACTGCCGCCGCCGGGACTGCTCGCCTGTTGCTCGAGGCGGTCGACGCGCTCGGCCAGCGAGAGCCGCTGGGCGTGCGCAGGTGTGGCCGCGGTGACAGCGGCGGTCGCGAGGACCGCCGCTGCAAGCAAGCCAAACCGCAAACTCTGCGCCGGCTTCATTCCTGCCGATCTCACTTCGCGGTATAGATGATCTCGACGCGACGGTTCTTCGACCAGCACGATTCATCGTGCTGACGGCAGACCGGGCGCTCCTCGCCATAGCTCACGACATTGAGCTGCGCGGACGATGCACCCGCCGCGGAAACGGCACTCTGCACCGCGTTGCCGCGACGCTCGCCGAGGCCGAGGTTGTACTCGCGCGAACCGCGCTCGTCGGCGTTGCCTTCGAGACGCACGCGCGCTTCCGGGAACTGGCGCAGGTACGCCGCATGGCACGCGATCTGGGCCTGGAATTCCGGCTTGATCTCGGTCTGGTCGAGGTCGAAGTAGACCACGCGCTGGCGCAGGCACGAGTCGCTGTCGAGACTGTCGCGCGTGTACTTGCCGGTGGTGTCGGTCGACATGGTCTGCGTCTCGGTCGCGGTTTCGACCGGCGGCGGCTCGGGTTTTACTTTCTTCTTCGCGCACGCCGCGACGGACGCGACGAGCATTACCGCAAACAGGACTCGTGTGATGTTCTTCATGGGTTTTTCCCTTTTTCGCTGCGCAGGGTTGAGACAGTAGGTAAACGCAAACTGATACAGCCACTGTACCGGCTGTTTATTTCATATCCAGATTAACGCTGGCGGAATGGACCCCAGGCCGGCTCACGGACGTCGCCATCGGCGAGGACGAGCCGCTGGCGGACCCGGCCATCGGCGGAGACCGCGTAGAGCACGCCACGCGACCCCTCGCTGGTGGCATACAGCAACATGCTGCCATTCGGCGCGAAGCTCGGAGACTCATCCTGGTTGCCCGGCGAGACCAGCGTACTCTGATTGGTCGCGCGGTCTAGAACCGCAATACGATACACGTTTCC
>Ga0193717_1000775_pt1 | contig 20314 bp, 21 predicted proteins | sample U2c2metaG_FD_145900 | JGI IMG/M metagenome (GOLD analysis project Ga0193717, IMG submission 145900) | Soil microbial communities from a riparian zone of the East river system, Colorado, United States - U2c2 | ecosystem: Environmental > Terrestrial > Soil > Riparian zone | place: USA: East River...
CATGGCCATGGCCGAGGCACGCGAGGCGCTGCGGCTCACTTTCGAACATGTGAACCAGCGCACGGCCTTCGGCGCGCCTCTGTGGGAGAAGCAGGCGATCCGCCAGCGCCTGTCGATGCGGCTGGCCGAGGTCGAGGCGGCGCGCCAGCTCGTGCACAACACCGCGTGGCTCGATGCCGAAGGCCGCGACTGCGTGGCCCAGGTCTCGATGGCCAAGGCGCTGGCCGGCGAGCTGGTCAACCGGACCCTCTATGATTGCGTGCAGTTCCACGGCGGCATGGGCTTCATGCGCGAGACGCCGGTCGAGCGCATGTCGCGCGACGCCCGCGTCCAGCCGATCGGCGGCGGCGCGTCGGAGGTCATGCTGGAGGAGATCGCCAAGAGGTTCGGTGCGGCGGTCGTCGACTGACTTGCACGCTTCCTCGTCCTCTGCGAAGACCGATGCCATGCAATCCAATGCCCCGCGCTACTGGGAAGACTACGAAGTCGGCCAGAAATTCCCGTTGGGTTCAACGCGTTTCACCGAGCAGGAGATCGTCGATTTCGCCCGGCTTTACGATCCGCAGAGTTTTCACGTCGATGGCGGGGCCGCCAAGGCCTCGATGTTCGGCGGGCTCATCGCCTCGGGCTGGCATGTCACCTCCAAGCTGATGCGGTTGTTCGTCGACAACTACCTCGACGCGCGCACGGCGCTGGGCTCGCCCGGCCTCGACGAGATCCGCTGGCTGAAGCCCGTGCGGCCCGGCGACACGCTCACCGCCTGGGTCGAATGCGCGTCCAAGGTGCCGTCCAGGAGCAAGCCGGGCATCGGCGTCATCCACGAGCATTGGGGCGCCACCAACCAGAAGGGTGAGCTGGCGGTCACGGTGAAGGGCATCAACATGGTGAGACGGAGGCCGGCATGAAGCGCGCGGTGAAGGGGCTCGACCATATCGTGGTCATGGTCGACGGCATCGATACCGCCGAGGCGGCCTATAGGAGGCTGGGCTTCCAGGTCCAGCCGCGCGGCTTCCACAGGAAGCTCGGCACGGCCAACCACCTGATGATCTTCGACAAGGACTATTTCGAGATTCTGGGCCTCGTCGAAGATACGGAATTCAATGCCGAGCGCCGCGAATGGCTGAAGCAGGGCGGTGGCCTCGCCAACGTGGCGCTTGCCACCGACGGCGCCGACCTCGCTTTCGACGCCTTCAAGCAAGCCGGTCTCGAACCCGATGCGCCGCTCTTCTTCGATCGTGCGGTCGAGGTTGCGGGCAAGACCGAGCACGCCCAATTCCGCACCGTGCGAATCCCCAAGACGCACATGCCGGTGGTCGGCTTTTTCGTCTGCGAGCATCTGACGCCGCAGTTCGTCTACCGCAGCGAATGGGCAAGGCACCCCAACGGTGTGCGCGGCATCCTGGGCGTCACGGTCATCGCCGAACAGCCGGCCAAATGGATACCGGAACTCGAGAAGTATTTTGGCCAAGGTTCGGTGAAGCGCGAGGGCGAGGGGCTGGTGGTGGACACCGGCACGCAGCCCATCCGCTATCTCGACCGCAAGGGCTACACGGCACGCTATCCCGGTGTCACACCGGTGCGGCCGGGCGATCATCCGGCGCTGCTCAGCCTGCGCGTCGACAGCCTTTCGGCCTGCGAGGCGTTGCTGAAGCAGAATGGCGTTGCTTTCGCGAAGCCCGATGCCGGCCGTTTGATCGTGCCGCCCGACCAGGCAGCCCACCTCACCATCGAATTCGCGGAGCGTTGAGTTTCATGGCGTTCGACTTGATGGACCGGAGCATCTATGGCTTCGCGACCGAGGAAAATCTGCGCTTCGCCGATGTCGATGCCAATGGCCACATCAACAACGGCGCCTTTCTGCAGTTGCTGGAAAACGCCCGTGTCTCCTACATGCGCCAGATCGTGCGCAGCGGCCTGCCGCGCTTTCGCGTGGTGGTCGGCCGGCTCGAAGTCGATTTCAAGCGCCAGATGTTCTATCCCGGCCGCGCCACCGCCTGCGCGCGCCTGATCGAGGCGCACGAGCGCAAATGCGTCTTTGGCCATGGCCTGTTCGACGGCGAAGGTAACTGCACCGCCGTGCTGCGCGCCATCATGGTGTCGCTGAACGAAGAGACGCACCGCGCCACGCCGTTCGAGCCGGCGGTGCGCATGGCGCTCGACCGCCTCGCCGTTTCCGCCGACGGATTGCCGATATGACCGACGCATCTGTTCCCGAGGGCTTTCGCCTGCTCGACGTCGCCGACGATTTCGTCGGACTGATCGGGCCGCTGTGGTTCAAGGCCGAGGGCGAAGCGATTCGCGTCGGCCTGCCGCTCGAACAGCGTCACGGCAACCCGATGGGCTGGGCCCATGGCGGCCTGCTGGTCACTGTGGCCGACATGGTGATGGGTGTGGGCTGCGGCCATTTGACGGGCATCCACTGGCCGCATCCCACCGTATCGCTCAGCACGGAGTTCGTGCGCGGCGCCCGGCTCGGCCAATGGCTCGAGGGCAAGGCCCGCATCGCCCGCCGCACCATCAATTTCTGCTTCGCCAGCTGCGACCTGGTTTGCGGCGGCGAGATCGTGCTGATCGCGTCGGGCGTCTTCAAGGTGCCTGACGTCGACAAGATCCCGGAGGCTTTGCGCAGCAAGGCAATGAGCTAGTGGAGCTGAACCGGCCTCAGTGCTTCTTGCGCCGGTAGATCTTGTAGCGGTCGACATCCATGAAGTGCTCGTAGCGCTCGAAAGCCTCGGCGAAGGTGCGGTTCTGCTGGAAATATTCGAGATAGTCGAAGACCTTACCCTGGCAGCGCGGCATGCCGGGAATCTGGTCGACGATCAGCAGGTCGGGACGCTCATGGGCGAAATCATCCGAGACCGCGTCGAACACGAACTTCTCGGCATCCGACATCGTATCAGGCTCGTTGTAGAGCGCCGGGAAGTCCTCGCAGTTGGCGTAGATGCCTTGCACGACCCACATCGTCAGAAAACGCATCGCCATGCGCCCGCCGACATAGTTGATCATCGGCCAGAACGGATAGATGCCGGGTGACAAGGCAAGCACAGTGCGGTGGGGCGCGTTCTGCTCGACGATATGGCGCAGCACGCCGCCGATCGAATCCTCGTACTGGCGCTGCTTGTAGAAGGGCGGGGTGTAGAGTGCGGCCTGGAAATACAGCAACACCATGAAGGTGGCCGAGATCACCGCCACCGGCAGGCGATGGCCGCTGCGGCTGATCGGCAGGTAACGGTCGACAGTCTGCGACAGCGTCAGTGCTGCCAGCAGGATCGTCGCCGAAAGGGCGGGCAGCACATGATAGGGCCAGCCCTTGGCTTGCAGGATCGCGGCGACGGCGGCACCGGCGCCAAACGCCATCAAGGCGCGCGCGGCCATGGTGCGCGTGAGGAAATTGGCGAAGGCGCCGAAGATCATCAGCGCCAGCAAGGTCGGGCCCAGCACGTCGCTGAACAGGACCTGGCGCCAGCCGGCGTCGCCGATCGGCGCATAGGACGACACCGCGAGCGGCAGCACGAACAGGCCGAAAGCGGAGAAGATCGTGAACATCGACACGAGATGGGCAAAAGACACCAGGCCGATCGCCCAGGGGATCGGATCGCGCAGGGTGGGCCGCACGCCGCGCCTGATCAGCAGGTAGAGCTCGACCGCGAGCGGGATGGCGAGAAAGTAGGGCTTCATCGCAAGCCCGATGCCGGCCACCAGGCCGATGGCGATGGCGGCGCGCCGGGTCGGTTCCACGCCCTCGGCGCGCGCCATCGAGGCCAGCAGATAGGGCGCGCAGGCCACGAACATCAGATGCTCGCGCTGGCCGAAATGCTCGTTGGGCAGCACCACGAACAGGAACAGCAGCACCGGCGGCAGCAGCGCCTCGGTGAGCGCGTGATCGGCCGACGGCACCAGCCGGACCAGGCGCCGGCAGGCGAAGAAGGATCCGATGATCCCGGCCACCACCCAGGCCGTGAACCAGAACGGCACGCCGCCGGGCAGCAGCCGGGCCGTCAGCACAGGCAAGGTGTGGATGATGAAAGTGAGGGGCAGGTTCTCGTCGATGACGTCGACATAGAGCTTTTCGCCCGACAGCCAGCGGGCGCTGACGTCGAGGATCGCACCCACGTCGTGATTGATCGGCGGGAAGAAATAGCCCGACAGCCACAGCACCGGCAGCGCGAACAGCGGCACCAGCAGCAGCTTCTCGATACCCGGCGAAAGCGAGGGCGGTTTTTTCGTGACGGTTGGCAAGGCGCGGGGAAGATATCATAAGCTGGGGAAACACAGCAGGAGTGAAGCGGCGTGGAGAGGCCTGAGTACGAGCGCATGCATGCGGTGGAAGATCGCATGTGGTGGTACCGGGGCCTGCGCGCGCTGGCGGGAGGCTTGCTCGTCCGTGCGTTCGCGCACTCGGTCGATGGTTCGCCCGGAGACGGATCGGTGCTCGATGCCGGCTGCGGCACCGGCGGCATGCTCAAATCACTGGGTCCCTCGGTTGCCGGTTGGCCGACCCTGGGGCTGGAATACGATGCGATCGCCGCCGGCCTCGCCGCGGCCAAGGCCGGACGGCCGGTCGCGGCCGGTTCGGTCAACGAAATGCCGGTCGGCGACGGCGTCCTGGTCGGCTACGTTTCCCTGGATGTCCTGTGCCATGGCGCGGTCGAGCCGGCGCGTGCCTTGAAAGAGGCGCATCGCTGCCTTCGACCGGGCGCGATCGCGCTGTTCAATCTGCCGGCCTATCACTGGCTGTTGTCGGCGCATGACCGGCGCGTGCACAATGTCCGGAGGTTCGGCATGGGTGAGGCGCGCGCGCTGCTTGCCGCCCATGGATTTCGCATCCTGCGCGCCAGTTATTGGAATACGCTGCTGTTTCCCGTGATGATCCTGCATCGGCTGATAGAGCGGCCCGAGGCGGCGAGCGATGTGCGCGACTATCCGGGATGGCTCGATGCGCTGTTCTCGGCGGCCCTGGCGGTCGAACGAGCGGCGATCTTCGCCGGTCTTCGCCTGCCGTTCGGCGGTTCCCTGATTTTGGTGGCAGCCCGCAATGACTGACGTGCCCGCTCTTTCCATCGTCGTGCCGGTTTACAATGGCGCCAGGAGCGTGCCCGTGCTGGTGCACGCGCTGCGGCTACTCGACATCGAAGGCGGCATGGAGATCGTGCTGGTCAACGATTGCAGCCCGGACGACAGCCTCGCCGTGTGCAAGGCGCTGGCGGCCGAGCCTGGCGCGCCGATCGCCCTGGTCAATCTCAGCCGCAATTTCGGCGAGCACAATGCGGTGATGGCAGGCCTTGCCCAGGCGCGCGGCGCCTATGCCATTACCATGGACGACGACCTGCAAAATCCGCCGGAAGAAGTGAAGCGCCTGTTCGAGCATACGCGCGACGGCGGTTTCGACGCGGTCTACACCTACTACGAGCAAAAGAAGCACGCGGCCTGGCGCAACCTCGGCAGCGCCTTCACCAACTGGTGCGCCGATCAGGTGATCGACAAGCCGAAGGGCCTCTATCTCTCCAGCTTCCGCTGCATCAGCGCCTTCGTGCGCGAGCGTGTAGTGTCGAGCTACGACGGTCCTTACCCCTATATCGACGGGTTGATCTTCCAGGTGACGCAGAATGTCGGCCGCCTGCAGGTCGGCCATCTGCCGCGTGCCGATGGCAAGTCGAACTACACGTTGCGTCGACTGATCCGGCTCTGGCTGTCGATGTTTCTCAATTTCTCGGTGATGCCCCTCAGGCTCGCCACGCTGTTCGGCTTCGGGTTCGGTGCCTTGGGTGCTCTCGGGGCGGTCGCCACCATCGCCGAGGCGATCATCTCCGAAAGGTCGCCCCATGGTTGGGCTTCGTTGATGACGGCGGTGCTGGTGCTGGCGGGCGTGCAACTCGTGGTCGTGGGCCTGATCGGCGAGTATCTCGGCCGCATGTTCCTGGCCGTCAACCGCAAGCCGCAGTATCTCGTGCGCGAAGTCTTTCGCGGCGGCGAGGGCGGGCTCGAGATCGACAGGCCGCATGTCGATACCGCCGCTGCGGGACGGCCTTTCCGGCAGCCCAGACCGACGGAGCCCTGAACAGATGCTGATCTATTACGGTGCCCTGGCGATCGGCATCCTGGCCGGCATCGGTGGTCAGCTCCTGCTGAAGCAAGGCGCCAGCGCACCGGATTTCCTTTCCCAGCTGCTGCGGCCCTCGACGATTTGTGGCCTCGCGCTCTACGGCTCGGCCGCCTTCCTCTACATCATCGCGCTGCGCAAAATTCCGGTGTCCGTGGCCTTTCCCAGCGTGTCGCTCTCCTATGCGATCGTGGCGGTGCTGGGCTATTTTCTTTTTGGCGAACCGTTTGGCGTGAAGCAGATGGGCGGCATCGCGCTCATCATGGCTGGCGTGTTGCTGATCAATCAAACCTAGGGGGCCGTCGTGGACTACGAGCAGATCAAGTACGAAATCAAAGACGGCATCCTCACCGTCACCCTCAACCGGCCGGACAAGCTCAACGCCTTCACCGGCAAGATGCTGTCGGAGCTGCTCGACGCCGTGGACCGCGCCGACCGCGACGACGATGTGCGCGCCGTCGTCTTCACCGGGGCCGGCCGCGGCTTCTGCGCCGGAGCCGATCTCTCGGGCGGGGCCAACACTTTCAATTCCGAGAATCGCGGGCCGGTCGATCCTGGGCTCGATGGCCATCGCGACGGCGGCGGGCTGTTCACCTTGCGGCTCTATGAATGCCTGAAACCCACCATTGCCGCCTGCAACGGGCCGGCGGTGGGCGTCGGCGTCACCATGCAGCTCGCTATGGATATCCGACTGGCCTCCGAAGCGGCGCGCTACGGCTTCGTCTTCACCCGCCGCGCCATCGTCATGGAGGCCTGCTCGAGCTGGTTCCTGCCGCGCCTGGTGGGACCGCAGCAAGCGCTCGAATGGGTGATGACCGGTCGCGTCTTCCCGGCCGACGAAGCCCTCAAGGGCCGGCTGGTGCGCTCCATCCACAAGGCCGACGAGCTGCTGCCGGCCGCCTATGCCCTGGCGCGCGAGATCGCCGACAACACCGCGCCGGTGTCGGTGGCGCTCAACCGCCAGATGATCTGGAAGATGCTGGGCGCCAACCATCCGATGGAGGCGCACAAGGTCGATTCCAAGGGCATCTATGCCCGCGGCAAGTCGGCCGACGTGAAAGAGGGCGTGGTGGCCTTCCTCGAGAAGCGGCCGGCCAAATTCCCCATGAAAGTGAGCGACGGCATGCCATCGTATTTTCCGTGGTGGAAAGAGCGGACGTTCAACTGACAGGACGGCTCGGCTCCCGGCGAACGGGGATGTTTTGACGCTGCCGCCGCGGGGCGGTTGCTGCCGCCTTCGGGTTGCGGCACTCTCCGGCCACAAGAATAGTAACCGGAGGAAACCATGACGAAGCTGCAGATGCGGCGCCGGACGGTATTGGCATCGGCCTCGGCCCTGATGGCGGGCACGATCGCCGCGCCCTATGTGGCGCTGGCGCAGGCCAAGCCGGAGAAGACCAAGGTGGTGCTGGCGGTCGGCGGCAAGTCGGCTTTGTATTACCTTTCGCTGACCATCGCCGAGACCAAGGGCTTCTTCAAGGAAGCAGGCCTCGACGTCGAGATCAACGATTTCCAGGGTGGCGCCAAATCGCTGCAAGCCCTGATGGGCGGCAGCGCCGACGTCGTTGCCGGTGCCTATGAACACACCATCCGCATGCAGCAGCGCGGACAGGCGATGGTGGGTTTTGCCCTGATCGGCCGAGGCATGCAGATCGCCATCGGCTTGCGCAACGACGTCGCCGCCAAGGTGAAGGGGCCGGCCGATATCAAGGGCATGAAGTTCGGTGTGAGCGCACCCGGCTCCTCGACCCACATGCTGCTGCTCAACTGGGCAGCCAAGGGCGGTCTGAAGCCCAGCGACGTGGTGGCGATCGGCGTTGGCGCCGGTGCCTCGGTGGTGGCGGCCATCGAAAAGGGCGAGATCGACGGCGTCTCCCAGACCGACCCGGCGCTCACCATCCTCACCGACAAGAACATGATCAAGATCATGGTCGATACGCGGACCATGAAGGGCAATGTGGACCTGTTCGGCGGCCCGTTCCCGGCCGCCAGCCTCTACGCCCAGCCCGATCTCCTGAAGAAGAGTCCGGGCACGACCCAGGCCCTGGCCAACGCCATCGTACGCGCCGATCAGTGGCTGCAGACGGCGTCGCCCGCCGACGTCGCCAAGGCCGTGCCCGAGGGTTACCTGCTGGGTGACCGCGCGGTCTACGAGAAATCTTTTTCCGGCGTACGCGAGACGATCTCGCCCGACGGCCTCATGCCGCCCGGCGCGATGGAAAATTGCCTGAAGTTCCTGGCCTCGACCGACCCGGCGATCAAGCCCGAGACCGTGAAGCTCGACGCGACCTGGACCAACGAGTTCGCCGAACGCGCCGCGCACCGCACCTGAGGTCTTTCGTTTCATGAGTGACGTGCCGGCGCTCGCGCTGCGCGATATCACCTGTCGGTTCGCCGCCCGGGATGGCGGCGGATCCTACACCGCGGTGGCAGAGACGACGCTCGAAGTGGGGGCGGGCGAGTTCGTGTCCATCGTCGGTCCGACGGGCTGCGGCAAGTCCACCCTGCTCAACGTTGCTGCCGGTCTGCTCGCGCCTTCGACCGGCACGGTGGAAGTGTTCGGCCAGCGGCTGATGCCGGCTGACGGCGTGAACCGGCGTGCGGGCTACATGTTCCAGGCCGATGCGCTGATGCCGTGGCGCACCGGCATTGCCAATGTCACGGCCGGCCTCGAATTCCGCGGCACGCCGCCGGCCGAGGCGCAGGCGCAGGCCGAGGCGTGGCTGCGTCGCGTGGGCCTCGCGGGGTTCGGCGACCGCTATCCGCACCAGATGTCGGGCGGCATGCGCAAACGCCTTGCCTTGGCGCAGACCCTGATCCTGAGCCCCGATATCCTGCTGATGGACGAGCCCTTCTCGGCGCTCGACGTGCAGACCCGCCAGCTCATGGAGAACGAGTTGCTGGCGCTGTGGGCGGAGGATCGCAAGTCGGTGGTCTTCATCACCCACGATCTCGATGAGGCGATCGCGCTTTCCGACCGGGTCGTGGTGTTGTCGGCGGGTCCGGCGACGCATCCGATCGGCAATTTCCGCATCGACCTGCCGCGTCCGCGCGACGTCTCGGAAATCCGCATGACGCCGGCCTTCGTCGACGTGCATCGCGAGATCTGGAGCACCCTGAAAGAAGAAGTGCTCAAGGCCTATGCCAGCCAGAAGGTCGCCTGAGATGCGACTGCGCATCATCCAGGTTGCGGTGCTCTGTGCCCTGATTGCCATCTGGTACGTCGGCACCGCCCCCGATCTCGTCCCGGCCTTCTACTTCGAGCAGAACAATCGTGCCGCGTTCTTCTTCGGCGAGCCGCAGAAGGTGTTTTGGGTCATCGTCCAGTGGTTCGTGACCGGCGAGATTTTCATCCATCTCGGCGTCACCTTGCTGGAGACCGTTCTCGGCTTTTTCATCGGCGCCACCGCCGGCCTGATCGTCGGCCTGTGGCTTGCGCTGTCGCCTTCCGCCTCGGCGGTGATGGATCCCTACATCAAGGGCTTCAACGCCATGCCGCGCGTCGTGCTGGCGCCGATCTTCGCGGTCTGGTTCGGCCTCGGCATCTGGTCGAAGGTGGCGCTGGGCGTCACGCTGGTCTTCTTCGTCGTCTTCTTCAACGTCTACCAGGGTGTGCGCGAGGTCAGTCCGACCCTGATCGCCAACGCCCGCATGCTGGGCGCCAGCCACCGCCAGCTGCTGCGCTCGATCTACCTCCCGAGCGCCATGAGCTGGGTGTTCGCCAGCCTGCACAATGCCGTGGGTCTGGCCTTTGTCGGCGCCGTGGTCGGTGAATATCTCGGCTCTTCGCGCGGCGTCGGCTACCTGATCCTGCAGGCCGAAGGCACCTTCGACATCAACACCGTCTTCGCCGGCATCGTCGTGCTGACAGTCTTCGCGCTCGTCCTCGACGCCGTCGTCGGTGCCGTCGAGCGCCGCCTCATGACTTGGCAGCCCAGCGCCAGCGAAACCGAGAAGCTCTAGCGCGATCCCTATCGCCCGGTGAACCGCGCCGCGCGCTTCTCGAGGAAGTGGGCGACGCCCTCCTTGAAGTCGCTGGTCTGAAACGAGAGCTCCATCTCGTAATTCCCCTGCACCGTGGCCTCGGCCAGGGTCTGGAACTGGGCCTCCCAGAGCTGGCGCTTCATCACCGTGACCGAGCGCGGCGAGACGGTGTCGGCAAGCAGGCGGGCATAGGCACGGGTCTCGGCCAGGAGCTTGTCGTCGGCGATGACGCGGTTGACCAGGCCGAGCGACAGCGCCTCGGGCGCGCGGAACTTGCGGGCGCTGCACAACAGATCGAGCGCGACCGGCAGTCCAACCAGGCGCGGCAGCAGCCAGCTCACGCCATGCTCGGCGATCAGGCCGCGCTGGGCGAAAGCGGTGGTGAAGACCGCGGATTCGGCTGCAAAGCGCAGGTCGGCATAAAGCGGGATGATGAGACCCAGGCCGGCGCACGGGCCGTTGATCGCCGTGATGATGAATTTCGGGATCGAGGGAAAGTAGGAGTAGGTCATGCGGAATTCGGCCAGCGCGCTGCCGCCTTCGAGGGTGGGCTGCGCCTTGGTCGCGCGGTCGCCGACTGTACCGCTTTCGCTGGTGGCTTTGAGGCCGCCCATGTCGGCGCCGGCACAGAAGCCGCGGCCCGCGCCGGTCAGGATGATGGCTCGCACGTCGGAAGACGCACCTGCCGTGTGCATGGCGTCCTTGAGATCGGCATGCATCTGGCGCGTCCAGGCGTTCAGCTTGTCGGGGCGGTTGAGCGTGACGGTGCAGATGCCGTCGGCCACGTCGTAGAGCACGGTTTCGTAGGCCATGGGTTCCCTCCTATGCGTTTCCTTATCGCATCATGCGAAAAACAAGCGGATGGCACAAACGCTTGGCCTTCTGTTTTGCGCGTGCCCCGTGTTACGTTGGTCCAGCGCGGGAGGATATGGTCGATGGCGATACGGGAATTTTCTCATCCGAAGGACATGCTCCAGATGGTGGGCCAGGAGATCGGCGTCAGCGATTGGGTCGATGTCAGCCAGGCGCGGATCGATCAGTTTGCCGAAGCCACTGGCGATCACCAGTGGATCCATGTCGATCCCGAGCGCGCCAAGCGCGAGATGCCGGGCGGCAAGACGATCGCCCACGGCTTTCTCACCTTGTCGCTGATCCCGATGCTCAACCATCAGATTTCGCACATCAACAACGTCAAGCGCGGCATCAACTACGGCTGCAACAAGGTCCGCTTCACCAACATGGTGCCGGCCGGCTCGCGCGTCCGCGGGCGGGTCAAGCTGCTCGCGGCCGATGCCATGGATGGCGGCGGCATTCGGCTCACCAACCAGGTCACTGTCGAGATCGAAGGGCAGGAGCGTCCGGCCTGCGTCGCCGAGACCATGTCCATCGTCTACGGCGCCTAAGGCAGGTAGGTGCTCAAGCGCGAAGAGCTGACGTCGGAGCGGATCGACCAGATCGTCCTCGAGGCCCGCAAGGCGGGCTACGATTTCTTCCTCAGCCGCGAAGAGCGCGAAGCCAGCCTGAAGACCGCGCTTGCCCGTTACGCGCCGGGAGATGAGGCCTGGGTCTTCGGCTACGGCTCGTTGATGTGGAATCCGGCGATGGAATTCGCCGAGGAAGCACCGGCACGGGTCGAGGGCTGGCGGCGGTCCTTCTGCTTCTGGACGCCATTCGGCCGCGGCACCCCCGAATTGCCGGGCCTGATGTTGGCGCTGGAGCCGGGCGGCGGCTGCGACGGCATCGCCTACAGGCTGGCACCGGAACAGCTGTACAGCGAGTTGGCCATCCTGTGGAACCGCGAGATGCTCGCGGGCATCTACGAGGCCCGTTGGGTGCCGGCGAAGCTGCGCGATGGGCGCGTCGTCACGGCTGTCACTTTCGTGGTCGATTCGGGTCATTGCCAATATTGCGGCGACCTGCCGCTTGAGCGCGCCGCCCATCACATCGCTTTCGCCGAGGGAAATCGGGGCGCTAGCCGCGAATACCTCGCCAATACGGTGGTCCATGCCCGCGCGCTTGGCATTCGCGACGCCTATGTCGAAGATCTCGTCGAGCGCGTTTCCGCATTGCGGGGTGAGCCTTTGGTGCCGCATGCATCGGAAGATGAAGAGGCTCCCGGCGAAGCGTGAATTCGGAGATTCACACCGGCTGACATCGCGGCGCATCGGTGCTTTAAGCTTCTACTGTGAAATCGCTGATCGCTCGCTGGCATGCGCTGACACCCAATCTGCGCGGCATCATCTGGGTTGGCCTGTCGGGTGTGCTGTTCTCGCTGCTGAACGTCTTCACGCTCTATCCGGCGCAGCACCTCAACTCCTACGTCATGTCGTTCCTGCGCTACAGCTTCGGTGCGCTGTTCCTGCTGCCGATCGTCTTTCATCAGGGACTCATCGCGTCGTTGCGCACCCGCAGGATGGGCCTGCACATCGCTCGCGGCAGCCTGCACACCGCCGGCATGATCCTGTGGTTCGTCGGCCTGCCGCTGATCACCCTGGCCGAGGTCACGGCGCTGGGCTTCACCGGACCTATCTTCGTCACCATCGGGGCCGCGATGTTCCTGGGCGAGGACGTGCGGCTGCGGCGCTGGCTCGCCGTCGCCATCGGATTCGCCGGCGCCATGATCATCATCCGGCCGGGCTTCGGCACGATCGGCCTCGGTGCGATCTGCGTCCTGGTCAGTACGCCGCTCTTCTCGGCCTCCAACATCATGGCCAAGGCGCTGGCCCGGACCGACGGCGCCAACACCATCGTCATCTGGCAGAACCTCGTGATCGTGGTGTGCGCGCTGCCCTTCGCGGTCGTCTTCTGGGAGACGCCGTCCTGGACCGACGTGATGTGGTTCCTGATCGCGGGCTTTTGCGGAACGTTGGGGCATCTCTCTTTGCAGCGCGGCTATCCGATAGCCGACATCACCCTGCTGCAGCCGATCGGCTTCCTGACCCTGGTCTGGAATGCGCTTCTGGGCTTCTTCCTGTTCGCGCAGCAGCCCGACAACTGGACCTATATCGGCGCCGCCGTGATCTTCGCCAGCACGACCTATATCTCGCATCGCGAGGCCGTGCGCCGGGCACCGATCAAGAGCGGCGATACGCGGGTCGGCCCGGCAGCCTAAGGTCAGCCGCCAGTCACGCTCATGTGGCGCGGGACGGCGGGGCCGGTGTGGCGGCGGTCGATGATGAAATCGTGGCCCTTGGGCTTGCGGGCGATGGCGGCGGTGATCGCCTGGTCGAGCAGGTCGTCGCTCTCCGAGGCGCGCAGCGGTGCGCGCAGGTCGGCGGCGTCCTCCTGGCCCAGGCACATATAGAGCGTGCCGGTGCAGGTCAGCCGCACGCGGTTGCAGCTTTCGCAGAAATTGTGGGTGAGCGGCGTGATGAAGCCCAGCCGCCCGCCGGTCTCCGCGACATCGAAATAGCGCGCCGGTCCGCCGGTGCGATGGCTGGATTCGGTCAGCGTGAAACTGCGGGCGATGCCGGTCCGCGCGAGCGACAGCGGCAGATACTGATCGACGCGGTTTTCATTGCCGATATCGCCCATCGGCATGACCTCGATGAAAGTGAGGTCCATGCCGCGGCCGTGGCTCCAGCGGATCAGATCGTCGAACTCCATATCGTTGACGCCGCGTAGCGCGACGGCGTTGATCTTGACCTGCAGGCCGGCCTGCTGGGCGGCATCGAGGCCGCGCATCACCTGATCGAGATCGCCCCAACGTGTCAGCATGCGGAACTTGTCCCGATCGAGCGAGTCGAGCGAGACATTGACCCGGCGCACGCCGACCGCTGCGAGATCGGCCGCGTATTTGGCGAGCTGGCTGCCGTTGGTGGTGAGGGTGAGCTCCTCCAGCGCACCGCTGTCGAGGTGACGCCCCAGGCCGCGGAACAGCGACATCACGTTCTTGCGCACCAGCGGCTCACCACCCGTCAGGCGCAGCTTCTTGACGCCCCGGCGAATGAAGGCGGCGCACATCCGCTCCAGTTCCTCCAGCGTCAGCAGGTCGGCCTTGGGCAGGAACGTCATGTCCTCGGCCATGCAGTACACGCAGCGGAAATCGCAGCGGTCAGTGACCGAGACGCGCAGATAGCTGATGGAGCGACCGAACGGGTCGATCATGGGACTTCCATTGTAGAGAGACCTAGATAATGGGGGCGGCCGCCCGCCGGGGCAAGGGGCCCCTAACTGGCTTCCGGAAGGGCCGGCAGCCGGCCCGCCGCGATGGCATCGATCAGGGCGGTATGGTCCCGTCTGGTCTGCTCGGCATAGGTCAGGGCAAAAGCCGCGATCGCCCGGTCGAAATCGTCGTTTTTGCCGAGATATCCCGACAGCATCACGGCATCGCCCGACCGCGAATGGGCGCGCGCCAGCACCGAGCCGCAGGTCGCGGCGTAGCGCTGCATATCCTTGGATTCCATGATCTCGACCTGGGGCTTGATCTTGGCGTCGCGGAGCTGGCGCACATAGACGGGCCGGCCGCGCGGACCGGTGGTGAAGCCGAGCAGGATGTCGCCGGCGGCCTGGAGCAGCCGCTGGCCGCGCAGGACGCGTTCGCCGGGATGGCTGTAGGGGCTTGGCCCGGCATGGGCTTCGAGCACCGAGGCGGTTGCTTCCTTGAATTGCAGGTAAAGCGCCTCGCCGTTGCCCGACACCATCAGCATGACGCCGCACAGCGTACCGACCGCGCCCACGCCCACGACCTTGTAGGCTGTGTCGGCCAGACGATAGCGCGCCAGCAACGTGCGCCGCTCGGGCGTGAGGGAGGAGGCATAGCCCGGCAGCATCTCCTCGACATCGGCATGGAAGGCAGCCGCCTCGTCGGCGGGCGGGTGATAGACCAGCGGCGGCACATCGGCGATGCGCGGCACCGATTTGCCGCGATGGCGGATGTCGGCGATCTCGACGGCATGGACCAGGGCCTTGTCCGCCTTGTGCAGATCGTGGGGGGTGATGCCGGCCGCCGCCGCGGTCGCGTCGCCGTCGAGGGTGAGGGCGCGGTACCAGGCGTCCAGCACCGGCATGGCCGCCATCTCGGCCATGGTCTGGCGGTAGCTGCGCCCCACCGTGGCTGCCAGGGCGGTGCGGGTGGGAATGTCGAAGCGGTCGAGCGCCGCCACGGCGAAGCTCGTGGCCAGGCGCTTGACGTCCCATTCCCAGGGCGCGACGGCCGTTTCATCGAAGTCGTTGATATCGAAAGCGAGCCGGCGCTCGGCGGTGGCGAAGCCGCCGAAGTTGAGGCAGTGGCAATCGCCGGCCGCCTGCATGCGCATGCCGGTCGCCGGCAGACCGGCAAGGTCGGCGGCCATCACCGCTGCGCCGCCGCGCAGGAAGGCAAAGGGCGACGCCCTCATGCGGCTATAGCGCAGCGGCAGCAGTTCCGGCAGCCGGTGCTGGCCTTGCTCGATCAGGATTTCGATGGGATCGCGTCGCCCCTTCGAGGCGCTCCATTCGCCATGACTGATGCGCGAACAACTATCGCGCAACGCACGTCCGCGTTCGGTGCGTTCTTCGACCGGCAAGGTATGGGTTTGTTCGGGAAGGGCGGCGATGGGTAGTTCGGGCATGGCGAAGTCCTCTGTTCCGGTTCATGGCACGAGCCGCAACAAGGCGTCCACCGTGTCGGCTTCCGCCGCCGGTTTGTCAGTACGTATGCGATTGATGCGGGGGAACCGCAGCGCCACGCCCGATTTGTGGCGCGTCGAACGCTGGATGCCGTCGAAGGCGATCTCCAGCACCAGCTCGGGCGAGACTTCGCGCACCGGTCCGAAGCGGTTGGTGGTGTGGTCGCGCACCCATTTGTCGAGCCAGCGCAGCTCGACATCGGTGAAACCGAAATAGGCCTTGCCCACGGGTGCGAGTTCCCGCGTGCCGTCGGCGCCTGTCCGCCAGCAGCCGAAGGTGAAATCGGAGTAGAAGGAGCTGCGCTTGCCGTGGCCGCGCTGGGCGTACATCAGCACGCAATCGGCCAGCATCGGGTCGCGCTTCCATTTGAACCAGGGGCCCTTGGGCCGCCCGGCGACATAGGTACTGTCGCCGCGCTTGAGCATCATGCCTTCGATGCCCTCGTGCGTCGTCTCCTCGCGCAGCCGGGCGAGCTCGGTCCAGTCGGCGAACGGCACCAGGGGCGAGAGATCGAAGCGCGGGCGCGGCCGCAGCGCCATCCAGGCCTCGAGCCGCGCGCGCCGTGTGTCGAACGGCAGAGCGCGCAGATCCTCGCCCTCCAGCCACAACACATCGTAGAGCCGGATATGGGCGGGATGGTCGCGCAGCATCTTGGGCGTCACCGTCTTGCGATTGAGCCGCTGCTGCAGGTCGTTGAAGGGCGCCACCGCCTCGTCACGCCGCACCAGCAGCTCGCCATCGAGCACGCCATCGAAATCGATCGCCTCGACAATGTCGGGAAAAGCCGGCGATATGTCCTCGCCGGCCCGGCTGAACAGGCGGCGCGTACCGCCGCCCGAGGCGATCTGCACGCGGATGCCGTCCCATTTCCATTCGGCGCGATAGACCTTGGGATCGAAGGCGTCGAGTTCCGTCCGGTCGATCGGATTGGCCAGCATCGCCGGCAGATAGGCGCCGCCGGCGTTCGATTGCGGCTTGGGCCCGTCCGACAGCAACCAGTCGAACAGCGGCCGGTAGGGCGGCGAAAGCCCGTGCCAGACCTCTTCGACGGCGTCGACCGGCTGGTTGCCGATATTGGCTACCGCCTGCTTGGCCAGCCGCGCCGAGACGCCGACGCGCGGCGCTCCGGTCAAGAGCTTCAGAAGCGCCCAGCGGCCCGTGGAATCGAGCACGTCGAGCCAACGCTTGATCAGGGCCGGCGTCTGGCTACGGCCGGCGCTCCCCAGCATGTCGACGACCTCGCCCAGAGTCGGCGGCGGGCCGGACAGCGGATCGCCTTCCCAGATCAGCGCCAGCGTCTCGGCAAGATCGCCGACATAGTCGTAGGACAGTGCAAACAGTGTCTCGCCGACTTTTTCCTGGCCGAAGCCCCGCAGCAGAGCCGGCTTGGCGGTGGGAAAGTCCAGCCCGCCGGTGAGCGCCGCCAGCGCCCAGCCGCGATCGGGATCGGGCGCGGCGCGCATATAGGTCTCGATCAGCCGCAGCTTGGCGTTACGCGACGGCTGAAAGGCCAGCGAGTCGAGAAGTTCGGCGAAGGCCTGCATGCGTCAGCTGTCTTCGTCGTCTTCGCGGCCGGCCAGGTGCAGCGCCTCGGCCTCGATGCCGATCGAGCGGGCATAGTGCACGAGTGCCTCCTCGCGGCCGTGCGTCACCCAGACCTTGGGCGCGCCGACATCCTTCAGGGTCTGGGTCAGCTCGGTCCAGTCGGCATGGTCGGAGATCACCAACGGCAGCTCGGCGCCACGCTGGCGGGCCCGGGCGCGCACCCCCATCCAGCCCGAGCACAGTGCCGGCAGCGGATCGGCAAAGCGGCGCGACCAGCGGTCGGCCATCGCCGAAGGTGGGCAAAGCACGATCTGGCCCTTGAACGTTTCGAGGATCGCTTCCGACACCGGCGCGATATCCCCGAGGTCGATGCCGTGGGCGCGGTAAAGGTCGCACAGCGCGATCAGAGAACCATGCAGCCAGATCCGTTGCTCATAACCCGCTGTGCGCAGCAGGCGAATGACGCGCTGACATTTGCCCAGCGCGTAGACCCCCACCAGATGGGTGCGTTCGGGGAAGGTGGCGACCGAGCGCAGCAGCTTGCCGATCTCGCCCGCATCCGAGGGGTGCTGGAAGACCGGCAGGGCGAAGGTGGCTTCGGTGATGAAGACATCGCACGGCACCGGCTCGAAAGGCGGGCAGGTATCGTCGTGGCGGCGCTTGTAATCGCCCGAGACGACGATGCGCTGGCCGCGATATTCGAGGACAGCCTGGGCGGAGCCGAGGATATGACCGGCCGGTACCAGACGGACATCGACCTCTCCGAGGCGCACCTTCTCGCCATAGGGCAGGCCCTGCTGGCTCGTGTCGGCCATGTCGGCGAAGCGGCTGCGCATGATGGCCAGAGTCTCGGGAGTGGCCAGCGCGGTGCGATGGCCGGGCCGGGCGTGGTCGCCATGACCATGCGTGATCAACGCGCGCGGCACGGCCACCGTCGGATCGACATAGAAGTCGCCGGGGACGCAATAGAGTCCCCGTGGCGTCGGGTAGAGCCAGGAGCGCGGATCGGCAGGGGGAGGCGAGGCGCCAGCAGATGTCATGAGGGGGCTCCGATGCAATCTACATGGTCGTTGCACCGGCTGCTTGGAAGGTTCAGAGTTGCATATGCATGGTGACTGCATGTTTTGCGCGGTCTTAGGTTGTAGCATTGCGATGAGGAAGGCATGACCGCCCGTCGAGTTCTCTTATTGCTGGCGTCGACCATTCTGGCTTGCGCCGGAACCATGGCCGTGGCGCTGGCTCAAGTGCAGGTTCCCGCGCACCCGCCCGGTACGATTTGCTTCACGCCGAGCTTCTGGTGCTGGGCCGAGCCGCCGGCGGCGCCGGGCACACCGTGCGCGTGCCGGACCGCTCGGGGTCCGGTCGCGGGCACCAGGGGCTGACTGACCATAAGGGAGATGGCGCGTGGATCAACGGTGGTTGGATGGCTTGATCGCCGACGCCGAGCTGGTGGCGGATGCGTCGTTGCGGCTGACACATACGACGCAACCTTCGCTCCTGAATGCGATTTCGTCGGCGCGCGCAATGGTTGGCACGGCGGTTGGCGATAAGGAGCGCGAGACGGCCTATCGTACCCTGCAGACCGAGTTGCCCGAGGCGTTGCGCCGGATCGAGCCGGTCACGCTCTTCGACCTTCAGCGTTCATGGATAATGAATCGCGGATTCCGGCCGCAGCATTTCCAGCTCTATTTTTTTTGGCTGCTGAGCATCGCTCTGCTTTTCATCGTGGCGTATACGACGTCGCTCTACGTCCGCGCATCGGAGATCTCCAATACGCTGATAAAATATCAGGATGTTCGCCTGGCCGAGCAGGGCGTACAGATATTCAACCTGGCAAGACAGCATCAGGATGAAATCGTCGCGATCCAATCGGGCAGCGACCAGGCGCTGGCCTCCGCGAGCTTCTTCCGTGCCTTGATCGATCTGCAGACGACGCAGAACCGCATCGGCGCGACGATTACGGCGGCGAATGAAATCGTCGCCGAATTGCAGTTCGCCGCCCGGATGAGAACCGGCCTGTGCCAGTTCTGGCAGGCGATCTCCGGCCTTTTCGGCAACAGTTCCGGCTGCATCGACCCCAATCTGGCCTTTGCGGTGGCGGCGGGCGCCGACATCAAGAAAGGCGGCAAGTACACCAACGTCCCGCCGGAGGACATCGCCAGTAACGAAAAAGGGCCGTTGAAGCCGATGCCCGAGCTGGTGACTTTTCTCGACAGCGCCGATCTTTTTTTCCAGGACGTCGGGGTTGGATCGGTGCAAACGCGGTACACGTTGCCGATGTTCGATTTCCTGTTGCGGCAAATCAAGGATCTGCTCGATGATTTGCGGTCGTGGATCGTTCCGGCGGCCTATGGAAGTCTGGGCGCTGCAATCTTCTTCACGCGGCGTATTCTCAATCCGATGTCGCCCAACCCCGACCCGCTGCGCGTGATCTATCGAATCCTGTTTGGCGGTTTTGCCGGGATCATCTTCGCCTGGTTCTGGTCGCCGGCGTTGAGCGCGAACGCCGCGGGGAGTTCCGGTTCCATTTCGGCGTTCGGTATCGCATTCCTTGCTGGATACTCGACCGACATCCTCTTCCAACTGCTTGATCGCATGGTCCAGGGCATGGGGCAGCAGGTTCACGGCAAGGCATCTCCAGCCGCCGCGAAGTGAACCGTCGCGCCCCGTTGCCAAGGGCCGATCTGCGTTCTACCCAAATGGAATGGCTCTTCCGGCGCCGACGCTCCCCGATGTCTTCGCACGCTGGTTCGAAAGCCGTGGCTGGACGCCGCGGCCGCATCAGCTCGCCCTGATCGACCTGGCGGCTCGAGGCAAGAGCGCCCTGCTGATCGCGCCGACCGGCGGTGGCAAGACCCTGGCGGGATTCCTGCCGTCGCTGATCGAACTCAGCGAGCGCCGTTTCGCCGGCAAGGACCTCGCCCACAAGCAAGGCAAGGGCGAACTGCACACGCTCTACATCTCGCCGCTGAAGGCGCTCGCCACCGACATCAGGCGCAATCTCGAAGTGCCGATCGCCGAGATGGCGCTGCCGGTGCGGGCCGAGAGCCGGACCGGCGACACGCCGCAGAGCCG
>Ga0193717_1000776_pt1 | contig 20313 bp, 18 predicted proteins | sample U2c2metaG_FD_145900 | JGI IMG/M metagenome (GOLD analysis project Ga0193717, IMG submission 145900) | Soil microbial communities from a riparian zone of the East river system, Colorado, United States - U2c2 | ecosystem: Environmental > Terrestrial > Soil > Riparian zone | place: USA: East River...
ACGACGATCGGGTTCCTGGATCGGATCCCGGATGTGCATCGTCCCAAAGGGAAAATCGCGAAGCGGCGCTACAAACGCGGCACAGGATACACGAAGAGCGTGGTGTAAGCGACTGATTTCGCAAACGCGCGTTCACGATCCGCGTTCATCATAGGGTGGGCCTTGGCCCACCGGCCGAGCGTTCGGTGGGCCAAGGCCCACCCTCATTGCCGGCGAGGGACTGGACGCTTCCTTTCGAGGCTTCCATGATCCGGTCGAATCGCTAGCACTTGTCCGACATCATCCCGTGGCGCAAACGAAAACCCGTGACACCGCGCGTCCGAGCGACGCGACGACATCCGCGCCTTCCGTGCGCCTCGATATCTGGCTCTGGGCGGCGCGTTTTTTCAAGACACGCTCGCTGGCCAAGCAGGCGATCGAAGGCGGCAAGGTCGATCTCAACGAACTGCAAGCCAAGCCGGCCAAGTCCGTGCATGTCGGCGACCGCCTGCGCATCCGCCGCGCCGAGGAAATCCAGCTCGTCAATGTCCTCGCGTTGAGCGAGCAGCGCGGCCCGGCCAGCGTCGCCCAAAGTCTCTATCGCGAAACCGAAGAGAGCCGCACCGCCCGCGAGGCTTTGCGTGAGCAGCGGCGGCTGGAAGGAGCGGGTTACGCGAAACCGGCGTCCAAACCCGACAAGCGCGCGCGACGGCTGATCCGTGCGCTGGGCGATATCGACGCGTTGTGAGCGGGATCGGAATTCACGGGCTCAATTTCTTCAGTCGATAGAGCGCATCGAGCGCTTCGCGCGGACTCAAGGTATCGGGCTCGATCTGGCGTAAGGCATTCTCGATCGCGGAAGCGGGAGACGCATCGAACAAGGGCAGCTGCGGCGTCGACTGTTTCGATGCAGTCCGTCTGGACGACGCGTCGCCGTTTTCCAGCATGGCCAGGTGGCTTCTGGCTTCATTGATCACGGCTTTCGGCAATCCTGCGAGTGCGGCGACCTGCAGGCCGAAGCTGCGATTGGCCGGCCCTTCCTTGACCGCGTGCATGAAAACCAGCTGCTCGCCGTATTCGACCGCGTCGAGATGCACGTTGGCGATGCCGTCGAACTGCGCGGCCAGTGCGGTCAGCTCGAAATAATGCGTCGCGAACAGCGTGTACGCGCGATTGACCGTCGCCAGCTGGACCGCGCTGGCGCGCGCCAGCGCGAGGCCGTCGTAGGTCGACGTGCCGCGGCCGACTTCGTCCATCAGCACGAGGCTGGCCGAGGTCGCGTTGTGCAGGATGTTCGCGGTCTCGCTCATCTCGACCATGAAGGTCGATTGCCCGCGCGCGAGGTCGTCGCCAGCGCCGATGCGGGTGAAGATGCGGTCGATCGGCCCGATGGTCGCTCCATCGGCGGGTACGTAGCTGCCGATGTATGCGAGCAGCACGATCAGCGCAGCCTGGCGCATGTAGGTCGATTTGCCGCCCATGTTGGGGCCGGTGACGATCAGCATGCGGCGCGCATCGTCGAGCACGAGGTCGTTCGGCTCGAACGGATCGTCGCGCACCTGTTCGACGACGGGATGGCGACCGCGCGTGATCTGGATGCCGGTCGATTCGACGAGTTGCGGGCGATTCCAGTTCAAGGCTTCGGCGCGTTCGGCGAAGGTCGCCAGCGCGTCCAGCGTCGCCACTGCTTCGGCGGCAATCTTGAGCGGTGCAAGGCGTTCGATCAGCACATCGAGCACGCCGTCGTAGAGCGCGCGCTCGCGCATCAGCGAGCGTTCGCGCGCGGACAACACCTTGTCCTCGAAACCCTTGAGCTCTTCGGTGATGTAGCGTTCGGCGCCCTTGATCGTCTGCCGGCGCGTGTAGTGCGTCGGCGCGCGCTCGGCCTGCGCCTTGCTGATCTCGATGTAATAGCCGTGGACGCGGTTGTAGCCGACCTTGAGCGTGGCGATGCCGGTGGCGGTCTTCTCGCGTTCCTCGAGGTCGATGAGGAATCGATCGGCATGCGTCGACAGTGCGCGAAGCTCGTCGAGCTCCGCGTCGAAGCCCTCGCGAAACACGCCGCCGTCGCGCTGCACGACCGGTGGCGCGTCGACGATCGCCCGCGCCAGCTGCGAGGCGGTTTCCGCGTGTTCGCCAAGTTGGCCGACGAGCTGCTGCAGCAGCGGACTGTCGCAGTCGGCGACGCAGTCGCGCAGTCGCGGGGCCAGTGCGATTCCATCGCGCAATGTCGAAAGATCGCGCGGGCGCGCGGAGCGCAAGGCGATGCGCGCGAGAATGCGTTCCAGGTCGCCGATCCCGCGCAGCACTTCGCGCAGGCCTTCGTATCGCCGCGCGTCGATCAGCGCGCCGACGGCCTGCTGCCGCGCGGCGATCACCGTGCGGTCACGCAGCGGCCGGTGCAGCCAGCGGCGCAGCAGGCGCGCACCCATCGGTGTGATCGTGCGGTCGAGCACGCCGAGCAAGCTGAACTCGACATTGCCGCTCGCGTGCGTGTCGAGTTCGAGGTTGCGTCGCGTTGCGGCGTCGAGCGCGATGGTGTCGGCAGCGTTCTCGATCGCGAGCCCGCCGATATGCGGCAATGCCGATTTTTGCGTTTCTTCGACATAACCGAGCAATGCGCCGGCAGCTGCGATAGCGAGCGGCAGGCGCTCGCAGCCGAAGCCCGACAGATCGCGCGTGCCGAAGAAACGCGCCAGCTCGCGCGTCGCCGTGCTCACGTCGAAGTGCCAGGGTGCGCGCTTGCGCAATCCCGGCAACGCGCCGATGAATTTCGGCCAGGCGACATCTTCGCCGACCAGCGTTTCTGCGGGCGCCAGGCGCGCGAGCTCGGCCGCCAGCGCGTCCGCGCCTGCGACTTCGCTGAGCACGAAGCGGCCCGAGGAAAGATCGATCCAGGCCAGACCGAACGCGGACTGTTCGCCGTCCATGCGCCCGGCGGCGATCGCCAGCAGCAGATTGTCGCGGCGCTGTTCGAGCAGCGATTCGTCGGTCACGGTGCCCGGCGTCACCACGCGCACGACCTTGCGCTCGACCAGCCCCTTGGCCGCGGCCGGATCGCCGAGTTGCTCGCAGATGGCGACCGATTCGCCGAGGCGGATCAGCTTGCCGAGATAGCCTTCGACCGCGTGATACGGCACGCCGGCCATCGGAATCGGCGCGCCGGCGGACTGGCCACGCTGGGTCAGCGTGATATCGAGCAGGCGCGCAGCCTTGCGCGCGTCATCGTAGAAAAGCTCGTAGAAATCGCCCATGCGGAACAGCACGAGCGTGTCCGGATACTCCGCCTTCGCGGCGAGGTACTGGCGCATCAGTGGAGTATGCTGGGCGAGTTCGCTCGCGCTCATCGGATGTTGCCGTCGGGACTTGCATTTGGCGGGCGTGGCTTTATAGCAGGGCGATGCAAGACTGTCGCGCTGCGGCTGGAGATGAAGTGACCACTGCGGAAAAGACCCCGGCGAGCCTCCCGACGGATGCCTCGCTGATTGCACAGGCACAGGCCGTTTCCGAATGCCTGATCGCGCGCGGCCAGACGATGGTGACCGCGGAATCGTGCACTGGCGGCTGGATCGCCAAGACGCTGACCGACATCGCCGGCAGCTCGTCCTGGTTCGAATGCGGCGTCGTCGCTTACAGCTACGAGGCGAAGGAAGCGCTGCTCGGCGTGCAGCCGCAGACGCTCGAGCGCACCGGCGCGGTGAGTCAGGAAACCGTGGTCGAAATGGTCTCCGGCGCGCTGGCGCGCTTCGGCGCGAGCGTCGCCGTTGCCGTCACTGGCATCGCCGGCCCGTCCGGCGGCACGCCGGGAAAACCGGTCGGCACCGTGTGGATCGGCTGGAAGCGTCGCGGCGGCTACGCGCGCGCAGAGCTGTTCCATTTCGGCGGCGATCGCGAAGCGGTGCGCCGCCAGACCGTCGGCGCGGCGCTCGAAGGCGTGCGCCGGATTCTTACGAGCTGAGGCGGTTTTGCCGGATCGCGTTCAGTGACCTCTGTGGGATAATTACTCCGCGTCCGGGGACGTCTTACGCCGTGAGACACCGACCCGGCAATCTCGCCGCATGAACCGCATCGAAGAGGTACACGCAATGGACGAAAACAAGCGCCGCGCGCTCGCATCCGCTCTGAGCCAGATCGAGAAGCAGTTCGGCAAGGGTGCGGTCATGCGCATGGGCGATCGCGTCGACGAGGCGCTCGACGTCGTCTCGACCGGATCGCTCGGACTCGACATTGCGCTCGGCATTGGTGGACTCCCGCGCGGCCGCGTGGTTGAAATCTACGGCCCGGAGTCTTCGGGCAAAACCACGCTCACTTTGCAGGTCATCGCCAGCTGCCAGCGCAACGGCGGCACGGCGGCCTTCATCGACGCCGAGCACGCGCTCGATCCGACCTATGCGGAAAAACTCGGTGTCAACGTCGACGATCTGCTCGTCTCGCAGCCGGACACCGGCGAGCAGGCGCTCGAGATCGCCGACATGCTGGTGCGCTCGAACGCGGTCGACGTGGTCGTCATCGACTCGGTCGCCGCACTGACGCCGAAAGCGGAAATCGAAGGCGAGATGGGCGATTCGCACGTCGGCCTGCAGGCGCGCCTGATGAGCCAGGCGCTGCGCAAGCTGACCGCAAACATCAAGAAATCAGGCACCTTGGTCATCTTCATCAACCAGATTCGCATGAAGATCGGCGTGATGTTCGGCAGTCCGGAAACGACGACCGGCGGCAACGCGCTCAAGTTCTACGCCTCGGTGCGCCTGGACATCCGCCGCATCGGCGCAGTCAAGCGCGGCGAGGAAGTGATCGGCTCCGAGACGCGCGTGAAAGTAGTCAAGAACAAGGTCGCGCCGCCGTTCAGGCAGGCGGAATTCGAGATCCTCTACGGTGAAGGCACCTCGCGAGAGGGCGAGCTGATCGAGCTCGGCGTCAACCACAACCTGGTCGAGAAATCCGGCGCCTGGTACAGCTACAACGGCGATCGCATCGGCCAGGGCAAGGACAACACGCGCCTGTATCTCAAGGAGCATCCGGAGATCTCCGCGGCGATCGATGCGCAGTTGCGCGCGAAGCTGCTGGTGGGTGGGACCGGCACGGCCGGTTCGACTGCGAAGGCCGAGGAAGTCGAAGAGGCGTGAGCGCGCAGGAGGCTGGTTCCAGCCGTGCTGAGGTGGATGACTTCCCCAGGCGGCGCGAGAAAATTCTGACCGCCCTGCAAGCAGGGCGTAGTTTCGATTTCGAGCACATGCTGGAGCAGCACTACCGGCGCTTTCTGAACCGAGGCGACGGCGTCATCGACGTGGGCGCCCACACCGGCAGGCATCTGGTGAATTTCATTGAATGTGTCGGGGATTCCGGACACATCATCGCGTTCGAGCCGCTGCCATTCGCTTACGAGCATCTTCGCGCCCGTTACAGGCACGCCAACGTGATTTTGAAGAACGCCGCGCTCTCCAATACCGAGGGCGTCGTGTCCTTCGTTCATGCGCAGGGCACGCCGGAAGAGAGCGGTCTGCGCGAACGCATCTACAACTCGCCAACCACGGCGAATCCGCATGTCATCGAAGTCACTGCAGAGAAGCTCGATCGGTACGTGGACGACATTCCGCGGCTGAAGTACATCAAGATCGACGTCGAAGGTGGCGAGATGAATGTGCTGGCGGGCGGCACGCGCATGTTGCGCGCCCATCGACCGCTCGTATCGGTGGAATATGGCCGGCCTGGATACAGTGCGTATGGCCACACGTTGTTCACGCTATTCGATTTCGCCGAGGCGAACGATTACGTGATGTACGACATCTTCGCGAATCGCCTGGGCCGGGAGCAGTGGCCGCAATCGTGTGACTGCATCTGCTGGGACTTTTTCATGGTGCCGGCGGAGAAGGAAACGGAGTTCGCAAGGTTGGTACCGCCGGTGGCTGTCGACTAGTCTGCTCCGTCCGGCGCGCCGAGAGGTCCGTACTTGAGCCGTCCCACGAAAACACCCGCGAAACCCCAGTCGGCGTATGCAAAGGCCCTGGGCCTGCTCGCCCGCCGCGAACATTCCGCGCGCGAACTGAAGTCGAAGCTCGCCGCACGCGGCCATGACGACGGTGCGGTGCGCAAAGCGGTCGACCAAGCCAAGGACAAGCACTATCAGAGCGATGAGCGGTTTGCCGCCAGCCTTGCGCGCTCGCGGGCAGGGCAGGGTTACGGCCCGCGCCGGATCGAACTCGAGCTCAAATCCCACGGTCTTGCCGCGCCGGTGATCCGCGCCGCCATCGACGCAGCCGAGTGCGACTGGCAGGCCTCGGCGACGACGCAGGTGCGGCGGCGCTTCGGCCGCGTCGCTGCGGCAGACACCGCCGAGCGCGCCCGCCGCGCCCAGTTTCTCTTGCGCCGCGGCTTCGATCCGGCGACAGTAAGGGCCGTTACCCGCGCCGAAGTGGACGATCAGGCTGACGAGTTCGATTGAGAACTTGCGCAGCGGACCGCATCCTTGGCGTGTCCGCGTTTCGCCGAGTTGCCGAACCCGTATCCATGAAAACCTCCGAAATCCGCACCGCGTTCCTGGAATTCTTTCGTTCCAAGGGCCACACGATCGTACCGTCCAGCTCGCTGGTCCCGTCGAACGATCCGACCCTGCTGTTCACCAACTCCGGGATGGTGCAGTTCAAGAACGTGTTCCTCGGCAGCGAGAAATTGCCGTATGTGCGCGCGGCGGACGTGCAGCGCTGCCTGCGCGCGGGCGGCAAGCACAACGATCTCGATTCGGTCGGCTACACAGCGCGCCATCACACGTTCTTCGAGATGCTCGGCAACTGGTCGTTCGGCGACTACTTCAAGCGCGAAGCGATCGAGTGGGCGTGGGAGCTGCTGACCGGCGTGTTCAAGCTGTCGCCGGATCGGCTTTGGGTCACCGTTTATCACACCGACGACGAGGCCTACGACATCTGGTCGAAGATCATCGGCGTACCGGCCGAACGCATCGTGCGCATCGGCGACAACAAGGGCGCGCCGTTCGCGTCGGACAACTTCTGGCAGATGGCCGACACCGGTCCGTGCGGCCCGTGCACCGAGATTTTCTACGATCACGGTTCCGGCATCGCAGGCGGTCCGCCGGGATCGCCGGACGAGGACGGCGATCGCTACATCGAAATCTGGAATCTCGTCTTCATGCAGTTCGACCGCGCCGCCGACGGCACGCTGTCGAACCTGCCGGCGCCGTGCGTCGATACCGGCATGGGCCTCGAACGTCTCGCCGCCGTGCTGCAGCACGTGCATTCGAACTACGAGATCGATCTGTTCCAGCACCTGATCCGCGACGCTGCGCGTTTCACTGGCACGGGCGATCTCGAGAACAAGTCGCTGCGCGTGATCGCCGACCACATCCGCGCCTGCAGCTTCCTGATCGTCGACGGCGTGCTGCCGTCGAACGAGGGCCGCGGTTACGTGCTGCGCCGGATCATCCGCCGCGCGCTGCGCCATGGCTGGATGCTCGGCGTGCGCGGCGATTTCTTCTGGAAGATGGTCGCGCCGCTGGTCGAGGAAATGGGCGAGGCGTATCCGGAGCTTGCGGCCAAGCGCGCGACCGTCGAGCAGGCATTGCGCGCCGAGGAGCAGCGCTTCGGCGAGACGCTCGAGCAGGGCATGAAAGTGTTCGAGGAAGTGACGCGGAAATCGCCGAAGCTGATTCCCGGCGCCGACGCATTCCGCCTTTACGACACCTACGGCTTCCCGGTCGACCTCACTGCCGACATCGCGCGCGAGCGTGGCCTCGAAGTCGACATGGTCGGGTTCGAGGCCGCGATGGATGCGCAGCGCGACCGCGCACGCGCGGCGAGCCAGTTCGAAAGCAAAGGCCAGATGCCTGCTGAGCTGGCGAGCACGTTGTCGCCGACGAAGTTTCTCGGCTACGAAACATTGGAGACGGACGGCTGCAAGCTGCTCGCGATGCTGCGCGGCGGCCGCGGTGTCGGTTCACTCGGCGACGGCGAAGACGCGATCCTGATCCTCGACCGCACGCCGTTCTATGCCGAATCGGGCGGGCAGGTCGGCGATTCCGGAACGCTGTCGTCAAAAGCGGGGCAATTCGTAGTGTCCGATACGGTCAAGCTCGCCGGCGCATTTCACGGGCACGTCGGACGTTGGACGGGTGGCACGCTGCAGGTCGGCGAAAGCCTCGCCGCGCATGTCGACGATGCGAGGCGCCAGGCTACGGTGCTGAATCACTCGGCAACGCATCTGTTGCACGCCGCCTTGCGCAAGGTGCTCGGCGATCACGTGCAACAGAAAGGCTCGCTGGTGGCGCCGGATCGCCTGCGTTTCGACTTCGCGCATTTCCAGCCGGTCAGTGGCGACGAATTGCGCCGCATCGAGGACATGGTCAACGCTGAGGTGCGACGCAACGTCGCGGCGGAAATCCGCGAGATGGCGTATCAGGACGCGCTCGATTTCGGCGCGCTGGCGCTGTTTGGCGAAAAGTACGGCGACGAAGTCCGCGTGTTGAAGATGGGCGATTTTTCCACCGAGTTGTGCGGCGGCACGCACGTCGGCCGCACCGGTGACATCGGCTTGTTCAAGATCGTCAGCGAAAGCGGCGTTGCCGCGGGTGTGCGCCGCATCGAAGCGCTCACCGGCGCCGGCGCGATCGCCTACGTGGCGGAGGAAGAGGCGCGGCTCGACCAGGTCGCCGATCTGCTGTCCGCGAGCGGTGCGGACGTGGTCGACAAGCTGCGCCAGTTGTTCGACAAGCAGAAGAAGCTCGAGCGCGAGCTCGAATCGCTGAAGGCAAAGGCCGCGAGCTCCGCCACGCAGGATCTCGCTGCCCAGGCGCAGGACGTCGCGGGCTTTCGCGTGGTCGCGGCGCGCGTCGACGGGCTCGATGCGAAAGCGCTGCGCGAGGCGGTCGACGGCCTGAAGCAGAAGCTCGGCGACTGCGTCGTGCTGCTCGCAGCCGGAGGTGACGGCAAAGTCGCGCTGGTCGGCGGCGTAGGCGGCGCCGCGCTCGGCAGGATCAAGGCCGGCGACGTCGTTGCCCACGTCGCCGCGCAGATCGGCGGCAAGGGCGGCGGGCGGCCGGATATGGCACAGGGCGGCGGCGTCGACTCGCCGGCCCTCGACCAGATGCTCGCCGCGCTGCCCGCGTGGATCGCGGCGCGCGCCGCGTAAGTCATCGGTGGCGAAGATTTCTGCCGCGTCGTTGCGCGGTCCGGGGTGCTTCGCTACCATCCCTGAACGCCGGTATCGACGCCCCCGATTCAGCAATGGTCGGGAGAGAACGTCGGGCTGGTACACGGGGAGCGGTCAGCGAGGGAGGCTGATCCTAGCGTTCATGCGATTGTGGTCCGCGTGTGAGTGTCGCGGCGGACTGGCCATCGACTGAACCAGGAAATAGAGTGTCAAGGAGAGCACCATATGTTGATATTGACTCGCCGGGTCGGTGAGACGCTGATGATCGGAGACGAGGTGACCGTCACCGTGCTCGGCGTAAAAGGCAACCAGGTCCGGATAGGAATCAATGCGCCAAAGGACGTGGCAGTGCATCGCGAGGAGATTTATCAGCGCATCAAGCGCGAGTCGACTCCCGGTTCCAGCCCACCGGATGGTTCGGGTTCTTCCGGCGACAGTTCGGGCTGAGCCTTTACGCTTGCCCGGCCCGCCAGTATGCTTCCGCGCCCGATGTCCTGACGCAAGCGCGTCGAACGCGCAACCAGCGATTCCGCGATCGTATGCCGATCGCGCGATGTGAAATCCCCGGAGAGATGCCCGAGAGGCCGAAGGGGCTCCCCTGCTAAGGGAGTATAGGGTCAAAAGCTCTATCGAGGGTTCGAATCCCTCTCTCTCCGCCAGTTACAGAGGTAATCTGCTGAATTAGCGGCGATTTTTTGCCCTACCGTTGGCGTTGCCCATTAGAATGCCCATTTCGAATCACTGCCGTGCCAAGCGCGCGTCGCGGCGCTGCAAGGACAAACCGGTCGCTTCACGCATTACGCGATTCCGCGCGGCGATGCGACAAAACTCCTTGCAAGGTCGATGTGTGCTCTCTGCGCCGTAGCGCGCTGGCCGTCAGAACTGCTGGGCTAAGCGCGCAATTTCCTTCGGCGTTTTGGCGAGCGTCGTCGAGTCGCCACTGCGCCAATAGACCTCGTCGCCGTAGTAGGAAAGTTCCTTCTGCGGAGGGACCGTGAAGATAATCACTCCGAGGCCGAAGAATGCGTTGTAGTCGATATGGGAAAGAATGGAATCGCGCAGGGCTGGCGATAGCGCGGATTTCTTCACGGCGTCCTTCAACCTCGTGTAGTACTGCTCAATTGAGATCTTGAGGACGTTCGCTTCGCGGACGACACCAACGACGTACCTCTTACCGACCTTCTTTGGCTCAATCTTGTCCAATTCCTTGATTCGCTTGGCGTCGGAGTCCTTATCGGTTACACCGATGAGTACTTTGCCGCCGCGCTCCGGGGCGCTGTTCGCGATTCCGCACAATGTCTTAAGCACTTTTTCGACGACGTCGTTATCTAGCGCGCGATCGTCGCTCAGTTTTAGTATTCCCTGCTTCAGCTCGTAGTCCGAAAGCTCAATCTCAGAGCGGCGAATGGTCGTCTCGATATCGACCGTCGCGTGATTTCCATAGATCTGCTTGCCCGGGTCTCCTTTAACGAAGCCCCCCGACATTAGGCCCTTTATGGTGTCGATGTTCTTGCGCCGCTCGTCTGGAGAGGTGGCGGCACGACTAGTATTTATCCGATCGTTCAATCCAGTGAGTGCCTTCTTGACGGCCGCATGACTCGAAATCACCATTCCTTCCCGGACGATGAGCTCGTAGAAGGCAATGTGAATGAGTGCGAAAACGGCTGGAAAAGGATTCGTAGTACCTTTCGGGAAGACGACGTTTCTGAGCTTTGTTCGTCCGCCGTCCGCACACACGCTCAAGATCTCATCAAGGATGAATTTGAACTCTTCGGAGAACTTCGCCGATCCGTAAACCGCGAGCGCGTCGTTCACGCGCGCGGCTTCCGTTGTGGATGAATCGTATATTTGATCGAGGGCATCCTTGGCTCGCTCGATGAGCTGACCGCTCACGACGCAGGCCGCAATGTCAGCGATGCATTGCTCGTCCATGCTGTCGCGCAAATCGGTAGATCGGAGCACTCCTTGCTCACACCAGACGACCTCGTCAGCCTTGATCTCGTAACCGTGTTTTACGGTCGGGAGGTCTATGCTGATGCTCGGCATTGCTTTCAATGACAGCACATCTGCGGACGCATCGCCCCGAACGTCGCAGGCAATAAGCCGCACCATCTGAGAAAATTCATTCTCGACACCTGCTTGTCGTCGCTCCTGATCGCTGAGTCGATGGCCGTAAGTATTGATGCGGCCGAACACATCGTTCACCTCCTCGTCGGTCGCATTCCGCATAACCGACAATGCCAAGGTGTAATCCAAGACGGAGCTGACATCCTTTGGAGTGATCCAATCTGCTGTGTCGGCGATCGTAAACAGACCTGCATCCGCGTTTGCCTTCGCCGTTGGAAATTGCTTAACGTCGAAGTACTTCGCCTCCAGCGTCGGAAAACCGGTTTCGATGAACGAGAGGATTGCGTGCAAGCGTTGAAGGCCATCGATAATCTCGTAGCCGTCATTCCCCTTCCGCTCTGCAATCAAGATCGCAGGAATCGGATAACGCTTCATTATTGACTCGATGAGACGTTGCTTTTCCTCACGAGTCCAAACCAGCTTGCGCTGATATCGACGATTTACGAATAGCTTGTCCTCACCGAACATTGTGTAGATGGATTGGACGGTCGTTGGCTGCGAAACGAGCTCCGACATAAGGATTCACTCCCAAAAGATTCGACTAGTCTCAACTACACCTCGGCGCGACGCCCCGAGCGTTGTATAAGGCGTTCCAGCATCTCATAGCGAGAAGCATAGGTAGTTCCGATTCCCGTAGCGATGGTGGCTTTAGGCCCAGAGTAGGGCTCGGATCCTCCAAGTATGCCTGCAACAGTTGGAATTTTAGAAATTTAGGCATGACGGACCCTAGCTTGTGGAGGCAGAGACTGAAAGTCAGAACTAGAACGATCGACTCGCCGCGGCCGGTCCGCCATCAGCTTCGGGTGATCCGGCCGGCAAATCTGCCTAGGCGACGTCCATCGATTGCATCTCCCACTCGCGCGCGCGTCTCAGCGCGCCGACCGGCGGCTCCGATATGTGGCCGCCCTCCATCGAGCGCCGTCATCTGCGCCGCGACTATCTTGCACGACGCAACCTCTCAAACTTGTGGGCGACCAACGCCGCGCTTGCAGCAACACAGTCTGCAAGCAGCTCATGGACTAGACAAAGACTTCGGGATATCTCGCCCGCATTCGCGCGTTTTGGAAATCAGACTGCCGCGCGATCGAACGCAGAGCCTCCTTGACCTTCGCCACCGCGGCTTGATACTCGCTCACGCCATCCAATCGCAAACATCTCGACACGAACGCGACACCCTCGTCACCGGAACCCTCAAGCAATAGCGTGGTGATGTCTGCTGCTTTAGCGGCAGCTATTGAAAGCATTGCATCGTCCTGACCTTCGGCATCCTGCCAAATCACGGTGAAGGCGTCTTGTAGCGCCATATAGGGGCGAGACACCTTGAACGCTTCTTGCGCGAGAGACAACAGGAGCTCGTCTTTGATCGGCTCAAAGCGAGACATCTTCTCCGGGTCGAGACCTTTAACATCCTCCTTCGCTTGGATATCGACCCAATAGTGAATGAGGCGATCCGCCAGAGAAGAAGCGCCCAGTTCGCGCAGGAGCCGGGCGGTTCCGTCCACATTGTGACCCTCTATGTAGCGTGCCGCTGGTGGGAAATGATTTTCGAGTCCTTCAATGATCTCATTGCGTGCATTGCGAAAACTGTAGTGCCAGAGGTTCCAGACAGACCGGTAGCGCTGGATTTTCTCCTGACGCTCCGCGAAAGTTGCCCGTCCTGCCAACAGTGCCGCAAGCCTGCTGCGGTCGGTACTGCCCTCGCACACGAGCTCAAGCAGTGGCGCATCGTCCTCCGGCGAAATCTCAACCCCGTAGGCATCTAGCGCTTTGTCCCAAGCGCGCTCGTGCTCGCTTCGGTGGTCATGCTTCTCGTCAGTAAATAAGTGCGAATGGGGTCGATGATTTAGCACGTAATCGATTGACGGCGCCCCATCCGAAACTGAGAGATGACAGTACGCGAGCAGCGCTAATGAGCGACTTACCGATTGTTGTACTTCGCTCGATAGATCGGCGGCCGGTACGACACGTTCGAGGTGCTCAAGAAATGCCTTGAGACGTATAATCGTCCTGATGTTGGTGCATCCCAACTCAATTATTGCGTCCTTGGCAATGGCCAACAACTCGATAGATTGCTCTCCAGAAAAGACGATTTCTGCGCAATCCTTCGCTGATGGCGAGAATCTCAGCTCACTGTGAAATACCTTTTCCCTTTGCTGCAGCCAATCGCTTGTATCCTCTGCGCGTAATGATTGGTCGTTAACGATAACGACCACTCGACAGTTCCTGTCTTCGCAAAGTTGCGAGACGAAACCCAACAGGTCGAGCAGGCGCATCTTTGCCCCGCGCCGTTCTAGGTCGTCCAAGCAAATTAGGCAATCCTTTATTTGTGAGCTTATCCAAGCCTTGTAGAAGCCGTCGACCGCCTTTATGTGCCTAACATCAGAGTCGGCTGTAATCGGCGACAAGAGTCTCAGCGTCCCATTGCGAAGGCGCTTCCAGTTAGATGTCCGCCGTTCGCCATCGTCGTACTGTTGGTTCAAGAAAATTGCCGCTTTCAGCTCGCTCAAAGTTTCCACACCAAATAGAGAAACATAACTATAGGGCTGCCTGCGGTTCGGTCCGCAAGTTCGCACGAACTGCGAATACACGGCTTTCCAAAGATGGGTCTTGCCTCGCCCCCAGGTTCCCTCCAGCGCGAGTGCGCGCGGCGTCAAATCCACTAGAAAGTCGTTTAGAGCTTGCCGGGTCGATAACAAGGGTGCGCTCCGGTTGGTATGTCGCTGGTCTTAATAGTTCGGCGGTGTCAATCGTCGGCGATCCCATCGCAACGCGCGCAAGTCGTTCTGGGCTCACGCGATCGTGGAGAGCGTAGCGGCGGCGGATGCCGCGGCATAGCAGCGACCCGGCGATCGTCGAATGGGACACAGAATGGGATTTTGTCGACGTCCGCTATAAGAGTAAAAATGGATCAATAACTTACGTGCGAAAGCGGCGGATGCAATGTCCGCCAGCCCCGCGGCGTGCTGTCCCTGTAGTGCCCCTGAGGGCTCGCCGCGGGTTGTGGAAGTCATCGACACGTCGTGTCAACAAAGTCCCCGATTCGCGTGCTTGTGCAATGGATTTCCTGATGCTCACGCTCGTACGGCCGGGCGCCGGCATTGTAGGCGGCTGCGCCGGCTGCCATGCCGTCCACGAACTGGCGCTGTTGTTCGGGGGTCATTGTCGCGCAACCCCCGATCGAAAGGCTCAATAAGACCGCAGCCAAAATCTTCATACTCTTCCCCTTGTGACCAACTGCCGTGATATATGAGCAGCAATTAGCGAGCCTGCGATCGAGGACAATCGTGACACTGCGCCTTATCGCGACCCGCTCCTGAAGGTGAACGGAGGAATCTTGCGATGACGGACGTTCATCGAATGTATCCGCGAGACACATCCCAGAGAACCTATCTGAGGAATGAAATCGTCAGGTCATTCGAGACCCTTCGAATTTACTGCGAGCACCTTGACGACGTTCGATCTAGTGCCCTGCGAGAGCTGCAATCAAACATAGACACGTTGCTGGAGGCGGACGCTGACGATGAGCGGTTTCTTTCTCTTGACTTCGAGCAACGTGAGGACATAGAGGATCTATTCGGCAAATTCCAGTGGTCCTCAGCGCTCATAGTTTCCTGCGCTCAGTTCGAAGTGCTAATCGGCGGAATTTGTCGGAGCGCACACCACCCGACCGACCTCAGTTTGTCCGACGTCCAGGGTCAAGGAATCCGCCGAGCGAAGCTATTTCTGGAAAAGGTTTGCCACGTCGATCTCTCGCCTGCGCGGCAGGACTGGCAGGCAATTAAGATGTTGGCTGACTTACGCAATCATGTAGTTCACGGTGATGAATTTTTTGACCCCAAAAAGAATAACAACCTGGTTCGTGTTGCTAATGGATTGCCGGGGATAGGTCACGCGGAGATGCCTGAAATGCAAGAAATCAGCGCGTCGAGGAAGATTCGCATTCGTCCGTCGCGGGAAACTTTGACCTTCTGCATCGATGTATTTCAAAGATTCCTTCTTTTCGTTTTGGACGAAAGCGGCGTAACGGTGTAGCACCCCGGCGCCGGGCCGGGGTTCTCTTTGTACGTTCCGATCGCGCTACGCCCCTCCCGCCCTCGCCACGCCGCCGCGGCCATCGCGCCAGTTGTTCATGACGCACGCCTCCCCGAACTTACGCCCGGCCACTCGCGCGCTCGCCGATTCCGACCGCCGCAGCGTGAGCGGCGTCGTCGATCGGCCCGGTCTGTTTCTTCACCGGCTGCGGAAGGGCATTGAAGGTCTGGGTCACAATCAACTTCAGCCAGGCCTGACGTTCGGCCCGATGCTCCAGACCCTCCACCGCAGAGGGGTCGATGCGATGCAGATGGTCGCGCCACGCCTTCGGCAGCACCGCTGCCAGGACAGGCGGCAAGGCCAGCGGCGATCGCTTGAGTGCCGATATCGCGCCCGGCTCCTCGCCGCGCATCAGGCGGTCTGCGAACGCGGTTAGTGCCTTCTGGTCCATAGCGCGTACCGCGGATCGAATCTCACCGTCTATGGCAGTGGTGACAACGTCGTTCGGGGCGATCGGGCGCGCGCCAAACATTGCGTCCCAGTGGACCTGAAATTCAGCCGCGGACTTCTCGGCCGAGCGCTCGTGAACGATGTGCGCCTCAAGCGCACGCTGCGAGATTTTGGAAATGTCGGTCGCCTTCGCGATATCACTCAGGCGCACATCGTCTTGGATGCGCTTCACTTCATCAGCATGAGAGGTAGCCGTGCGGATCGCGGCGGCTGCGATGCCGACCTCCGCAGTTTCGGGATGAGTACCGGCCGGCGGACGCCATGCGATCCCAGCGCCGAGCGCTGTGCCGACTGCATCCAGTGAGCCGTTCGCCGCGAGCTGCGGGATTGCGCGATCGTTGACGAGGATGGCGCGAAAATTTGCTTCGTACTGTTTCATTCGGGAAATTCCTCACGTGTTTTGTATTGCGGAACCGGCGGGCGAGATGCGCCGCCGGGTAAATCGATCAGCGGGTCTTGCCGTCGTGCGGCGTGATCGTGCCGTTGGGATTGAGCTTCATTCCTTCGGCGGCGAGTGCGACTTGCGCGCTTGAAGGTGCGTTGTGCGCGGGCGGCGCTGGCGTCATGCGTTGGGCCGCAGCGATGATGGATGCAAGGTTGCTCAGGTCGTTTCTCACGGTGTTGTTACCTCTCTCGATTGTGTTGCGTGGTTGGATCGGGATCAGCGCCGTTCGATGGCGCTCGGGGTGGTCATTCGGACTCAGGGACACTCGCGTCGACGACGCAGCGATACACGACCACCTCGGCGTTGCCGCGCAGTCGGGCAGCTTCGCGACGTTCCGGAGTCGTGGGCGTCGGACCCGCACACCTGAAAATTAGCGCGCGCGGTTGCGGCGACGCGTCGAGCGAGAGCGCTTCCAATGCGATCAATCTCTGAATTAGGCCGCGGGCTTTACTCAGCATCGCGGCGAGCCTCGCTGGCTTTTTCAAGCGCGGCGATGCGCGCGGCCAGTTCGTCGACCTCGCGCAGCTTCGCGACGCTGGCAAGCGCAGCGGTCAGATCGCTTGCAATGTCGGCCGGCAACTCGCCCCGCGCCGCAGCGCGCGCAACAGCAAGCGCGATATCGGACGGTGTTGCGTCGGCCGCAATGCCGTCGACCGCGTGCAACTCGCGCGTAGGGCGCAACGCCGGCAGCGAACGGCTTATCAGAATCCCGGCCGCGGCCGTGTCGCCGCCACGCGCCGCGTTAAGCAATCCTTGGATGACGCCGGGCAGCTCGGCGGCAATGGCGTCGCGAAGTTTCGTCGAAGCATGCTTGGAACCCTTCAGTTTGCGCCCGCCGCCCGATTGCCCAGGCTTCCAGCGCGTATCGCGTTTTTTCTCGTTCATTGCGTTATCTACCTCTGCAAAATCCACGGTTTCGGGATCGCGTCTATGTCGATCATATAGACGGCTATATGGCTAAACAGTTGGCATGTTTCACACACCATTTGTTTTTGGCCGTGGGGCAGACAATGGGACAAGGTTTTGCCCCACGCTTGCCCCACACCAAACCCTTGAAACCCAACTGCGGTGCGGCTCTTGCCCCATTGCCCCACGCTTGCCCCATTCATATTTTCGTTTTGGGGCAGCTTTGCCCCATTTCTCCGGGCTCTATAAGAGCCCGGATGGGGCAGAGCCCGTGGGGCAGCGGTTTTACTCATCGTCTTTCACCCATCGGGCGACGGTCGATTTCGGAACGCCGACCTCACCCGCAATAACTCGCTGCGTAAGACCTTGGCGCTTTAGTTCGATCGCCTTCTCGCGCTTCGCCGCTTCGACCAATGCGCCGCCGCCTAGGTCGAGCAGGGTCAGCGTCGTTTCGATTAAAGGGCCGTCGTCGCCGGGAATCTCGACCTCGATTTCGACTTTCTTCAGCAGGACCGGCGGCGGCTTGCGCCAGTCCTTTTCCTTCTCACCCGCGACGAGCTGCACGGAGTCATCGCCCTGCTTGCTCAGGAAGAAATCCGAATCGAGCGCTGCGGTAAAGCTGGTGTTGCCCCGCGCACGGTTGTCGCTAGATAGGCCCGTGTGATGTACCGCGAGAACACACGCGCCCCATTCGAGGCGGAGCGCGTCCATCGCCGCCACGAAACGGCCCATGTCGGCCGTACTGTTCTCGTCGGCGCCGTTCATTGCGCGCGCAACCGTGTCGACCACGATCAGCGCCGGCGCGATGCCGATCTCGTCGACCATTTGCTCGACAGTCTCGCGGATGGCCGCGACGACCTCCGCGACGTTCTCGGGATCGCACAGGAACGGCAGATTGGACGCGATGTACAGCGGGTGTCCGTCGAGGGATACGCCCCGCGCCTTCTCCCATCCCTGAAATCGCTTGCGCGCGCCGCGCTGCCCTTCGCCGCTCAGGATGAACGCAGCGCCGCGCTTGACCTCGCGGCCGCACCACGGCGTTCCTGTTGCGACACACGCCGACCAGTCGAAGGCGAGGAAACTCTTGCATGAACCAGGCGCGCCGATCAGGCTGGCTAGCGTGTACCGCACGAGATAGTCGCGGATCAACCAGTCCGTCGGGCGCGACACGATCGAGTCGACACGCGCGAACGTGATGAGGCGCGGCTTGTCCGACGTCAGGATATTGGTGTGTTCAATTGCCACAGAAAGCGGCGTGCGCGCGCCGTGCGCGGGCGGGATCGTCGGCGCCGAGCCCTTCATCGGGTTCTGCCAGCCGTCACGCTGCGCGCGCGCAAACAGCGCTTGATAGCCGATGCTTGAGCCGGCGAACGTTTCCCATCGGCGCGCATCCTCGGGTCGCCACTTCGACGACTGTTGCGCCCAGGTCGTCCACGCTTCCTTGCCGAAGGCGCCGAGGCAGTACGTAGCGTGGCCGGCGAAAATAAAATCGTCGTAGTTGTCCACGTCGAGCGCGTTCAACGCCGAGCGCACTTCGGCCGCAAGCGTCGCGACGATCATGGCGGGCGCCGTCGACGGTTCGGCCGGCTCGCGCTTTGCGCGGCTTGTGGCCGCGCTAATAAGCCACTGCGGCGCGACCGCGATTTCCTCCTCGTTGCGCCACGCGTAGCCGGTGCCGCAGCGCGCTGGGCTCGGTGCGACGACGTAGCCGTGATGGCCGCGCACGTCCAGGCCGACTCCTAGCTGGTCGACGCTGTTGCTCACGTCAGGTCCGCGCAGGTAGTAATGCGTCCCGCCGTTCGGCGTCGTCGCGCTTAGAGTCGCCGGGAATTCGCCGTGCTCGGCGAGCAGTGTGGCCAGCGAGGCGTCGCCGTTCTTCCCATTTTTGTTGTCGACATCGAGCACGGTCAGCCCGTTGCCCGTCGCAATACCGATGCCCGCGCCGGGTGTCAGGTTCCACCATCGCCGGATGGTTTTGGCGTCGCTCGTCGCGGCCTCGGGCCAGCCCTTGCGCTGCGGAAGCTTGCGGTTATTGTCGTCGCCGCTGTCGCGCAGCGGGAAAACATGGAATCCACGCTTAGCGTATCCAAGCGCGGCTTCCACAGCGCGCGCCGCCTTCCCAGCTACCGGCGGCGCGGATTCGGCAGGGATCGCCGCGGCGGAGCGCTTGGACTCCTTAGCGCTCACGCGGACCAGTGTCCGCGTCGGGCGGACAACGGTCCGTATAGCGCCGACCATTCCGCGCGCGACGTTTGGGCCCTAAGGCTCTCGCATCGACGGACCCTATCCAGCAGATCGCGAACCGCAGGCCAGCAAGGTGAATCCGCAGGTAAGTGCACCGCGAATCGCTCGACGTGACGGCGCGCGTAAGCCAGCTCGCGGGGCCCTGGCGGTCGAGCGTCGAGGAAGGATTCGGCCAGACCGCAATAGAGGTCCAGCCCGTGCAGCACGCTCTTGAGCTTCATGCTGCGATTGCCTCGGCGCGGCGATCACGAGCGGGCTTCGCCGCAGACTTCGGCGCGAGCGCGCTGCGCGCGGCAACAAGCTCGTCGACGAGTGCGCGGATTTTTTCGGGCGACCAGCCGGCCGCATCGGCGCGGACGACAGCGTCGACCTCCGCGTCAATCCAGAGCCTTGGGTTCTTCCCCGCGATCGGCGGGACAAACGTGCGGTCCGCAATGCGCTTGCGGATGGTCTCGCGACCTTTACCGGCGCGGCCGTATACGGTGCGGCCACCTATCAGACTGATCGTGTTCATCGCTCGGCTCTCCTAACGGCAGCAGGTGGCTGCCGTCTTCGGGGCCGATTCCAGCGGAAACGCCTTCGCGCGTCGAAACGACGCCGGTAAATCAAACCTTGCCGGACTTCCTCTTGTGCTCGCGCCAAGCGCGCCGCGCGTCGTCTGGCGTGACGGTGCCGGCGGCATATCCGGCGCGCAGCTCAGCGAGGATTGCGGGCCAAGCGTCGGGCTCGATCGCCTCGGTCGCTTGTGACTGTGCCGGCTCCAGCGTCGGTATGTGGTTCCGGCTCGGCTTCATGTAGTCCTTGACGGTCGAGACGCTGACGCCGTAGTCGGCGGCGAGTCGCGCGATGCAGCGCGCCAGCCATGCGCGGACCTCTTGCACGGCATGCGCGTGATCGACGGCGAGCCATCC
>Ga0193717_1000777_pt1 | contig 20303 bp, 18 predicted proteins | sample U2c2metaG_FD_145900 | JGI IMG/M metagenome (GOLD analysis project Ga0193717, IMG submission 145900) | Soil microbial communities from a riparian zone of the East river system, Colorado, United States - U2c2 | ecosystem: Environmental > Terrestrial > Soil > Riparian zone | place: USA: East River...
TGATAAAACCTGCGCCAAGGTCGCCGCCCAGAGACCCCATGGCGCCTCCGATGGCTTGTTGCCGGGCCGTACCAGATGGTGTCGTCCAGGAAGCGCGCAGCGCATCCTCGGGTAATTGTGCTTTTGCTTGCAGACACAGGAGTAGCCCTAAAAGTGGGAAGTACTTTTTCATATTAGGTTAGTTAGCACAGTAAAATAGGGGAGGACCCAGCGAGACCGGAGGTCTCTTGGCCGAAGGCCCATAATAAGACTCGCCTAATGGCGTCCAGGTCTGCTAAACCCACCACCGCCGCCACCGCCACCCGAAGGGGTATAGCTGCGGACCGGCTGGCTGCTCGGCTGAAATGCAGGCCTGTAAGTATTGTTATTGCCTGGGCGATAGAAGCTGTTGTTGTTGTTGACCTGCCTTGTGCCTTGGCCGTTCAGTGTAGAGTTGTAGGCTGAAGTAGTGCTCATGCCCGGACGGTAGAAACGGCTGCCGCTGCCGTTGCGGGTGGAAACATTGGAACCGGTCGAACTCCGGGTCAGCCCGTTGCGGTAAGCTACTGAACTGAACGGCCGGAGATGCGAATAGACGCCGGACGGCGCTATGCCATGACCGACGATCACGCCACCACCATAGTACGGATTGTAAAAATATGGGTTATACCAGCTGTTCCACATGTAATAGCTGTTAAAGGCAGAATAAGGGTCCCAGAAGCCTAAGCCATATCCGAATCCCATACCATAGCCAAATCCATAACTGGGATATCCAAATCCATATCCTGCGGAAAGGCCCCAGCTGCTGCCGGGAGAATAATAAGAATCGTAATTGCTGTAGTCATCGAAATATGACCAGCGATCGGGATCCTGCGCTTTCATGCGGATATAGTTGTCGCTGGGTGCGGTGCTATAATATTCGTCGTTATTTTTTGAGGATGCTCTTGTTGCTGCTTTATTGCCACCGGAAGAATAGTAAATATCGTCGGTGTTTTGAGTATTGCGCGAGGACGAGCAACTGCTCATCGCTATCACGAGTACAACTGCAAAGGTCAGCAGGGTATATAGGCGTTTCATGGCGAGTTTATTATTTATTTTCACTTCGAAGTTGCTAAATTTGCCGCTTCTTGTGTTAAGGTAAAGTTACAATAAATAACACGCCTTATTAGGAAAACTTAACATTTTATTGTTAAAAGCCGATTAATTTAGTATATCCCGATTTAAAGCTATGAGCAAAGAAATTAAGAGCCGGAAAGAAGATTATTCTCAGTGGTATAACGACCTGGTCATCAAGGGTGGATTGGCCGATCACTCGGAGGTCAAAGGATGTATGGTCATCAAACCCTATGGCTTTGCCCTCTGGGAGAAAATGCGCGATCAGCTGGATAAGATGTTCAAGGACACGGGTCACGTGAATGCCTATTTCCCGCTCTTCATTCCCAAGAGCTTTTTAAGCAGGGAAGCCGCCCACGTAGAAGGTTTTGCCAAGGAATGCGCCGTGGTGACACACTACAGGCTGATGAACGACCCCAATGGGGGTGGGGTAGTGGTCGACCCTTCGGCCAAGCTCGAGGAAGAACTGATCGTTCGCCCGACCAGCGAAACCATTATCTGGAATACCTATAAGGACTGGATCCGCAGCTATCGCGACCTGCCTCTCCTGATAAATCAATGGGCGAACGTGGTAAGATGGGAGATGCGCACCCGCCTTTTCCTGCGGACCACTGAATTCCTCTGGCAGGAAGGACATACTGCCCATGCTACTGCCGTGGAAGCAATTGCCGAAACCCGCCAGATGCTGGACATCTATGCCGAATTTGCCGAAGAATGGATGGCCATGCCTGTGATAAAAGGAGTAAAAACGCCAAGCGAACGTTTTGCCGGCGCCGTAGACACCTATTGCATCGAGGCGCTGATGCAGGATGGGAAGGCCCTCCAGGCCGGCACCTCCCATTTCCTGGGACAGAACTTCGCTAAAGCCTTTGAAGTAAAATTCTCCGATAAGAACAATCAGCTGGAATACGTATGGGCTACCAGCTGGGGAGTCAGCACCCGTCTGATCGGGGGACTAGTCATGGCGCACAGCGATGACGACGGGCTGATCCTGCCGCCCCGCATCGCCCCTACGCAGGTGGTCATTGTCCCCATCTACAAAGGGGATGACAGGAAGGAAGAGCTCGATGCAAAAGGCAAAGAGCTGGCGGCCCAATTTAAAGCTGCAGGCATCAGCGTCAAATTTGACGACAACGACAACTCCCGCCCCGGCTTCAAATTCGCTGAATACGAATTAAAAGGCGTCCCTGTGCGTATCGCAATGGGACTGCGTGACCTGGACAACAACAGCGTTGAGGTCGCCCGCCGCGACACGAAAGAAAAGAAGACGATTACCCTGGAGGGGCTGCCGGAATATGTAAAGACCCTGCTTGGGGATATCCAGCAGTCCATGTATAACAAGGCAAAAGCCTATCGGGATTCTCATATCACTAAGGCAGACACCATGGAGGAGTTTGAAAGACTGCTCGACGAAAAAGGCGGTTTTATACTTGCCCACTGGGACGGAACGGCAGCCACGGAAGAAGCCATTAAGGACCGCACAAAGGCCACCATCCGCTGCATTCCGCTGGACAACCCGGCCGAGGAAGGAAAATGTATCCTGACGGGGCAGCCCAGCAGCCAGCGTGTCCTGTTTGCCAGGGCCTATTAAATTAATAATCAGGTAAAAAATAGTGGTTCCTCTGCAGGGAACCATTATTTTTTTTATATTCATATCTATATGGAAACGAATGTGCCCCCTTCCACCGGTTTGTTCGAGCTTTCGGTTGACAGCACAGCACACGGATACCTGCTGGACGCTGCCCGCTGGGCCAAGTTTCTGGCCTTCGTGGGATTTATTTTTTGCGCCTGCTTTATGACAATAGCTTTGTTTGTGGGCACACTCTCAGAAACGTTCACAACCATGGGGAGCCAGTCCTTTTCCCTTCTCTTTAAAACCTTGATCACTTTCGCTTATGCCGGCCTTTCGCTGCTGAACTTTTTCCCCTGTCTTTACCTTTATAAATTTGCTTCCAAAATGCAGGTGGCGCTGCGGGATAACGACCAGGAACAGCTGAACCGGTCCTTCAAGAACATGCGTTCATTTTACCGTTTTGTAGGGATGCTGATGATCGTCTGTCTTTGTTTCTTTGCGCTGGCTCTGGTGGGGATCATCCTCCAGGCAAGGCTTATGCATGCCGGCACCGGTACCGGTATATAGGAGAAACCAATAATTCTTTTTATTTTGGCGGTTATGGAAGAACCAAAAGACGAGGTATTCAGCGTAGTCATCAACCCATCACGGTTATCAGAATTCAAGAGCATTTATACAACGACAAAATGGATCTTCGGTATCGGGATCTCTTGCATCATATTACAAATTGCTTCCGCCATCGCCCACGCGACCTATACTGAGCCGGAAAAATACAGGAAATCCTTTTTTGCCTATTATCTGCAGCTCAAATTATCCAATTGGAATACCCTGCTCTATTGCGGGATCTATATAATTCAGCTGGTCGTCTGGTTGCGATTCACGGGTAAGATGGCCAGGGGCCTTGAATCCTCCGATAGCGTCACCTTTAACCAATCTTTTAATCACCTCCGCCGGTATAACCTGTTATTCCTGCTTGGGAGTGTCGTGGTCCTCCTGTTGGGCATACTATCCCTTTGGGCGCAAATCGAATTTGCACAGGCGTCCGCTGCGCGCAAATGATCGGTCCGATCAGCGGGTCGAATAATAATTATAATCTTTCAGCAAGGTCTGTAAAAAGTCCAGGGAATCCTGCTCATGCGGAATATCCAGCTTTGATCGGATCCTATCGGCGATACGCATGGAAAGATCATAGTCCCGGGTCTTGCTCACGGTATTGATGATCCCTTTCAGGGTATTGATATCTTTGTCGGTAAGCTGCATCACTTTTGGATAGCGGGGAAGATAGTCCTCTTCCACTTCGGTGAATACGGTATCCTCCCAGGACGTCCGGCTCTTTGTTTCGATAAGGATGGTCCCTGCTACCAGGTCGCCTATGCGCTGGGAATAGGGCGTCACAATAAAACAGATCATCCCCGCGAAGATAAAGATGAACCACCACCAGGGTATTAACTGAAAAGCAAGCGCCAGGATTATCCATAGCGAGGGTATATCCAGGACCAGGAATAACCACCGGATCAGGTATTGACTGATCGAGGGCTGCCCTCCGTCGGCTGAAATGACCTTGATGCGCATTATCTTTTTCCCAAGACTCTGACCGTTGAGAAAGATCTCGCTCAGGAGCTGGTAAAGGAATGGCGGCAGACTGAACAGGGTGACAAGCCCCGGGCTCCTAAACCAGCTATCCCCGACGGACGACGACATCGCCCAGCTGCCCAGCAGGATATACGCGAGTATTATCGCGTAGTCGATGATCTTTGCCATAGCCCTCTTGGGGAAAGAGGCTATTTTAAAGTCGATCTCGATATTGAAACCGGTGTCTAATTTAACCTGCAGCATAAGGATACCAGTGGATTATAATTATTCGAGTTTACTACTTATATTTATAGGCGCGGCAAAAAAACCTCTATAAATTTAATTTTTTGCCGGTTTATAGGCCAGTCAAATATAATGCTAAATTTTTCCTGTGAGAGAAGGTCTCTTTATTAAAAAAAATATTGATAAGTGGAAGGATTATCAATACGAGCATACCAACAATCCTGATGAAATGGCCACCCGGTTCACCGAGTTGGTGAATGACCTCGGATATTCCAAGACATTTTATCCGCATAGCAGGGTCACCCAATATTTAAATGGGCTGGCCTCCCGCATTTACCTGGGGATCTATCGTAATAAGAAGGAGGAATCTTCCCGCATCATCACCTTCTGGAAGACAGAGCTGCCTCTCGTTGTGCGCAGACATCACCGGCAGGTGCTTTGCCCTGATGGCCGCATTTTCGGCCGCTCACGACGAAACCTTTGTCAGAGGCGTGCTCGGCGATGAATATGTGGATATGACCGAAGACAATATTTCCCGCGGAGATCCTTTCGGGGTTTACAAAAGTGATAATCAGCTGAGCATGTTCTTTCGGATAGCTGTCAACAACATTAAGGTCTCTTTTATGGTCTTTGTAAGCGGCATCTTCCTGTCTTTTGGTACCATCTGGAATTTATTTACCAACGGGGTCATGCTTGGGGCGTTCCAATATTATTTCTTTGCCCGGGGGTTGGGCTGGAAGTCCATCCTCGTCATCTGGATCCATGGCACGCTGGAGATATCTTCCATCATCATCGCCGGAGCCGCCGGGCTGGTCCTGGGAAACAGCATCCTTTTCCCCGGTACACATGGCCGGCTTTACTCGCTGAAGAAAGGGGGCAAGGATGGCGTTAAGATGATGATCGGGCTGGTTCCGATCTTTGTGGTAGCAGCTTTCCTGGAAGGCTTTGTCACCCGCTATTCTTCGATGCCGGTTTGGTTGAGTATTTTCATCCTGGCAGCTTCGTTGTTTTTTGTCATCTGGTATTTCGTCGTTTATCCCATAAAAGTGGAGAAAAAAATGAGATCCCTGCCAACCCCAGAATTGTGAGTATTTCATCCCGTATAATATACCTTTTGCTGCCGCTGTCAATCTTCTTTGGGTATACCGCGTCTTGCCAGGATCGGACCGCTGCCGATTCTGTGACCGACTCCGTCAGCAAAGTTACCGCTAATGAAGATTCCATTACAACTGCGGCCTCCGTGCCCGACACTTTTGCTCTCCGGACCCTGCCCGATACCCTGGTACGACGGTGGAAAAAAGATCCTGCTCTTGCCTATGCCAATGACCCCGCTTACTGGCATAAAGAGCCTGAAAAACCCGAGGACCACCGGTTCCTGCTGGCATTATTTAATTTTCTGACCAGCAGAGGTTTCCTATATACTTTGTATATTTTACTGGGAGCCCTGCTGATCTATGCGGTCATCCGCATCATGAATGAGAACAACGTCCGGCTCTTTTACCGTTCGGCAAAAAAGAAAACAGGTCTTTCCGGACCGGATTCGCCCGCAGACGAAATGGGCGAGGACCTGGGCCAGCAGGTGCAACATTTTATCCAGCTCAGGGATTACCGGCAGGCTACCCGATATCTCTACCTGATATCACTGACTTTGTTGAACGAAAAGGGATTGATCAAATGGCATAAGGATGCTACCAACCAGGAATACCTGCTCCAGCTAAAAGGTTCTACCTGGGAGACTTCCTTCCGCTACCTGACCGGTATTTATGATAAGGTATGGTATGGTGAATTCCCACTGGGAGAAACACAGTTCAACCGGCTGCATCAGTATTTTGAGGACTTTTATAAAACAGTCCCCGCATGAGCCGCATCAACCAACGCCGCCTTGTTTCGTCCGCTTTCCTTTATTTAAGGAGGTGGTGCAGTCTGCTCCCGTATTTAGGCAGGTGCAGTCTGCTCCTGGTGCTGCTGTCCTGTTCCTTCTCTTCCTGCACAATCAAACAGTCGAAAGAGCTGAACCGTCGCATCACCCTTTGGCGAAAAGACAAGATACCGTATGGTACGGAACTTGCCTATGATGGCTTACCCTATCTTTTTCCAAATGCGGCCATCACTGTCAACAAAAACTCTCCTACTACGTTCCGGACGGGAGAGGGAAAAAAAGCATATATAATTGTTGTCAGCAGCCTGGACCCCAAACCGTCAGAGGTCACCGCCCTCCTGAATTTTGTGGGCGAAGGCAATCACGTCTTTATTTCCGCGCACCACGTCGGCGACACTCTGCTGCATATTCTCGGCTTAAAAGCCGGCCGGGGACTTGACCAGGGTTTTGAACCGGATAGCCTGCGGCTAAAGCTGCTGGACCCGCAAACAGCCGACTATCAGTCCTTTGCCTATCCGGGAGATGCCTACGACAACTGGGTCACTTCCCTCGATTCCCAATATGCGGTGGTAATGGGAAGAGATCACCGCGACCGGCCCGATTTTATAAAGTTTACCTATAAAAGCGGCGGAACCGTTTACCTGCAGCTGGCCCCCCTTGCCTTTTCCAACTTTTTCCTGCTGTATAAGGACAACAGGGCATATTACGAAAAGGCCCTGTCAAATCTGCCAGGTACGGTCGGAGAGGTAATGTGGGATGACTATTTCCGGTATGGCAACAGGGATTTCTCGGCTTTGCAGTATATCCTGGGTTATCGGGATAAGAATGGGAATCCTCCACTGGCCTGGGCATTCTGGCTGCTCCTGGCCCTCCTTGCCTTTATTTACCTGTTCGATTCCAAACGACGGCAACGGATGGTCCCCCTGATCAGCCCTTTACGGAATACTTCAGTGGATTTTGTCCGTACCATTGGCCGATTGTATTTTCAGCGCCGGGACAACCACAACCTCGCAATGAAGATGGCAGCCCATTTCCAGGATCAGGCCCGCACCCGCTATCACACGGCATCGACAACCATGGACGATGATTTTATAGACCGGCTTTCCTACCGGACCGGTTATTCGAAAGAGCAGCTTGCTCAACTGGTGGAGTACATGCAGAGACTGCCCGACAAGGCTTATGTGTCGGATGAGGAGCTGCTGGATTTTCATCGTCAACTCGAAGCATTTTATAAATTAGTATAAACAACATGGAAGAAAATTTATTCGAACAAAGGACCGACCTGGAAGATCTGCAGCAGTCAGTAGAACAATTGAAGGCGGAGATCGGAAAGGTCATCGTCGGCCAGGAAACCATGATAGAATTGTTATTGGCCGGTATCCTTGCTGATGGCCACATTTTGATCGAAGGCGTTCCCGGGGTTGCCAAGACCCTTACGGCTAAGCTTCTCAGCAGGGCTGTTTCGGTTGGTTTTTCCCGCATCCAGTTTACGCCCGACCTGATGCCCAGCGATGTCATCGGTACTTCCGTGTTCAACCCCCGGGAGAGTAATTTCCAATTCAAACCCGGTCCAATCTTCAGCAATATCGTACTCATAGACGAGATCAACAGGGCCCCGGCCAAGACCCAGTCGGCACTCTTCGAAGTAATGGAGGAAAGGCAGATCACCGTCGACGGTCAGACCTGGCACCTACAACCCCCGTTCATGGTGGTTGCCACGCAAAACCCCATCGAACAGGAAGGTACCTATCATCTGCCGGAAGCACAGCTCGACCGTTTTCTGTTTAAGATCAACGTCCAGTATCCTACACAGGAACAGGAATTCCATATCGTGTCCAACCATCACCAGATGAAGGGCCAGCAACGCATCGAAATGGTAGGGCCCGTGCTGACAGCCGAGCGGATCGAAACCCTGCGCGATAAGGTGCGTGGCTTGCACGTGGAAGAAAAGCTCATCCACTTCATAACGGCCATAGTAGGAGCGACCCGGAATCACAAAGCCATCTACCTGGGTGCTTCTCCCCGTGCTTCTATTGGCGTGCTCAATGGGAGTAAGGCCGTTGCGGCTATGCGGGGCCGGGATTTTGTAACACCCGAAGACATCGTTTATGTCGTCCCCGCCGTCCTGCGCCATCGCATCGTCCTGACGCCGGAAAAGGAAATGGAGGGCACTTCCGCTGATGAGGTTATTGAAGAGATCATAAAAGGGATCGAAGTACCAAGATAGTAGTGGCGCCCATACGGGCCTGAATCAATTACACATGTTCATACGATTTATTAAAATACTGTTTAAATCTCTGTTCTTCTCACGACGTTTCTACTGGGCGTTCGTAGCGGTCGTATTTTTATTTGTCTTTTCCTATGGACTGCCATTTCTCTTTACGATCTCCCAGATCCTGCTGCTCTTCCTGGTCGTAGTAACCATCCTCGATTATATTATTCTGTTCTCCCGCCGCCAACCCGTATCCGTAACCCGGGAAATGTCCGATCGGCTAAGCAATGGCGATAGCAACCCGGTACGGCTCTTCGTCAGCAACTTTTACCCGTTCCCGGTAGGCCTGCGCATCATCGACGAGCTGCCCGACCAGTTCCAGGAGCGGAACTTTTCGCTCTTCGCCAACCTGAAAGGCGGAGAAAGTCAGCAGCTCGACTACAGCCTGCGACCGACGGAACGGGGAGAATATCTCTTCCATGGCATCAATGTATTTATCAAAAGCCCTTTCCGGCTACTGATCCGGCGTAAGATCCAGGATGCAGAGATGACGGTCCGGGTCCTGCCTTCCTACCAGGCCCTGAGACAGTTTGAATTAATAGCGGGAGCGAGCAATCTGGCTGAGGCCGGTAACAAACGCATCCGCAAGCTGGGTCACAGTCTGGAGTTCGAACAGATAAAGGAATATGTTACGGGAGACGACATCCGCAGCCTCAACTGGAAGGCGACGGCACGCAAAGGCGGTCAGCTGATGGTCAACAATTTCACCGATGAAAAAAGCCAGCAGGTCTACTGTCTTATCGACAAGGGGCGAGTCATGAAAATGCCCTTCGAAGGCATGAGCCTGCTCGACTATGCCATCAATGCGACCCTGGTATTATCCCGTGTGGCCCTGATCCGCCAGGATAAAGCCGGGATCCTGACCTTTGCCGACCAGATCGGCACCTTTCTGCCGGCAGGCCGGAAATCCATGCAGATGAGCCATATCCTGGAGATCCTCTATAACCAGCAGACCCGCTACCAGGAGACGGACTATGAAAAGCTCTACGCGATGGTCCGCACCCGTATTACCCAACGCAGCCTCATCGTATTGTTTACCAACTTCGAGTCGCTGTCCGGCTTGCAAAGACAAATGCCTTATATCCGCGCCATTGCAAAGAATCACCTGCTGCTGGTGGTTTTCTTCGAGAATACCGGTTTGCATGAGCTGCTGGAAAAAGAAGCCAAAGACGTAGAAGCGGTCTATGAAAAGACCATTGCCGAAAAATTTGCCTATGAGAAAAGGCTGATCGTAAAAGAATTGAATCAGCATGGCATTCTTACGATCCTCACTGCTCCCGAAAACCTTACCGTCCAGACGGTAAACAAATATCTTGAGATAAAGGCCCGGTTGGCGATTTAGCTCAATTGCCTGATCTTTGCGGCGATGGAAAAAAAGAGTGAACATATTTTTGACCAGGGCCAGGTACTGTTAATCGACAAACCGATCGACTGGACCTCCTTTGACGTCGTACGCAAACTGCGCCGCCAGGTAAGGACAAAAAAGGTCGGCCACGCCGGAACCCTCGATCCTCTTGCTACCGGCCTGCTCATCCTCTGTACCGGTAAATACACCAAAAAGATCAATGACTATATGGCCCGGGAAAAGGAGTATACCGGTACCATCACCCTAGGCGCTCTGACCCCGACCTATGATCTCGAAAGCGAACCCCAGCAGCATAAGGACTATGCCTTTGTCACCCCGGAACTGGTTGCGGCTACCATTGCCAATTCCTTCACCGGCCTGATCTTACAGGTACCCCCCATCCATTCGGCGATAAAAGTCAATGGCCAGAGGGTTTACGAACTGGCACGGAAAGGGAAAGAGGTCAAGCTCGAACCCCGACCCATTACAATAAAGGAATTTGCCATTACCGGTTTCCAACTGCCCGTCCTGACCTTTCGTGTCGTGTGTACAACGGGAACCTATATTCGAAGCCTGGCCAATGACCTCGGTGCGGCCCTGGGCTGCGGCGGATACCTTAGCGGCCTTCGTCGTACGAGGATCGGGGAATTCAAAGTGGAAGATGCAATGGACATAGAGGCGGCCGAAGCCTGGATAGAAAGGATGTTTGAAGAAGGCGATGCGAAGCCGGATGTAAAAGATCAGAACGGATAGCCAATGCCAAGCTGGAACTGGCCTCTGAAGAGCTTCAGGTCTTTAAACCATTGATCGCTATCATGCACCCGCTGCGGGTCTTTTAGCTTATAAGCCCAGTCCAGCCGGATGAGGAACCAGTCGAAATCCACCCGCAGCCCCGTGCCGGCGTCAACGGCGATCTCCTTATAGAAACGGTCGAGCTGAAAATCACTTCCCTGTTCTTCCGGTGTGCGATCTATCGGGTAACGGTCCCAGATATTCCCGGCGTCGACGTAAAATGCGCTGAGGAATTTCACCCCGAATACGGTGCCAAGGGGGAAACGATATTCGACATTGCCTTCCAGCTGTATGTCACCGAAACGGTCGAGCTGACCGCCCTTTGCCGTATCATAGAATTTGGAGGAACCGAGACCCAGCTGGCGCACCTGCCAGCCCCGCATACTGTTGGGGCCGCCGGCAAAAAAGGCCTTGTAGAAGGGTAGGGTCTGCTCCCATCCACTGCCTTCCCGGCCATAGGCAAGACCGGCTCCGCCATAAGCATGGAAGGCCAGCTGCGTTCGCCGGAAGTCGATATGATGCCGGAAGTCGATCTCTCCCTTGATGAAACGCCAGAGGTCGCCTTCGTCCAGCTGCCGGATAAAACCTGCCAGCGCTCCGCTGGACTCTGCGCTGAGGGTAAGGAAATTGGTCCGGTTCTCATGTTTCTTTATCGACTTGTAGACAAACTGCTGACTCAGCACGAGCCCGCTCTTAAAAGCCAGGTTCAGGGAAGGGATCTCGTTGAGATAATTCTGGAAGCTATCCGTCTTGTCCAGCTTGGTATATTCGATATTTAAAGGTCGCCAGAGAAAGGATTTGTTCTTTTTGGTCCATTCCCAGCCGAATGAGGCATTGGCGGATCGAACAGTAAAGAACTGACGCCTGTCGATATAGGACGCATTGAAATTGATAACGGTGCGCAGGCTATCCGATCTGCCGAAAAGTTTCCGGAGAATCTGGTTCTCCGGCAGCAGCCGGGGGAAGGAGATGGTATGTGAAATGCTGGCCTGCGTAGTCTGGATAAAGTTGGAGCCCAGCTCGATACCACCCCGCAGGTTGGTAGAAGTCAGCACCGATTGTTTGAAGGTATTCCGGTTTCGCAGCCCAAAGTTGACATTCATCCCGAAGAGATTAGAGGTGGTCACGATATCATTGGTATTTCGGCTTGCTTCCAGATCCGCGCTGAGATACTGTTTTTTGGCAGGGTAGAGCCGCAGGGTTGCATCCAGTATAGAATCGGCGCTATCCGAAGGGGTAAACGCGATAGTGGTCTGCTGCCATGCGCCCATCAGGTTGAACCGGTTGATCGTCCTGGTTGCGTTCTCTTCTTTGTAGAGACGCCCCGGCCGGAGATGAATATTGCTGCTGATAACGGAAGGCTTGAACTTGTCGGACCGGGTGATGATGCTGACTCCCCGCGCGGTGCTGGTATCGATATTACTGACGGTAACGGTGTCTTCGAGGATGAGGGGGAGGTCGGGATACACCGTCACGTGGCCGATAGTATATTTCTGTAAATGGGTGGAATCCCGGACAGGCCGCTCCTGGATGACGACATTGATGGTAGGATGTTCCCTTTTCTTCCTCAGTTCGTCGAGTAAGGCTGCCTGCTGGAAGGGATCGAGGTTCGGATCGATCAGGGCCGAGACGACCGTGTCCTTTTCAATGAAGAGATCGTCCTTGGAAAAACTATAATACCCATTGTTCCGGAACAAGGAGACCAGGCGATCCAGCTCTGAAGACAAAGCCTGTTTGGAATAGGGTTTACCTCTCTTCAACAAAGATTGCGGGAGGCTCTGCAGGGCCAGGGCCTGTAAGGCAGGAGTTGATAAATGATAGCCGATGGAATCCAGCTTTACCTGTTTGCCGGGGAAGACCGTGAAATCGATGCTGACACGGTACTGGATACTTCGGGTGCGACTGAACCAATGGTGGATATGAACCGTATCCCGCCGTACTGTATCTTTAATGAGGGGATTATAATAACCGGTCGCATTGAGCAGGGCGACCATATAGCCGATGCTACGCCTGACGTTGGCTGTGTCGAATACCGGGGGGTACATCACTGTGTTAAAAAGGCCGAGGATGGAACGGACCTGAGTACGCAGGCTATCATCCAATTGGTTAGATAGCTTGGCAGACAGGTCAATTTTTTCTGATTTTGGCAAATTGCCTTCAACCTTCATATTCGTAGCATATACAAAAGGTTGGTTTGGTTGGAATTTTCTCGCGGTGGTACAGGAAAAAAGGAGGGAGACAAGGATGACAGACAGTAAGTATACGGGTTTGAAAAAAGATACAGTAAATTGCCGGCGCTGTGAAATCAACTGATTAAAGAAACCCACTTCTATTTTTAACTTTTTGGATATAAACGAAGAGTAATGATAACAAAATCACAGGTCAAATATATTCAAAGTTTGGGCCATAAAAAATTCCGCGATGAAGAAGGGGTATTTGTGGTCGAAGGACCCAAGATCGTGGGGGAGCTGCTTCAGGCTTCCGGTATGCGTCTGCGGCAGCTGTACGCGCTGAAAGAATGGACCAGCGCGGGCTCTAACCACTTACCCGTATCCCGCCTTCCCGCATTCGCCGCTGCTACCCACCCGGCTCCAGGTTCTCACCACCCTGGGTCCGCGGTCGTTCAGCCGTCGGTGGTCGAGGTCAGCGCCTCGGAATTGGAACGTCTTTCAGCCCTGTCCACTCCCAATCAGGTGCTGGCAGTCTTCGAAAAACCTTTTTTTCCTCCGCCGGACTTTGGTGCCGGCCTTAGCCTGGTGCTGGACGGCATCCAGGACCCGGGCAATCTGGGTACTATAGTTCGTATCGCGGACTGGTTTGGCATTCAGCGGGTCCTTTGCACCGCTGACAGCGCTGATGTTTTCAATGCCAAGGCTGTCCAGTCGACGATGGGCAGCATCAGCCGTGTCCCCATCGTTTATGCCAACCCGGAGGACGTCCTGCTGCGTTATCCCGGTCTGCCTGTCTATGCCGCAGTGCTGGAAGGAAAAGAATTATATAAAACGGAGCGTATCAGCCGGGGGTGGATCGTCATCGGCAATGAATCCAAAGGCGTTCGCCCGGCCCTGTTGGAACATGCGACAAACCGGATCACCATCCCCAGGGTGGGGCAGGCGGAGTCGCTGAATGCGGCAGTAGCGACGGGAATTATATTATCTCATCTTACCTGAACTGGATAGCCCTTGCCGGCTGCATGCGGCGCACCACGATCGTCGGGATCATAAGAACAAGAAAACAAATGACAAAGGTGCCGGCATTCACCAGTACGATATGCCACCACTCGAGCTTGACGACGGCCTTGGAAATAAAATAGGCCTCTTCGCGGAGGTGTACAAAACCGTAGCGGTCCTGGAGCCAGCAGATCAGCAAGCCGGCGATATTCCCAAGCACGAGTCCAAATACCGTTATATAGCTTCCCTGGTAAAGAAAAATGCGCTGGATGGAAAAATTGGGTGTGCCAACGGCCTTCAGGATGCCGATCATACGGGTGCGCTCCAGCACAAGAATGATCAGGCAGGTCACCAGGTTGAGCGTGGCGACGACGATCATAATGATCAGCACCAGGACTATCGTCGTATTCTGCAGGTCCAGCCACTGGAAAATATTGGGAGTGGTCTCTACCGTAGTGCGGCTGCCCCAGGTCTGTGGTAACTGGGAAAAAACAACACTGTCGACACGGTCGGCATTACGATAGTCGGTCGTAAAAAGCTCATACCCGCCGATCTCGTTCGCTTTCCAGTTGTTGAGCCGCTGGATCAGTTTGAGGTCGCCGATAGCAATGATCTTATCGTAGTCTTCGATGCCTGTTTTGAAAATACCGGAGACAATGACAGGGCGCACCCGCGGCTGCCCTTCGGCCTGGATAAAATAGACCAGCACCCTGTCACCGGGCTTTAGTTTCAGCTGATCGGACGTATAGGAAGAAAGGGCTATTTCATTGCTGTAACCACTATCGGTAAAACGGGGCCAGCGACCGCTTTTCAGAAAGCCCTGAAGATTACTAAAGTCATAATCCCGTTCTACCCCTTTCAAAAGTACATACTCGATGCCTTCCTTGCCACGGATGACGGCATTCTTCGTGGCATAGGCCTGGACTGTCCTGACATCTTTATTGCTGCGGAGGATCCGTACGACAGTGTCGCTTTTTTCGATGGGCAGATCCTCGGCCAATGGACCGCCGCTGGGAGGGAAATGCTGCACCTGGATATGGCCCCAGAGATTGAACACCTTCTGGCCCACCGCATACTGGAAACCATTGGTAAAAGCCAGGGTCACCAGCATTGCCGCAACACTGATCACCGTCGCTGCGATCGCGAGGCGGATAATAAATCGGGAAAATGATCGCTGCCGGTTAAATGCTATGCGCCGGGCTATAAAGGCTGCTACGTTCATGTGTCGTCAAAAATAGCTAATATTGGGATTGGACACGGACCCAAAAATTTTTAATTCATTTCCCATGAATCGTTGCCTCTTCTTCTTGCTCTTCACGCTTGCTTCTGCCGGTGCCGCCCGGGCCCAAAACCCTGACTTCGTCTACTCCCCGGTCATCCGCACTCCCCAGCTCTTTATGGCCGGTAACCAGCTTGGCTATCCGATTCTCCGTCTGGGCAGCAGCGATCAGCTGGAACTGCACTTCGACGATATCGAAGCGAATGTAAAAAGCTATTATTATACCATTCAGCTGTGCAACGAAGACTGGACGCCGGCCATTGTCAGTGAATTCGATTATATCAAAGGTTTCAGCCAGATCCGGATCGATAACTATCAGCTTTCGTCAGTGGCCCTGACAAAATATACACACTACCAGGCAATTTTACCGAACCCTAATTGTATCCCCATCCATTCCGGTAACTACCTGCTAAAGGTATTTCTGGATGGAGATACCTCAAAGCTGGCTTTCACCCGCCGGTTCCTTGTCACCGATGCAAAAGCGACCATCCAGAGTCAACTTCTTCAGCCATTGAACTATGAGATTGCCCGCACTCATCAGCGTGTCACATTCCGGGTGAATACAAATGCCGTCAATCCCAACAATCCGCTGGACCAGATAAAAGTGGTGATATTGCAGAACAATCGCTGGGACAATGCTATCCGGGGACTCAAACCCACCTTCTACTCGAACAACAATCTCGAATACAACAATGACAATGACATCGTATTTGAAGGAGGCATGGAATGGCGCTGGCTCGACGTGCAGAGTTTTCGATACCAGAGCGACCGGGTCCAGTCTGCCACATATGGGAAGACAGGCTCATTTATAAATGTCCATCCGGATGCGGAGCGCGCACACATAGATTATTATTTTTATAAGGACTACAACGGAAACTTCTTTCTTCAGACCACGGAAAGCCTCAACCCACTGTACCAGACAGACTACGCTACCGTACTGTTCAGCTATGTACCACCCGGCAACAGCCCCTATCCCAATAGGGACGTTTATGTGCTGGGGAAATTTACGGGCGGAGCCCTTGATGATTCCAGTCGTATGACATTCAACCAGGACAAGGGCCGCTATGAACGAAGTTTTATCCTAAAGCAAGGATTTTACAACTATATGTATGTCACGGTTGAAAAGGGAGATGCAGAACAAAAACCCTCTTTTTCATTGACCGAAGGCAATCACGTCGAGACGGAGAACGACTACATGATCCTCGTATACTACCGTGCGCTCGGGGCCAGGGCCGACGAACTGGTCGGCATCGCCCGGTTCAACTCGCAGAATAAGAAATTGTAAGATCGCTACGAAAACAATAATTTGTACAACGACTGGCGCAGAAAATATAAATTATTTAATTTTTATTTGCGCGATACCACTTATCTTTGTGCCGGCAAAAGTCTTATACGACCAGCTCCCGCTGAACCCCGCCAGGGCCGGAAGGCAGCAACGGTAGGTGGTCGTAGCGGTGCGATATAAGTAACTTTTGCCATTTTTTATTTCCCTCCCCCCTGGTTACCTGAACTGAACGAAGGTCAGTTCCCAGAGATAAACTGAACAGTTCTTCATTCTACCGATTCTATCTGCTGTATTATTTATTAATTAGTATCTTTATTAACCAAAGAATAAAGCAATAATTTTATGAAATTCTTCATTGACACAGCCGACCTGGCACAAATTAAAGAAGCAAACGACTTAGGAATTTTAGATGGTGTGACAACCAATCCCTCACTGATGGCGAAAGTCGGCATCTCGGGCGAAGCAGCGGTTACCAACCATTATAAGACGATCGCAGAACTGGTGGACGGAGATGTAAGCGCGGAAGTCGTATCTGTAACATTCAATGAGATCATCGAAGAAGGAAAGAAGCTTCACGCTATTCACCCCAACATCGTCGTGAAGGTTCCGATGATCAAAGAAGGTATCAAGGCATTGAAATGGTTTTCTGACAACGGCATCAAAACCAACTGTACATTAGTCTTCTCTGCCGGTCAGGCTATCCTGGCTGCAAAAGCAGGTGCTAACTATGTATCCCCTTTCATCGGCCGCATCGATGACAGCAACTGGGATGGCGTTGAGCTGATCGCGCAGATTGCCGAGATCTATAATATCCAGGGTTACGAAACAGAAATACTCGCAGCTTCCATCCGCAGTCCTTTGCACATCGTAAAGTGCGCAGAAGCCGGCGCAAATGTCGTTACCTCTCCGCTTGAACCCATCCTGGGCCTCCTGAAGCACCCGCTGACGGATCTTGGGTTGGCTAAGTTCCTCGAAGACGCAAAGAAATTTAAATAATAGCCCGTGAGGGACGCTGGTACAGGCTGGAGGTTACAGACAATTCCTTATCAAAGGGATTGTTCCTGTAGCCTTCTTTTTTTGCCGCAAAACCTACTACGTCCCCAATAATAATAATCGCCGGATGGGAGAGTCTGTGACCGGCTGCCAGTTCCGGCAGATCGGCGGCCGTCCCCACCGCCATTCGCTCCTCCGGCAATGAAGCATGTTGTATGATAGCCGCAGGCTTATGACCCCATCCCTCCGACCGGTAAAGATGGCTTATCTCCGCCAGCTGTTTCATACCCATATAAATGACTACGGTGGTTCTGGTTTTCAATGCCTGCCGAAGATCTTCCGATAAGGAACCGTCCTTCTTTGTCCCGGTGACGATCCAGATACTCTCGCTCATCGCCCGATGCGTCAGCGGAATGTCCGAAAACCCCGAAGCCTGCATGCTGGAAATGCCGGGTATAAAAGAAACCCGCAATCCCAGTTGCCGGGCAAACAGCAGCTCCTCGAACCCCCTCCCAAAGATGAAAGGGTCACCCCCCTTCAGCCGGATGATCTTTCCCCCTTTCGATGCCTTTTCCCGGATCAGCTGATGGATCCTTTCCTGGCTTGTCGCAGGGCCATATGGCTCTTTCCCTACATAAACCTTCTCACAACCAGGCGGAGCCAGCTCCAACAGCGCAATGTTCGCCAGATGATCATAAAGAATGACATCCGTCTCCTGCAAAGCCCGCCAGGCTTTTACCGTGATAAGCTCCGGGTCACCCGGGCCAGCCCCGACAAGGATCAATTCTGCAGAGTAAGAAGAAATAACTTTCATATACTAATTATTTGTATTCGATTTGATAATACAAAATATGGCAAAAAACTCGAAAAGTTTATATTTTTTATTATATAAATAATATTATATGGACAAAAATTCAGTATACTTGTGATATAGTATTATATTTGTATAATTATAATACATCTTCGATTGCCTGCCTTCACCCTTAAAAATCAGTATCATGAACTATACTGCCAGGCCCGTAGTGGTGGTGGTGGGCAACGGAATGGTCGGACATCGTTTCTGCGCCAAACTAAAGACATCGGGTTTATTCCGGATCGTACTTTTTGGGGAGGAAGTCCATCCGGCCTATGACCGGGTACATCTCAGCGAGTTTTTCAATGGCAAGTCGGCCGCTGACCTCAGCCTTCCCATGACAGGCTGGTTCGAAGACGAAGAGATCGTGCTCTATCTCGGAGATCCCGTCCGGGAGATCGACCGCGAACAAAAGCTCGTCCATTCCTACAAAGGAGCCTCGATACATTATGACATCCTTGTGCTTGCCACCGGCTCTTCGGCCTTTGTTCCGGACATCAGTGGCATCGAAAAAGAAGGCGTCTTTGTTTACCGCACCATCGAAGACCTGGAAAAGATACGGGCCTATGCCCCCCGTGTCATAAGCGGGGCGGTGATGGGCGGGGGTCTGCTGGGGCTGGAGGCCGCTAAGGCATTGCTCGACCTCGGCATTCCCCAGACCCATGTCGTCGAATTCGCAACCCGTCTCATGCCCCGGCAGATAGACAGCGCCGGCAGCCATATGCTGGAATCCAGCCTGAAGAAGCTGGGGCTGGAGCTGCACCTCAACAAATCGACCCTGGCCATCGAAGGCAAAGACAAAGTGGAAGCCCTTCAATTTGCCGATGAGACCCGGCTCCCCGTGGACATGCTGGTGATATCAGCAGGTATCCGTCCCCGTGACGAGCTGGCAAGATTGGCGGGATTACAGGTCGGGACCAGGGGTGGGATAGTGGTCAACGATCGCCTCCAGACCAGCGATAAGAATATTTATGCCATCGGAGAATGCGCTCTTTTTCAGGGCATGATCTATGGCCTGGTGGCACCGGGTTATGAAATGGCGGATGTGGTAGTGAACAACCTGTCAGGCGGCAACAAGGCCTTCCCCGGTTTTGATATGAGCACAAAGCTGAAGCTCATCGGTCAGGACGTGGCCAGCTTTGGTGATCCTTTTGCGACCGAACCCGATTGCCGTACCATCGTGTTTGAAGACAGACACAAGGGTATTTACAAACGGATCAACATCAGCACGGATGGGAAATACCTGTTGGGCGGCGTCCTCATCGGGGACACGACTGCCTACAACATCCTGTTGCAAACCGTCAACAATCGACTGGTGCTGCCGCCCGATCCTGAAGATCTTATTCTTGGCAGCCGCGGCGGAGCCAGCGAGACTGCCGGAGTGATGGGGTTGCCTGATGAAGCCCTAATCTGCAGCTGTGAGTCTGTCACAAAGGCTGCGATCTGCCAGACAGTGACTGAAAAAGACGCGACCTCTTTCGAGGCAATGAAGAAATGTACCCGTGCCGGCACCGGCTGCGGAGGTTGTGTCCCCCTGGTAAAAGATCTAATTACGGCTACCCTGAAAGCCAATGGACAATATGTACGCAACGTGATCTGTGAACACTTCAGCCATTCACGCCAGGAGCTTTTCGACCTCGTCAGACTGCATAACATAAGAACCTATGATGACGCCCTGGCAAAATGGGGCAAGGGAGACGGTTGTGAGGTTTGTAAGCCGGTAATAGCAAGTATCCTGGCCAGCTGCTGGAACGAGATCATCGTCAAACAGGCCACCATCCAGGATAGCAATGACCGTTATCTCGCCAATATTCAGAAAGGCGGCAGCTATTCGGTCGTTCCCCGTATTCCCGGCGGGGAGATCACACCGGACAGGCTCATCGTGCTGGGGAAGGTGGCAAAAAAATACAAGCTCTATACAAAGATCACCGGTGGACAGCGCATCGACTTGTTTG
>Ga0193717_1000779_pt1 | contig 20266 bp, 21 predicted proteins | sample U2c2metaG_FD_145900 | JGI IMG/M metagenome (GOLD analysis project Ga0193717, IMG submission 145900) | Soil microbial communities from a riparian zone of the East river system, Colorado, United States - U2c2 | ecosystem: Environmental > Terrestrial > Soil > Riparian zone | place: USA: East River...
TGGGCGCTGACCCAGGACCAGCTCACCGGTTTCGTCGACGAGGCGGGCTTCACCGGCACGACCTGGCATCAGCCGTCGGAAACCGGGTTCTTCCAACCGGTTCTCACCGCTCGCGAAACGACAACTCGCGGGTTCTGAACGGTCGACTCGCGGGTTCTGAACGGGAGACTCGCGCACGCATCCGCGAGTCTCCCGTTCGGGGACGGTGAGTTGACCGTTCGTGAGTGTTCAACTCGCCTGTCGTGAGTGTTGGACACGCGGGGTCTGAGTGTTGGACACGCGCGTGGGGCCGGACAAAACACGGCCCCCGGCAGGAACCGGGGGCCGTGTCCGTCAGACGAAACTAGTGGACCACTGCCTTCTCGGCGCCGGCGCCGGTCAGCGAGCGGACCTCCATCTCCGCGAACTTCTTCGCGTCGCCGCGATCCTTGGAGAAAATCGTCCCCAGGTAGCCCAACAGGAAGGCCGCCGGGATCGACACGAGACCCGGGTTGTCCAGCGGGAACCAGTGGAAGTCGACGTTCTGGAACATCGACAGGCTCTTGCCGGTCTTCGGGTCGATCGGCTTGCCGGACACCGCGGGCGAGAAGACGATCAGCACCAGGCAGATCGTCAGACCGCCGTAGATGCTCCACAGCGCGCCCGCCGTGTTGAACCGCTTCCAGAACAGCGAGTACAGGATCGTCGGCAGGTTCGCCGACGCCGCCACCGCGAACGCCAGCGCCACCAGGAACGCGATGTTCTGACCGTTCGCGACGATGCCGCCGAGGATCGCGACCGCGCCGATCACCAACGCGGTGATGCGTGCGACCTTGACCTCCGCCTTCTTGTCGTCGACCTTGCCCTTCTTGATGATGTTCGCGTAGATGTCGTGTGCGAACGACGCCGACGCGGTGATCGTCAACCCGGCGACCACAGCGAGGATCGTCGCGAACGCCACCGCGGCGATGATGCCGAGCAGCACCGTGCCGCCGAGCGCGTACGCGAGCAGTGGCGCCGCCGAGTTAGTCCCGCCGGGTGCCGCCGCGATCTCCTCCGGGCCAACCAGCGCGCCCGCGCCGTAGCCGAGCACCAGGGTGAACAGGTAGAAGATGCCGATCAGCCAGATCGCCCACACCACGGACTTACGGGCTTCCTTCGCGGTCGGGACCGTGTAGAAGCGCATCAGGATGTGCGGCAAGCCGGCGGTGCCGAGCACCAGCGCGAGCGCCAGCGACACGAAGTCGAGCTGCGTCAGGCCGGTCTTGCCGTACTGCGCGCCCGGGTTGAGCAGCTTCTCGCCGCCCTCGCCGACCTTCGCCACCGCGTCGCCGAGCAGGCTCGACAGGTTGAAGCCGTACTTGCCCAGCACCCACACGGTCATCGCGAACGCACCGATGATCAGCAGCGTGGCCTTGATGATCTGCACCCAGGTGGTGCCGCGCATGCCGCCGATGATCACGTACAGGATCATGATCACGCCGACGACCGCGATCACCAGCGCCTGACCGGCCTTGTTCTCGATGCCCAGCAGCAGCGCGACCAGACCGCCCGCGCCGGCCATCTGCGCCAGCAGGTAGAAGAACGACACGACCAGCGTCGACGTCGCCGCGGCGGCACGGACCGGACGCTGCTTCATCCGGAACGCGAGCACGTCGCCCATCGTGTACTTGCCGGTGTTGCGCATCAGCTCGGCGACCAGCAGCAGCGCGATCAGCCACGCGACCAGGAAGCCGATGGAGTACAGGAAGCCGTCGTACCCGTTGACGGCGATGGCGCCCGCGATACCGAGGAACGACGCCGCCGACAGGTAGTCGCCGGAGATCGCGACACCGTTCTGCGCGCCGGAGAACGAGTGCCCCGCCGCGTAGTAGTCGACCGTGGTCTTCGACGTGCGGCTCGCACGGAACACGATGAAGAGGGTGATCACGACGAACAGCGCGAAGATCCCGATGTTGAGACCGACGTTGCTGCCTTCGATCGCTGCCAGGTTCATTTCGCGCCTCCCTCGACGTCTGCACGGATCTTCTCGGAGACCGGGTCGAGCTTCCGGTTGGCGTGCCGCACATACAGGCTCGTGATGACGAACGTGGAGACGAACTGCAGCAGGCCGAAGAGCAGCCCGATGTTGATGTTGCCGAAGACCTTGGTGCCCATGAAGTCGTGCGCGTAGTCGGACAGCAGCACGTACAGGAGGTACCAGAGCAGGAACCCGACGGTCATCGGGAACGCGAAGCCGCGGAGTCGTCGGCGCAGCTGAGTGAACTCGGCGCTCTGCTGGATGGTCTCCCAATCGGGGCCCGAGTCGGGCGGGCCCTGGTCGGTGGTGCTCACGGTGCCTCCAGGGAAGTGAAATTCGTTCTACAACCCTAGGAAGGAGGTGCCGGAGCGGGTAAGTCGTGCGCAGATCAACCGTCTCGTCGCACGACAAACGGTCGACGAACGGCGCGGATTGCGCGACTAGTGGCGCAGGTCACATTTTGGAAACGTGCAGAAAACCTGACCAGCCGTTGATCGGGAAGGCGAGGGTCCCTCGATCGGGTGACTTCGAGTCCCGGAGGACTACTGCGAGTCCAGAAAAGGCGACCTCGACGCAGTTGCCATTGGAACCGTTCTGGCCGCTGCGAGAACTCTTGCGCCACTCGGCATCCGCGAAGGCGACCTCAACGCAATTGCCGTTCGAGCCGTCCTGACCGCTGCGGCTGCTCTTGCGCCACGCGAGTCGGGATAGGTCCACTGTGGACACTTTGATCGCCTCTATCGTCATAGACTGATTCGCTCGATCAGCGCAACCGAATCGGCCGGGCTCAGTGCTTCGGTGCGGAGCTGTTCAAACACCAGTCTAGCTGCCCTTACCTCAACTTCGTCCTCAATGTGAAGTGCGCCGGTGGCGTACTCGACGTAGAGCAAGTCAGCATCTTCGGGGTCATCGAAGGACAGCAACGTGAAGCCGCCATCCATCGCGCTGTGTGCTTGCAAGGGCAGGACCTGCAGAGTCACCGTCGGCAGGGCTGCCATCTCGATCAGCTGCCCATGTTGTTCTCGCATGACCTCGCGACCGCCGATGTCCCGCAACAGCGCGGACTCGTCGATGATCGCGGTGATCTCCAGCGGGTTCTCCTCGTTCGTCAGGCGCTGCTGCCGTATCAGCCGAACCTTGATGTCGTTGCGCATCTGCTCGGCGGTTCGGCGTCGGCGACCGCGTTCGAGCATCGCGCGTATGTAGGCCTCGGTCTGGAACAGGCCGGGCAGGTTGAGCCCCGCGAACTCCTGGACGGTCGAGGCGTAGGTCTCGATGTCCACGTAGCCGAGATCCTCGATGCCGTAGGCGCGGAACCATGGCGGCTTTGCGGCTTCTCTTGCTTGGGTGAGGAGGTCTTCGTCGTAGAAGTCGTAGAGGTCCATGGCGCTGCGGATGAAGTGGACGTCCGCCTTCGTCTGACCCGTCTCGATTCTGGCCAGGGCGCTGCGGGTCTTGTCGAGGCGGACGGCGGCGGTGTCGAGGGTGAGGTTGGCGTCCTCGCGGATGGTGCGCAGCCGTCGGCCCAGGCGGCGACGCAGGAACGGCGGCTTCTTGTTCACGACGACTCCCGGTGACTGTCAGTGTGCGCATGATTCCACTTGGTACTCCCAGGAGTGAGAATCCCAGGGTTGTGTCGCGAGTTCGGAAACTGGCCGCATGGGAATGCGACTGTTCGCGCTGGTCAACGATGCGCAGGACGACAAGGTGTTCGCGTGGGGCATGGAGATCGCCTCGCCGGAGGAGAGCGAGGCGGTGATCTACCGCAAGGACCCCGTCACGAAGCAGTTGGCGTTCGGCGTGCACGAGACAGCAGAAGCGGCGCTGCAGCTCTACGGCCGCTTGCACGAGCTGCGGCTGGTGTGGGACGAAGAGTGCGAGGACTACGACGACGAGGACGACTGAGCACGCAGTGCGCGGAGGCGATCGGCGGACGTGTGTTCGCGATCCTCGTTGAGGTGCAAGCGAAGCATGGCGGTCCTGGCCCACGACGGCGGCCGTCCGCGCAGCGACACGACGATCATGGTGGCGAAGGCGAGCGGCACCGACCATGGCGCGGGTTGCGCGACCAAAATGGCGAGGGCCCCGGAAACTGGCAGCCCGAGGAGCGTCCCCGCGATGGCGCCGGATGACGTGAACAACCCGACGAGCACGCCGGACATCGCGCCGGCGACGGTGAGTCGGGACCACCAGATGCCGAGCACGAGCAAGGGGCAGAAGGTGGAGGCGGCGACGGTGAAGCCCCATGTCACGAGCACGCCCGCGTCGAGCCGGATCGCTTGCAGCGCAAGAAGAACGACCACGGCGGCGGCCGCGACCACGGTGAACCGGAGGCGGCGGAGGCCGCCGGGCAGCAGGTCGTAGGAGATGGCGCCGGAGACGACGAGCAGCAGTCCGAGCGACGTGGCGAGGAACGCGGCGAAGGCGCCGCCGGTGAGCAGTGCGGTGAAGGTGCTGCCCGGCCAGCCGTCGTCGACCTGCGCGGGCAGCGCGACGACGGCCGTGTCGGTGTCGCCGGAGAGGTAGAGCTGTGGGACCAGCACGCGGCCGAGGACGCCGTAGATGCCGGGGAAGAGGTAGAAGATGCTGAGCAGTCCGACGGTGAAGGCGGCGGTGCGGCGTGCGGCGCGGCCGTCGGGGCTGGTGTGGAAACGCATGATCACGTGCGGCAGGCCCATGGTGCCGAGTGCCAGCGCGACGACGAGCGCCCAGGTGCCAAGGAGCGGGTGGCCCGCGTTGTCGAGGTCGAGGAGGGGGCGGGCCCAGCCGGCGCCGCCGGGGCGGGCTTCGCCGTCGACCTCGGGGACGGACGCGCCTTTGGGGAAGGTGACGGTGCTGGACTGGGGGATGTCCCAGCGGCCGGTGACCGTTCTTTCGGTGTCGCCGATGCTTACTTTTGTTGGCTCGGCGAAGTTGAGGGTGGTGCCGACGCGGAAGTCGACCTCGGTGTCGTGGGTGAAGTGGGTGAACTCGACGGGGTGGACGGCGTCGTGGCGGGTCTGGGGTGTGACTTGGATGAGGAGCCAGATCGCCGGGACGATGAAGAGGACGAGCTTGAGCACGAACTGGAACGCCTGCACGTAGGTGGCCGCGCGCATGCCACCGAGCGCGAGTGTGATGGCGACACCCGCGCCCGCGATGACCACGCCGACCCAGTAGGGCGTGTTGGAGACGGCGCTGAGCACGAGCCCGGCGGTGCGGAACTGCGGCACGAGGTAGAGGCCGCCGATGACGAGGATGACGACGGCCGTAACGCGGCGCAGGGCCGGCGAAGCAAGCCGCGCCTCGGCGAAGTCGGGCACCGTGAGGGCGCCGGAGCGTCGCATGGGCGCGGCGACGAGGACGAGCATCGCGATGTAGCCGGCCGTGAACCCGACGGGGTACCAGAGCGATCCGATGCCGTCCTTGACCACGAGGCCCGCGACGCCGAGGAAGGACGCGGCGGAGAGGTACTCGCCGGACACGGCGGCGGAGTTGAGGAGCGGCGACACGCGGCGCGAGGCGACGAGGAAGTCGGAGGTCGTGCGCATGGCGGCGACGCCGCGCAACCCGATGAGCAAGGTGATCAGCACAACGGGCGCGACAGCGAACGCAAGAATCACGCGGGACCGCCAAGGTAGAGCGCGTGCTCGCCCGCGCGTGACCCCAAAGCGCCGTGAAAGGCGCGTTGACGGCACTGGCCGCCCTGAACGCGCCTTTCACAGCATGGTGGTGCCGTGTCCCGAAGGGCGCGTTCGCGACATGCGCGATGCCCTGTCCCCAACGCGCCTGTCGGGACAGGCAGCGCCCCCGCGCGCGATGCCCAACCCCCACCCGATCCCGGGGGCGTCCCGCCTTGCCATTCTATCGGCTGGGGGTCACGGTTCGGGGTTGTGGATCTTGTCTGTGGATAACTGCTCGGGTTGTGGACAACCTGGCTGTGCCGGGCGCTGGGCGGCGGGAATGCCGAGGTGAGTGCGTCAACCGCATTCCGAGCTGGTGCCGCCAAACGGCAACTCACCGTGTTTGAAACGGCGACTCGCGGGTTCTGAAACGGGGACTCGCGGTGGGGTGGGTGGTCGCGAGTGTTGAACTCACCTGTCTTGAGTGTTGGACACGCGGGGTTTGAGTGTTGGACACGCGGGGTCACTTGGTGTCCTCTGCGCGTTCTGCTCTGCGTAGTTGCCAGGCTGCCAGGACTGCCAGCGCTGGGTATGGCAGGACGGCCAGTGCCAGCCACGACACCGGGATGCCCAGCAGCCGCACGTCGTCCAACCCCGGGAACAGTGCGAACACCAGTGGCAGCCCCAGGATGCCGGCGAACAGCACCGCCAGCGGCGCGATCGCCAACCTGCGCTGACGCAGGTACAGCGCTTCCGCGCGCTCGGCGCCCGCCGCGTCCAGCTTCGGGACCCGCCAGCGGCCGTGCAGCCGCCTGCGCGAGTGGGCCAGCCGAGTCTGCGGACTCATCACCGCGACGCGCTTGTGGCCCGGCATCAGCGGCGGTCCAACTGTCCGCTTTTCGCCGCCGACAGGAGGCGTTCGCGCAGCTCCCGCGCGTGGCGGCGGCTCACCGGCACGTCGCCGAGGTCTGTGTGCGCCAGTAGGCCGCCCACCGAGTCGCTCCGCAGCTCGCGGACCGCGTCCAGCGCGACCAGGAAACCTCGGTGCACCCGCACGAAACCCGCCGGCGCCCAGTACTCGTCCAGCCGCGAGATCGGCATCCGCACCACGTGCACGCCCGACACCGCGTGCAGCCGCACGTAGTCCCCGTGCGCCTCGACGAAATGGACCTCGTTGCGGCGGATGTACCTGGTGCGGCCCGCGGACTCCACCGGCAGCGCCGCCATCGCGTCCGGCAGCGCGGGGGACTCCGGCGCCGGCCGCGCGGCCGGGATCATCCGGTTGACCCTCGCCAACGCGTCGGCGAGACGTTCGGCGCGCACCGGTTTCAGCAGGTAGTCCACCGCGCCGATACCGAACGCCGCCACCGCGTGTTGTTCGTACGCCGTCACGAACACGATCACGGGCGGCTCGTTCAGCCGCGCCAGCAGGGACGCCAACTCGAGTCCGTCCAGACCCGGCATCGAGATGTCCAGGAACACCGCGTCGTAGCTGCCGCTCTGGATCATGCGCAGCGCGGTGAGCGCGTCGCCGGCGCCGGCCACCGCCGCGATCTCCTGCGACGCCTCCAGCAGGCGGCACAGGTCCGCGAGCGCGGGCGGCACATCGTCCACCGCCAACACCGACAACGCTGTCATCCCGGCATCACTCCCGGTTGGAACCGTGGGATCCGGACGACCACCCGCGTGCCCGCACCGGCCGCGGTCTCCACGACCAGGCCGTACCACGGGCCGTAGACGTTCCGCAGTCGTCTATCCACATTGGCCAGTCCGACACTGTCCGAGCCACCCCGGCCGGCGAGGATGCCCTCCACCAGCGCGGGATTCATGCCGAGGCCGTCGTCCTCGACGCTGATCACGCAGTCGTTGCCCTCTGCCTCGCCGCGCACCAGCACCTGACCGGCGGCCGCCCTCGGCTCGATGCCGTGCCGGACCGCGTTCTCCACCAGTGGCTGGAGCACGAGGTAGGGCAGCGCCACCGCGAGCACCTCCGGCGCCACCCGCACCTGCACCTGCAGCCGCTCCCCCAGCACCGCCCGCTGCAGCGCGAGGTAGGTCTCGATCGCGTGGAACTCGTCCGCCACGGTCGTGTACTCGCCGTGCCGCGCCAGGCTGTAACGGATGTAGTCGGCGAAGTCGAGCATCAGCTCGCGCGAGCGTGCCGGGTCGGAGCTGACGAGCGCGGCGATGACCGTCAGCGCGTTGTACACGAAGTGCGGCGAGATCTCCGCCCGCAGCGCCCGCAGTTCCGCCTGCGCGGCCTGCTCGGCCGACGCCTCGAGGCGACCGCGTTCGAGTGCCGCCACGATCCACGCCGACGCCTCCCGCACAGCCGCGCGGCGGGTCGCGCCCGCGACCACCAGCACCCCCGCCAGCTCGTCGTGCACGTGCAGCGGCACCGCGACCAGCGGCGAACGACCCTCGCGGCTCTCGCTGTGCAGCACCTGCTCGACCAACGCGCACGCGTCGGCGGCGAACGTCGGCGCGTCCGGCGCCCACACCGGCCGACCGGACAGGTCCGCGAGGCCCACGTACTCGACGTCGAGCAACCGCCGCACCCCCCGGGCCGCCGCCCGCACGCCGGAGCCGGACAGTCCGTCCTTCAGCTCGTCGGCGATGTGCCGGGCCATGCTCAGCACCGACACCGCCATCTGCGCTCCCATCATCCGCGACCGAGCCCGACTAGATGTTAATGGCGCGAATGCCCGATCTCGCTACTTGCGATGGCGGCCGTCCGCCAGCCTGGCCCGTTCCGCCGCGGTGCCGAAGCTCGCCACCGCCCGGTCCCGGATGAAACCGAGCCCGTCCGGCGCGTGCATGCGCAGGCGGATCTGCGCGACGTCGGCGGGCAGCTTCGCCTGGGTCGCCTTGCTCACGAAGATCACCGTGAGGAACGCGATCGGCACCGTGATCAGCGCGGGTTGGCCGAACACGCCCGGTGCCCATTCGCCGGTCAGCCCGCTGATCGTGTGCACCATCAGCGCCACGAGCACCAGCCCGCCGCCGACCACCATGCCGGCGGCCGCGCCGATCCACGTCAGCTTTCGCCACCACACGCCAAGCAGCAGCACCGGGCAGAACGTGGACGCGGCCAGCGCGAACGACATGCCGACCGACAGCGAGATGTCCTGCTGCCGGATCGCGATCGCCAGCGCGAGCGGCACCCCGCCCGCGATCGCCGTGGCGAACCGGAAGTCCCGCACCCGGCCGCGCAGCACGTCGGTCGACAGCACCCCGGACACGCTCACGACCAGCCCGGACGACGTCGACAGGAACGCGGCGAACGCGCCAGCAGTGGTGATCGCGCCGAGGATCTGCCCGAGGATGCCGGGCGCGATCTTGCTCGGCAGCTCCAGCACCGCGGCGTCGGTGCGGCCGGTGACCAGCAGCTCCGGCACGTACAGCCGGGACAGCGCGCCGAGCATGATCGGGAACAGGTAGAACAGCGACAGCAGCAGCAGCACGTGCAGGGTCGTGCGGCGCGCCGCCTTGCCGTCCGGGTTGGTGTAGAAGCGGACGAGGACGTGCGGCAGCCCCATGGTGCCCAGGAACAACGCCAGGATCAGCGAGTACGTGGAGAACAGGTCGCCGCCGCTGGCCGCTGGCGTGAGCCAGCTCGAGTTGTCGGTCGGCGCGCCGGCCACCACCGGCACCGAAGAGCCCTGCGAGAAGTGCAGCGTGGTGCCGGCCGCGACCTCGTAGGTGTCGGGGCTCCAGTACACCGAGCCCATCGCGGGTGCGCCGTTGATCTCGCCGCGGGCAGCCAGCCACACCGGCTCGGTGACCTGCAACAACACCGGGGTCTCGATGGTGACGTCGGTGGCGCTGACGAACGTCGGCGGCAGCGGCTCGGTCAGGCCGGTGGTCTCGCTGCCGCGCGGGCCGCCGTTGCCGATGAACAGCACGCACATGACGAACGTCGGCGCGGCGATCGCGAACAGCTTCAGCCAGTACTGGAACGCCTGCACGACCGTGATCGCACGCATGCCGCCGCCGAACACGTTGACGATCACCACGACCGTCACGAGCGCGGCGCCGACCCACGTCGGGATCGGCAGGATGTTCGACACCGCCAGCCCGGCGGCCTGTAGCTGCGGGACCACATACAGGATCCCGATGGCGACCACGAACACCGCGGCGAGCCCACGCAGCGCGCGCGAACCCAGCCGTGCCTCGCAGAAGTCGGGCAGCGTGTACGCGCCGGAGCGGCGCAGCGGGGCGGCGACGAACAGCATCAGCGCGAGATAGCCGGCGGTGAACCCGATCGGGTACCAGAGCGCGTCGGCGCCGTCCTTGAGCACGAGGCCGGCGACGCCGAGGAACGACGCGGCCGACAGGTACTCGCCGGACACCGCGGCGGCGTTGCGGCGCGACCGCACGGTGCGCCGCGCGACGAGGAAGTCCTGCGTGGTGCTGGCCATCCGCGAGGACCGCCAGCCGATGTAGAACGTCGCTGCGGTGACGACGAGGACCCCCGCGAGGGCCCACACTTTTGCGTCCACCGGCCCTACTTCACGTTGCGCCTACTTCTCGACCATCGCCACGAACGCCTGTTCCTGACGCTCGGCCACCAGGTTGTACCAGTACCCGACGCCGAACAACAACGGGAAGGGTGCGATACCGAGCACCAACCACGGCAGTCGGACCCCCGCGACGGTCACCAGGGACAGCTGCGGAAGGAAGAAGAAGAGGGCGGGCAGGGCGAGGAGGATGGTCACGGCGGTGCCCCACATGGCGAACGCGGTGCGGAACTGGATGCGGATGAACTGGCGGACCAGCTCCTCGCCGTAGCTGGTCTGCTCCTCCAGCTCGACGACCGTGCGCAGTACCGTGACCGGCGCGCGCGAGTCGGCGAGCACTACGCGCTTGCGGCGCGGCTTGGTCGGCGGGTCCTCGTAAGGAGGACGCCGCGCACCGCTCTCCTCCCGCCCAGGGCCAGCCGAGTGCCTACTCACGACGCCCCCTCGCAGGCTCGGTCACGCCGCTCGCGGTCGCCCTGCATCATGATTCGCTCGCAAGCTCGCTCACGACGCCCCCTCGCAGGCTCGGTCACGCCGTTCACGGTCGCCCTGCATCATGATTCGCTCGCAAGCTCGCTCATATCCCGCCGCGCCGCACGATCCGGTCCTTCAGCTCACGTGTGTGGCGGCGGCTGACCGGCAGCTTGCGCTCGTCCTCGCCGATGACGACGTGGTAGCCGTTGCCACCAAGCTGCAGCTCGGTGATCAGGTTGATCGGCACCAGGTAGGAGCGGTGGATGCGGACGAAACCCGCCTTCTCCCAACGCTCCTCGAGCTGCGCGAGCGGGATCCGCACCAGGTGGGAGCCATCGGTCGTGAACAGCCGGGCGTAGTCGCCCTGCGCCTCCACCCAGCGGACCGACGAACGCGGGATGAGCTTCGTGTTGCCGGCCAGCTCGACCGGGATGACCTCGTCGTCGGTCGGTTCCGGCCCGGTTTGCGCGGCCTCCGCGGCGAGCCCGTCGCCCCGCAGCTTGGAGATCACGCGCTGGACCGCGCGGTCCATGCGGCCCTGGTCGCACGGCTTGGGGATGAAGTCGACCGCGCCGAGCTCGAACGCCTCGACCGCGTCGTTGCCCTCGCCGTGGCCGGTGATGAACACCAGAACGGGTGACGGCTTGAAGCCGGCCAGGACCTTGGCCATCTCCATGCCGGTCAGGCCGGGCATCTTGAGGTCGGAGAACACGGCGTCGACGATCGGACGGCCGGCGTTGCGCCGGGCGACCAGCTCCGGGTCGTCGCCGCCGAGCTGACGCAGTGCCTCGGTGGCGTCGAAGGCGGGGATGACGCGCCGCACGTAGCGGTTGCCGTCGAGCCGTTCGAGGAGGAGGTCCATGCCGTCCTTCTCGTCGTCCACGGCAAGGACGACGAGACCAGGGGTGTTTGTTGGAGTACTCACGGTGAACTGCATCTTGCCGATAGGAACAACCGTCTGTCCATGCCGTTACCCCCTGAGGGTGACATTCTTGATGATCTTGCTCGTCCGAGTTACTCAGAGTCTTCGAACTTGCGCCACCATCGAGTGGTTATAGCCCGAATCGGGACCACGTCGTGCGAATCTCCACCGCTTCCACGGCCGCGAGCAGCTTGTCGGCTCCGCTCGCCGCGGCGCCACCGACACCCAGCCGGGCGAGCAGGGGCCGCTTCGGCTCGGCGATGACGATCTCGGCGTCCGGGAAGCGCTCGTTCACCACCGCGCGGAGGCTGCCGACACCGTCGACGATGCCGAGCTCCTTGGCCTTCACGCCGGTCCAGACCTCGCCGGAGAACAGGTCGTCGGCGGCGGCGATCCGGTCGCCGCGGCGCTCCTTGACCCAGCCGACGAACTGGTCGTGCAGCTGCGTCTGGAGGCTCTTCAGCCACTCGACGTCCTCGTTCTTCTCCGGACGGAACGGGTCGAGACGGACCTTGTTGGCACCGGCCGTGTAGACGCGGCGCTCGACGCCGACCCGTTCGAGCAGGCCGTTGAGCCCGAACCCGGCCGTGACGACACCGATCGAGCCGACCAGGGACGACGAGTGCGCGTAGATCTCGTCGGCGGCGCAGGCGAGCCAGTAACCGCCGGAGGCCGCGACGTCCTCGCAGAACGCGATGACCGGGACCTTCTTGCGGTCCGCCAGCTCGCGGATGCGCTCGCTGACCAGCGCCGACTGGGTGGGCGCGCCACCCGGCGAGTTGATCGCCAGCGCGACGGCCGAGAGCCGGTCGTGGCCGAAAGCCCTGGTGAGGGCCGACTCAACGGTGTTGATGTTGATCGTGCCGCGCGAGAGCGGGGACGGCGTCGGGGTGATCACGCCGTGCAGCTTCACGACCGCGACGACAGGTTTCGTGGAGCCGCGGTCGCCGATCCTGGGCAGCCGGGCGGTCAGCTTCTCCGTGACACTCATGGTCCAACCCTAGTTCGAGTATCCATTCGAGGTGAGCGTGCTCATGTTCGGTATGGGGGAAGTATTTCGATGGCGGGCGTGGCTCGGCATGGGCGACGGGGAGCGGCTGTCACAGATCGACGTGGCGGAGTTCGGGTCGGTGTCGGCGGCGCGGGCATGGGTGGAGCGACGGCTGCGGGCGGTGCTGGCTCGCCCGGGGCTCGCCGTGTACGGATCCGTTGACCAGGGGGTCTACCGGACCGCCGCGCCGGGAGCGCCGCCGAGGTGGCAGCTCGTGCATTGCCCGGAGGCGATGGACGCCGCGCTCGTGGACGGGCAGGTGAGCTGGCACCGCCCCGGCGCGGTGTGACCAGCTCGCCCATTCGGGACACCGCCAATGCCGTGAAGGGGTCCTTCACGGCATGAGCGCCGGGCGACCGAGGAGACAAAGGGCAACAAAGCTCGCGCGCGATGCAGCCCCCACCCTCTCCGGCAAGGCCCCGGCAAAGTCGGTTCACCCCGAAGCCACCGATAACCCCACAACCATGTTGTCAAAGGCGCCGTTCAGGGCACCCAGCGCCGTCAACGCGCCTTTCACAGCACGTACGCGGGCGCGGGTCGCCAGGTTAGGGGCATCCGGCACGCCCCGAAGGCATTGCCACCGTCCCCCAAACGCCCATCACCACGTAACCCCGGCGGACGAGCTTCACCAGCCATCACATGACTTTGCCGGGACCCTGCCGGAGAGGGTGGGGGCTGCATCGCGCGCGGGGCTTTTGGTTGCGGCACAGTCGGTTCGTGCTGGTGGGACGTCGCAGATGCTGTGAAGGACCCCTTCACGGCACTCAACGCCGTGAAGGGGTCCTTCACGGCAGAACAGACCCGACCGCGGGCCACCGTCACCTCTGGCCAGCCACCACTCGAAGCGTGCGCAGCCCTCGGATCACGAATTCGCCGCGCCGAGCCGGTTCCTCGGCCAACCGCAACTCCGGCAACCGCGTCACCAAAGCCTCCAAGGCCGCCGCGATCTCGACCCGCGCGAGCGGCGCCCCGACGCAGTAGTGGATCCCCGCGCCGAAGCCCAGGTGCGCGTTCGGTGTGCGGCCGATGTCCAGCCGGTCCGGCGACTCGAATACCAGCGGGTCCCGCGCCGCCGCGCCCAACAGTGCCGCGATCCGGTCGCCGGGCCGCAACGCGTACCCGGCCACCGTCGTCGCCGCGACGGCCGTCCGCTCGAACAGTTGTAGCGGCGCGTCGAAGCGGATCAGCTCCTCCACCGCCGTCGGCAGCAGAGTCGGGTCGGCGACCAGTCGCGTCCACTCCGACCGGTGTGTCAGCAGCGCGAGCATCCCGTTGCCGATCACGTTCACGGTCGCCTCGTGGCCCGCCATCAGCAGCAGCACCGCGGTCCCGACCAACTCGTCGGAGCTCAGCCGGTCACCGCCGTCGCGCTCCGACGCCAGGTCGGCGATCAGATTGGTGGGACGGTCGGCGGCGAGCCTGCGCAGGTACGCCACGAACTCCGCGGCGGCTGCCTCCGCGGCCGCCGCCTGGTCCGCCGGCAGCCTGTACTCGTACATCTTCACGATCGCGTTCGACCACGGTTGCAGCCGCGGCCGGTCCGCCGCCGGCACCCCGAGCAGCTCCGCGATCACCTCGACCGGCAGCGGCGCCGCGAGGTGCGTCAGCAGGTCGGCCGACCCGTCCGCCTCGATGGCCGCCGCGAGCGAGTCGACCATCCGGCCCGCCAGGTCGCGCACCCACGGTCGCAGCCGCTCGGTGTGCCCGCGCCCGAACGCCGCCGCGATCAGCCGCCGCAGCCGGGTGTGGGTCGGCGGTTCGTTCTCCAGCAACGAGTTCTGGTGCAGCAGGTTGAACGCCGGGAAGGCGTCGGCCGGCTCCTTGTCCGTCCACAGCCGACCGGCCGACCGGTCGCGCAGCACCTCGGAGCACGCCGCGTGCGACACCGCCACCGCGAGTCCCATGCCGTCGTGGAAGTGCACCGGGCCGCGTTCCCGCAACGCCGCGAACGCCGGGTACGGGTCGGCCAGAAATGCCGGATCGGCAGGGTCGAAGACCATGTGGTGACGGTATCCGTTTCTGTGCGATGATCCGCGCCGTGCAGCCCGCTGTCGTCGCGCATCGGGGAGCTTCGGCGCATCGCGCGGAGCACACCGTGGCCGCCTACGCACTCGCTATCGAACAGGGCGCGGACGGCCTCGAATGCGACGTCCGCCTGACCCGTGACGGCCACCTCGTGTGCGTCCACGATCGCCGGGTCGACCGCACGTCGACCGGCCGGGGCGTCGTCTCCACGCTCACCCTCGACCGACTGTCCGAACTGGACTACGGCCGCTGGAACGCGGCGATGCCCGACCACGCGGACGACCTGGTCCGCAGCCCCGTCTGGACCCCGGACCCGGCCGAGCGCGGTGTCCTCACCCTCGAGTCGCTGCTCGACCTCGTCGCGGACTCGCCGGGCACCACGCTGTTCGTGGAGACCAAGCACCCGGTCCGTTACGGCGGCTTGGTCGAGGCGAAGCTCGTGGCGCTCCTGAGCCGCTACGGCATGGCGCGCCCCAAGTCCAAAGAGGACTCCCAGGTCGTGATGATGTCGTTCTCCTCGCGGGCGGTGCGCCGGGTGCGCGAGCACTCCGCCTCGCTGCCGACGGTGCTGCTGCTGGAGAACCTTTCGGTGGCGCGCTGGGACGGCACGCTGCCGCCGTACGCCGACCACGCCGGCCCCGGCGTGCACCTGCTGCGCGCCGACCCGGAGTACGTGGCCCGCGCGGCGTCGTTCGGCCACGACACGTACACCTGGACCGTCGACGCCCGTGCCGACGTGGAGCTGTGTCAGCGCATCGGCGTCCGCTACCTCGCGACGAACTCCCCGGTCACCACCCGCGCACTGCTCAACCGGTAGCGTCTGGCGCCATGGCCAAGCGTTCCACGGTGAAGAACCCAAAGAAGACCGACGGCATCAACCCGCGGCAGGCCTGCCCGTGTGGTTCTGGCAAGCGGTACAAGGCGTGTCACGGCTTGTCCGGCGGTCCCGTCGAGGTGGCCGTCGCGCGCCCGTTCGAGGGGCTCGCCGGTGAGTGCGAGCTGATCGCGCTGCGCGAGTTCGTGCCGTCGGCGACCGCGCCGCTCACTCTTTCGGTTGACACCGAGCGCACCGTCACCCTGGCCACCGTGTTGCCGATGGCCGCGGCCGGCCTGGTCCGCGCGGACGGCTCGGCGTTCGTCGGCCTGCAGGTCCAGTCCCGCTCGAGCGATGTCAGCCGTGACCTGGCGCGTGCGCTGCGGTGGGCCCTCGAGGCCGACCCTGGCGAGGTGCTGCCGGCCGTCGGCGCGGAGACGTCGGAGGAAGGCGACCGCGAGCGGCTGCAGGACCTGCTCGACGTGAAGGCGGCGCTGGAGCCGACCCTGCACGACGACTTCGCGTGGTGGCTGCCCGATGGCGAGGAGCCGACCGGCGAGGTCGCGCTGTCGCTGGAGCGCGCGAACACCGCGATCATGCCGACCGAACGCATCGGGCCGGCCGCGTACTGGGTCGACGCCGGCGATCGGGCGCACCTGCGCTGGGTGCGGCCGGAGTCGGAGGAGCAGTTCCTGCTCGCGCTCGCTCGGTTGTCCGCCCGCGGTGAGCTGGGTCTCGGCGAGGGCTCGCGCTACGCGGGTTCGTTCCGGGCACACGGCTTGCTCGTGCCCGTGTGGGACCTCGACCGCGAGCAGCACGCCCGTGAGTGGACCAAGGCCGCGGAGCTGCTGGGCGAGCGCCTCGACGCGGCAGTGGCCTCCCTCGAGAAGGAGCCGCTGACCAGCGACGAACGCCGCGCCCGCGACGGCCTGATCGGCCGCCAGGTCACGATCCGCTAGAGCCGAATGCCCTGAAAGGCGCGTTCAGGGCATCCAGTGCCCCCAACGCGCCTTTCAGGGCATATGCGCGACGTGTGCGCAGGTCACGGCCCAGAATGGCGAATCCTTGGCGCTCGGGGCGGGGTGGCAGGCAACGTCGGGGCAACCTGTGGCGTCTCGGGAGCGTGCTTCACACGTGGGTGGCTTTCCCAGCCGCCGCGGAGGGAGGCGCGTCGTGTCCACGCCGGCACCGGTTCTGACCGGTTTGCGGCGTACGGACCTGGGCTGGGGAAGAGGGGCCACCGCGGTGGAGGATTTCGCTGAGTTCGTCCGGCAGGCGTTGCCGGGCCTGCTCCGGTACGGGCACCTGCTCACGGGCAACCCGCATGACGCGGCGGACCTGGTGCAGACCGTGCTGGAGAAGCTCGGCGCGCGTTGGTCCGGCATCGTCCGGAACACCGGCGACCCCGTCGCATACGCCAAGAAGGCGATGGCGAACGCCCACATCAGCCGCTGGCGGCGCACCCGCAAGGAGAGCCTGCTGGCCGACCTGCCCGACGTCCAGGCCGTGACCGACGCCGACCGGTTCGAGAACGAGCCACTGTGGGAGGCGTTGCGGGGGCTGCCGCCGAAGCAGCGCGCGGTGATGGTGATGCGGTACTACGAGGACCTGTCCGAAGCGGAGATCGCGACTGTCCTGGGGGTCAGCCGCGGCACCGTCAAGAGCCAGGCGAGCAAGGCGATGGCGAGCCTGCGGACCAGACTCGGCACGGCGGTGGGAGGGCTGTGAGCCATCTTCCCCACCGATGACCACCGTGACAGGACGCCGGAAGTACGGTGTCGAAGGATCTGCCAGTACCGGACGCGCGAGGAGGTGAGTCATGGCGCTCGATGACGAGCTGCGGCGGATGTTCGCCGAGGCGGACGACGATCGGCTGGACGTGTCCGTCCGGCCGGACGCCGAACAGCTGATCGTGGCCGGCGCTCGCCGGGTGCGGCGGCGTCGGATCGCGGCGGCCGGCGCGGGTGGCGCGGCGGCCGTCGTGGCCGTGATCCTCGGCGGGATCGCGCTGGCCGGCGGCAGCCCGGACGCCATGCCGCCCGCGATCATCGACTCGACGACGGTCGCGCCGCCGACGACCAGCTCGAGCGGTGCGTCGCTGACGTCGGCGCCGTCTGCGCCGAACACGTCGGCGCAGAGCCACAACAGCAACACGCAGACGAACCACCAGCCGAACGTGGACACCGGCGAGCCCGAGCTGACCGACCGGGTCGATGCGCCGCCGGTGCTCAACTTCGAGGTCCTCGGCCCGACCGGCATCCGTTCGCTGGTCCTCGGCCAGACATTCGACTCGGCGGAGACCACCGCGATGCTCGGCGACAAGACCGTCGGTGGTGCATGCGACCAGTACCAACTGCTGCTCGACAGCACCCCGAGCGGGTCTGTGTACATCTCGCCTGCCGGCGGCGGCAAGGTGGAGGCGATCTCCTCGTCGGTCGCACAGACCCCCGAGGGTGTCGGTCCGGGGTGGACGGTCAAGCAGGTCTCGGCCGTCTATCCCAGCGTCACCGAGGCGGACGTCGCGAACTACGGCAAGGGCTACACCGCCGCGCCGGGCAACCCCAACGCCAGATACAGCCTCACGTTCAACAACGACGGGGTTCTCACCGGCTACGGGCTGGAGAGCGACTCGCAGCCCTGCTTCGGGTAGCGGAAAGGGCCCCTCGCCGAGGGGCCCTTTCGTGTGTTCGTCCTACACCCTGCCGCCGGCCGTGCGCGGGGCGAGCGGGTCGTCGCCGTCGTCGCCAACCGACTCGCGGGCCAGGTAGTTCTCGACGTCGAACAGGTTGCCGTTGGCCCGGCGCACCACGTTCAGCAGCGTGGTCATCTGGGCCACCTCCTCAACCTGCTCCTTGAGGAACCACTGCATGAACTGCTCGCCCTTGTAGTCGTCCTCGTCGCGGGCGATCTTGGCGAGGTTGATGATCTCGTCGGTGACGTCCTTCTCCTGCTTCAACGCGAGCGCGATCAGATCCGCGGGCTCGGCGAAATCGTTGCGCACCTCGTCCACGCCCGGAATGGCGGGCGGGAGGTCGTTGTCGAGCAGGTACTGAACGATCATCAGCGCGTGGTTTCGCTCTTCGAGCGACTGGCGGTAGAAGTGCTTCGCGAGCTGGGGCAGGTCCTGGTGGTCGAACCAGACCGCCACGGCGACGTACTGCTGGGCCGCCGTGAACTCGTGCCGCACCTGCTCCTGCAGCATCGAATGGAACTTCGAAAGATTGCTCGTCTTCGCCATAAATTGGATAATACGTGGAAATTGTACTCAGTGCAATTTCGCGCGCATTTAGGCAAGCCTATCTAAATGCAATTCAGGTAAGGCATTCCTAACGGTGTGGTTCTGTCGTACGCTCACTCTCGTTGGTCTTCCACTCATGATCAGTTCAGTCAGTGAATGAGTAACAGATGGGAGAACGCGATGAGAACACTTCGTCGGTCCGCACTGGTCGCCGTCGCGGCCGGTGCGCTCCTGCTGACCGGCGGGGCCACCGCGAGCGCGGACAGCGAGCGGTGCACAACGGGTAGCGGCTGCGCGGGCCGCGTCACCTTCCAGTCGTACGGGGAGGTGTTCAAGGTCTACGACCAGCTCGGTGACGGCCATTCCGCGGTGGCGCTGTACTGGCTGCCGGACGGCTCCGGCCCGCACCTGGTCTGGAACTCGGGCGGCAACGGCACGACCGCCACCGCCGACCTCGAGTTCGCCGAGGGCAGCTGGGTCACCTACCGCGCCTGCCTCGGCGAGTACGGCACCAAGGAAGTGCTGCAGAGCACGTGCGGCGCAACCATCACCGACATCGCCTAGGAGGCCGGCATGACTTCGTTCACCAGGCGCGCTTTCATCGCCGCCTCCCTCGCCGCTGGCGGTGCCGTCGTACTGCCCGGCACCGTCTCGGCGCGGGCCGCCGCGGGCGACCCGTTCGGCATCGGGGTCGCGTCCGGCGACCCTCGGCCGGACGGCATGGTCCTGTGGACCCGGCTCGCCGCCAAACCGCTCGACATCGGCGGTGGCATGGGCACCCGCAACATCCCGGTGCAATGGGAGGTCGCCACCGACCAGGCGTTCGCCACGGTGGTGGCGTCCGGCACCGAGACGGCCGTCCCCGCGGAGGGCCACAGCGTCCACGCCGAGCCGCGCGGACTGCCCGCGGGCGCGGAGTTCTTCTACCGGTTCAAGGCCGACGGGTTCATCTCGCCGGTCGGGCGCACCCGCAGCGCGCCCGCCGCCGGAACCACGCCGGCCGCCGTCAAGTTCGCGATGGCGTCCTGCCAACACTTCGAGGAGGGCTGGTACCACGCGCACAAGTTCATCGCCGCCGACGACCCGGACCTGGTGCTGTTCCTCGGCGACTACATGTACGAGAAGCAGTCCGGCCTCGCCGACCCGGTGCGCGGCTACGTCGACTTCGACGAGGTCGACAACCTCGACGAGTACCGCCTGCGGTACGCCCAGACGAAGCTCGACCCCGGGCTGAAGGCGGCGCACGCGGCCGCGCCGTGGCTCGCGGTGTTCGACGACCACGAGCTGGCGAACAACTGGTGGGGCAACGGTTCCGGCTGGCCGGCGGCACGCAAGCAGGCGGCGTTCCAGGCGTACTGGGAGAACATGCCGTTGCCGCGCACGATGAAGCCGACCGGCCCGGCGATCCCGCTGTACCGGCGGGTGCAGTGGGGCACGCTGGCGCGTTTCCACATGATGGACACGCGGCAGTACCGCTGGCAGCAGGCGCCGAACAACAACTGCACGGAGATCAAGCGCGCGGACCGGACGCTCACCGGTGCGGCGCAGGAGAAGTGGCTGCTCGACGGGCTGGCCGTGCCCGGCACCAAGTGGGACCTGCTCGGCCAGCAGGTGTTCTTCG
>Ga0193717_1000780_pt1 | contig 20259 bp, 16 predicted proteins | sample U2c2metaG_FD_145900 | JGI IMG/M metagenome (GOLD analysis project Ga0193717, IMG submission 145900) | Soil microbial communities from a riparian zone of the East river system, Colorado, United States - U2c2 | ecosystem: Environmental > Terrestrial > Soil > Riparian zone | place: USA: East River...
TTCCGGTCGAGCCAGGCTGCGTACCGCTCACCTTCGCCAATCCGTCCTCGGCCTGGCAGTGGTGCCTGCAAGAACGCAGCAACCTCAACGCCATGGTTGACTACGCCGCTCACCACGGTATGCACGACTACGCGTGGCGTTTACCCCACCTCACCGCGGACTTCCTTGACCACTTCGGCTTCTACGACGACATCATCGCCACGCTGACCACAGCGGCGGAGTCGGCCATGGCGACGGGCGACATCGTCGCGTGCGCTTCGAGCTTCAACGATCTCGGCAACGCCCACATGCTGATCGGCAACGACCACGACGCCGACCACTACCTGCAGCGCGCGTTGACGTTGGTCAACGACCATCACATAGACGACGGGAGGCTGGCGGTTCTGCTGAACATGGCCCGTCGCCACTACCACGTCGGCCGCCTACCGGAGGCCATCGCTTTGTATGACGAATGCCTGCGTTTGGCTCCGGAGATCGGCAGCGCCGATCATCACGCCGTCGCCGCGCACCGCCTCGGTGATGCCCTCGAAAGCGTGGGCCAGTTCGAGCAGGCGCTAGGTCATTACCGCAGCGCACTACGGCTGCGTGAGGATTTCGGAGACATCCGGGGCCTGGTCGCCATCCACATCGCGCTGGGAGCGCTGCATACACGGCGGGGCCGTTACGCCGAGGCCGAAGCCCACTGCCATGAAGCGATGGCTCTGGTCGACGAGGCACGGCATCTGCCTGCGTTGATGAAGCTCTGCACCGTGCTGGCGCAACTCGCCCATGCTCAGCGACATGACCGGGAAGCGTTGCGGTACGCCCAGGATGCCGTGGAACTGGCCGAACGTTCCCAGCATGCCACCGGGCTCGCCCGGGCACTCGCTACGCTGGGTCACATACTCGCCGATCGGGGCAACGCTGCGGACGCTCGTGAGATATGGCTGCGCGCCGCGCGGCTCTACCGCGGCCGGGCGCGACACGGCAAAGCCGAGCGCATCGACGCGCTGGTGGTCGAACTCGAAGCCCGTATGCCGTTCATCCCGCCGGCGCGAACCGCCGACGAGGACACCGTCGCCATCCTCTCGCCGTCGCGACACGCCGTAAGGAATCACTCGAAGGGGTGAACTCTGAAACGACGCCGGGTCGAGCACCCTCGTAGTTGGCCGAAGAACGCCAGCTAGACGAGCAGTGTGCGCCATCGCGGCGATATGTCACAGCGACTTTGGTCGAAAGTTTCTCTTGCCTTCGTCGGGCATCCCGTCCTAGCCTTGCCGCACCAACCCTGATCCATAATTATCCGCTCCCTCGGAGGCGGATCAGGATCAAGTCCCCATTTGGCAAGGAGAACGGTGAACGAGTTCATGCCGTACGCGTCCGCACTGGGCATGATGGACCCTGAAGTTGTTTGGTGGCAAGACTGGTGGCGCGTTTCCTAACCAGCCGCGCAAGGTGGGGTGCCCGGGCAACAAGCCGGGCACCCCACCGACACATCGCGACGCAGACAGAGAACCAGCTATCTTTTCCTTACAGATCAAGCGAAGAGACGCTACGCATGACTCCCCAGTTCAGGAAAGCCTTGCCTCCAATGGCATCCACACGGACCATCGCACCGACAGAACCAAGCGAGATGAAATCAACGACACAACGATCGGCGAGTCGCAGGTCAACCCACCTTGACAGGAAACACGGCCACCTGTGCGGGCATTGCTGATCACGCAGCCTGGCTTCGACTACTCAGATACCAGCGGCGAGTGACGATGCGGTGTCTTAGCTGCGCCGTCCCGGCTCTCGGAGCTGCACACCACTTCCAAGCAACATCCGCCGGACCATTCCAAAGCTCAAGCCGAAATTCTTCGCCACCACCCTGATGGTGTCACCCCGTAGATACGCCTCTACCAGACCAGCGGGCGACGGGGGCGTCTCCCGCCGCCCCGCGGACCGTAGGACAACGCCCTCCCGCAACAGGGCGGTTCGGACAGCGCGATAGGTAAGCCCATAGTGCTCGACGAGTGCCAAAATCGAGGCGCCCTGCTCATACGACGTCACCATTTGCGTGACCACATCAGCTGTCAGGGCGCCAGTGTCTTCGTCAGGGTCGTCCGGCTCCGTCATCCTGGCTCACCGCCTCAAACAGACCGCGTCGTGCCACGCACTGCGGTCTCGAGCAGGATTGCCGAACCGCTGGGCCTTGCACCATCGTTCCTCGCCCCCTGTCCAAGACAATCGGCGTCGCTGACGAAACTGATACAGGTGTGACCGGAATCCCCGCGGGCGCTTACGCCGTCAGAGCCAGTTGTTTTGCGCCCGGCATTAGCGCATGGCCGACTGGATGCCGCAACTGCAGCAGATCAAAAATCTTCTGGACTGGACAGGCGTCCGTGTCCAGGATCACCGAGGTCAAGCACACTTTTTCTGCGGAGGACAACGTCGATGGACGCAACGACCAACGGCACGCATCAGTAGCGGTCACCGGTGATGCGACGATCCCTCTCACCTGGCAAACCCATCGTGGAAGCACGCTCCGCTAGAACGCAGAGCCCGCCTAGGTGAGGGAAGCCGCGCTAGCTGCACGGACGCGCCTCCGTCGGCAACCGCCGAAGACCCTCAGCCACGCGGCGAAGCAGGTCGAGATGCTCATCGAGGCGACATCGCGGTTGATGGCCACATCCATCCACGAAAGACCCACACACAGCGGCAGACGAGCTGACACCGATGCCGACGCTCCAGGACCCACACAAAGACCAGGCGCCATCCTGAGTACGACGAGGCGATGCCGGTGCTCGCACGGGCAACCCTCCGGGGCCTGTCGAATCCGAGACGTTCACCGGGCGGCCTCGGCGACGACGCCGTTGTCACGAAAGTCCACGTCAGCTGTGCACACTTCAGCCGCCATAGCGGAAATCAGGTGCTTCGATTCATCCTCGCCGAGCGCGATGGAATCGACCTCCGCCAGGACTCGCTGGTATGTCTCCACCTGCGGCCGTTGCTCCAAGAACACCGAGAAGGCCTCGGTCTCAACGTGCACGACTGGGGCGAACTTGTGAGACTCCAGGACTGTGAACGACCCCACTTGACCAGCGTGAACGCCGCAGGAATCCCGAATGATCCGGACCGTCACGCTCGACCGGACAGCCATCCGAAGAACGTGGTGGAGCTGATCGGACATCACCGCGGCGTCGCCGGCCGACGCACGCAACGCGGCCTCAGCAAGAAAGAACGCGGTACGCGGCCGCCGATGCTCGGAGAAGATGCGCTGACGCGCGAGCCGCGCGGAAACCAGCGCTTCCCTACCAGAACCCGCGACACCAGCGCCGTGATCGAATGCCGCGAGCGCGTAGCCCTCGGTCTGCAACAACACGGGAATCACAGAGAGCTGCAGGCACGTGATCGTCGTGGCGTCGCGTTCGAGATTGCGCAGTGCGTGCTCCCCCACGCGTGGGGGAGGATCGTGCTGTTGCAACCAGTCTGGATCGCCCAGTCCACGATTGAACTGGAGGAACCGCTGTCGCGCCGCGTAGTCCACTCCGCACGCGACCAGCACGCTGGCGAGATCGGCGTCGGTAACCAGCCGGTTCCCACTGAGTAGATGGGAGATCTGTGGATGCCCCCAATCGAGACGTCGTGCGAGTTGCCGCGCCCCGATACCGGCGTCGCGCAGGACGGTACGTAGCTCGTTGCCGAGTTCTCGGCTGCGGACCGTCGGGAGAGGATGCCTATTTGTCTGCATGCGGCTTCACCACGCCCACAGGAGGAGTCGCTGGCAGGTCGGTACTGCGATCTCGTCGCTCGTCACACGGCCAGCCGTAATCGTGGCAACCGCTGCGACTGGGCGAGTGTCCTGGACCTGGGTCGTTCCTCCAGCCGACACGGCAGGTCTCCTGGCGAAGGCTTGTCGTGTCGGCAACTTGGTCGTTCCCGGGAACGCGGAACACATGGCGATGCGGAACCTTTCGTCGTGGGATGGGAATGAACGGGTGAACACCGGTTGCTAACGCCGGTGAGCCGTGCCGCTCGTGATGTGGTGGCGCGGACTGAGCCGGTCGGGACGCGGGACGTCTTCACCAGGCACCGTCTCCGGTTCGCCAGTGGCGGATTCGTCGGGATCGGTCCGTGGCCACGGCACCGCGTCGTCAGCGCGTTGCTGCTCGACCCGCGCGGCGATACCCGCCACCGAGCAGTCCGGCTGGTACCGCGCAGCGGCCCGGGCTCGAGCGCGGTCCCGGCGTGCACCGGCGATCAGCCACCATCCGCACAACAGGACCGGACCGGCGACGATCACTAGCGCGTAGATCGCCCACGCGATCACGACAGAGCACCTCCAGAGCCCTCCGGTGGCGTCGCTGGCTTCTGCAGAGCGTGCCGCGGGCCAGACGACATACTCCGCCCGCCGTCGCGGCCAGGAACGATGATCGAGCTGGGCAGATCCGCGTGCTGGTGCAGAAGTTCGCCGAGTTCGATCAGCAGCGACGCGAACTGGTGCTGCTTCGCCACCGGCAGCTCATCGGCCAGCAGCTCCCGGATCAGGCGCGGAAGATGTTCATGGATGGTGCCGAGAGCGGAGACAAGTTCGGAGGTCTCGAGGTTCATGGCCGCGCCACCGGAACGAACCAGTCGGGCCGCGCGACCCGCGCACCGTGCTCGTGCTCCCGGGCGAGGGGCAGGAGGTCCAGTAGCGTGGCGAACTGGGTGGCGCGTCGGTGCGCTCCGAGTTCGGTCAGGCACGCCCATCCCACCCCGACTTCGTCTCGGGTCGTCGCCATGTAGCCGCTGTCGCGTAGCACGAAGAAGTGGCGTTTGAGGCGGCACTCGCTGAGGTCGAGTGCTCCGCGGAGATAGACGAAGCGGCACCAGCGGTCGGTGGCGAGCAGACTTACCAGGTGCAGGCGCGTGATGTCTGCCAGCGCGTCGTCGTGTAGTGCTCCTGTCAGGGCGAGTGTTGGCGGCACGGTGCCGGGACCGTACTTCGCACAGTATCCAGGATCTGTGTGCTCGCCCTGCGGAACCGGGCGTTCGGGACCGTCCTGCTGGGCCGTGAGCATCCTTTGGTGCGGTATGTCCGCCCTTGAGGTGGCCACCTGTGGGTTACGGGACTCCGTCGCGTCCATCAGTCGGTCTCCACCAATTCGAACACCTCGGCACCCGCATCGAACTCGAGCCGGGCCAGCAGGCAGTTCTGCAGCGCTCTGTTCCGGCCGAGATGACGCAGGGTGGGCACGACGACGTGGTGGGCGTCGGCCCGTTGCAGTTCCACTAGGAGATCGTTGAACGCGTCGTGGACACCGCAGACGAGTTCGCTGAAGATCGCCACCAGACGCAAACCCAGACTCTCGGCGAATCGGCTCAGTTCGCGTTCCATCCGGACGACCTTGTCGTCGGAGATATCGCAGGGAACGCGCATGTATCCATAGGCCGCGCCAGGCACGACCTCCGCGGTGACACTGACCGCTTTGGAGCGCTCGCGGACTGGCGCTCTCGGTGCCAGCGCTGTGGTGTCTTCGCTGTGTCCCGCCAACCGTGTCGCCATGTCGAGTGCCGTCTTTCTCGGTCGTGGTCTTCTGGAATTGGGCAGCACTCAGCGACGGCGAGCGGCTCGACTACAGACGTGCCGATGCCATGCCAGAAGCCGTGCCCATCCTCGGGAGGCGATCCGTGTGGTGCTGAGTGCCTGACCACGACCTTCGTCTACAAGATCACTCCGAACCAGGTAGAAGATCCTGAACCTTCTCTGGCCGAACCCTGAACCTGCCGGACTGACCTGCGGTAATGTGTCTACCGTTGACACTCGGTATCTAAAGGAAGACGGATGGTCGCCAAACGCACAGGTCTGGCCCGCGCGCGCAAAGCCGCCGCGTACACCCAGGAGAGCCTCGCTGAGGCACTCCATGTCGACGTCACGACCGTCGGGAACTGGGAGCAGGGCAGAACCGAGCCGCTCCCCTACAAACGCCCCAAACTCGCCAAACTCCTGGGCATCACAGCAGCAGAGCTTGAACAACTGCTTCGGCCAGACAGCGACAGCAGGATTAGCGCCAGCGCCAAATCTGACCCAGCGCCAGACAGCTCAACGACTGGCGGCTCAGCACTCCACGCCACTCGGTCGATACCCAGCCTGATGACGAGCGGCAGCGTTAGCCAGCCCACGGCGCCAACGCACGTTCCGGCACAGGGCGACGAGCCGAAGTTCCTGATGCCGATAGACCCACGGCCGTATTGCCAGCTGGTGCGAGTGCAGCCGCAGCTCGTGTCACGCCTCCGGGAGATGGTTCCGGCCGTTCCGCCCAGGAAAGGCTCCCGGCTGTCGAACAACTGTGGCTAGCCACCGCCAGCAAGGTAGCCGACCAGCTGGAGCACCTTCGCGATCAATGGCATCTGCTGGTCAAGACTGACAACCTGTTCGGTCCGCGCCATGCGCTTCGTGGAGTGCTCGATCAACTGCAGATCATTGTCAACCTGCTGGAAACCGCCCAGAGAGCCGCTCGGCACGAGCTCGTCAAGCTCGGCGCCCAGTACGCAGAGTCTGCATCATGGCTGTTTGAGGACAGTGGAAATCTCAACGCAGCACGTCAGTGGAACGTCCGCGCCATGGAGTGGGCGCACGAAAGCGGCGACCGCAGGATGCTGTCGTGGTCGTTGTTTCGACGCAGTCAGCAGGCCATGGCTAGCGGCAACGCTGCCGAGGTTATAGGGCTGGCTCAAGCAGCAGGCCGACCTGGCGATGAACTACCTCCTCCGATACGCGCCGCGATCACCCAGCAAGAGGCCCAAGGCTATGCACTCGACCGAGACGAATCGACTGCACAGCACAAATTGGACGACGCTCTTCAGTGGGCAGCGACCGAGACCAGCGGTGATGCCCGCGACGGACACGGTTCCTTCTGCACGGCGACCTATATCGAGCTCCAGCGGGCCACCTGCTTCATGACCATGAGAAAACCGAAGGAGGCCATCCGCCTCTTCGAGGCGAACATCCCCTGCCTACCTGCTGTGTACCACCGCGATCGCGGGGTCGCGCTCGCCCACCTTGCGGCCGGCTACGCCGCGGATGACGAGCCACAGCGGGCTTCACAGGCAGGTAGCGCAGCACTCGCCATCGCTCGCAGTGCAGGTTCGGAGCGAATTCTCAGTAGCGTCGCCTCCGTCGGTCGTAGTCTCATGCAGCATGAAAAAGTGCCTGGCGTGAGACCGTTTCTCCATGAGCTCTCGCTGGATGGAACGCCATGACGGCAAATGACGCCGAGCTGGATGCGATGCGACGCGCTATCGCGCTGTCGGCGTTCGGGCTCGGGCGTACAAGTCCGAACCCTCCAGTCGGCTGCGTCATTCTCGACAGCAGCGGCCAAGTAGTCGGTCAGGGATATCATCAGCGCAAAGGCTCACCCCACGCAGAGGTCAACGCGCTCGCCGCAGCCGGCGGGCGGGCTCGTGGCGGCACGGCGGTAGTGACCCTCGAACCGTGTAATCACTACGGCAGAACACCGCCGTGCCATCAAGCACTGTTAGACGCCGGCATCACACGAACAGTCATCGCACTGCCCGATCCCACGTCCCGCGGTGAAGGCGGCACGTCTCGACTGCGTCAAGCAGGCATGGACGTCGAGTCTGGAGTCCTGGCCGATGAAGCATCTCTTGTCCTCGAACCATGGTTGACAACGCTACACAGCAAGCGTCCCCAGGTGATTTGGCTGTCACGCTCGGAGAGAGACAATGATTCGGACGTCGCCGCCGTATTGTCGAGAACCGATCCGCTCCGCCAGATCACTGATGTCATCCTCTACGAGAACGGCATCATTGAAGAGTGCGTACCCGGCAGTCACAACGCTGACGTCATGTCACTCACACCGGTCAATTTTGAGAATGACCCTCGTGCGACGTTGAGCACGCTCTATAATCAGGGAATTCGTTCCATCGTGCTTGTCGCCAACGCCGAGTCAGCCAACATCTTCTTAGCGCAGGGAATTGTTGATCGGATAGTCATCGACGTGATGCCACACGAACCGTCAAGCGTTGCAACGTCGAACGGATTATCTTTTCTCCCACAAGGTTTCCTTCTTGCTGAGGTTAGTAGACATGAGAATCGGTTGCGAGTTATGGGCATACGGTCCTGAGACCGTGAGCTTCAGTCACACACTTCTGTACGGCTTCACGTCTTGGATCACATCGATTACGCACGATTCATATCGACGTTCGACCCGCGTTAGCAAATTATGCCCGAGAGCGATGGTAACGCAGGCGGCTCGCATTTACACAAGCCGCCACTTCGGGATGCCCAGGTCGGTCAACGCGAGGGCTCTAGAATTTCTGGCTGTTAACAACAGCCGGCGCCCTACTTTATGCATCCACCCCCGGAACAAAGTAGTTAACAAAGTGCTTCTACTGACATCGTGATTTCTTCCGGACAAAGACAAGTAGCCCGAACTTGGCTGCGAGGTAGCGAGTCAATCGGAGACCAACCTCGATGGCGCGAGAGCCCTGTCCGGCGTTTATCCGGCCGACGTGGTCGCCGGCCGGGACGCTGAAGTGGAGCGGGATCGCCGCAGCGTGTTCGTCGACTGTGGCACCGAGTGGAGTTTCGCAACGGTGCCGGTATCGACCATCCAACCTACCCGGGTGATCACCTGAACAGCTCTTCACACTTGGAGGGACGGAATGTGACGTCAAGTTAGGCGGTCGTGGTTCGGCGCGTTGACGACCGAATAGCGGTCGAGACCCCCCAAGGACGTAGGTTATCACGGCCCATTTCTAGACCCGACGCACGTTGATATTAGCACCTGCATTGATAACCTCGCATCCCTTTCGGACAGTAAGTCGAATAGGACGGTCACAAAAGGCCTTCAAATCAATCGACCCCAACGTTGTCAAGATCGTCAAATCCGCCAGATTCGGCAATTTAGACAGCAATGAGAAATCCAGATCCGATTCTTCAATGACCGAAATCCATATCGAGGTCAGAGATTGCAACCTACTCAACATTAAGTATGGAACTTTCGCCATGTTCAACGTAATTTCATTCAGTCGAGGGAAAATTATGTCAAAGTCCGAAGGAAACTCCGGAGTGTCCGCCACAACAGTAAGCCCCAGGCTGCGCAAATTCGCCCCGACAGGTCGAAGTACTTCAAAGTCAAACTCCGGCGAGCAATCGTGCAACGTAAGATCTTCCAGGTGCCGTAAGGAATTAAGGGGACGAAAGTCTTGCACATCTTCCAGCGACGCGACAATCAACCGAGTCAGCGTTGACGGCAAGTGCTCGACAAAATCAATATTGCGCCACTTCTGTCGATTGAACAGAGATACCTGCGTGAGATTTCGAAGGGAAGCGAGAACGTCCAAATCGACCAATACTGCCGGTCCCGCAAATCCTACCGCAACCAGTTCCTGATGCTGAAGAAGCGGTTGCAGGCTGACCGTACCGTGGATATTCATGAACACTCGATTCACCACACGAAGTCCGTCGATGCATGACAGGTCTCGATACACCTCGTTAGTCAAGGTCAGGTCAACCCCGCCCGCAGAAGGCAGTAGGTTCACAAATCGCGCAAGCCTTGGATCGGATAACTCTACTGCCGCAGAATTAAAATCAATCTCTGCCAGCACTTCGCGAGCGTACAGTTCAGGATCGAAATACTTCCAGGATGAGACAATTTCGCGATGGACACGAGGCCGCTCATCCGAAGCATAGTTCTTTAGCTGCATGCAGGCTTCTCGTGTGCCGAGTCGCGCCAGCGTGCGAACAGTGGCGACAGCCTGGGAAATCGATAATCCGTCGAGAACAGGAGGAACATAGTGGAGAATTCGAGAACCTATTCCAGAGATCGCATCAACGCTCGATTCGTTCCTGGGCGGAATAAAGTCCTTCGCGCATTCATCGATCCTAGCCATCAATTCGAGTGGAACATCTCGCGTGGTCTCGAGGCATGCCACGGCCAAGAACTTCAGCTTACGCCGATGTCGCTTCTCCCTACCTGCGCGATCAAGAATCCCGCCCAACAAATCATTCCGTTGCGGTCGATTCAAGCGACCACAGGCCATGATAATAATGTCACGCCACTGATCCTGATGCGCTCGTTCGATCAGAGCGCCGACATAGTCTTCCTCCGCAGACTCGGCAGCCGTGAGGTATTCCTGGAAGGATCGATGCACGAAATCGATCCTGCCAACGCTCGGCTCACGCAAGACTCCGGTGCGGTCTATTAGATAGCGTAACGCCACTGCTGACTTGAACGATGCATTTGGCATCAAATTTGTCCGTCGTTCGATAACACGCTCCACGGCTTGCGAAGTTATTTCAGACCGGTTATTTATGGAGAGCCTCCAGGCTATTTCCTGAAGCAAAACGCGCGCATCTCTGGCCGAGATAACGACGTTGAGTTTTCGGTCAGCTTCCCGCCGCTCTAATAGCATGTCGAGAGCAAGATCGTATACACTGAGCCGATCATCAGGTAGAGTCGTAACTCGGTCGAGATTCAATGCGCAGAGTAACGCACAGAGCAACGGATTTGTTGCGAGCGCCCTCAAGTCTGGGCGACTCTCCAAATCAGCTAACAAGCGGCGTTCGAAAGCCGGCAATTCGGCCACTTCACAAGGGAGATGGTCAGCCGAAACCGCGGCACGATACCAGTGCTGAACGAACTTCCGAACGTCCGCAAGAGTCATGCGCTCTAGGGTCAGGGTTGAAAAGTCGAGATCTTCTAGCCAATCAGCAGCTGCTGCATTCGGTCGGGACGTAACAACAACGCGCACCTTAGGGTAGGCATCCAATAAACCTTCAATCCATTCACGGATGTCATTGCGCCGACCGCTTGGCAATTCGTCTACGCCGTCGACGAGTACGAGCGCATTCTCGTCGTCTAGGCATCGATGACTCCACGCTTGAGGCTCGAGTCCAGCCAACCATTCGGCGTTAGCACGAACAAATGACTCAGGTTTCGGCAGATCAACCTGAGCAAAACTACGCAACCGAATGAAAAATGGAACCAGGCCACGCCACGCCGCCAAGCCGCCGCTGAGAGATCCACGTGCCACACTGACAGCAAGCCAGTCGAGCAGCGTAGTCTTTCCCGAGCCCGCCTCAGCCCTAATAAATGTGCGCCGTTGCGCGGCAAGCGCATCTTCCACGCGCACATTTTCTTCCCTAGCTGGAATACCACTAGATTCGGTCACGTACCAGCGCAGACCCAGCAACTCTTCGATTTGCGGGATATTCGTCCGAAGGCTGATGTAGGCAAGCGATAGCGGCAACTTAGGACGAAAACGTTTCGTGACTACACCGAAAAGATCCAGCTTGTCTCTTGAATCAGAAATGTATCGCAAATACCGTGATCGAAAGTCGGCGTCGAGCGTTACGCCTGCCGGCGCATCCAACGTTACTGCAGACTGAAGCAATTTGATGCTGTCCAGAGTTCTGACTATGTCTCCACAACGTCGGAGCGTCTCAATCGCGGTGACGGCCGAGAACTCAGGCAGTTCCCGAACAAGATTCATGATCATCCAGCAACACGCGCGCAACATCGCAGAGAAGAACTGTTCGCCAGACTCGCCCAGCGTCGCTTCGCGCAGCCGATCGGCACTTTCGGTCGAAATCCGATCAGAGAGCGCACTTGCACGCATATCTAGATCGTATAAAACAGAATCAGACAAGTCGGACAAGGCAATACAGTCTGCCACCAATATCAAGACCGCCGTGCGGTCATTTTCCGACATTGACCGATACTCGTGGGCGACCAGCGGTTTGAGGCGCTCAGCTACCTCTTCTTCGATCAACTCTATCTCGCGCCGAAATTCGCGCTGTCGTCGAATTTCCGGTAGCTTCGCGACAATGAGGCGCGAAAGATCGCTACCACGCCGCGTCTTCCTCGTACGGTCGTTGAGCCATGAAGTGACGACCTTCCTACCGACGGCCGAACCAACCTTGAGAACCGCCGAATCCAGTGTCACCGTTACTCCCAGACCTTGTCGACCGGCAAACAGGATACCCGCTCCAGGTGACCTTGAACGTTGCGATGCCCAGCCGTGAGCTTCGATCCTTTCACGGGCTTCCACGTTGATCGGGAGAATCCAGTTGCTGAACCAGACCGATACCCGCTGACAGGCAGAAACGTCCCATAGTCTCCACATCTGGTCACGATCGATGCCGCCTCCGAAGTAACACTCTCTGTCTGGACACCAACAGCTAGCGTGTTGATGGTCAGTATTTTCGGCTCCGGCACACTTTTCGTGATGCGGCCCCGGTTCCTAGGCTGGAACCCAGGTAGTTGATTATGAGTCTCGGTGCGGTGATCTTGATCTCGCAGGGGTTCTTGTCCCGCATCTGGCGGGGTTGCGGATCGGCAGCGCGTGTCGTGACACGGAATCCACCCCGGAGGGCATCACTCTTTCCGCGTTTGGTTGACAGTCGGCGCTGCCAAGTCATTCAGCGCGGCGACGACGACGTTCCACGCGATACGGACGGTGTCGTCCTCCGGCGCATAGCCCTGTGTGAACTGTTTCTTGGGGTGTACGAGGTTGCGGTGGTTGCGCAGTACGTGGGCGTAGTCGACCACGTCTTGGGCGACCCAGCGTTTGCCCGCGGCGAGGTTGATCAAGCTTTCGAGGTTGTCAGTCGGCCCTTTACCACTGTCATGTCGGCTGAGCGCGACGTCGTAGAGAACACCTTCCAGCACACTCCCGAGCATGATGATCGCCGCCGTGCACGCACCGTTGGTCCAGCACGTATGTGCTTCATCCAGCCGAGACTGCAGTTGTTGGCCGAACGCGTCGTCACTGACGATCTCCGCCAGGCTGGCGGTCAGTTTCACCGGCGCCTGCATGACCGGTCGTTTCATGGTCGGCGCTTGAGCCACCAGAACCGGACGGCCCGCTCGGTAGATCACCTGATAGCCCTCGATAGCCAGGAGGTCGTTGAGCTCCTGGACCACCAGCGCCCGATTTTCCTCCGCGTCAAGATATTCACGCGGATCGGCCAGCCTGATCAGGACGCCGCGCAGCGCTTCAGGATCGCGCCGGCGGCGACGCAGCATGTCGTGCACCCAATGGAATCTCGCACCGTCGATCTCGCCGACACGACGCCATCCGGCTGCCTCGAAAAACCTCGTCAGCTGATAGCCGGTGCGGTAGTACGGCGTGCTGTCGTCGCCGCAGATCAGGCCGGCCAGCCGTTCCAGGACGTTGTCGTCGAGTTGGACCACTACGTCGTTGTCGTTTTCTGCCACGGTCATGCCTGCGCCCCCACGAAGTCGTCGATCTCGGTATCGCTGTCCGGCAACTCGACGGGTGCCCAGTCTCGGACGACTCCCTCGACGACATCGCCGGGGTGGATCTCGCGCTCCCCGAGTCGCGCCCACAGTGGAGCCAGCTCCCGGCCGGCGCTGAATTCGAACTCGCTCTCGCGGATCCGGACGACGTCCCAGCCCATCCGATTGAGCTCTCGGTCCCGGCGTGCGTCAGAGACCTGCTGAGTGGTGCTGGTGTGCCACCGGTGGCCGTCGCACTCCACGGCGAGGCGACCGCCTCGACCCACGACGACGAGGTCGAGGCGTCGGGTGCCGACCTTGTACTGCGGCACGATGTGGTAGCCACGGCCCTTGATCTCGCGGAACACCCGCTGTTCGAACAACGACTCGAACGGCTCGCACGGCTTGTTCTCACTGACGTCGTCCAGGCTCGGCGATTGACCGAACACCGAAGGCGGCCTGAGCATGTACCCCATCAGCGAGGCGCGCAGATCGTCCGGTTTGAGGTCGGCGAGACGCACGGAGCTGAATAGCCACATCTGGTCTCTGGCCCGGCTGGCGGCGACGTTGTAGCCCTGTTGTGCCAACTGGGCCCGCTGCGCCCGGGGTGGTTCGGCGACAACCATCGACAAGAAGATGACGTCGCGTTCGTCGCCTTGGAACGTCGGCGGGATGCCCACCCGGATCCTGCGCTTCTCACGATCCTCGACCGAGATCGCCGCGTTGATCTCGTGCTCGAGGAGCTTGAGCTGACCGGTTCCCTGCAACACGACCACACCGAACGTTTTGCCGTTGTACCGCGGATCTGCCAGACACGTGGCCAACTGGTCGACGATCCGTTTGGCCTCCGTGGGGTTTCGCCGTGAGGTTCCCTTCCCTTCGGTGTAAGCACCTTCGACGTGCACGACCTTCAGCGGTTCGAGGTCAGTGGCCTTCCTCTCGCGCAGCGGCACCAGTCCGGGGCGGCTCTCCTCCCCGTAGAACTGGCTGGAGGACCAGTTGATGATCTCCGGCATACACCGGAAGTGCTCGCGCAGGCGGACGACCGCGTCCTTGCCCGACCGCGCCGACAGCAACCCGTAGAGGTTGGACTTCGCGGTGAAGTTCATCCGGATCTCGTCCTCGATGTCGCCGAGGTGGTCGTTCAGCTTCGCGAACAGTGGCTCGAGCTGGCCCAGCCGGTTGGCGCCGGGCGTGCACTGTTTGTCATCGCCGACCACGATGACCCGCGGAGCCATCCACAGCAGAAACAACTGCTCCAGGCCAACTTGGCTTGCCTCATCGACGATGACGACATCGAAGGAGTCCCGAACCGCCGCGATGTTGTCCAGGAGGTTGGGCAGGGGAACGACCCAGGCCGGTACCGCACCTTTGGCCTTATGCATCGCCGCCCGTGCCGCTTTGCGGAATTCCCGGGTCTTCGACCCGCCGCCAGCACCGACGTGGCCCATGTGCTCGCGGTAGCTGCGCAGCGCCATCGCGTGGGTGTCGGTCATCCGCGCCAGACACGCCTGGAGAGCCTGGACTCCCGCCAGTCGTTCCGTCACCCGTTTGACCTCGTCCTCGACCTGGTCGAACTCCACACCCAGGCGTCGCTCCTCGTCGGCGTTGCGGGTGGTCTGCATGTACTGCTCGGCTTTCGACCACGCCCACGCCGCGGGCAGGTCCCCCAGCCGGGCATCCCACACCGGGTCTGCCGCGGTGCGCTCAATCATCTCGAACAGCTGGGGGTGCACGGCGCGCAGTGTCCGGGCGAGCTGTGCGCGACGCAGTTCCTCGGTGCGTTCCCGTCGGGCGATGTCGACCGCGTCGATGCCCTGGCGATACGCCTCGAGATCGCGCTCGCCCACGGCCTGCAGCAGGATACCCAGCTCGGAGCAGGAGTTCAGCGATCCCGCCAGGGCCGCTACCTTGCTCTGCAGCTCGGCGACTTGCGTGCGGGCTCGTTCCAGTTCCACGTAGTGCAGCGCCGCGGGAACAGCGTTGAGCAGACGGACGAACGCGGCCACCGTGGACAGGTCGATGGGCAGACCCGCGCGCCGGAGATGCTCGTTCACCTCCGCGTGCGTACGAGCCAGGAGGTCGATGTTGCCCAGCAGCCGACCGTTGTCGTCGAGCTCGGACAACGTCAGGGTCAGCTTGGTCGTGGTTACCTCGACCGCGGCTGATGCCCACATCTCCACCAGTTGGGCTGCGGCGATCTCAGCTTCGAGCCGCTCCAGCGCCGCGTCGAGCCGGGTGAGGTCCAGCGGTGGCTGGCCGTCGACCCTGATGACGTCCAGCAGTTCGGCGGCGTTCTTCTGTGCCGGTGACTTCGGCAGCATTTTGTGCAGCTTCTTGCCGCTGGCGAGGTAGGCGCGAAGTTCGACTCCGGAGTTGAGGAGCCCACGGGTCTTCCCTATCCCGTAGTCGTGCACGCCTGGTAACTCCACGGCGAATTTGAGACCTTGGGCCTGGATACGGTCCTGGAGCCGACGGGCCTCCGCACGGACCTCGAACAGGTGCCCCCACAGCCCGGCGTGGCGTTCGGCCAACCTGTCCCCCACCGCGCGGGCGACCCAGGCGCGCTCGGGTGGTGCGATGTAGACAGGTTGGCATCCGAGACGACGCAGCTCCAGTCGGGCGGTGTCCCCGAGGCGACCGAGTTCGTGGAGCCGCTGTGCACCCAGGCTGGCGAGCCGTTGAGTGAGGTCGCTGGTGTCGGCGTGTGCGGTGTGTTGGGCCTGTCGCTCGGAGGTGATGATCTCGGCGAGGTCGCTCACACTGGGTAGGTCGTCCCGTCCCGGTATCTCCTGCTCGGCACGGACGCGCCGCCCCGGACGGTCCGATCGGGTCAGCCGCAGGAGTTCGAGAAGGTCGTGCGTCGACAGTGGCGGACGGTCGGGACAGTGGGGATCCACCTGGGGAATCCAGCCATAGGCGTCGGCATTGCGCTTCACCTCCCGCACGATGTCGGTCAGCGTTCCCCGATACATCTGGTCGTTGTACCCCGGGACCACCGGTTCGTGGGTGCGGTACTCCACGTCGCGCAACTGCCGGATCTGGTCGTTCAGCATCGCGCCACGCGACCGCAACGCATGACGCTCCGCGACGAGCTCACGTGCCTGCCGCGGCAAATCCGCGGCCGACGGCGACGAAATCGCCTCCGACAGGGCATCCAAGCCCTTCTCAAGTTCCTTCGCGGCGTCCTTGCTACCACCCGCCAGCAGGACACACAGACTGCGAAGCTCCGGTGGGATCTTGTCCCGCAACACCTTGAGCGCTTGGTCTTTCTGGCTCGTGACCAGGACTCGGAGCCCTCGTGCCAGCAACGCGCTGACCAGGTTGGCAATGGTGTGTGTCTTGCCCGTTCCAGGCGGTCCCTGCACCACCACGCCGATTTCGGTCTTGAGCAACTCGATGACGCGCTGCTGCTCGTCATTGGTCGGCAGCGGGAACAATGGATCGCTGCCGAGCACGTCACCTGACACGGCATCTTGCTCGGTCAGCCACCGCGTACGCAGCCCGACCTCGGTGTCCATGACGAGCTGCGCGAGCGCGACCGGGACTTCCGCATCGGGTTGCCGTAGCTCATCGGCGATGCGCCGGTAGGTCTCCGCGAGCAGCATGCGGCTGCGGGGACGCAGCAGCAATGCCGCGGACGTCGTCAGCTCTGGGCCGGCGGGCAGGTTCTCCGTGGGATCTGGGCGCCGGACGGCGGAGGTGAAGGGTTCGGTCAGACCGAGTCCGAGCCACTGCTCGACCTGCGCCAGAAGACGCTCGTCGAGCACGGCGATGTCGCTGTCGAGCACGGCTTGGCGGGCGGCGCGTCCGCGGTCGGGCTGGTAGCCGTCCTGGTCACCGAGGATCTCCCGATCCTCGAATCGGCGTTTGCCACTTAGGAACGATACCGTGATCTCGGCGGTGTCCCGTTCCAGTTTGGGGAGCACGGGTTCACTGACGAGATGTCGCCTGATCTGCTCTCCGTCTGGTGTCTGCCAGCAGAGCAGACCGACAGCGAGTACGAATTCGTACTCGTCATCTTGCTGTTCCATCGTCTTGGCGGCTCGCTCCAGCGATTCGTAGAGCTGGCGGCTCCTGCGCGTGCGGGTCTGCTCGTCACCCCACCGGTGCCAGTCCGCCGCCCAGCGATCGAACGCGAGTCGCACGCCGGGGGGCGGTGCGACCATCTGATCTGACTCCACGCCGTCGGGCCCACGGTGGCGAAGCACTGGCGGAGTCCCTTCGACACCGCGTGGTTCTACCGAGTCGATCCACCCGGCTACCTGAACCGGCGGCTTCGGCTCGGGCGTAGTCCGTGGTGGGCGTATGCGCAGCAGGACGTCGTCACTCGGGTGAGGCGTCAGGCGTACGCCGTCGGGTAGCTCGTCGAGCCACACAAGGGGATCCGGCTTCCCGGTTTCATCAGCGAGAATATCGCGAATGGGGTCCCGCTCGGTCGCGTCGGTGACCTCGGCGAGAAACTCCATGAGGCTGATGGTTTTAGCAAGAACAGCACGGTCATCGGGTGCGGCCATGATCACCTTTCCTCGTCGTGGGCAACGGAACAGATTTTCCGATATTCGGCGAGATGGCAATCAAAAACCCGATCTAGCACCCATTCAGAGTATCGTCATCGAAGCAATCGCTGTCATCCACAACACTGCAACTAATAAACGAGAATTCCTCGCATATGGAGAGACGTCAACATTGCACTTTTCGAGATACCATCAATAATTCTTCCTGGCAATCCCTTGGGGAACTTCCCTTGTACACGATCGTGTCAGCGTTAGGTCAGACCTCGAACATGCTCCCTGTCACGCGCGCAGCATGGAACTCAACAGGGACATGGACGCCATCGGGCTAACGTCACACACCCATCGCAACCACGAGGAGCCCTCCCTGGCAAACACGACATAACCGGCCATGATACGGATCATCGATTAACAATCGAGACACCCATGAAATCTGACAACAGATTCTACATGAGCACCCAATTTGTCCAATAGACAAAAGATGGACAATACAAGGCAAGCCCAGTGCGGCAAGCGGGACAGACGCGCAAGATTTGCAGCGACCTCCCCATAAACAGCAATGTCCATCATGGTGAACTCGCGGTGAACCTTCGGCAGCCTTGCCCAACTGCGCGTTCTTCCGAACGATCCCAATCATGCACGGGTTTAGGCTCGACGACGACTGCACGATCGGCACTAACCCCGGCGGAGCAGCGAAGGATCCACCGTCAGGGAAGCGGCGGTGCCCGTTCGCGCGGCGCCGCTCGGCGCGGTTGCTGCTACGTCACGCTAAGGAGTGAGAACAAGGGACTGCGGACGCAGGGCAGTTGGGTTGGGCCGACGAGTCAGCGGAAAGGGGAACTCGTTGCTGACCCAAAGCAGCTCCGACAAGGACTCAGGCATCGTCCACGGCGCCACCGGCCCCAAGGTCATCGGCTCACTCGACACTGCAACGTCGCCTGCACCAAACTGGATATTGATCGTCGGTGCGTCTGACCCGTTGATGAGGTCGTCGACGTTGCTCAGCGACACACCAGTGAACTTGTGCGCCCCCACTGCCACCACGAGCGGTACCTCGTAGGCTTCAGCGAGCGCTGTGTATTTGCGTACCTTCGCCCCCACCTGGTCCGCCAGACGACGGGTGTCGACGATCCTCGCGATACCGCTCGGTGGATTCAGGCAGGCTCGCACCCCCCACGGCGAGGCAAGCTGTAACCCGCCCCAGCGGGAGTCACCCATCACGTGGAAGGTGTATCCGCAGCTCGAGAATGCGGCCCGAGTTGTTCCCTGCAGCAACTGCTCGTGCAGTTCACGGGCGATCGTCTTGGCGGTTCCTGCGTCGGGTGGGCCGACCGGCGAGCCGGTCGCTAGCTGCAGGACGACGCCGACCGGAATCTGCCGGACTCGTTCCACAAGAGCGTGCCAGGCTTTCATCCTAGCAAAGGTGCCGTCAGTGGGGTTGTCGGTGTGAACCTCGACGAAACACAGGGGCTGGTCGTCCTCGCCCAGAACTGTCCAATCTGGCCCCAGGCCGTTCCATTTGCGCTCGTAGGCGACTACGTGGCCTGCGGCGCGCAGTGCCGCACCGGTGGCCAGTTCGAAGATGACGGTCCAGAAGTCCTTGTCCAACCAGATCTTGCGCGCGAGCGCGACGGCGTCCTTGGCTGGGAGGAGCGCAAGCTGCTCGTCTAGCCATCGCCGCCACGGCGCGAACTCGTCCTCTACAGCGATGTCGTAGGTCAGATCGCGTCGTTCAGGAGAACGGTCGCCGTATTTTCTCCGGTGCGCAGCGACGAAGTCGGTGCCGAACCAGCGCTCAGGCGGGTTAACATGGTCCACCCGGTGATTCTCCTACCAACGTTTGTCAAGAGGTTTCGAGGGTCGACAAGCTCGTCGGCTCTGACAAGCGGTGACGACGAGTGCGCGCGTGATGTGTGAACACAGCGGTCAGTTGCTCGCTCCAGAAACGTTCGCGTTCGGCGGGTAATGCACCTGGTGTCCTGCCGAGTTCCTCGGCAAAGGTATAGAAACCAGGTCCGGCGTCGTTGGCGTTGAGGTACTGCACCACCGCGGAGATCATGAGATCTTCCTGACCGGGCGTGCTGCGATGCCTCCGGGTAATCGCGCCAAGCAGGTGACCCATCGCGGCACGCTGCTCCGGAAAGACGAAGTCGAAGCCCGGCTGACCAGTTCGGCGTGCCAGTACTGTGTTGAGTTCGGTATAGCTGGAGGTGACTTTCAGGCGAGCACGGTCGATCAGAAACTCAAGCCCTGCAACGATCAGCTGGTCCCACTGCTGATCATCTCGTCCACTGTGCACAGTTCCCCCCTCTCTCCGCCTAGGTATGTAACAATCTGCGGAATCACTCGTCCCTATGACTCGATAGTCGTCACAGGACGGAGCGATGTTACGAGCACATCGCAAAACCACGTCTCCGGCCACGACACATTGCGACGTGGTCAGGCTCTACCTCCAGTCCGCAACGTCAAGGCCGGACTGGCCAACCAGACTCCGCTCGCGCCGCCGCCAGCGGTGGCAAGTGACAACTGGGCAA
>Ga0193717_1000781_pt1 | contig 20181 bp, 11 predicted proteins | sample U2c2metaG_FD_145900 | JGI IMG/M metagenome (GOLD analysis project Ga0193717, IMG submission 145900) | Soil microbial communities from a riparian zone of the East river system, Colorado, United States - U2c2 | ecosystem: Environmental > Terrestrial > Soil > Riparian zone | place: USA: East River...
AATGATGAGGGGCAACGTGTTAACCCGCTATATGATATTAACGGCTCGCTTGATGAGCGTTACCGTACCCGGGTATTCGCGAGTATTTATGGCGAGTACAAATTCTCTCCGGCGTTAAGTTATCGCTTAAATGTTGGCCCCGATGCTGAATTTGCAAATGGCGGATCATTTAATGGAAGTTTAACTACCGCAAATCAGGGCGGCTCATCAACAGCAGGCGTTAATGAAACCAATATATTTTCAATCACCGTCGAAAATATCCTGAACTATGATAAGTTGTTTGGTCGCGATCATCATATTACGGCAACGGCTGTTCAAAGTTATCAAAACCAGGTAACCAACTCCTCTTTTACCAGTGTAAGTAAGCTGCCTTATGAATCGCAAACTTATCATAGTATCGGAACTGCTGGTTCTGTTACCGGGGTAGGCAGCGACTACCAAAAATGGGGCCTGGCATCCTACATGGGCCGTATCAATTACCAGTATAAAGACCGTTACCTGCTTACCGTTACCGGACGGGCCGACGGATCATCGCGTTTTGCCCCCGGGCATAAATGGGGATTTTTTCCATCTGCCGCTTTAGCCTGGAAGATATCTGACGAGGATTTTTTAAAGAGAAGCTCATTTGTTTCCACACTTAAGCTCAGAACCAGTTACGGTAGCACAGGTAATACTGGTATCACTCCGTATCAAACATTTGGTGTATTGCAAAAAACATCGTATACTTTTGGTGATACCGGCGCGCCGGGTTTTTTACCGGGTAGCATTTCCAATCCAAATTTGAGATGGGAAACCACCAACCAGATCAATGCCGCGGTTGATTTTGGTTTCTGGAATGACCGCCTTACCGGAACGGTTGAGTATTATCAATCCAAAACACACGACTTGTTGCTTGACCGCAGCATCCCTACCAGTACCGGATTTGTTTCAGTACTTGAAAATATCGGTTCTACCCAAAATACTGGTATTGAAATTTCCTTATCGTCGGTTAATATAGCCTCTGCCAATAACGGTTTCCGGTGGAAAACAGATATTAATTTTTCAAAAAACAGAAACAAGATCACCGAACTGCTGGGCGATGGTAAGGATATTGTTGGGAACAGCTGGTTTATAGGGCACCCTATTAAAGTATTTTATGACTACAAAAAAATTGGCATCTGGCAAACTGATGAAGCTGCAGTAGCTAAACAAAATGGTTTTGCAGTTGGCGGAATTAAAATTGAAGACACCAATCATGATGGAAAATATAATGCCGATGACCGCCAGATCCTGGGCTCTTATATGCCTGCGTGGATAGGGGGATTAACCAATACTTTTTCTTATAAAGGGTTTGATCTGTCAGTGGTATTACATACGCGTCAGGACTATTTAACTTATTCGCAATGGTATGATAACAATAACAGGCTTGCCGGCAGGTACAACAATCTTAATGTTAACTACTGGACACCTGAAAACCCAACCAATGAAAATCCTCGGCCCGATAAAAACCAGGAAGGTGTTTTTCTGGGCTCAACACTGGCCTATAAAGATGTGAGTTTTGTAAGGGTTAAGAACATGACGTTCACCTATCACTTTCCATTGGCCTGGATTAAAAAGTTACAGTTAAGCGCCCTGAGCCTCAATGTATCTGCCGAAAATCCATTTACCATAACAGATTATAAAGGCTATGATCCGGAATTTGAATCAACCGGGCAGCGTGCGCTTTATCCTTCTACAAAAATGTATGCTATAGGGGTTAATGCCTCTTTTTAAAATATTAATCAAGTAAAGTCATGAAGTACATAAGCTTAAAAAAGAAATGGATGCAGGCTTATCACCACGTAATGACTGTTAAAACGATTTTAAAATGAAAATTATAAAAAAGCTTTTTGTTGCCGTATGCATTGGAGGTATCGCATTAGGTTCTTCCTGTAAACTGGATGAAATACCGGTGTCACAGGCCACTCCGGAGATATTATTTACCACACCATCAGGAATACGGGATGGTGTATATGGCGTATATTCAAAATTAAGAGCCCTTTACGGTTCGCAGGTAGGGTTTACGCTGACCACCATGGGTACAGATATTTTTCAACACGGTAAGGATGGTGGTTATAAATTTCTGGAAGCGTATGATAATCAAACCAGCTCATCTGTAGGCTATTTTGCACAGTTATGGTATGATTGTTACCAGGGTATTAACGCGGCCAATACCATATTGGCGTATGCGGATAAGGCTGGTCTGCCCGAAAACGTAAAAACACAATACAAAGCCGAGGTCCGTTTTTTAAGGGCGCATTTTTATTATTGGCTTACTGTGCAGTTTGGCGGCGTGGTATTAACTACTACCGAAACAAAAGGCGTAAATACCACAGCTGTACGTACATCCAAAGAAGAGATTTGGAAACTGATGAATGAAGATACTCAGTATGCGGTTGATAACCTGGGTTGGACAGCTGACGCCTATGGCAAAGTAACAAAAGGAGCGGCATTACAACAGCTGGCCATCATATTACTGATGCAAAAGGACTATCAGAAAGCTGCTGATGCAGCCAAAACCATCATCAACTCAGGTCCGTATAAATTGCTGGATTCTTATGCCGATATTTTCAGGTACGATAACCAGCAAAATGCCGAGATCATCTTCGCGGCACAATACACCAAGGATATCCTTCAAAATGGTGATGGTAACCAGGGGCATGCTTTTTTTACGCCCGCGTATGACCAGTTTCCCGGTTTACAACGTGATTTAAACCAGGGTGGTCGTCCGTATACCCGTTTCAGACCTACTGAATTTTTCCGCAATCTTTTTAACCCGAATGATAGCCGCTTTGAAGCTACCTTCCGCTACGTATGGACTTATAATAATCCTGCGACACTTCCCAAAGGCAAAGCTATCGGTGATACAGTAGAATGGCAGATAAGCCCGGGTGTAACTTCAAAAATAGCACCCAATACAGATAATATGCACTGGGCCATCAAAAAACATGACGACCCCACAAGGGCAAGCGTACAGGATCTGGCCGGATTCAGGGATTTTTTCATCTACCGGCTTTCTGAAACCTACCTTACCGCTGCCGAAGCACTGCTGCATGCCGGTAAACCCGCCGAGGGAGTGGTGTACCTAAACAAGGTGAGGACCAGGGCCGCCAAACCGGGTACAACGATGCCCATGCTGTCTGCCGCGGAGCTAACGATGGATCAGATCCTGGATGAGCGCGCGAGAGAATTAGGAGGCGAAGAAAAACGCTGGATGGACCTGGCCAGAACCGGAAAATTGGTAGAAAGGGTAAAAAAATATAACCCCAACTCATCAGCTATAAAAGACATGTATATCGTTCGCCCTATTCCTCAATCACAAATTGATCTTTCAACTATAAAATTTCCACAAAACCCAGGCTTTTAAAATTATCATTATGAAAACTATATTAAAAAACACCCTCTTCGCAGGCTTATTATCAACCGCATTGATGATACAACAGTCTGAAGCCCAAACCAGGGCCGACGTACTGGCCGACGTATTTGTTAATCATCCCGAACAGATCATGGTAACTGCTCATAGGGCAGCGCACACACATTACCCTGAAAATTCTTTGGGGGCCCTTCAGGAAGCCATCAGGCTTGGGGTAGATATTGCCGAGGTTGACATCCGGCAAACCAAAGATCATGTACTGGTTATTATGCATGACGGTAAAGTAGACCGCACAACAAACGGAAAAGGTGCCCTGACAGATCTTACCTACCAGCAATTAATGGAGCTGCGTTTACTACAGGATGGTAAACCAACTGATGAAAAAGTGCCGACATTGGAGCAGGTGCTAAAAATGGCAAAAGGAAAAATCCTGATTGACCTTGACTTTAAGCTGGGCGACGAGGGTGCTTTAAAAAGAACCTATAAAACTATTGAAGAAACGCAAACCACCAACCAGGTTTTATTTTTCCTGTACCAGTATAAATATGCACCGCTTGTACATGCCGTAAACCCTGATGTTAAAATTATGCCGCGCGCGTATAAAGTGGACGATGTTAATAAAATACTCGACATGAAAATTGCTAAAGTGATTCACATAGATGAAAAATTTTATAGCGATACCTTAATGAAAAAAATAAGGGATCAGCACGTGCGGGTTTGGAGTAATGCGCTTGGAGTATATGATGATCTTGAACTATCATCACATACCGGTTTTAAAGCGTTACTGACAAAAACAAAATATGTTAACGTCATTCAAACTAATCTTCCTGAGGAATGGCTAAAGTATCTGAAACAAGCTGGCCTGCATAAGTAATAGCAGTCTCCTAAACCTTATTGAGATGGCTTGCCATCTCAATAAGGTTTTATGTATGAATGCGATAGTAGTGTATGTTTTAGTTAATCATTGTGTACTTATTTTGCAAATGATATTAACAAGTGCTTCTGCGGCATACAGGTTTCCCGAGCCATCAATTGCTATCCCCTGGGGGGAAATAATGGAAACATTAGCAGCTGGCCCCTCTCTTGGTAAGTCTAAGGATGTATTACCTGCAAAATTGCTTACCACCGTATCATTAACCACTTTTTTTATTACACTGTTATCACCTACGTAAATAACGTCATTTGCATCTATTGTCATCCCTTGTAAACCTTTAAAATTGGGAGTGCCATCCAAATTAGTTACATAAGTCATTGCTCCGGCAGGAGTGATTTTTCTGATGGTTTCATCATCAAGGTTTGAAACATAGAAGTTATTCGAATGATCAATCAATATCTGGAAGGGAGATTTAAGATTTGGTAAATCGTTCCAAATTGTTGACACTACTTTATCGGGGGTAATTTTTCTTATTTGGCCAGTTCCAATGTCGCATACGTATACGTTGCCATCCTTATCCACATTAATTCCGTAAAGCGTACCAAATTGAGCTGTATTGGCCGGACCATCCCTATTGAACACTAAGGTTTCTCTTTCACATCAGCCTTTCTTACATTCCTTGTCAAAAATATGCCACAGTCTCAATTTTGACTATTTCAAAATTAACTGTAACTTATATAACTGAATCATCAAGAATTTTAGATCTGAAAGTATTATAGATCACCATCATCAGGGAACATGAACAGTATCATTATTTAGGTATAAAAGTTTACTCGGCTTAATATTCAAATATCATGAAAACTATACTTTTTGCAACAGACTTTTCAGCCAATGCCAGGCATGCGGCTGAGTATGGATATAGCCTGGTTAAGCAAATAAAAGCCAATATAATATTATGCAATGCAGTAATAATACCGGCCGAAATGCCGCAATCGGGATTGGTTATCTGGCCGATGGAAGAATCTGAAATGTTACTGATGGATAGCAAAAAGGAATTACAACACTTAAAAACTCACCTTGAAAGTGCAGATCATGAGCAGGGTTTTAAGCCGGGTATCACATGCATTAGTGAATCAGGCATAATGACCAATGTGGTTCAAAGTGTAATCTCCAACCATCAGGTTGACCTGGTGGTCATAGGGACACATGGCAGTAGCGGATTAAGCCTTTTTTTATTGGGCAATCATAGCAGTAACATGATAGATACAACCACAAAACCCTTAATGCTGATCTCGCCGGAAACTCCCATTTTGCCCGTTACGAAGATCGCTTTCGCTACAGATTTCACACACATGGAAAGTGACCTGGAATGTTTATACCATTTAATACCACTGGCTAAGTTATTGGGCGCGAAGATTTTATTGACGCATATCTACAGTGAACAGCTGCAAGCACCTGAACTGAGAGAAAAGATAGACCACTTTATGGTGCAGGTTTCCAATAAAGCCAATTATCCACATATCTATTACAGGGGTTTAAAAAACAGTCATATAGAAACAGGTTTAAGCTGGTTATGTGAACATGGGCAAATTGATATGTTGGTGATGATACACCGACCGCACAGCTTTTTTTATAAATTGTTGAAAAGTAGCCACTGTGAAAAAATGGCTGGTCATATCGCTGTTCCTTTATTGATTTATCCGGCTGTCAATAAATAAAATCAATCATTGTTTTAAAGGTTTTAAAATCAGTTTGTTATACATAACTTTATATAAGCGTTTCAATTTAGCCAATTAAAGCTGATATGTAACGATGCCGGAATGTGTATTGTTTTTAAAGATACACTACCATAAACTAAGCAAAATTTTCATCTTGGAACTACCACATGGTTCAAATATTTTTTTATCAACTTAAAGAAAAAAGTTATGTTACAGGAAGAAAAAATCACCCAACTGAAACAAGCCCTGCGCGGGAGGCTGATTCAACCTCATGATGACGATTATCATACTGCACGCAAAGTGTATAATGGTATGATAGACAAATGCCCCTTATTAATAGCTAAATGTGCAGACGTAGCCGATGTTATTTCGGCAGTAAATTTTGCAAGGGAAAATGATCTGCTTACAGCAATAAGAAGTGGCGGCCACAATGGAGGTGGCCTGGGTATATGCGATAATGGCTTGGTAATCGACCTTTCGCAGATGAAGGGTATTAATGTTGACCCTGATACAAAAACGGCATGGGTAGAAGCTGGCTGTACTTTGGGTGATGTTGATCATGCCACACATGCATTTGGCCTGGCTACCCCCAGCGGAATCTTTTCTACCACGGGAATAGGGGGGATTACGCTGGGCGGAGGCCTTGGGCATCTTACACGGCAGTATGGCCTTGCCATTGACAATCTGCTTGAAGCAAATGTAGTATTGGCCGACGGAAGCTTTGTAAAGGCCAATGAAACAACTAACAAAGATCTTTTCTGGGCGCTTCGCGGTGGCGGTGGCAACTTTGGTGTGGTTACTTCTTTTGTATTCAGGCTACATGCCCTAAGTACCATATATGGCGGGCCGATGCTATGGGAATTGGATGAAACTGAGGCTGTGTTAAGATGGTATCAGGATCTGATTAAAAGTGCTCCTGATGAACTTAATGGGTTTTTCGCTTTTCTTTGTGTTCCGCCCGGGCCTCCTTTTCCGGAACATTTGCATACAAAAAATATGTGCGGGGTAGTGTGGTGCTACAGTGGTGACATGGAAAGGGCTGAAAAGGTTTTTGAGCCTATCCGTAATTTTAAACAGCCAGCCCTTGATTTTGTAGGGCCCCTGCCAGTTCCTGCATTAAACAGTATGTTTGATGCACTGATGCCACCCGGATTAAACTGGTATTGGAAAGCTGATTTTGTAAATGAGTTGAGTAACGAGGCAATTGACCAACACTTAAAATTTGGAACTCAACTGCCTACCTTGCTTTCAACTATGCATCTGTATCCAATTAATGGCGTTGCTTCCAGGGTAAGTAATAAGGATACCGCATGGAGTTACCGCGGCGCAACATGGGCCATGGTAATTGCAGGGATTGACCCCGATCCGGCAAATAACGATAAGATAAGTAAATGGGCAAAGGATTACTGGGAAGCATCACACGGCTATTCGGCAGGTGGTGCCTATGTGAACTTTATGATGGAGGAAGGTGAAGACCGGGTTAAAGCGACTTATGGAGATAATTATGAAAAATTAGCTTCTATTAAAGCAAAATATGATCCAGCTAACTTGTTTAGGGTAAATCAGAATATCAAACCCGCATTACATGTCCATATGGATTAGATTCCCGAACGTTTTACTGGGGTGTTCTGGATTTTACATCCAAGGTTTTATACAAATAATTCGGATCCGGTTTAAGGGTGTATCATAGATCATGATACACCCCGTTTTAATACGCCGCATTTGTTGGTTTAATTGGTAATTCCAGCTATTTTGTGAAATTTACTTTGCAAAATAATTACTTAATGCGCCGCTGGCTTCTCCATAATTCCAGCGAATTTGATCTGGTTTTCCATCGCCGTTGGTATCGGCAAAATAAAAATAAGTACTAGAACTTGCTGAAGGGCCCCATAATGAATAAACCGGGCCACCGAATACATTGGTGGCCTGCGCGTAATAAACTTTTATTTTACCTGAATAATTACCGGGGTTCCAATATATTTTATCTGCCCTGCCATCGCCATTTACATCAGCAAAATAAAATGTTGTACCTGCTGATGCACTTGAGGCTCCTGAATTACTGAACGTTGAAGCTGCGGTAAAGGTACCATCACCGTTGGCTAAATAAACCATGGGCTTCCCGGAGCTTAGTGTCGGTTGCCACATTATTTTATCTGCCTTCCCATCGCCATTTACATCAGCAAAATAAAATAATGTACCGCCTGTCGTGCTCATCCCGGCATCCGTATTAGAGATCACCGTATTGCTAAAAAAACCTCCGTTTGTAGCCAGGTAGATGCGTGTATGGCCGCTATCAACGGTGCCGTTCCAGTAAACTTTATCGGCTTTCCCATCGCCATTACAACCCCCAATTGAAAATATAAAGCCGGGAGAAACGCATAGAGGGAAGTACCTCGAATCACTTTTGAGTAATTGTCAACGATTTAAGTGGCTAAGACTGACCAATAATTTTAATAGATGATGGTATAACAGTTTATAAGTGCAGCGTAATATTGCAAATTGGCTCGGCGTTTTACTTTTTTTAAATGAAATCTATGCAATCGATTGAGTAATTTGCTATTTTGCATCATCTTAAGGGATTAGTTGCTTTAAACCTGCTATTAATAACAGCGGGGTAGCTATCCTTGATCTGATAAACCAAATTATAACCTAATCAAATGTATCTTTTTAAGTATCCCGCTGTAAACTTTAGCAATAAAAGCTTTTTAATACTGATGGTTTGCCTGATGTGGTGTCCGGCGCTTATGGCACAAACCACCGTGCCGCTAAATGATCTTTCTTTTTTTCAGGATCCATCGCCCAACTGGAAACTTGCCGCTAATGTACAGGCCGACCTGCTGCAGGATGAGGTATTAAGCACTACAGAGGGAACAGGAATCTTAGTAAATCTACCCGATAAGAAAGGGGCAAAGGATCTGTACACCAAATCTGTTTATGGTGATGCCGATCTGGAGCTTGATTATATGATGGCAAAAGGATCAAATTCAGGCATCTATTTGCAAGGCCGTTACGAAATTCAGCTTTTGGATAGCTGGGGAACTGTAAACCCAAAATCAGGAGATAACGGCGGTATTTATGAACGCTGGGACGAAAGCAAACCCGAAGGGCAGAAAGGTTATGACGGTCATGCGCCAAGGCAAAATGCCAGCCGTGCGCCGGGTTTATGGCAACACATCAGGATCTCGTTCCAGGCGCCGCGTTTTAATGATAAGGGACAAAAGATAAGCAATGCAAAAATACTGTACGTATGGTTAAATGGCGTTTTAATCCAGGATAATGCGGAGCTGGCCGGGCCAACCCGTGGCGCTTTTGATAGTAAGGAAGATATATCGGGCCCTTTACGCCTGCAGGGCGATCATGGCGCTGTGGCCTTTAAAAATATCAGCATTACCAGTTTTGATAAACCGAATCCAACCTTATCTAATTTAAAATACACCATCTATGAAGGAAGTTTTGCCGCTGAACCTGATTATAAGAACTTAAAATCCGTTACAGAAGGCAAGGCGTCTGTATTGTCATCAAATCAGGGGAAATTAACCAATGATTTTTTAATGCACTATACCGGCACCATCAAAATAACCCAGGCTGGTGAATATACATTTAAACTGAGTGTACCCGGTGGTAAGGGCGCTCTGCGTATTAGCCAGAAAACGGTGATACCCATTGCCGAAAACAAAGGTATGGGCAAAATAAACCTGCAGCCCGGCGAACTGCCGGTTGACCTTTTTTATGCCAAAACTGTCGACTGGGCTAAACCGGCTTTAGGGCTTACAGTTGCCGGTCCGGGTATTCGCGAGTATTTGCTGACCGATGCCAATGTAAGTTCAAACGACCCGATTGACCCCATCCTGATCAACGCTACTGCCAATACCATTTTGCGGAGTTTTACTGATTTGCCCGGCGGTATCAGGGTAACGCATGGCGTAAATGTAGGTAGTACGGAGCAGGTACATTATACCTATGATCTGGATAAGGGAATGATCGTGCAGGTTTGGCGCGGCGGTTTTTCGGATGCCACACCCATGTGGCATGAAAGAGGCGATGGCTCATCGCTCCCTGCAGGCTCGGTACAACATTTGGGTAAACCTGTGCCTGCTATTGAAAAACTAACCAATACGCAAACCGGCTGGGCTGCTGATACCGCTGGCACGGGTTATAAACCCAAGGGATATATTTTAGACGGAAACGACAGACCGGCTTTCCGGTACATGATCTATGGTTCGTTGGTTAATGATGCCAGTATAGTGTTGCCGGAAGGGCAGGGGATCCGCCGGGAAGTAACGGTGCAGAACCCCGCGGATAACTTATTTATGCACCTGGCCGATGGTCATACCATTGAGTTGCTTAAAAACGGGTTGTACACGGTTGATAATAAAGCTTACTATATCCGGATAGATGATGCCGGTGATGCAAAACCGCTGATCCGTAACGCGGGCGGCAGGCAGGAACTGATTATCCCGATCCAAAAGAAATTAACCTATTCTATCATTTTTTAAGCCGCCTAAGTCATGAATTATACATTAAAACAAATGATAAACAGGTTTTCGTTAATTATACTAAGCCTTGCTTTCCTGTTAGCAGACAGCCAAAAAAGCTATGCCCAGGCAGAATCTGCAAAAGAGGATGATTATTTTAAGATCATGAAGATACCTGCTCCCGAAGGTACTATACTGGAGGTGGGCGGTTTGTGTACTTTACCAAACGGCAGTCTTGCTGTAACAACGCGCCGTGGCGATATTTTTATAGTAGAGAACCCAACCAGCCAGCATCCTTATTTTCGCAAGTTCGCGTCGGGGCTTCATGAGGTGTTGGGCGCTGCCTATAAGGACGGTGCCTTGTATGTTGTGCAACGAGGCGAGCTCACCAAACTGGTTGATACCAATATGGATGGTAAAGCTGATGTTTTTGAAACCATTTATGCCTGGCCATTATCCGGTAATTACCATGAATACAGTTTTGGGCCTAAAATAGCGCCCGATGGCTCCTTCTTTGTTACATTAAATCTTGGCTTTCCGCCGGATTGGTGGCACCCTAAAAGTTTTGTACCCTGGAGAGGGTGGACGCTGAATATTAAAGAAGACGGCACCGTTACGCCCTGGGCAGCAGGTATGCGGTCACCTTGCGGTATCAGTATGATTGATGGTGAGCTATGGTACTCCGATAACCAGGGCGATTGGGTTGGTTCAGGCAGTATTATGCAGGTTAAAAAAGGCGCCTTTATGGGCCACCCTTCAAGTCTGGTATGGACGGGTTTGCCAAACTCGCCATTAAAGCTTACAGCCGAACAGTTTTTTGCAAAAAATAATCCGCGGCTGGAGTTTGATAAGGCCGGGCAGCCTGTAAAACCTCAGGATGTGGTGAATGAAAAGTTTAAAACTGAATTTGAAGCCAAAAAGGAAATTCCCGAACTGCAATTACCTGCTGTTTGGTTGCCGCATGGCATATTGGGTATATCCAACTCCGAAATTGTGAAAATACCTGAAGGGGCTTTCGGGCCTTTTGCGGGCCAGTTACTGGTGTGCGACCAGGGCCAGAGTATGATAGACCGTATTTTTTTAGAGAAGGTTAACGGTGAATACCAGGGTGCAGCCTGGGCTTTCAGAAGCGGTTTTCAGTCGGGAATTGTTCGTTTGGCCTGGCTGCCTGATGGTTCACTGGCAACAGGAGAAACCAATCGGGGATGGGGATCTGCAGGCGAAGCGACTATGGGCTTGCAGCGTCTGGTGTGGAATAACAAAGTTCCGTTTGAAATGAGGGCCATACGGGCCATGCCCGATGGATTTGAGATTGAGTTTACCAAACCGGTTGATAAAAAAGTAGCCGCGGATATTGCATCATATTCAGTAGAAAGTTATATTTATAAATACCATGGCGTGTATGGAAGCCCGCCGGTAAATACTGCAAAATGTCCAATAACTGGTGTTAAAGTATCAGAAGATGGTTTAAAAGCCAGGCTGATCGTCAATAATTTACGCAGGTATTATATACATACCATTACGCTCAATGGCATCCGCGATAAAGAGAACTATTTTAACCTGGTGCATCCTATAGCTTATTATACCCTGAACAATATTCCCGAAGGACAAAAACTGTCGATGGCAGAGGTAAGCACAGTTAATTCAAAAAGAGTGACTAAATCCGCTATTATTAAAAAAGGTTCATCAGCCAAAACTGTGGCCTCGGTTTCGAAAGCAGCCGCTGCGGCAAGCGCTATACCCAAATTTGAGGAAGTTAAGCTGCTGCTGGCAAAAAACACCTGTTTATCATGCCATAACGTGAATAAGCGCCAGGTTGGCCCGGCTTATATGGATGTGGCTAAGCGTAAATACAGTGTAAACGAGCTGATACAACTGATCCATAATCCAAAACCCGAACACTGGCCCGACTATTCAACTCCGATGCCGCCAATGCCACAGGTTCCCGCGCAGGAAGCCCGCAAAATTGCGCTTTGGATCAGGTCGCTGGCTAAATAATTATATTATAATTTATAATGGCAAACATGAAGGTTACCTATTTGGCAGTTAAATTTTAGCTGCATTTTATAATCTTTTCTGTAATGCATGAACCGGATACTGATTGTACATTCCGGAAAGCTTGACTATGCAAAAACTTGTAACAATATTGTTCAGTTACCTTACTGTTTATACCGCTAACAAAAATGTTACCTGAATAATAATGTAATAATAAAGGTTTTTATCACTTTCGCTCATCCTGCTGACATAACCGGAAATTCTTTCTTTTTAAGGATGCCCGGTCACTTACATTAACCGAATCATTTATTGGTTTTTTAACTAATATCATCTTCATTTTTTGGAGGGTGATGAACATGTTTTAGTATGGACAGGAGTCGCGTTTTTTTATTTATTTCTACATTGTTTTGTTTACCGGCGTTGGCCTGGGCTCAAAATAATCAGTCAAACAATTTACCACCGGTTGTTCAGCCGGATACCAGCAAGAATGTCCTGATCATCCCCCTGAATCCGCATAGTGCAGGGCAAGATAGTTCTGGTCAGTTCTTAACACTTCAGCAATGTATTGATTATGCGATGCAGCATCAGCCTGGATTAAATAAAGCCTTGATCAATGTATCCGTTGCCAAAGCTACCAATGCCATCAATTTAGCTGGCTGGCTCCCGCAGGCCAGTGCTTCCGGCGATCTGATCCATTACATTCAAACTTCTAATAGCTCGGCGGCTGTTACGACCGGCGGCACAGTAACACCCGGCGGAACTTCGACGGGTACGTCAAGAGGGCAATACACCAATACTTTTATACCGGGCGTATCGGTTACACAGGCATTATTTAACCCCAGTTTGTTATATGCCGCTAAAAGCGCTCCTGTTTTTTTGAAACAAGCGCAACTGGTTACAGACAGTACTAAAATATTTCTGGTTTCTACAGTAAGTAAATCGTTTTATAACGTATTGCTCACCCTCGAACAAATTAATGTACTGAAAGAAGATACCACCCGCCTGGGCAAAAACCTGAGAGATGCTTATCACCAGTATAAAGGTGGTATTGTTGACGAAACAGATTATGAACAAGCTGACATTACCTTAAATAACTCAAAGGCCCAGTTAAAACAGGCTAATGAAAACGTGGTTCCGCAATACGCTGCTTTAAAGCAATTAATGGGCTTTTCGCCCGAAAAAGAGTTTAATGTAAGCTTTGATACCGTACAAATGATAAAAGGTATCTATATAGATACCACACAGCAGTTACAGTATGAAAAGCGAATTGAATTCCAGCAAATTAAAACAAGTAAGGACCTGCAGGGGCAGCTTGTAAATTTTTACAGGACCTCGTATTTACCAACTGTATCCGCGTTTTACAATTATAACCTGGCCTATGAAAATAACAGGTTGTCAAACCTGTTATCAAACTCCTACCCGAGCTCATTAGTAGGTCTGTCATTTAATATACCAATTTTTACTGGCTTTTCAAGACTGCATAATTTGAAAAAGGCCAAACTGGAGCAACAGTTGATAGGGTGGGACGAAGCCGACCTCAAGCTGCAAATCAATAAAGAATATACAACAGCTTTAGCCAGTTACAAAGGTAACTTTTATAACCTGCAGCTGCTGCAGAAAAATGTAGCCATGGCCAGGCGGGTTTACTTTGTTGTGACCTTGCAATACAAGCAGGGCATAGTTCCCTATTTAAATGTAATTACTGCTGAATCTAACTTAATTACTTCCGAAATAAGCTATTTAAACGCGTTGTTCCAGGTGCTTTCCAGTAAAGTAGACCTGCAAAAAGCTATGGGAAGTATTTCTTATTAATATATCAAATAAAAACATGCCTCTATGAATAGAGTAATTTTAAGTGCCGTTTTAGTTAGTTGCCTGGCCGTAACGGCTTGTACAAAAAAGCAACCGCCATCAAATCCTGAGGTACCTGTTAATTTAATAAAGTTAAAAACGCGCAACGTTTTATACTATGACAAATATCCGTCAACAACCGCGGCGTTGAGCCAGGTTAGCCTGCTGCCGCAACTACAGGGCGCAATTACGGCCATATTTTTTACGGAAGGCACGCACGTTAAAAAAGGACAGAAATTATATGAGATAGATGAGCGTATTTACCGCGACAACTATGATGCTGCGGTTGCTAATCAAAGGGTGGCAGAGGGCAACCTTGCCCAGGCCCAACAGGATGCTGACCGGTACGAATATCTGAATAAGTATAATGCAGTTGCCAAGCAGTTGTATGACCATGCCATCATTACGCTGCAAAATGCAAAGAGCGCTGTTAAATCGGCCGAAGAAACTGTTAACACTGCGAAAACTAATTTAAACTATGCTATTGTAACCGCTCCGTTTGATGGAACCATTGGATTTAGCCAGGTAAAGCTGGGCGATGTCGTTACTGCGGGTTCAACAGTATTGAATACTATTTCGACCAATGATCCTATCGCGGTTGATTTTATCATCAATGAAAAGCAATTATCTCATTTTGAAAAGCTTCAGGGCAGCAAAGCATTAACCGATTCATTATTTACCATTTTACTGCCTGATAATACGCTGTACCCTTATACCGGAAAAATTTCAGTGATTGACCGCGCCGTTGATTCGCAAACAGGAGCTATCATGATCCGGCTTGTATTTCCGAATCCTAAAAACAATTTAAGAGTAGGGATGAGTTGTGTGGTAAGGGTGCACAATGAAGAAACCACCCCTCAAATGGTATTGCCAAATAAAGCGGTTGTGGAGCAAATGGGCGAATATTTTGTATTTGTCGCCAAAGATAGCGTGATCAATAACCCCAAAGCACAATCAGATACCGGAAGAATAAAACATAAGATGCTGGCATTTCAAAAAAAGGTACAGGTTGGACAAACGATAGGGCCAAACGTAATTATAAAAAGTGGCCTAAACCCTGGCGACAGGATAGTGACCGATGGTGTACAGCTGCTTCATGATGGTTCACAAATTACTACAGCCAATAAAGTAGCCCCGTCACAAGGTAAAGGCGGCCGCGGATAAGTAATGATTTACACAGGCACTTTAGTCTGTATTTAAATTAAAGTATGATAGCTAATACCTTCATTAAAAGACCCATAACGGCTATAGTTATATCTATTGTACTGGTAATTACCGGTACAGTATGTATCCTGCTTTTGCCGATAGATCAATACCCGGATATTACCCCGCCAATTGTGCAGGTAAACGGCCAGTTTACAGGGGCTGATGCGCAAACGGTTGAACAAACAGTAGCCACACCTATTGAAGAACAGGTAAATGGTACCCCCGGCATGGAATACATGCAAAGTAACAGTACCAATAACGGATTGATGTCAATGAATGTAACCTTTAAAATTGGTACCGATATTGATGTTGCTGCGCTTGATGTGCAAAACCGGGTGAGTATTGCCACCCCTTTGTTGCCGGCAGTGGTAAGCCGTTTGGGGCTAACTGTTAGAGCGGTGAATCCCAGTATGCTGATGATGGTTGCCATATATGCACCCAAAAACACGCATAATGTTACTTTTTTGGATAACTACACCAATATTTTTATTCAGGATGCTTTGTCACGTGTACCAGGTGTAGGAACCATTAATAGGTTTACTGATGATTTTAGTATGCGTATATGGATGAATCCGGAGAAAATGGCATCATACAGTTTAACCCCCGCCGATGTTATTGCTGCTCTTAATGCGCAAAACGTACAGGTTGCGGCCGGAACGGCTGGTGTACCTCCGCAGTCGTCCAGTCAAACCTATGAGTTAGGCATTTTGGTAAACGGAAGGTTGAGCAAAGTATCTGAGTTTGAAAATATTATTGTTAAAACTATTCCTAAAACCGGAGCGCTGGTTTACCTGAAAGATGTAGCAAGGGTTGAGCTGGGTAAATTTACTTTCTCAAGTAACTCTTTTGTTGATGGCCACAGGGCGTCATACCTGCAAATCTATCAGGCACCTGGCAGCAACGCACTCGAAACGGCTAAGGGAATTTATGATGCATTGGCTAAGCTAAAACAAACTTTCCCCGCCGATGTGGAATACAGCGTTCCATTTGAATCGGTTACGGTTGTGAAGGTGTCTATGCAGGATGTTGTTGGAACGTTGCTAAAAACATTAGGTTTAGTGGCGGTAGTGGTGTTCCTTTTCCTGCAAAACTGGCGTTCTACATTGATACCCGTTCTTGCCATTCCGGTATCTATTTTTGGTACGTTCTGCTTTTTTATCCCCCTGGGTTTTACCATTAATACACTAACTATGTTTGGCTTTGTGCTGGCCATAGGTATTGTGGTAGATGATGCTATTATTGTTGTAGAAGCGGTACAGCATTATATCGACCATGATAAGATGTCGCCCAAGGAAGCTACCTATCAGGCCATGAAAGATATATCGGCCCCGGTTGTGGCCATTGCGCTTATATTGGCAGCAGTGTTTGTTCCTGTTGGTTTTATTCCGGGTATAGTGGGACGTTTATACCAGCAGTTTGCGATCACTATAGCTATATCTGTAATGATATCGGCATTTATAGCATTGTCATTAACTCCTGCTCTTTGTACTTTATTATTAAAACCCACAGACCCAGGCAAACAGCATACAGGATTAAATAAATGGTTTAATAAATTCAATGCCTGGTTTGACCGGGTTACGGCCAAATATACCAGTGGTGTAAAAAAGAGCATCCAGGGTTCAAGATACATATTGATCCTATTACTGTGTATTTGTATAGGTACTTACTTTATGTTTCAGGGAAAACCATCTGGGTTTATTCCGTCTGAAGATGATGGAAACCTGTATGTTACCTTCCAGTTACCTCCGGCCTCATCAACGGCTGCTTCGGTTGATGCCATGTCAAAGCTGATGCATGTAATTGGTACAACGCCCGGTGTTGCCCACTATGCGGCACTATCAGGCCTTAACGTGGTGACCAATGCAAGCAACTCCAATAGTGGTACCATTTATTGCCAGTTGGCCCCATGGGATGACCGTACCAAATCAAGCGAACAAGTGCCCGGAATTATTGGTGTATTGAAAAAGCGTATTGCAGATGCCGGTATTAATAATGCCAATGTACAGGTGGTGCAGCCGTCTCCATTACCTGGTGTAGGTACAACTGTGGGTTTCAGTATGCAAATTGAACAGCGCAGCACAACAGACGATGTGCATGCGTTTGAAAAAGTAGTAAATGATTTTGTAGCAGAGGCTAACAAAACGCCCGGGATAGCTAAGGCTAACAGTTATTTTACAGCGCATACCCCCAATGTTAATTTAACTGTCGACCGTGAAAAATGTGAGAAACTCGGCGTTAACATAGCCGATGTATTCACTACCATACAGGCCTACATGGGTAGTTTGTACATTAATGATTTTACAACCTACAACCGCACCTTTCACGTAGTAGTACAGGCAGATACTGCATTCCGTACAAATGTATCTGATATGGATAAGTACTATGTGCGTAATCAGGTGGGTACTATGGTGCCGCTTGGAACCCTGATCAGCAATAAACCAACAGAAGCTGCACCATTGATATCGCATTTTAATATTTTCAGAACCGCTGAAATTGACGGATCAAATGCTCCGGGTTACAGCAGCAGCCAGGCATTAGCCGCTTTGCAAGAATTAGCGGCTAAAAAACTGCCAGAAGGCTATACCTACGAGTTTTCGGGTTTAAGTTATGAAGAACAAAAAGCGGGTTCAACTACTATATATATCTTCATATTCTCTATAACTTTTGTATTCCTTTTCCTGGCAGCACTGTATGAAAGTTGGTCGGTGCCTTTTTCAGTATTGCTTGCGGTACCTATTGGTGCGTTTGGTGCCATATCCGCTTTATTGTTGGTTCCCGATCTTACAAACAATGTTTATGCGCAAATAGGTTTAATCACACTTATAGGGCTTGCGGCAAAAAACGCTATCCTGATCGTGGAGTTTGCCAAAGTACGTGTAGACAGGGGAGAAGATCTTTTACAATCAACGTTAGATGCGGTAAGCCTTCGGTTACGCCCAATTATCATGACATCGCTCGCGTTTATTTTAGGTGTATTACCGCTTGTTTTGGCAACAGGCGCAGGTGCCGTATCCCGAAGAACAATAGGTTATACCGTTCTTGGGGGAATGTTCGCAGCCTCGACCATTGCCATATTTGTTGTCCCGGTGTTGTACGTCGTAATTACGCGATTGTCATACGGTAAGGCCCGTTTGGAGTACCTGAAAGAGCATCATGAAGAGTTGATGGAAAAAGCCAGAAAAGTAGAGGCACAAAATATTGACCCTGAATTAGAATACGAAATCGCAAAATCACGCGATTTAAGTAAACCAGATCATATATGATTGCGAATACATTTATAAAAAGGCCGGTAACTGCAATCGTTATATCAATAGTTTTAATGATTGCTGGCACTATTTGCCTTTTCAATTTATCGGTAGATCAATATCCTAATATATCGCCTCCAAGTGTATCGGTTAATGGGTCATATACGGGAGCCGATGCCGAAACCGTTGAGCAAACTGTAGCCATTCCTATAGAGGAACAAGTTAATGGTACACCGGGTATGGAGTATATGCAAAGTACCAATACCAATAGTGGCGGTATTGGTATGCGGATAACTTTCAATATTGGTACCAATGTACAAATAGCCGCGCTCAATGTGCAGAACCGGGTAGGGATAGCCAAGCCGATACTACCCGCGGTAGTGAGCAAATTAGGACTAACTGTACGGGCAAGTAATCCCGATCAGTTGATGCTTATTGCTGTTTATTCGCCCAAAAAAACGCATAATATAACTTTTCTTGATAATTACACCTCTACGTTTATACAGGATGCCATATTGCGTGTGCCCGGAGTAGGTGATGTAAGTGCGCGTACTGATAATTTTAGTATGCGCATTTGGATGAATCCCGAAAAAATGGCGTCGTATCATTTAACTCCCGCAGATGTTTCAGCTGCTTTAGATGCCCAAAATGTATACGTGGCTGCAGGTTCTGCGGGAGCGCCGCCTCAAAAATCATCGCAATCACACGAGATAGGTATACTGGTGAACGGCATGATCAACAAAGTACCTGAGTACGAAAAAGTGATCGTGAAAACTATCCCCTCAACTGGTCAACTGGTTTATTTAAAAGATGTAGCGCGGATAGAGTTAGGTAAGTTTACCTTTTCAAGCAATGCTTTTGCCGATGGCAACCGGTGCTCTACCATACAGGTTTACCAATCGCCGGGAAGTAACGCGCTGCAGACTGCCGAAAATGTATATGCCGAACTGGCTAAACTTAAAAAATCATTCCCTGCTGATGTTGACTACACCGTTCCTTTTGAATCAGTAACCATTATTAAGGTTTCCATGCAAGAGGTGATCGGTACTTTGTTAAAAGCGTTGGGCCTGGTTGCAATTGTAGTATTTTTATTTCTGCAAAATTGGCGCTCGTCATTGATCCCTATTTTAGCTATTCCGGTTTCCCTTTTATCCACTTTTTGTTTTTTCATCCCTTTAGGGTTTACCATAAATACCCTAACCATGTTTGGTTTTGTGCTGGCCATAGGTATTGTGGTAGATGATGCCATTATTGTGGTTGAGGCGGTGCAGCATTATATTGATGAAAAGGGAATGTCGCCCAAGGAGGCTACTTATCATGCCATGAAAGAAATTTCTGCACCGGTTGTAGCCATAGCGCTTATTCTGGCTTCGGTATTTGTGCCAGTTGGTTTTATTCCTGGCATTGTAGGAAGGCTATATCAGCA
>Ga0193717_1000782_pt1 | contig 20158 bp, 16 predicted proteins | sample U2c2metaG_FD_145900 | JGI IMG/M metagenome (GOLD analysis project Ga0193717, IMG submission 145900) | Soil microbial communities from a riparian zone of the East river system, Colorado, United States - U2c2 | ecosystem: Environmental > Terrestrial > Soil > Riparian zone | place: USA: East River...
GTGCGATCGGGCAGGCGCACGCGCGGTATCGAGCGCTGCGCGAGCGTTTCGATCTGCCCGGGTTCGAGGATGCGTTGGGCCATGCGAGGCTGAGCGGGAAAAACCATCCCTATCCTCGCCCCGGCGAGCACCCGCGTCCATTACTTTCGCGCGGGTGCGCTTGCGCAAACCCGGGCGCCTACTTCGGCTCCCTGCCCTTGCTCATTTCACGGAACCAGGCGCGATGATGCTTCCACGCCCAGCCCGGCGTGACCGTGCCGCGCGTCATCGCCTTCACCGATCCCTTGACCCAGATTGCCGCGTAGATATGCACGATGATCGAGCAGATCAGCACGAAGGCGCTGACCGCGTGCAGCAGCGACGCGAAACGAATCAGCCAGATCGGGAAGACCATCGAGAAATACACGCGCCAGATCACGATGCCCGACAGCAGCAGGCCGATCAGGCACAGCACGATGGTCCAGAACAGCAGCTTCTGTCCCGCGTTGTAGCGGCCGACGTCAGGCAGGTTCTCCTCGCGATTGTTGACAACGTCCCTGGCCTGCCGCAGCCAGCGCCAATCGCGCTCCTGCATTCGATTGTCGTTCCACATCTTCGCGGCGAGGAACACGAACGCGAACAACATGACCAGGCCGATGAACGGATGCAGGACGCGCGTCCACACGCCGCCGCCGAACAGGTTCGTCAGCCAGAACAAGGCAGGATGGAACAGCGCCAGGCCGGACAGCGCCAGCAGCACGAAGCTGATCGCGACGATCCAGTGGTTGATGCGCGTGCCGGCGGTGTAGCGGACGATGTCGCGGCGATCGCTCATGAGGTCTTCTCCAGCTCGCGGCGTGCGGCCTCCTCGTCTTTCTCATCGGTCTCGTTCGGACCGATGCCGACGTAGTGCAGGAAACCGGCGAACGCGGTGGCGACGATCGCCAGCAGCGCCAGCGGTTTGCTGACGCCCTTCCACAGCCCGACCATCGCGCTGATCTTCGGGTTTTCCGGCAGGCCGCTGTACAGCATCGGCTGATCGGCGTGGTGCAGCACGTACATCACATGCGTGCCGCCGACGCCGGCCGGGTCGTACAGGCCGGCCTGGTCGAAGCCGCGCGATTTCAGATCCTCGATGCGTTCGGCGGCGTGCTGCTTCATGTCGTCCTTGGTGCCGAACACGATGGCGCCGGTCGGACAGGTCTTCACGCAGGCGGGCTCGAGGCCGACCGCGACGCGATCGGAGCACAGCGTGCACTTGTACGCCTTCTTGTCCTTTTTCGAGATGCGCGGCACGTCGAACGGGCAACCGGTCACGCAGTAGCCGCAACCGATGCAGTTCTCCTCGTGGAAATCGACGATGCCGTTCGCGTACTGCACGATCGCGCCCGGCGACGGGCAGGCCTTCAGGCAGCCCGGATCCGCGCAATGCATGCAGCCGTCCTTGCGGATCAGCCATTCGAGATTACCGTTCGGGTTCTCGTATTCGGCAAAGCGCATCAGCGTCCACGAATGCTCGCTGAGATCGGGCGGGTTGTCGTAATGACCCGTGCATGTGCCGATCTCGTCGCGCAGGTCGTTCCACTCCATGCACGCGACCTGGCAGGCCTTGCAGCCGATGCACTTGGTCACGTCGATGAGCTTGGCGACCTGGCCGGTATGCGCGCCGCGCACTTCCGGCGACGGCAGCGTCGTTGCCGAGCGGCGCACGATGTCGAGTGATTGCAATGCCATGTGCGTCTCCTAGGCCTTCTCGACCTTGACCAGGAACGCCTTGAACTCCGGCGTCTGCATGTTCGCGTCGCCGACGACGGGCGTCAGCGTATTGGCGAGGAAACCGGGCTTGGCCAGCCCGAGGAAACCCCAATGGATCGGCACGCCGACCGTGTGCACGGCCTTGCCGTCGATCGTCAGCGTGCGGATGCGCTTGGTCACCATCGCGACCGCCTTGATATAGCCGCGGTTCGAGCTGACCTTTACTTTCGCGCCCGTCACGATGCCGATTTCCGCGGCCAGTGCTTCGCCGATCTCGACGAACTGCTCCGGCTGCGTGATCGCGTTCAAGCGCACGTGCTTGGTCCAGTAGTGAAAATGCTCGGTCAGGCGATAGGTCGTGGCGACGTGCGGAAACTGCTCGGCCTTGCCGAACGCCTCGCGGTCATCCTTGAACACGCGCGCCGCCGGATTGCTGGTCGCCTGCGGCTGCTTCGGATTCAGCGGGTTGTAACCGAGCGGCGTCTCGAACGGCTCGTAGTGCTCGGGGAACGGGCCGTCGGCCAGGCCGGCGCGCGCGAAAAAACGCGCGACGCCTTCGGGATTCATGATGAACGGACCCATGCCGCCAGCCGGGTTCTCGTCGGCCTTGAAGTCCGGCACGTCGGCTCCGCCCCAGGCGCTGCCGTTCCAGCCGATCAGCTTGCGCTGCGGGTTGTAGGGTTTACCGCTCGGATCGCAGGACGCGCGGTTGTAGAGCACGCGCCGATTCGCAGGCCACGCCCATGCCCAGTTCACGGTCTGGCCGATGCCGGTCGGATCGGAGTTGTCGCGCCGCGCCATCAGGTTGCCGGTCGGCCCCCAGGCGCCGCAGAAGATCCAGCAGCCGCTCTGCGTGCTGCCGTCGTCGCGCAGCTCGGCGAAGCCGGCGAGCTGTTCGCCGGCTTTGCGCGTGATCTTCGTCGGGTCCTTCGGATCGGCGAGATCCTTGAGCGCGCTGCCGGAATATTCCCGCGCGAGCTCGTCCGCACTCGGACTTTCGGCCTGCGCGTATTTCCAGGTCAGGTTGACGATCGGTGCGGGATACGCGCCGCCCTGTGTCGCGTACAGCGAACGCATGCGCGTGAACAAACCCGCCATGATCTCCAGGTCGCTGCGCGCCTCGCCCGGCGGATTTGCGCCCTTCCAGTGCCATTGCAGCCAGCGCGAGGAATTGGTCAGCGACCCGTCCTCTTCGGCGAAGCAGGTCGTCGGCAGGCGGAACACCTCAGTCTGGATCTTCGACGCATCGACGTCGTTGAGCTCGCCGTAATTGCGCCAGAACTCGGACGTCTCGGTCGCCAGCGGGTCCATGATCACCAGGAACTTCAGCTTGGACAATCCGGCGATCATCTTCGCCTTGTTCGGTGCGGCTGCCAGCGGATTGAAGCCCTGTGCCAGATAACCGTTCATCTTGCCCTGGTACATCAGCTCATAGACCTGCAGCATGTCGTAGAGCTTGTCGAGCTTGGGCAGATAGTCGTAGCCCCACTGGTTCTCGGCGGTCGCCGCATCGCCCCACCACGTCTTCATGAAACTGACGAAGAATTTCGGCGTGTTCTGCCAGTAGCTCAGCTGGTTCGCGCGCAGCGGCTTCAGCGCGCGCGCGGCGATGTACTGCTCGTAGGCCTGCTCCTTCTCGCTCGGCAAAGAGATGTAGCCCGGCAGCTGGTTCGACAGCAGGCCGAGATCGGTCAGGCCCTGGATGTTCGAATGCCCGCGCAGCGCGTTCATGCCGCCGCCGGAGACACCGATATTGCCGAGCAGCAGCTGCACCATCGCACCGGTGCGGATCATCTGCGAGCCGATCGAGTGCTGCGTCCAGCCGAGCGCGTACATGATCGTCATCGCACGCGTCGGCGTCGCCGTCGACGCGATCAACTCCCATATCTGCAGCACCTTGTCCTTCGGCGTGCCGCAGACGCGCTCGACCATTTCCGGCGTGTAGCGCGTGTAGTGCAGCTTCAGCAGCGTGTAGACGCAGCGCGGATGCGTGAGCGTCGCGTCGGTCTTGACGTAGCCGTCGTCGCCGAGCTCGTAGTCCCAGCTGCTCTTGTCATAACTGCGCTTGTCGGCGTCATAACCGGAGAAGATGCCCTCGGTGAAGACGAACTCTTCCTTCACGATGAAGGACAGGTCGGTGTAGTTGACGACGTAATCGCGCTGGATCTTGTCGTTCGCCAGCAGGTAGCTGATCAGGCCGCCGAGGAAGACGATGTCGGTGCCGGGCCGGATCGGCGCGTAGACATCCGCGACCGACGCCGAGCGCGTGAAGCGCGGATCGACGACGATGAGCTTGGCCTTGTTATGCGCCTTCGCTTCGGTGACCCATTTGAATCCGCACGGGTGCGCTTCGGCGGCGTTGCCACCCATGATCAGTACGAGGTCGGCATTCTTGATGTCGACCCAGTGATTCGTCATCGCTCCACGGCCAAACGTCGGGGCAAGACCTGCCACCGTCGGGCCATGTCAGACACGTGCTTGGTTGTCGAACGCCAGGAGTCCGAGGGAACGCGCCACCTTGTGCGTGAGATAACCGACTTCGTTGCTGGACGCCGAGGCGGCGAGCATGCCGGTGGTCAGCCAGCGGTTCACGGTCAGGCCGTCCGCGTTCTTCTCGACGAAGTTCGCATCTCGGTCCTGCTTCATCAATTTGGCGATGCGATCGAGCGCGTCGTCCCACGAGATGCGCTGCCACGTGTCCGATCCGGGCGCGCGATACTCGGGAAACCTGAGCCTGCTCTCGCTGTGGATGAAATCGATCAGGCCGGCGCCTTTCGGACACAGCGTGCCACGATTGACCGGATGATCGGGATCGCCCTCGATGTGGAAGATGCTCGCCTCTGCGTTCTTGGCGCGATCGCCGAGGCTGTACATCAAGACACCGCAGGCGACCGAGCAATACGGACAGGTGTTGCGCGTCTCGGTTGCGCGCGCCAGCTTGTACTCGCGCACTTCGGCCAACGCCTGCGTGGGCGAGAATCCGAGCAGCGCGAGGCTGGATCCTGCCAGGGCGGTACCAGTCATCTTGAGGAACTGGCGCCGGGTCAAATCAGCCATGTGAATCTCCTACATGTCTGCGGACCCGGCCAGTGTAAATCCGTGCGCAAACGTTCGCCAGCCGGCATACCGGCCGCGGCAAATGACAGAAATGTCAGGAACGCTCAGCGGCCGGCGTCGGCGAGAATCCGCTCCACGCGCCGCAGATCGTCGGCGGTGTCGACGCCCGGCGGAAACGGTTCCGGCGCCTCGCGCACCGCGATCGCGAAGCCGTGCTCGAGCGCACGCAGCTGCTCCAGCGACTCGATCTGTTCCAGCGGCGTGCGCGGCAACGCGGCGAAGCGGCGCAGGAAGCCCGCGCGATAGGCGTAGATGCCGATATGCCGCAGGAACGGCAGGCCCGCCGGCAGCGCCGTACGGTCGCGCGCGAACGCCTCGCGCGGCCACGGCACCGGCGCGCGGCTGAAGTAGAGCGCGTGGCCTGCCGCGTCGCAGACGACTTTCACGCAGTTCGGATCGGACAGCTCCTCCGCGGAAGCAATCCGCGTCGCCAGCGTCGCCATCGGCGCATCGCTGCCGGCCAACGCCGCGGCCACGGCACGGATGCCGCTCACCGGAGCCAGCGGTTCGTCGCCCTGCAGGTTGACGACGATCGCATCGTCCGCCCAGCCCAGCGTCTGCGCACACTCGGCCAGCCGATCGCTGCCCGATGCGTGGTCCGCGCGCGTCATCGCCACGCGCACGCCGCTTTCCTTCAGCGCATCCGCGATGCGCGTGTCGTCGGTGGCGACGATCACGTCGGCTGCGCCGGCTGCGAGCGCCCGCCGGGCGACATGGACGATCATCGGATCGCCGCCGATCGGCAGCAGCGGCTTGCCGGGAAGGCGGGTCGATGCCATGCGCGCGGGGATGGCGACGATGAAGGGAGGCGTGTCTGGCATCGGCTGCGAGTACGAGGTGAACGGCGAGCGTAATGGACTGGTTGTTCGGATCACAACTGGGCGCAAGAGCGCCCCCTTCCGCCTTCGGCACCTTCCCCCGCTGCGCAGGGGAAGGGAAAGAGATGTCGCTTCGTCGTGGAATCCTTCCCCCGCTGCGCAGGGGAAGGGAAGGAGACGGCGTTTAGTCGTGGAATCCTTCCCCTGCGCAAGCGGGGGAAGGTGGCGGCAGCCGGAAGGGGGCACGCGCAAACGCAGCAACCCAAACGCGCCGCCAACCCTCTGGCCACCCGATGCTAAAATCCGCCCGCCACTGCACCCCCGCTTCGCCCGGCCCCTTCTTGACCATCCCGATCCCAGTCAGCGCGACCGAGAGCACGCCGCTGCCGCCGCGCGCCGCGCTGATGATGATCGCCAGCGCCTGCCTGTTCGGCCTGATGGCGATCGCGATCCGCTTCGCCTCGCACCAGCAGCATCCGTTCGAGATCGCATTCTTCCGCAGCCTGTTCGGCGCGCTGTTCGCGTTGCCGCTGATCTATCTGCGCGGTCTCGACGTGCTGGTCACCGGCAAGCTCGGCTTTTACGTCGCGCGCTGCGTGATCGGCATGCTCGGCATGCTCGCCGGTTTCTGGGCGATCGTGCACCTGCCGCTGGCGCAGGCGATCGCGCTGTCGTATTCCTCGCCGCTGTTCGTCACCATCGGCGCCGTGCTGTTCCTCGGCGAGATCGTGCGCATGCGCCGCTGGAGCGCGGTCGCCGCCGGCTTCGTCGGCGTGCTGGTCATCGTGCGGCCGGGCGCGGAAACGCTCGCGGCGGGAAGCCTCATCGCGGTGATGGCGGCGGCCCTCAGCGGCATGACCACGGTCAGCATCAAGTTCCTGTCGCGCTCGGAGCCGCCGGACCGCATCGTGCTGCTGACCACCCTGCTGTGGGTACCGCTGTCGCTGCCGGCGGCGCTGACCGTGTGGCAGTGGCCGGACGCGGCGACCTGGCCGTGGCTGGTGCTGTCCGGCCTGCTCGGCACCGGTGGACACTACTTCTGGACGCGCGCGCTGCGCCTCGCCGATGCTTCGATGCTGGCGCCTTTCAGCTACACGCAGCTGCTCGTCGTCGCCGTGCTCGCCTGGCTGCTGTTCGGCGAAACGCTGGACGAGTACACGGCGATAGGCTCTGCGATCATCATCGGCGCCACGCTCTACATCGCGCGGCGCGAGGCGAAGCTGGCGCGGCAGCGCCACGTCGAGCCGATCGCCGCCAGCAGCGAACCCCAAGTCTGAGGTGCGGATGGACGACCGAAGCGAAGCCGCAAGCCGGCAGCAGACCGCCAACCGCCGCGGACTGCTGTCGAACCTGACCAGCGGGCTCGCGCTCGGGGTCAGCATCTTCGCACTCGCGATCGGCGCCTGGCAGACGCGGCTGATGCAGGGCCAGGCGCATGCGAGCGTGTGGCCGTTCGTCGCCCTCGGCTACACCTACAACAGCAACACCGACATGAACGGTTTCGTCTGGCACGTCGACAACAACGGCGTCGGCCCGGCCAAGGTCGAAACGGTCACGCTCAGCGTCGACGGCAAGCCGATGAAACGCTGGGCCGATGTGCTCGTCGAGCTCGGCGTGAACCACCGCAGCCTGAACTTGTCGACCACCAGCCTCAACGGCGACGTGATCCCGCCGAACCTCAACCGCGAGACGACCATCGAGGCGCTGCGCATCAACGAGCGCGAAGTCGCCGCGCTGTTCAAGGGCGCGATCGCGCGCTTCAAGATGGACGTCTGCTATTGCTCGGTCTACGACGAGTGCTGGGTCGCGCACTGGCAGCAGACCAAGGTCGATTCGGTCGAGAAGTGCAGCACCGACGGCCTCGTGCTTTTCGAGGAGTAGGTCAGACTATAGGATACCGAAACACGACAACGGCCCGCCGTCGAACCTCTACCCCGCCGCGCCGATATGCGGATACTTGCGCGCGACATACTCCTCGACGATGCCGACGAACTCCTGCGCGATATTCTCGCCGCGCAGCGTCATCGCCTTGGCGCCGTCGATGAACACCGGCGCGGCCGGCGCCTCGCCGGTGCCGGGCAGCGAGATGCCGATGTTCGCTTGGCGCGACTCGCCCGGGCCGTTGACCACGCAGCCCATGACCGCGAGCGTCAGGTTCTCGACGCCGTCGTACTTGAGGCGCCACTCCGGCATCTTCGCGCGCACATGATCCTGCACGGCCTTGGCCAGTTCCTGGAACAGCATGCTGGTCGTGCGCCCGCAACCGGGACACGCGGTGACCAGCGGCGTGAACGCGCGCAGGCCCATTGTCTGCAGCAGTTCCTGCGCGACGATGACTTCGCGCGTGCGTGATTCGCCGGGTTCCGGCGTCAGCGAAATGCGGATGGTGTCGCCAATGCCTTCCTGCAGCAGCACGCCGAGCGCGGCGGTCGAGGCGACGATGCCTTTCGAGCCCATGCCCGCCTCGGTCAGGCCGAGATGCAGCGCGTAGTCGCAGCGCGCGGCGACATCGCGATACACGGCGATCAGTTCCTGCACGCCGGACACCTTGCACGACAGCAGGATGCGGTCGCGCGTCAGCCCCAGTTCCTCGGCGCGCGCGGCCGAATCGAGCGCCGAACGGATCAATGCCTCGCGCGCGACGCGCGCGGCATCCCAGGGCTGCGCGCGCGCATGGTTCTCGTCCATCAGCGCGGCGACCATCGATTGATCCAGCGAACCCCAGTTGGCGCCGATGCGCACCGGCTTTTCATACTTCAGCGCGAACTCGATGATGCTGGCGAACTGCGTATCGCGCTTCTTGCCGAAGCCGACGTTGCCGGGATTGATCCGGTATTTGGCCAGCGCCTGCGCGCAGGCCGGCTCGCGCTCGAGCAGCTGGTGGCCGTTGTAATGGAAATCACCGATCAGCGGCACCGCCGTGCCGAACATGTCGAGGCGATCGCGGATGCGCGGCACCGCTGCGGCGGCTTCCGGCGTGTTGACCGTGATGCGCACCAGCTCGGAGCCGGCGCGCGCAAGCTCGGCGACCTGTTTCGCGGTGCCTTCGATGTCGGCCGTGTCGGTATTGGTCATCGATTGCACGACGACCGGCGCGGAACCGCCGACGGTCACCGCGCCGATGCGCACCGCCACGCTGTGCCGGCGCGCGAGCACGCCGGAGATCGGCGCACTTGTTTTCACGTCTTTCGTCATCGTCCTTTCAAACTCCGCCCGCGGCTTCCAGAGCAGGCGCGTCGTCCGACGATTCGCCCTGCAATGGCGGCAGCGCGAACTGCAGATAGATTCCGGTCGCTTCGATCAGGCCCATACCGCGTACGCGCTCGGTACGGGCCGGCGCCGGCCGGCCTTGCGGATCGACCGGCAGCGTCAGCTCGACTGCCGCCGACGCGCGCTCGAACAGGCCCGGCGTTATCAATGAAGTATGGTCGGTTTCGTCCGGCCGCAACGAGGTCAGCAGCAGTCCGCGCATCGCCGACTGCAGGCCGGTTTCGTCGGTATTGCGCACGCCGACCGGCAAGGCGCGGCGGCTCAGCAGCTCGACGCCGGCATCGACGCGGCCCTGCTCGTCGATGCGGATCCAGCGGATCGCGCCGACCATCCAGTCGGGCGTGCCGTCGGCATACTCCGGCAACGCCAGTCCGACCAGCTCGCCGATGCGCGCACGCACCGTTTCGCCGCCGCTGCCGCGTTCCCACAGCAGGCGATAGCCGCCGAGGCTCTGATCGAGCACTTGCGCCTTGAGCCGCGTCGCGCGCGCCGGTTCGCTGGCGCTGATCGCCCACGAGGCGATGCGATCGCTCTCGCTGAGGCTGATCGCCTGGCCGCGCACGCGGCGCAGGAAGCTTTCGAAATCCTCGTTGCCGACCAGCACGAAATGCAGGTCGTGCAGACCGAGCACGGTGTCGAGCATGTAGCCGCCGCCCAGCCGCGTATGCACGCGCTCGCCGGTGGCGGTCCAACCGGCGACCAGCCGGCGCGTGAGCTCGACATCGATCTGCACCGGCGGACCGCCGCGCAGGCGGAACGTCGCTACGCGCGAGCCCGGCGGCAGCATGGTGACCTGGTTCTCGATGAAGGTGAGCAAGGGGTCGAGGCCGATCGACAGCACTTCCAGCTCGCCGTGTCCGCGCTCCTCCGGCAGATAGCCCGGGCCGCGGTCGGCGTCGGTGTTCATGCTCAGGTCGCGCCCGCTGCCCGGCCCGGCGCGCAATTCGACATACGGCGCGACCGTGCGCGTGAACGCGATGACTTCGAGCAGCTCGCGCTGCGTGTAGCGATACGGATTGGCCAGCGCCAGCAACAGCGCATGGCCGTATGCGAGCCGCGCATTGACGGGACTGCCGACCAGCGGATCCTCGACGCCGCGATCGTCGGAACGCAACATCGTGGCGAAGCGGTACACGTCGTGCAGCGACTGCCACGCGCCTTCGGGCGGCGTTCGATAGAGCAGATACGCCTTCGCCAGATGATCGCCGCTGTGCTGCAGCGCGCGCACCGCCGCCATCGTCACCTGCTTGCTGCGCATGAACGGCACGTTGCCGGCCGGCGCGCACAATTCGGCCAGCGCGATGCGATAGCCGAGGGCGAGCTCGCTCTGGAACTCCAGCGCGATCGCGCCGAGCTCGACCTTCTGCGGCGGCAGCGGAAAACTCGCACCGATGATCTGCTTGTCGGTCTGTTCGGCGAGCTGGGCGACCGGGTGGCGCAGGATCTCGAGCGCTTCGAGTCGTTGCAGCGCGTCGATGCGCATGCGGTTGATCTGGCGCAGGCCGTCGAGCAGCAGTTTCGCGGTCGCACTGAAATTCGCCAGCGGCAGCGCGGCGACCCACGATCGCAGCGCACGCGGGTCCGTCGTGAACGCGCCCACTCCGGGCGCATGGCGCTCGGGCGTGGCTCGCAGCAGACGGCGGTAGCGGTCGTTCATGCGTCCGGATCGGTGGAAGAATGCGCGCGGGCAGGTCTTTCCACATTGGAAAGTTCTGCCGCGCCAGATTATACGGTGCGCTCCCTGGCGTCGCCGAAACGCGAAAAGAAAGCCCCAGTCGCTGCGCCAACCCGCTCTGCGGTCCATCCGACCGGTTGTAACCTCCCTACCGTTCGCCCCGAGGTATCGAAGGGTGAACGGCGTGGAGCGCCGCCATCCGTGCTTCGATACGCCGCAGCAAGTAGGGTGGGCTTCAGCCCACCGCATGCACCCCACGGTGGGCTGAAGCCCACCCTACGCGAGCAAGGTGCACCTCATGTGCTTGTGCGCACGAGCGCGCCGCGCACGAGCCGCGCGAGCAGACGTTCTCCGACACTCGACGGCGCCGACAAGCCCAGCCGTTCCAGGCACTCGTCCGCCTCGGGCACCGCGCCGGGCGCCATAAGCGCACCGAGCACCGCCGGCCAGCGCCGCCGGTCGCCGGTGTTCTTCTTCAGCCACACCAGCGCCGGCAACAGGCGCCGCTCGACCGCGCTGAAATCGCTGCCGAACGGGAACAGCGGCAACAGGCCCTGCGCAGTGAACGGTCGCAGGCGCGCAGCCAGTGCAGCCGGCGTGTTCGCGCGCCATGCATCGGGCACGCGGAAATCGCGCGCCAATTTGCCGGCGCGGATCGCATCGCCGGCCAGCTCGTCCTGGAAACGCGCGTCGCTGATCGCGAGCATCGCCAGCACGCAGTCCTCGTCGCGTTTGCCGCGCAGGTCGGCGATGCCATATTCGGTGACGAAGATATCGCGCAGATGGCGCGGGATCGTCGTGTGGCCGTAGTTCCAGCGGATGTTCGATGCGGCGCGGCCGGCCGTCGTGCGCGTCGAACGCAGCAGCAGCGCCGAGCGGCCGCCTTCGAGCGCGTGCGCCATCGCGACGAAGTTGTACTGCCCGCCGACGCCGCTGACGATGCGGCCGTCCTCGAGCCCATCCGACGCCGCGGCGCCGAGCGCGGTCGCCATCATGCAGGTGTTGAAGAAGCGCCCGTCGCGGCGTTGCGTGGCGTCGAGCTCCTCGCGGCCGCCGTACAGCTGGTTGACGTCGGATACGCGACACATCTCCAGGCCGGAATAGTCTTCGCCGTCGAGCTCGCGCAGCCAGGCGTAGAACTCCTTGGAGCCGAGAAAGAACGCGCCTTTCAGATAGTGCCCGCCGCGCAATTGCCCGTCGTCGACCGCCGTGCCGGCATCGAGCGCGCGCTGCGACTCGATGTCGTCGTAGACGCGGCGCTTGAGCACGCCGCCGCGGCGCAGGTGCATGAAGCCGTCCATGACCATCTCGCTGGCGCCGTACAGGCCGCGCGCGAACGGCGTGGTGCCGCCATATTTTGCGATCAGCGGATCGGCAGCGGCATCGTCACCGCGCAGCGCGTGCAGCACGGCAACGTAGTCGGCATTGCGCTGATGGCGCAGCAGCAGTGCGCTGACGATCGCGTCGGACAACGCGCCGATGCCGATCTGCAAGGTGCCGCCGTCGCGCACCAGCGCGCTCGCCTGCATGCCGATCGCGTGCTCGACGAGATCGACCGCATCGCGCGGCAATGCGAACAGCGGCTGCTTCGGCTCGTCGCCGTCGATCAGCAGGTCGAACAGCGCGTTGTCGACCTCGGCATCGCCGCCGAGGAACGGCAGATCCGGATGGACCACGCCGATCACCAGCGGCCGCCGCTTGCCGCGCGCCGCGATCGCATCGAGCACATCCAGCGTCACGTCGGGATTGCACGACAGGCTGTAGCGCGCGCCCGTCGCGCCGACGCGGCGCGCGACGAGTTGCACGATCGCGTCCAGTTCCGCGCCGTCGGCGAGATCGCGCGCGACCTGCGTGTAGTTGATGCTGGCGTAGTCGCGCTGCGCCTGCGCAGAATGCAGCATCGCGCCGGACTGGAAATAGAATTCCTGGATGCGGATGTTGGCCGGAACGCGATCGGCCTTGAGGTCGATCACGTAGTCGAGGCGCGGATAGCCTTCGCCGAACTGGCGCGCGAGGAACGGTCCGAGAAAGCGGCGCTCCAGATCGCTGCCCGGCGTCGGCGGATCGAGCGACAATGCGGTATAGATCGTCAGCTGGCGGGACGGATCGTCCTTGATGCGCCGATAAATCGCATTGAGCAGATGATTCGGCTTGCCGAGCCCGAGCGGCGCGGCGATCGCGACCCGTTCTCCGGCATGCGCGAGGATGTGATCGACGGCGGGTTCCAAAGCGTATGCTGGGTTCATCTCGCCTCCGTTGACGACTATCATCGCAGATCGGCGATTTGCAGTCGGGTTTGCCGGCGCAAGCGGTGCCGCGGAGCATTCAGGCGCATCGCGTAGACTCCGCGCATGGCAGCCGCCGCCCCCCGGAAAAATGACCCAGGACGCGACAACATCGCCGTGCGCCTGCTCGCCGAGCAGGCTTTCAGCCGCGCCGCGGGCGCGCCGCTGCTCGAAGGCAATACGGTCGACCTGCTGATCGATGCGCGCGTGAATTTCAATGCGTGGCTGGCGGCGATCCGCGGTGCGCAGTCGCTGATCCTGATCGAGAACTACATCTTCCGCGACGACGACACCGGTCGCGAATTCCGCGCGGCGCTGACCGAACGCGCCGCGGCCGGCGTGCGCGTCTGCGTGGTGCGCGATTGGCTCGGATGCCTCGGCCAATCGCGGTTCGGATTCTGGCAGCCGCTGATCGCGGCCGGCGGCGAAGTACGCACCTACAACCCGCCGCGCTTCACCAGCCCGTTCGGCTGGCTTTCGCGCGATCATCGCAAACTGCTGGTCGTCGACAACACCGCCGGCTTCGTCGGCGGTCTCTGCGTCAGCGGCGCGTGGCTCGGCAATGCCGAGCGCGGCATCGATCCGTGGCGCGATACCGCGGTCGCCGTGCGCGGGCCGGCGATACGCGATCTTGCCAATGCATTCGCCGATATCTGGGGAATGCTCGGCGACGCCTTGCCCGATGCCGTGCTGGCGCACACCGAACATTGCCTGCCCGCCGGCCAGGTCGATCTGCGCGTGGTCGCAACCGTGCCCAACACGGCCGGGCTATACCGACTCGACCAGCTCATCGCCGCGATGGCGCGCCGCAGCCTGTGGATCGCGGACGCGTATTTCGTCGGTGTCGCGCCGTATGTGCAGGCGCTGATCGCCGCCCGGCGCGATGGCGTCGACGTGCGCCTGCTGGTTCCGGGCACCAGCGATATCCCGGCCGTCGCCACCGTTTCGCGGGCCGGGTATCGGCCTCTGCTGGAAGCCGGCATCCGCGTGTTCGAGTGGAACGGCTCGATGCTGCACGCGAAGACGGCGGTTGCGGACAGCCGCTGGGCGCGCGTCGGTTCGAGCAATCTGAACCTGTCGAGCTGGATCGGCAATTGCGAGCTCGATCTCGCCATCGAAGATGAAGCGTTCGCGCGAGGCATGGAGGAGCAGTACGAAACCGATCTCGGCAATGCGACCGAGATCGTGCTCAAACTGCCGCGGCGTTTCCGCAAGGCGAAAGCGGACGCGGAAGCTGCCGCGCGGCCGCCGGCCGCGCATGCGACGGATGCGCGAAGCGAAGCGTCCGTTGTCGCGGAGGGAACTGCGTCTTCCAAGCCGCACTCCGCAGGCCCGCGCGTCGGGCCACCTTATCCTCGCGCGCGTGGCGGCAGCTCCGGACGCGCGGCCGCCGGCGCAATGCGACTGGCGAATTCGGTCGGCGCGGCTATTTCAAACCGGCGTGTGCTTGGCAAGACCGAATCGGGGCCATTGCTCGCGGCGGGAGTGTTTCTCGTTGTCTGCGCGGCGCTCGGTTTCTGGTGGCCGCGTGTTATCGCGTGGCCGCTGGCCGTACTGGCGTTGTGGATGGGTGCGAGTTTGATTGCGCGGTATGTCGGGTCGCACAAGCGCGATGGCTGACGGCAGGAACACGGCTTGCCGCACGCGACCCGATGTCGCAGACTCCACTGCCGTTTGCCGATCCGGCAACGCCTGAAAGCGGCCACGCGCACTGCCCGATCATCCGCAGCGCGCTGATCTCGAATCCATGCCCGAATTCACCAGCCCCGCGATCGCCGAGCGCGAGATCCTGACGCCGTCCGCGCTGAACCTGCTCGTGCGCGAGCTGCTCGAGGACACGCTGCCGCTGATCTGGATCGAGGGCGAACTCTCCAACGTGTCCCGCCCCGCTTCCGGACACGTGTACTTCACGCTGAAGGACAACGCCGCGCAGATACGTTGCGCGATGTTCAAGTCGCGCAGCACCTGGCTGCGCTTCAAGCCCGCCGACGGCATGCACGTGCTCGCGCGCGCACGCGTCAGCCTCTATGAAGCGCGCGGCGAGTTCCAGCTGATCGTCGAACATCTCGAGGAAGCCGGCGAAGGTGCGCTGCAGCGCGAGTTCGAGCGTCTGAAGGCGCGGCTGGCCGCCGAGGGTCTGTTCGATGCCGGACGCAAGCGGCCGTTGCCGCGGTTTGCGCGCCGTATCGGCGTGATCACCTCGCCGACCGGCGCGGCGATACGCGACGTGCTCAGCGTGATCGCGCGCCGCTTTCCGCTGGCCGACATCGAGATCCTGCCGGTGCCCGTGCAGGGCCGCGAAGCGCCCGCGGCGATCTCGGCAATGATCAATGCCGCCTCGGCCGCTCGCCGTCACGATGTCCTCCTGCTGACACGCGGCGGCGGCTCGCTCGAGGATCTGTGGGCGTTCAACGACGAGAGTGTCGCGCGCGCGATCCATGCGAGCGCGATCATGGTGGTCTCCGCGGTCGGCCACGAAATCGATTTCACCATCGCCGATTTCGTCGCCGACCTGCGCGCGCCAACGCCGTCGGCTGCGGCCGAGCTGCTGGTGCCCGATGCGGCCGATCTCATGCGCGTGGTCGAACGCCAGCGCAGCCGATTGCAGCAATGCATCACGCGCAAGCTCGAAGCCTCGTCGCAGCGGATCGACCACACGCTGGTGCGCCTGCAGACGCAACGACCGCAGATGCGCCTCGCACGCGCCGGTGAACGTGCGCATGCGTTGCAGCAACGCATGCACGCGATCGTGCGCAGCGGTCTGGAAACCCGCTCGCTGCGCATCGCGCGGTTGCGAACGCGACTCGCGGCGCACGATCCGTACGCGCTGCTCGCGCAGCGCCGCGAACGTGCGCATTCGCTGGGCGCGCGATTGCGCGGCGCGATTGCACGCAACACCGAGCGTCAGACCCAGCACCTTGCCGTGCTCGTGCGCACGCTGAATGCGGTGAGTCCGCTGGCGACGCTTGATCGAGGTTATGCGATTTTGTTCGATCGCGAGACTGGGCAGGTCGTGCGGTCGGTCATGCAGGTGAGTCCGGACTCCAGCCTGCGTGCGCGCGTGGCTGATGGCGAAATTGATCTGCGCTTCGAAGGTGACGCGAATCGATGAGCTTTTGGGCGTACCAGAAGCCCGGACGACGCACCCTCCACGGAGATCGAGAAATGCTTGCGACCACGTACCCGTACTATCTCGCCAATAAAGCGCAGCGCCCCAACACCTCCCTCGAAGTCCGCGACAAATACTCCGGCCAACTCGCCTCGCGCGTCGCCCTGGCCGATGCAAAGACCATCGACACCGCAATCGCCGCCGCCGTCAAGGCCGAGGCGCCGATGCGCAAGCTGCCGCCCTACGCCCGCCAGCAGATTCTCGAACACTGCGTCGAACGCTTCCGCGCACGCCACGACGAGCTCGCAATGGCGCTCTGCATGGAAGCCGGCAAACCGATCGCAGATTCCGAAGGCGAAGTCACGCGCCTGATCGACACGTTCAAGGTCGCCGCCGAAGAAGCCGTGCGCATCAACGGCGAGGTCGTCAATCTGGAAATCTCGGAGCGCGCCAAAGGCTATCGCGGCTTCGTGCAGCGTGTGCCCGTCGGCGCGTGCTCGTTCATCACGCCGTTCAACTTTCCATTGAACCTCGTCGCGCACAAGGTCGCACCGGCGATCGCTGCCGGCTGTCCGTTCGTGCTGAAGCCCGCGAGCGCGACGCCGATCGGCGCCTTGATCATCGGCGAAATCCTCGCCGAGACCGATCTTCCGAAAGGCGCGTTCTCCGTCTTGCCGTGCAAATCCGAGCACAGCGAAGCACTGATCACCGACGATCGAATAAAACTGTTGTCGTTCACCGGCGGCCAGGTCGGCTGGGAACTCAAGGCCAAGGCCGGCCGCAAGAAGGTCGTGCTCGAGCTCGGCGGCAATGCGGCCGCGATCGTCGACGCCGACCAGAAGGACAAGCTCGACTACGTGATCGAGCGGCTGATCTTCGGCAGCTATTACCAATCCGGCCAGAGCTGCATCAAGGTCCAGCGCATCTTCGTGCACGATTCGCTGTACGACGATGTGCGCAGGCGCTTCGTCGCCGCGACGAAGAAACTGAAAGCCGGCGATCCGAAGAAGCGCGGTACGTTCCTCGGCCCGCTGATCGACGAGGATGCCGCCAAGCGTCTCGAAATCTGGATAAAGGAAGCCAGGAGAGCCGGCGCGAAAGTACTCTGCGGCGGCGGCCGCAAGGGCAACATGCTCGAGGCGACCGTGCTGGAGAACGTGCCGCGCAAGGCGAAGATCAGTGCGCTCGAAGCGTTCGGCCCGGTCACCCTGCTCGCAAAATTCAAGAAGTTCGACGAGGCTGTCGCCGCCGTCAACGATTCCGACTTCGGACTCCAGGCCGGCATCTTCACCAACGACCTCGCGCACGCGATGCGCGCATGGGACGAGCTCGAACAAGGCGGCATCATCGTCAACGACGTGCCGAGTTTCCGCGTCGACAACATGCCCTACGGCGGCGTGAAACTGTCGGGCCTCGGCCGCGAAGGAATCCGCTACGCGATCGAGGACATGACCGAGCGGCGGTTGATGGTGTTGCGCAACCTCTGACGCACCACGCCGTCGGCCATAGGGTGGGCTTCAGCCCACCGTTGTGTCGACGCGTTGGTGGGCTGAAGCCCACCCTATAAGCACCATACATTGCGAGGTGGAACGATGAAAACAGTGACGCTCGACGACCGGCGTGGCGCAGCCGTGCAAGGTGGCCGGCAACGTCCTATAGTAAAACCCGCAGCAGGAATACGCCGGATGGGTGCCATCGTGGACACCCCCGACCGGCTGGCACCACAACTCACGTCGAAGGGGCGATCATGAACAGAGGTGATTTTGTTGCAGGCATGCATGTCCGTTTGAAGGCGACGGGCCAGATCATGGTGCTCGGCGGCTCGAAAGAGGATTGGATTTGCACCGATCCGAACAACGCCGGAGCGGCTCCCAAGCACGTACAGCCGCAGGATGTCGAGCCCGCCGTCATTACCAGCCAGCCGGCGGGTGTGCGGAAGCCCTAGTTCTCGAACGTATCTGCGAACAAGTCGTCGCAGAGATTGGTTGCGAAAGGCGTCGCCCACCACGGCGTGTGCCCGGTTGCGGCGTTCCATCCCGCGTCGTTGGGACCCGGCGTCGTGTCGAGAGGATTGGGACACAGTGACGCCCTGCCCGGCTGAAAATTCGGCGCCGCCGGAACGGGGCCCGAAAGCTTGTTCATGCGAACATGAAAATGATTCAGCGCGATGAGATTCGAAAGGTCCGGGATCGGTCCGGTCAGCCGATTGCCGCTGACGGAGAAGTAAGAGAGCGACGGCAGATTATCGAGACTGGGGATCGGTCCGGTCAGTTGATTGTCGTCGACGGAGAATGTATCGAGCGACGGCAGATCATCGAGACTGGGGATCGATCCGGTCAGTTGATTGTCGTTGGCGGAGAATTCGACGAGCGATGGCAGGTTCTCGAGGGGTGGAATAGGACCGGAAAGTTCATTCGAGGATGCGAAAAAAAGTTGCAGCTGTGAAAGTCCCGCAAGCGGCGGGATCGGACCCGACAGTTGATTGTCGAACAGCCGCATCATCTCCAGCGACATCAGACCCGACAGATCAGGAATAGGCCCGGTAATACGGTTCGCGTGCACGTTGAATATCTTGAGCGAGGCAAGACCCGTCATTGGCGGCAGCGGTCCCGCCAACTCGTTGTGATCCAGGCCCACGACTCGCAAACTCTGCAACGCACTCAGATCAGGCAACGGACCGACCATGTGATTGTGGAACAGCACGATATCTGTGACGTGACTTTCCGTCGCATCGCACAAGATGCCCGCCCACGTGCACTCCGTACCCGGGTCGTTGAAAGTCGGCGTGCCGATCAGCGGACACGAACCCAAGCACCAGTTGCCATTCATCACCCACTCGTTGCCATGCGTACTCGTATAAAGCGCGATCAACGCGTCGCGCTCGGCGAGCGGAATGGCGGCGGTCGATTGACATGCCCAACCGGCGAGCGTGCAGAACAATGCCGCGGTGATCAGACCACGTCTTGCCGACCGGGCCGCACGAATGCGTGGAGCACAGTGTTCTACAACTGACGCTGCCACTGCCTGCATGTCGGCCCCCGCCGGTTCACGATAGATCGAAGTATACGAATTAACTTCGAGCAATGCACTCGCGAACGAAAGGGTTGGCTCTTCGCTTTTTCTTCCTGACGTCACAACCGAATCTGTGCCATTGGTGGACTCACTCCACGCGCGCAATCCACTGGCGCACGATGTCCGCGAACGCGGTCTTACTTGCCTTGATCGCCTTCATGTCACGGAACTTCACGGTGGCCCTTTCCTTCGCCAACCAAACCAGTAGCCCAGCCGGATCGCTGATGGCCTGCCCGGACGTGCTGTTGTCCTTGACCTTCGCGCCGAGGTGCAGGATGACCTGCACGACGTCCTTCGCGCGCGGATGGAACGTCGCGAAATATTCGCTGGTATGGAAACTCGGTGCGTTCCATTTGATCCCTTCGCCGATCCTCGGGCTGGCGCCGAGGATGATGGAACGCACGGCTTCCATTTCCGCTTTCAGCGGATGATCGAGCGTGCGCATGTAGGCATCGACTTCGCTGGTGCCCGCCTGGCTAAACTTCGCCTTCTTAGCGCTGGTTGTGCTGCTCGCCATGACCGGATCCTTGTCCCGCAATTCGCAGGGTGGGCTTCAGCCCACCGATCGCCGATGTCAGCGGTGGGCTGAAGCCCACCCTATGGTGTTGGAAAGCTCGCAGCCGGGCTCGCGCCCGGCTGCCGCCGTTTGCTGCGCGCACGTATGCATCGACGCGTTCGTTTTGTGACAGGATAGGCCTGAGGGCGGCAAACACACCACTCCAGCAGGGATGCACAGCTCAGCCGAAACGCTCCCTCGTAGATTCTGGAAACGAATTCAGTGCGCACCGGGCCTTTCCTGTGGGGTTGCACGTGAGCGAACCGGAAAAAGAATCTGCCCTGCGCAGATTCTGGGATGAGCTGCGCCGCCGCGGCGTGATTCGTGCGGCGGTGGTGTATGCGCTCGTGGGCTGGGTGGTGATCGAAGTCGCGTCCACCGTGCTGCCGCCGCTCAACCTTCCGGATTGGTCGGTCAAGCTGGTCATCGTGCTCGTGGCACTCGGCTTTCCAATCGCGGTCATCATGGGCTGGGTGTTCGATGTCGGTCCGCGCGGACTGACGCGGACTGCGCCGGCGCCGG